>Ga0210406_10002173_pt1 | contig 22783 bp, 20 predicted proteins | sample IncBWC30MmetaG_FD_155454 | JGI IMG/M metagenome (GOLD analysis project Ga0210406, IMG submission 155454) | Forest soil microbial communities from Barre Woods Harvard Forest LTER site, Petersham, Massachusetts, United States - Inc-BW-C-30-M | ecosystem: Environmental > Terrestrial > Soil >...
CCAGGAGGCGGCGCGGCTCATGGCCGAACACGGCATCGAGGATTTCCTGCAGGCCAAGCGCAAGGCGGCAGATCGGCTGGGAGTCAACGATGTTGCCGTATTGCCGAAAAACATCGAGATCGAAGCGGCGCTGCGCGCACACCAGCGGCTGTTCGGGCGCGATTCACACGACCATACTCTGAGGGAGCAGCGCCGCATCGCCCTCGACACCATGCGCATGCTGGACGAGTTCCAGCCGCGGCTGGTGGGATCGGTGCTCACGGGCACCGCCACCAATTACAGCGACATCAACCTGCACCTGTTCGCGGACCGCTCGGAGTCGGTTGCCCTGCGCCTCCTCGAAATCGGCGTGCCGCACGAGTTCTATGAGCGGCGCGTCAAAATGGATGCCGAACGCAGCGTCAATTATCCCGCTCTACGCTTCGAGGCCAACGGCCGGACCGTCGACGCCACCGTGTTTCCCATCGACGGAATCCGCCAATCGCCGTACTCCCCCGTCGACGGCCGGCCCATGAAGCGGGCGGACACGAGGGAAGTGTCGGAGTTGGTCGACTCGAATTAGCCCGTTGCGTGCGAGCTATTGGCTCCGCAGCATCCCGCGACGTTTCCGCGGAAACGTCAATTCATCCGCTGGTTGGTTGTTCCGCCGGTACTGCGGAAACGTCCATGCACCGATGAAGTCCTTCGATCAACGGCTTTATTGTCAGTAAATATTGTTGAACGACCGTTAACAGACGTATTAAGCTGGTGGACGAGACCGGCTTCGATGCGCAACGGATAGCCAGAAGAACCAAATAATACCGGGTCCGGGATGTGGGGGAAAGGCAACATATAAAGGGGTGCGCGATGCGTTCGGATACGATCAAACTGCTTTTGTGGTCGACTACTTTGGTGGGCCAACTGTCGTGGCCGGCCATGGCGGCGACGGGGGATGCCGAGACAGCAGCACCCAGCAGCGGCCTCGAAGAAATTGTCGTGACGGCCACTCGGCGCGAAGAGCGCCTACAGGACGTGCCGGTGAGCGTCCTCGCCTTCAGCCAAGAGAAACTGGACGCACAAGGCCTGAAGAACATCGACGACCTGTCGCGCCTGTCGCCGGGCCTCAACTTCCAGCGCAACGGCATGAGTTCAGCCGGCAACTATAACGACGAAGGGTCCGACATCAACATCCGCGGCGTCGATTCGACCGCCGGCACCTCGACCACCGGCATCTATATCGACGACACGCCGATCCAAACGCGGCACTTGGGTTTCGGCGCTATCAATGCCTTCCCGGCACTCTTCGACTTGGACCGGGTCGAGGTGTTGCGCGGCCCGCAGGGCACGCTGTTCGGCGCCGGCGCCGAAGGCGGCGTGGTGCGCTTCCTGGCGCCCGATCCGGTGCTCAAGAAATCGAGCGGCTATGCGCGCGCGGACGCCGCGGTCACCGACGGCGGCGCGCCGAGCTGGGAAGGCGGCGTTGCATTCGGCGCTCCCATCATCGATGACGTGCTCGCGTTCCGCGTCAGCATCTCGTATCGCAGGGACGGCGGCTGGGTCGATCGTTCGAGCTATACGCTCTCGAACCCCTTGGCGCAGTTGCCCGTTCCCACCTTCACGGGCGTGACCCAGCCGAACTCGAACTTTTCGGAAACCCAGACGGCGCGCCTGGCCGTCAAGTGGCAGGTCACCGATAAGCTCGAGATCATGCCGTCGGTCTACTATCAGCGCCAGCAGATCAACGATACCGCAGCGTACTGGCTATCTCTGTCGAACGCCGGCAACAACGTGTTCCGCAACGGCAATGCGGGGACCAATCCCAGCAACGATCCATTCACGTTGAGCGCGATCCGGATCAAGTGGGACTTGGGCTTCGCATCGTTGTACTCGAACACCTCGTACTACAATCGCAACCAGCGAGCCACTTCGGATTACACGCAGTACCTGCGCGCAACCTGGTCGTCGTTCCCTGCCGTGTTGGCAGATGGAGTAACTCCGGCAAGTCCCAACGGATATCAGCTGCCGAACACATACGCTCAGCCCGGCGACAACGGCTACGCGCAGTTCCGCGACGATCAGCGCAATTTCTACCAGGAGCTGCGCCTGTCATCGAACGACACCAATGCGCGGATTCTGTGGACCGGCGGCCTCTACTACTCGCAACTCAGTGAGAACGTCATCGAGTTCATCATCGATCCGACGATCAATCAGGAAATCATCAACTGGACCGGAGGCAACAATTCGCTCTGCTTCCCCGGTCAAGAATGCCCGAACGGACTCATATCCAACACCCCGACCCAGCTTGCGAAAGACACACAGGTCGCCGCCTTCGGTGAATTGACCTACAAGTTCACCGACACGCTCAAGGCAACGGCCGGGCTGCGCGTCTCCAAGCTCAATTACAACCTCACGTCAGTCGACAATGGACCCTTCATCGGCTACAACATCAACAGCTACTCGAGCGGCAGCGACAATCCGATTACTCCGAAGGCTGTGGTGTCGTGGCAGCCCGATCGCGACAACCTGGTCTACGTGAGCGGCTCGAAAGGCTTCCGTCCAGGCGGACTCAACGTCCCCGTGGGCGGCATCTGCAACCCGAGCCTGAACGCGCTCGGTATCAACCAAGTACCCGGGCAGTTCGGCTCCGACAACCTGTGGAGCTACGAAATCGGCAGCAAGAACCAGTTTTTCGATCACACGCTGGAGATCAATACGAGTTTCTACTTCATCGACTGGAACAAGATTCAGCAAAACGTGTATTTGCCGTCGTGCGGCGAGCAATTCACGGCCAACCTCGGCAAGGCGAAGAGCAAGGGCGGGGACCTCGAGGTCATCTACCGGCCGATTCCGGCCCTGACTCTTGACCTGACCGCGGCTTATACCGACGCCCGCCTGACGAACAGCTCCTGTGCCGGGACGTTGGTTTACAACATCGCCTCTGCCGCCTGCGTGACACCCGGTGCCACCGGCGTGCCGGTCTCGCGGCCGATCGCGAGCTCAGGCGATGCGCTCTTGGGCGCGCCCTGGGCGTTCACCGGCGCGGCCGAGTATCACTTTCCGGAATGGGCGGGCCGGCTCCCGTACTTCCGCGTCGATTACCAGCACCAGAACGCACAGAAGAACCTGTTCCCCATACAGGACGCGAACAATGCGCTCATCGACACCACGCTGCGCGGGCCTCCGGTGCTCAATAATCTGTCCTTGCGGGCAGGCATGCGGTTCAATGGTTTCGATATCTCGGCGTACGCGAACAACGTGACCAACGCGAATCCGCTGCTGTTCAACGCGCGCGACATCTATCCGTACGCGGGAGCACCGGGAACCGGCGCAAGTCAGCTCGGCCCGACCACCGATAACCTGTACTTCGGCCGCGGTGTCCGTCCTCGCACCATCGGCGTCACCGCGACGTATCGCTATTGATGAGCGCGGCAGCACCGATCGCGGCTTAGCCTTCACTTGTCGCGGGCGAGTCTCATAGCGACTCGCCCGCGGCAATCACTTCCCCGCCTTCTCCTGCCAAACCTTCATCATGTTGGGCGACCCCTGGGCGCGGACGCCGTTGTCGGTCAAGATGTCATCGGTGGCGGCCAGCATCGCGGCGCGCGAGAACACCAGCGCTTCATTGCCCTTTTGATCGAATTCAATGGTGACGTAGGGGTCCTTGAGGTCGCGCAGCAGCGCCACGAGGTGGCTGAGACTGCGCACATGCGTGCCGTTCACGGAATTCACCACCGATCCCGCGGGGTTGGAATAGCCGTTGGCGAGCTTGTGCGGAAAGAAGGGCGACGAGATGACCACGAGTTCCTCCGTGTCGGCATCCGGCGGATCCCAGGCCCGCGTGATCAGTGGACTCTTCACGGCGCCGAGGAGCCGCAGCAGGCCGGCGTTGTTCTCGAAGCTCGATACCAATTGCCAGGTCGCCGTTGAGAACACCAACGGGCCGTAGATGAAGTAGGACGGATACCCGCCCGCCAAGTCGGTGACCAGAGTGGGATGCTGCGGCGACACGGGCAATTCAATCTGCATGGGCTTGCCTGCTCTGACAATCGTGATCGGCACCCTGCCGTCGTTGGCCGAGCGCTGAATCAGATAGGCGAAGCTGACGCGCAAGTCCCTGTCCAACTTGATCATGCCTTGATTGTCGATGGGGGTGCCGCCGATGCGGGTCAAGACGTCCCATTCCTTGAGAGGGTACGAAGCGTCGGACTTGTAGGGACGGTGAACGATCATTCCTTCGACAGACTTATCCAGCTTGAGGTACTCGCGCAACGCCGGATTTTCCAGGGTTTGCAACTCATCGTACATGGCGGGCTTGCCGTCGTAGCGGCCGTCGGCGATATCCTTCAAGAACAATTCAACTTCTTCGTTGGGGATGATGTAGCCGATGCTCTGCGCATCGCCCCCCAGCTTGCTGAAGGCGAGGCCGATCATTTTGTCGCCGGCGACCGCAGGGCCGCCGCTGTTGCCGGGATTGATCGCGGCGTCGACTTGGATACGCAGGCCGGACACCGGATAGTTGTAGGCCGCGAACTCGATGCGCGACACGATCCCCTTGGTGATGGACAGGGAATTGCCGCCGGTCGGGAATCCATAAGCCAGCACGGCGTCCTTGATCTGCGGGAGCTTGCTGGCGCGCGCCACCGGCGGATGCGTGTCGAAGAACGATGCATCATCGAGCTGCAATACGGCGAGATCGATGCCGGGAGCGACCGCCACCACCGTGGCCGGCATCTTGTCGCCCGCTGCATTCGCCTGAATCTGAACCTGGGTGGCGTAGAGAACCACGTGCGCATTGGTCAGGATGCGCCTGCCTTCGATCACCACGCCGGAGGCGCTCACTTCGCTCGGCGCCTGCTTGGTCCAGGGCTTGAAGGGATCCGGGTAGCGCATGGTCGCGAACACCTTCACCACCGAATTCTCGACCGCCGGCGCGCGCTCCGCTTCGGCGGCGCGGGCCGCGGCGCGGGGCACGATGGCCGCATGGAGAACGCAAATCAAACAGAAGCTCATCAACCCAATCCGCTTGGAAGATGTCATGTGTGCTGTTCGAGTCCTATTTTCCATCGACCGAGAAGGCAAGCAGCGCGTTGCCCGAATTGACGTACACCACCCCGTTCACGATGGTCGCTCCGCCGTGATCCAGGGGACCGCCGCTCGCCTTGACGCCGTTCTTGGTTGGAAAGTCCTTTGCCGTGTCGAAGTCCCACAGGATCTTGCCGTCGATGGTGGAATACGCGCGCAAATGCCCGTCCATCGATCCCGAAAACGCACTTCCCGGCATCACGGTGACCGCCTGCGCCTGCGCGTGCGAGCAATTGCGCTCGCCCCAGCTGCAAGCCGGCTCCGGAGCGGCGGTGTGCCAGCGCGCAACACCGGTCGTCATGTCCAGCGCCGTCAAACTTCCGGAGGTATTCGCCGGCTGCGCCAGCAGACCCGAGGTGGCGACATAGAGGCTGCGGTGATCCGCGGCGCTGCCCCAGGCAACACCGCCGGGTCTGCCCGCGACGCCGGGCGGCCCGACCACACTGGCGATTCCCGCGGTGCCGCCACCCGCGGGACCTGGGCCGCTGTCGCCGATTTTCGTCTGCCACAGGATCTCGCCGCCGTGATCGGGATCAAGGCCGTAGACGACGCCGGACTTTTGTCCCGCCAATAGGACTTGATTCCCGGTCGCCAGTGTCCGGAGAACTGGCGAACTCGAAAAGCCGGCTCCGCCCGCTCCGGCATCCGGCCGGACCAATTGCTTGACCCAACGCAGCTTGCCGTCCGCCACATCGAAAGCGACGACGGCGTTCGTCAGGGATTGTTCGACCCCGGTCGCCGACCCGCCGGTCGTGACGTACAGCACTTTGCGTTTGTCGTCGACGGTGGGTGAGGAGCTGATCGCCGCGCCCGCTGGGCCGAATTCCTGAATGCCGGCGCTGTTCCTGTGGGTGGGCTGTGGCTCCTCGAGAACGCTGTAGCTCTTCCACACGGTTCTGCCGCTCCCGACGTCGAGCGCAGCCACGCTGCCGCGAAAGGTGCAGCAGCTGTAACTCGGGTTGACGGCGGCAGCCTCCTCGGTCGAGGAGACGGCCACGTACAGACGCTCGTTGTACAGCGTCGGCGCGCCCACGATGCGCGCCATCGGGTGCGTGTCCACCTGGGTCTTCCACAACAGCGTTCCCTTCTGCGCGTCGAGCGCATACACGGCGCCGGCGTCGTCGCCGAAGAACGCCGCGCTCGGTGCCTTGATGACGTCAAGATGCGCCAGTGTGCGTTTCAGCCGCCTCGGCAGGGCGGCTACTCGCGGGCGGGCGAGTTCACCTATCGTGATCGCAGTCCGGCTTCCCGCGGCGGCGTCGTAGGTCCAATAAGTACAGCCGGTCTTGGCATCGAGCGAGTAGATGCGGCCCGTGGAACTGGTGACGAACAGCCTTTCGTCCACGATGGTGGGCTGACCGAATTCCGTGCCGCTCTGGTAGCCGAAGGCCCATTTCAGCGCGAGCTTCGGCACGTCGCTCGCGCGAATCGCGGGCTCGGGTTGGTAGCGCGTGTTGTCGAGACCCCGGCCCCAGCCGTTCCATTGCGCATTGCTGAGGGCGACGGGACCCGCCGCACTCGGACAGGCGGCATCTCCGAGCGCGACGTTTGCAGCGCCGCCGAGCAGCAGCGCCGCCAGGGCGGCGCAGAATGTCGCGTGAGGTCGCGCCGCCATCGATCAGCGCTTTTCGATCGTCTGATAATCTCGCTGAGTGGGACCCGTGTAGAGCTGCCGCGGCCGGCCGATCCGCATGTGGGGATCGGACACCATTTCCTGCCACTGTGCCACCCAACCGGCGGTGCGCGCGATGGCGAACATGACGGTGAACATGGAGCGCGGAATTCCCAGCGCGCTGTAAATGATGCCCGAATAAAAGTCCACGTTCGGATACAGCTTGCGCGACACGAAGTACTCGTCCTTGAGCGCGATTTCCTCCAGTTTCAGCGCCAGCTCGAACAGCGGATTGTTGATCTTGCCGAGCTTCTCCAGCACTCGATAGCACATGCCGCGAATGATCTTGGCGCGCGGATCGAAGTTCTTGTAGACGCGGTGCCCGAATCCCATCAAGCGCACGTGATCGCTCTTGTCCTTGACGCGCTCCAGGAATTTGTCGATGCCGGCGACCGAGCCGATTCCGTCCAGCATGTCGAGCACGGCTTCATTGGCGCCGCCGTGCGCCGGTCCCCACAGAGCGGATACGCCGGCCGATATGGCGGCGTAGGGGTTCGCGCCGGTGCTGCCGGCCAGCCGCACCGTCGATGTGCTGGCGTTTTGCTCATGATCGGCGTGCAGAATGAACAGGAGGTCGAGCGCTTCGGCCGCCACCGGATCGATCGCATACGGCTCGCACGGAACTGCGAAGAACATGTTGAGCATGTTCGCGCAGTAACGCAGATCGTTGCGCGGATAGACGAACGGCTGGCCGAGCGTGTGCTTGTAGGCCGCGGCGGCGATGGTCGGCAGCTTCGCGATGATCCGATGCGCGAAGATTTCTCGATGCCGCGGGTCGTCGATGTCGGTGGTGTCGTGATAGAAGGCGGCCATCGAAGCGACCACGGCGGACACCATGGCCATGGGGTGCGCATTATGATGGAAACCCTGGAAAAAACGCAGCAATTGCTCGTTGACCATGGTGTGCCGCAAGATCGATTTCTGGAACGCATCGAGCTGCGCCTTGCTGGGCAAGGTGCCGTAGATCAGAAGATTGGCCACCTCGAGATAGCACGACTTCTCGGCGAGCTGCTCCACCGGATAGCCGCGATACAGCAACACTCCTTTGTCGCCGTCGATGAACGTGATCTTGCTTTCGGTGCTCGCCGTGGCCATGAAGCCGGGATCGAAGGTAAATACCCCCTGCTCCTTGATCAAGTTGGAAATGTCGAGCGCCTCGGGCCCGATGGTCCCCGCGATGGCGTTCAGCTGACTCGTCTTTCCGGTCGCGAGGTTCTTGAGTTCGTATTTCGTGCTCATGCGCTATTCCGACGGGGATGGGTTAGTTCGTTTAGGCCACGCAGCCTTGCACGGTCGTACATCGGAATCAAGGGAGCGGTGCTTAGGCGCGCAACCGCGGGGCGGCGGCGCGCAGCCGGAGTCGCGCGCGGACCCTCGAGATCCGCGCGCGCAACGCTGACGAAGGAGCGACTGGGGAGCTTAGGCTTTCGCCGCTGCCGCATACTTCTTGCGGAATTTATCGACGCGGCCGCCGGTATCCACAATTTTCTGCTTGCCGGTATAGAACGGATGGCAATTGGAGCAAACTTCGACCTGCAGATCATGGCCAATGGTCGAGCGAGTCTCGAAATGGTTGCCGCAGGTGCAGGTAACGTTGATGACTTTGTATTCGGGATGAATGCCGGCTTTCATGGGAACCTCGATATGTCGGTAGCGGCAGAATCGACGAACCTTCGAAGGTGCGCCGCCACGCCTGAAATCCCCTAGGCCCTGGGTGCCGTAAATCGTCACCCAAAACTGGGCCGACCATGATATTCCTTGAGTCCTACTACCACAAGGCTGTCACGAGACCTTTGACATAATCCTCGGTACGGTCGCCGCTTCCCGGTTTGTCCACAATAACTGTGGATAAGTCTGTGGACTCCTCCTAGGTCGCTTGACGCAGACAGCGGAAATTCGAGTAATTGTTAACTTGGTCAAAAAATAGACAAGTCACTTTAGCATTATATTTCAATCGCTTAGGAGACGCATCTGACCTACTTCAGGTGCAATGTGCTGTAGGTACCCCTTTGTGCGAGGTCCGCACCCTGGTGTGCATAAGCTCAGGCGAGAAAACCTAGCTGCAGATCATTGAGGAAGCGCCGGCCAAGCTCCGAGGGATGCCAGCCGTCCACCCGGCGCACGAGCAGTCCACGAGCCTCCCCTTCAGCCAGCTTGCGCTCTACGGAGGCCATTTCCAGCCCGGTTCGCCGCCGAAAGTCGCTGACCGTAAAGCCCTCGTTGAGCCGCAGCGCATTCAGCATGAACTCGAACGGCAGGTCCGCCGCCGCGATTGGCGAACGCTCGCCCGAACCCGCGCGCCGTATCTGTTCCAGATATTCGCGTGGTTGCTTCGGCTTGACGGTGCGCAAGATGCGTTGTGGAAGCTCGAAGCTGAGCTTTCCGTGCGCGCCGGCGCCGATCCCGAGGTAGTCGCCGAACAGCCAGTAGTTGAGGTTGTGCCTGCAGCGTTTCCCCGGGCGCGCGTAGGCCGAGACTTCGTACTGCATGTACCCTGCATCCGCCAACAGCCTCTGGCCCGCGGTTTGGATCCGCCAGGCAGCATCCTCGTCGGGCAGCTTCGGAGGCCGAGCATGAAAGACGGTCCCAGGCTCGAGCGTGAGCTGGTAGTAGGAAATGTGCACAGGTTCGAGCGCACACGCGATTCGGACATCCTCGAGCGCTTCCTCCGGCGTCTGCTCCGGAAGGGCATACATCAGATCGAGATTGAAATCGTCGAGCTTCGCCGCGCGCAATTCGGCCACCGCGCGATGCGTGTCGTCCGCCGAATGAATGCGGCCCAATGCTTCGAGCGCCCGCGGAGCGAAGGTCTGTGCACCCAGCGACACACGATTGATGCCCGCATCCCGGTATCCCGCAAATCGGCCGCGCTCAATGGTCCCCGGATTGGCTTCCAGCGTGATTTCCACATCATCCGCGAACGCAATCCTCTGCCGGAATGCGCCGAGCAGCCGGCTGAAGTCCTCGGGCTGGAACAAGCTCGGCGTGCCGCCGCCGAAGAACACCGTGTCGATCCTGCGGCCGCTGACGGAAGGCAGTTCCAGGTCGAAATCGCGGATCAGCGCGTCGATATACGCGCTGTCGGGCGCGGCCGACTTCAATTGATGCGAATTGAAATCGCAGTACGGGCACTTGCGCACGCACCACGGCATGTGCACGTACAAGGCCAGCGAAGGTTCAACCAGTTCGCCGGCCGATGCAGCTGTCCCGGCCGATGCTGCTGTCCCGGCCGACGCTGCTGGTCCAGCCGACAGCGCCATCACAGCTGCACCAGACGGTCGCGTGGCGGCCGCTCGCGCGCCAACAATTGATCGCGTAGCGCACGCATGGCAACGCCGCGATGACTGAGCCGATTCTTATCCGAAGGGTCGAGTTCGGCCGCAGTCACTCCCAGGTCCTGGAGCCAGAAATAGGGATCGTAGCCGAAGCCCCCCGAGCCCCGCGGCGACTCGAGGATGGACCCCTCCCAAACCCCCTCGGCAATCAACGGTTCCGCATCTGAAGGCGCGAAAACCATCACCAACGCACATCGATAGCGAGCGCGGCGAAGCTCAAGGGGAGTGCCTGCGAGAGCGCGGAGGAGCTTGGCGTTGTTGGCCGCATCATCGGCGCCCACCCCTGCGTAGCGAGCCGAGAAAATGCCCGGGGCGCCGCCAAGGGCGTCGACTTCGAGCCCCGAGTCGTCTGCGATGGCGGCAACGCCCGCCGACGCCCCACCGAATCCAGCGGCCAACGCCGCCGCCGCGGCATGCCGCGCCTTCAGCAGGGCGTTCTCGAGAAAGCTCACACCCGACTCCTCAGGCGAGGCTATCCCCAGTTCCCCGAGCCCGTGGAGCTCGAAGGGCAGATCCGACAGCAACGCGCCGAACTCACGCAGCTTGCCCGGGTTACCGGTGGCGACAATGAGCGGCCTACTCGGCACGAGCGCTTTGCTGGGCCTCATGCAAGCGAGCTATCCCTGACGCCGCGAGGTCCAATAATTGGTCGAGCTCATGGCGGCGGAACGCGTGGCCTTCGGCGGTTCCCTGCACCTCGACGAAGCCGCCGCCGCTGTTCATCACAACGTTCATGTCGGTTTCCGCGTTCGAGTCCTCGGCGTAATCCAAATCGAGCACCGGCGTTCCGCGATAGATGCCCACGGACACGGCCGCGACTTGGCCGTGCAGCGGGTTTGCAGCGATGGCACGTCGCTTGAGCAGTGTGTCGATGGCATCCGCCAGTGCCACGAACCCGCCGGTAATGGCCGCCGTTCGAGTCCCGCCATCCGCCTGCAGCACATCGCAGTCGATGGTCACGGTGCGTTCCCCCAAGCCCTTGAGGTCGACCACCGCCCGCAGCGCGCGTCCGATCAGGCGCTGGATTTCCTGTGTCCGGCCGGTCTGTTTGCCGCGGGCCGCCTCGCGGGCCGAACGCGTGTGCGTCGCCCGCGGCAGCATGCCGTATTCGGCGGTCACCCAGCCCTGAGCCTGGCCGCGCAGAAATGACGGCACACTGTCCTCGATGCTGGCGGTGCACAGGACCCGCGTCGCTCCGAACCCGACCAATACCGAGCCTTCCGCGTGCTTGGTGTAGCCGCGCTCGAAGCTCAATTCGCGCAACTCGTCGGGTGCGCGGCCGCTGGGCCTGATGCTCACGCGGCCCGCCAGCGCAGCGCGGCCGCACTGGTGTTGTCGCTGTAGGGAGCGGAGGCTTCCACCGCCTGCGTTCCAAGATCGGTGAGCGTCTCGCGCAATGGCTTGGCAACGGCCTGCGCAAAGCGCACGAAATCCTGATCGCGCAGGTTCGCCCACAAGCCGTCCGTACACAGCAGCAGCACATCGCCGGATTTGAGCTTGCGCCGAGTCGATATGCTCATCTCCGGCAGGGCCGCGTCTCCGCCGAGACAGCATTCAACATAATTTCGCATAGGATGTCCGTGAACCTCGGCCTCGGTGATCAAGCCCTCGCGCAACAGCACTTCCACGTGGCTGTGATCGCGGGTGCGCTCCAGCACCTGGGACTGGCGCAATTGATAGACGCGGCTGTCGCCCACATGCGCCCAATAGGCCGCGGAGTCCTGGACCAGGCACAGCGCGCAGGTGGCGCGCGGACGCGCTTCGACGCTCAAACCCACCCCGAGCTTCACGACTTCCTCGTGCGCGCGGCCCAGCGATAAATGCAAAAAACCCAGTGGATCGAATATCGGATGCGGCGTCTGCCAGAAAGCCTCGAGCAGCGTCGCGAGCGCAGTTTCGGCCGCGCGCGCGCCTTCCGCATGGCCGCCCATGCCGTCGATCACGACCAACAGCACGGCGTGATCGGCGGCGGCCACCGCGACTCGGTCCTGATTTTCTTCGCGGTGTCCGATGAGGCTGACATCCGCGGTCTCGATCTGCAACGACTGCTCCTGGGCTTCTGATAAACTGATGGCAAGGATTATGGCCGATTCTAGCGCAGACCCCTATGATTCGTAGTATGACCGGCTTTGCGCGGCGCGAGCGCCAGTTCCCCTGGGGGTTGTTGGCCTGGGAATTGAAGACGGTCAATCATCGTTTTCTCGAAATCGGCATGCGGCTGCCCGAGGAATTCCGGGCCGGCGAAGCGGAATTTCGCCAGGGTGTAGCCGGGTCCGTGCGCCGCGGCAAAGTCGAATGTTCCCTGCATTTTCGCCCCGCCGTCGCCGCAGGCTCACTCGAGGTCGACGCCGAGCTCCTGGCGTCCCTCACGCAGCGGGCACAGAGGATCGCCGCACAGGCGGGACCCGCGGCGCGCATCGATGCCCTGGAACTGCTGCGCTGGCCCGGCGTGATTCGGGACGGGACCCGCGACTTCGCCCCGATGATCGCCGCGGCCCACGCACTGCTCGCCGACGCATTGGCGGAGCTCGCGCACTTTCGCGACAGCGAGGGCGGGCGCCTGCGCGACGCTCTGGAGCAGCGCTGTTCGGGACTGATCGAATTCGCCGCTCGCGTGACGGACCGGCTGCCGGAGGTGCGGGCGCGCATGCGCGCGAAATTGCTCGAACGCATCGCACAGCTGGTCAGCGACGTGGACCACGAGCGGCTCGAACAAGAACTGGCCATTCTGGCGCAGCGCCTTGACGTGGACGAGGAGATCGATCGCCTGCGCGGCCACGTGACCGAAGTGCGCAAGACCTTCGTCGGACAAGAGCCTGCCGGGCGGCGCCTGGATTTCTTGATGCAAGAGCTGAATCGCGAAGCCAACACCTTGTCGTCGAAGTCTCAGGACATCGAAACTACCCGTGCGGCCGTCGACATGAAGGTATTGATCGAGCAGATGCGCGAGCAAGTGCAGAACGTCGAGTAGCGGTGGATGGAGCGCGGCCGCCTATACGTGGTTTCGGCGCCGTCCGGCGCGGGCAAGACCAGCCTGGTGAAGGCGCTGATGGAGATCGAGCCGCGCATTCGTTTTTCCGTGTCCTACACCACGCGCAAGCCGCGGCCGAACGAAATCCCCGGGCGCGACTACCACTTCGTGAGCATGGAGCGCTTCGCCGAGATGGTGGCGAACAATGAGTTTCTCGAGCACGCGCAGGTTTACGACAATTGCTACGGAACCGGCGTGCGCGCCGTCGAGGAAGCGCTTGCGATCGGCGAGCAGCTGTTATTGGAGATCGATTGGCAGGGCGCGGCCCAGGTGCGCGCCCGACTGCCGGAGGCGCGCAGCATTTTCATTCTGCCGCCTTCACGCGACTCACTACAGCAGAGACTTAAGGCGCGCAGCACCGATACGGATGAAGTGATTCAGCGCAGGCTTCACGACGCCGCTCGGGATATCGCGCACTGGTCCGAATTCGACTACGTGGTAATCAACGACCGTTTCGAGCCTGCACTCGATGACTTGCTGGCCATCGTCGAGGATCGCGGGAGCCACTTGATCGCGCAACGACCCGAAGTGGTGCGTCTGGCGGCAGAACTGCTGCAAACGGTTTAGAACCGCGCTCAGAGGCCCGCCCCCACGGCCGAACTGGCCCGGTGAGGGGTATTTCTGCTATGCTGACAATCCCTTTATTGGAACCCTAGATCATGGCGCGAATCACAGTCGAAGACTGCCTGCAAAACGAACCCAACCTGTTCAACCTGGTGCTGTTGGCCGCGAAGCGCGCCAGGCGCCTGGCCAACGGGGCCGAAGCCACCGTGGAATGGGAGAACGACAAGCCGACTGTGGTGGCGCTGCGCGAGATTGCCGCGGGAAATATCACGCTCGAAATGTTGGAAGAGCCCGAGGAGCCGGTGCAGCAGCCGGCGAGCGAGCTCGACATGCCGTCGGATTTCCGCGCGCCGCAACTCGGCCTAGGGGACTAGCCAAGACCGGCCTCACTCAAGAGCGACGATGGACTATGCGTCTTCCATACTCGGTTTCCTACCCGGTGGAAGACGCTCCACCGGGATCAGTCAGCTCTTAGACAAGCTCGAAGCCTACTTGTCGCCTGCTCAAGTCGAGCGGGTGCGCGAAGCCTATGAATTCGGCGCGGAGAAGCACCGCGGCCAGAAGCGCGTTTCGGGCGAGCCCTACATCACCCACCCGGTGGCGGTGGCCGATATCCTCGCCGATCTGCGTTTGGATGCCGACACTCTGGTCGCGGCCATCCTGCACGATGTCATCGAAGACACGCCGACCGCCAAGGCCGAGATAGCGTCGATCTTCGGCCAAGTTGTGGCCGAGTTGGTCGACGGCGTCAGCAAGCTGGATCAGATTCAGTTCAAGAATCGCCAGGAAGCTCAGGCCGAAAGCTTCCGCAAGATGCTGCTGGCGATGGTGCGCGATATCCGCGTCATCATGGTCAAGCTCGCGGACCGCATGCACAACATGCGCACCCTTGGGGTGATGCCGCCGGTCAAGCGGCGCCGCAGCGCCCGGGAAACCCTGGAGATCTACGCGCCGATCGCCGAGCGCCTCGGCCTTTACGCGGTCAAGCTCGAACTCGAGGACTTGGGGTTCCGAGCGCTGTATCCCTACCGCTACAAAGTCCTCGAGCGCGAGTTGAAGCGCGCGCGCGGCAATCAAAAAGAATTCATCGGCAAGATCGCCGAGACTTTCAAGACCACTCTGAAAAAATCGGAGATTGCGGGGGAAGTGGAGGGCCGCGAGAAGCATCTCTACAGCATCTACAAGAAGATGCAGAACAAGAAAATCTCCCTCAACGAGATGGTCGACGTGTACGGCTTTCGCATCATCGTCGACAGCGCCGATAAGTGCTACCGGACATTGGGTCTGGTGCACAGCGTCTACAAACCCATGCCGGGACGCTTCAAGGACTACATCGCCATACCCCGCGTCAACGGTTATCAGTCGCTGCACACGACACTGTTCGGACCCAACGGCATACCCATCGAAGTGCAGATTCGTTCCGAGCAGATGCATCGCGTCGCGGAGTCCGGAATCGCCGCCCATTGGAAGTACAAATCGGGCGGCGACACCTTCGGCGGCATCGAACACGATCGCGCGCGCGAGTGGCTGGCGAGCCTGGTGCAGATCCAAGAAGGCGGCAGCTCCGAGGAATTCCTCGAGAGCGTCAAGGTCGATTTGTTCCCGGACAAGGTCTACGTGTTCACGCCCAAGGGGAAGATACTGCGGCTGCCGAGCGGCGCCACCGCCGTGGATTTTGCCTACGCCATTCACACCGATGTGGGCAACCGCTGTGTGGCCGCCAAGGTCGACCGGCGCCTGGTCCCGTTGCGCACGCCTCTGCGCAACGGACAGACCGTGGAAATCATCACCGCGAAGGGCGCGACGCCGAATCCCTCCTGGTCGAGCTTCTTGGTGACGGCGAAGGCGCGTGCCGCGATCAGAGCGTACTTGAAGAATCTCAAGCGCGGCGAGGCTCTGGAGCTCGGCCGGCGGCTGCTGGGACTGGCGCTCGAAGAATTTTCGCTCAATCTGAAGAAGATTCCGCCGGCGGACATCGATGCGGTGGTCAAAGAGCTCAATTTGAAGGACGCCAACGAGTTGTACGAGAAAATCGGCTTGGGCGAGCGCCTGGCCCCCTTGGTGGCGCGCCGCCTGCAACCTGCGAAGGACGGTGGGGAGCACGTCGGGGCTCACAGCGGTCCGCTGATGATCGCGGGCACCGAAGGTCTCCTCGTCACCTACGCGCGCTGCTGCTTCCCCATCCCGAACGATCCCATCATGGCGTACTTGAGCGCCGGCCGCGGTGTAATGATTCATCGGCAGAATTGCGGTAACCTCGCCGAATATCGCAAACAGCCGGACAAGTGGCTGTCGGTTGCCTGGGAAGCGACGCACGGCCGGCTGTTCAGCTGCGAGATCCAGCTGGAAATCAACAACCGGGTGGGGGTGCTGGCGGCGGTCGCCTCCAGCATCGCGGGGACTGAAACCAATATCGATCAGGTGTCATTGGAAGAACGCGACGTGAGCAGCTCTTCTCTCAAATTTCAGCTCCAAGTGCGCGATCGAAAGCACCTGGCGCGAGTCATCAAAACCATTCGGCGCATGCCGGACGTGCAGCGGGTATGGCGCACCTTGGCCTGACCTAAGGCCGCGCCGCTCAAATTTCGACGGTTCCAAAGCATCGGCAATTCAACTACAGAATATGAGCAAACAAATCATTTCGACCGCCAACGCACCCGCCGCCATCGGCACCTATTCGCAGGCCGCGCGAGTGGGCAATACCATTTGGGTGTCGGGCCAGATCCCCTTGGACCCGGCGACCAAAGAGCTGGTGAAGGGCGACATCGAGGCGCAAATACGCCAGGTGTTCGAGAACCTGAAGGCCATTGTCGTCGCTTCCGGCGCGACCTTTGACGACGTGGTCAAGGCGACGGTGTTCCTGATCGACCTCTCTCACTTCGCGCTCGTCAACAAGGTCATGGCCGAATATTTTCGTGAGCCGTATCCCGCGCGGGCTGCGGTCGGTGTGTCCGCGCTGCCGCGCGGAGCCCAGGTCGAAGTGGAGTGCATCGTCGCTCTGTGACCCTATCTAAGCCGGTCACGGTGTTGCGCGGCGTCGGCTCCGCCCAAGCCGAGCGCTTACGCGCCCTGGGTGTACACACCACTCAGGATCTGCTGTTTCTGCTGCCGCTGCGTTACGAAGACCGCACGCGTGTGGTTCCTTTGGGAGAGCTGCGCGCGGGGCAGCGCGCCGCAGTGGAAGGCGAGGTGCTGCTGACCGAAGTCGTATTTCGCGGACGGCGTCAGATGCTGTGCAAGATCGCCGACGGTTCCGGCTTTCTCACTTTGCGGTTTTTCTATTTCACCGCGCAGCAGCAGAAGGGTCTCGCGCGCGGTGCGCGCATCCGCTGCTTCGGCGAAGCTCGCCGCGGCCTCAAGGGCCTGGAAATCGTGCATCCGGAATATCGGCTCATCGATTCGAAAGCCCGGCCTCAGCCTGAGGAGCATCTCACCCCGATTTATCCCCTGACCGAGGGCGTGACCCAGGGACGCCTGCGTCTGCTGATCCGCACCGCGCTCGACCAGACGGCGGCCGGCGACATCGAGGACTTGCTGCCCCCGGCCGTGTTGGCCGATTCGCACCTGCCTTCCCTGCGCGACGCCTTGCTGTATGTGCATCGCCCGCCGGCGGACGCTCCCGTGGATCTATTGTTGAGCGGGCGGCATCCGGCGCAGCGCCGCCTCTCCTTCGAGGAATTGCTCGCCCATCAGCTGTCGCTCAAGTTATTGCGACAGCGCATCCAGAGCGATCCCGGCTGGCCGCTCGAGTCGAACGGCGCTCTCAAGGCGAGCCTGCTGGCCAAGCTGCCCTTCAAATTGACTCGAGCGCAACAGCGGGCGCTGGGCGAGATCGAGAGCGACCTCGAGCAGGGCAAACCCATGCTGCGCCTGGTGCAAGGGGATGTGGGGTGCGGCAAGACCCTGGTTGCGGCGCTGGCCGCGACGCAGGCCGTAGAGATCGGGCGCCAAGTGGCGCTGATGGCGCCGACCGAACTTCTGGCGGACCAACATGCGCAGAATTTTCGGCGCTGGTTCGAACCCCTGGGAGTGGCCGTGGCGCTCCTTACCGGGCGGCAGACCGGCAAAGCCCGCAGCGCCGTGCTCAAGGGTATCCGCGAAGGACACGCGCCCATCGTCGTCGGCACGCACGCCTTGTTTCAGGAGAGCGTCGAATTCTCCGCGCTCGCCTTGGTCATCGTCGACGAACAGCATCGCTTCGGCGTGCATCAACGCCTGAGCCTGCGCGAAAAAGGCGCCTCCGACGGTCATCAGCCGCATCAATTGATCATGACCGCGACACCCATTCCGCGCACCCTGGCCATGACCGCCTATGCCGACCTCGATGTCTCCGTCATCGATGAGCTGCCGCCCGGACGCACGCCCGTGAAAACCGTGGTTCTCGCCGAAGCGCGCCGCGACGAGGTGGTGCAGCGAATCAGAGCCGCCTGCCTCGAAGGACGGCAGACGTACTGGGTCTGCCCGCTCATCGATGAGTCCGAGGAAATGCCTTATCAAGCGGCGGAAGAAACGGCCGCCGCGCTCGCAGCCGCGTTGCCTGACCTCCGTGTCGGGCTGGTCCACGGCCGCATGCCTCCGTCCGCGAAGGAGGACACGATGCGGCGCTTCAAGGACGGGAAAATCCAGCTTTTGGTGGCGACCACGGTGATCGAAGTCGGCGTCGACGTGCCGAACGCCACGCTCATGGTCATCGAGAATGCCGAGCGCATGGGGCTCGCGCAGCTACATCAGCTGCGCGGCCGAGTCGGCCGCGGTCAGCATGCGAGCTCCTGCCTCTTGCTGTATCGCTCGCCGCTGTCGTCGCTGGCACGCGAGCGGCTGGCGGTGATGCGCGACACCAACGACGGATTCGAAGTCGCGCGGCGCGATCTCGAATTGCGCGGACCCGGTGAGTTGCTCGGCACGCGTCAGACGGGCCTTGCACAGATGCGCGTTGCAGATTTGTTGCGCGATGCCGATCTACTGCCCCGAGTGCAGACTGCGGCCGAGACGTTGCTGCGTGATTGGCCGCTGCAGGTGGCGCCGCTCATCAGCCGTTGGGTGGGTTATGCGGAGCAATATGGCCGCGTCGGGTAGAATAAAACTATGACTGCCGGAAAAATACGCACCGCCGATCCCATTCAATGGCTCCCCGCCGAGCGCCTGGGACAGGCGGCCGTCGATGCGCATGTGCGCCCCTGGTTGATCGGCAAGGGTTTGCTCACGCTGCGCATGAAAGCGATGTGCGGCGAGCGCTTCGCCTTGCAGCTGGTGGATCAATGGACCGGACTGCTCAACGCCGCGCACAAGTCGGCGCTGCGTTCACAGGACAACGCCGGCTTGTTCAGGGACGTTGAACTGTTCTGCGGCGAGCGAGTGTGGGTGTTCGCGCAAACCATCATGCCGGACTCGACGCTGTGCACCCACCCCTGGCTTGCAGAGTTGGGCGATTCCGCGTTGGGCGAAACCTTGAGCGACTTGTCGGGCGTCGAGCGCAGTGCCTATGAGTATGCCTGGCTGCCGGTCGATGAAGCGGTGACGGCGCGCGCGCTGCGCGATGCCGAGATAAAGCCCGCCGGCCTCTGGGCGCGCCGCTCACGAGTGTCTCTGCGCAGCGCGCCGCTGCTGATGCAAGAGCTTTTCCTGCCCGCCATAGGCCGCGCTTAAGGCCGTCCCCGCGTGACCCTGCCGCGCTCAGGAGTCGAGTTGATCGAGCGGACAGCCGAGCGCTGGCGATGGCTGGTCTATCGCGTGCGCTTCCACCCGTTCACGACGCACGAGCTGCCGCGAATCCTGAGCGGCTTGATGGATTATGCGCGCCTCATGCGCTTGGACCGTCCGATCGGCATCTGGCTTCTGCTCTGGCCGACCCTGTGGGCGCTGTGGATCAGCGGCCGCGGCAAACCGAATCCCCGTGTTTTCATCATCTTCGTGGCCGGCACCGTGCTCATGCGCTCGGCCGGCTGCGCCATCAACGACTATGCCGACCGCAGCTTCGACCCGCACGTGGCGCGCACCAAGAATCGACCGCTGGCGGCCGGGCGCATCTCGACGCTCGAGGCCCTGATGCTGTTCGCCGTGCTCAGCATGGCGGCTTTGATGCTGGCGCTGCAGCTCAACCACTCGACGCTGTTATTGGCGGTGTTCGGCGGGTTTCTGGCGATCAGCTACCCCTTCGTCAAGCGTTTTCTGTCCGTGCCGCAGATGTACCTGGGCCTGACCTTCGGTTGGGGAATACCCATGGCCTTCGAGGCGCAACTCGAGCAAGTGCCGCGAGTGGCGTGGCTGCTGTTGCTGGCGAACGTGCTGTGGGTCACCGTGTACGACACCATCTATGCGATGGTCGATCGCGACGACGATCTCAAGATCGGCGTGCGGTCGACGGCGATTCTGTTCGGCGATTCGGATCGCCACATCATCGCGGTGCTTCAGGCCATGACCCTGCTGACCCTGTATCTGGTCGGGCGCACGATCCACCTGGGTTATTGGTACGGCGCCGGTCTATGGGCGGGGGCGCTGTTCTTCGCGTATCAGCTGTGGCTGATACGCGGGCGTGATCGCGATGGCTGCTTTCGCGCCTTCCTCAACAACAACTATTTCGGAATGGCCGTGTTCGTCGGCATGGCATTGGAATATCTGTTTGCGCTCAAGTGATGTCCAGAGCGAGTGATAGCGAGTGATGCTTAGAGCGGCCTCCATTCTATTGATCGTATTGGGCGCCGCCTTGACCGGTTGCGGTCGCGATTCCGGGCGGACCGCCGCGCCGGGACAGGCTGCGGCGTCGGGACAGGCTGCCGTGCCGGGACAGGCCGCCGCGCCTCGGCTCATCCACAGTCCTCCCATCGCGAAGATGGCGCCCGAACAGCTGAGATCTCTGTCGATGGAGTGCGAGAAATATGTGCCCGATAAATCCGCCCGCGGACCCTACGACGCCGCGTATTGCGAAGACGCAATCGCCGCCTGGTCCGATTCCCCGCTGCAGATGCTACCCATGATAAAAGACGAGCCCGCGCGGGATGCGCCCAGCCGTAAATAGGCCCCCGCCCAAAGGTCTCTCGTCAACCGTCTCGGGCATTTTTGGTTGACTAAGGTTGCGAGGCACAGAATACTGCGCCCATTCGCGGCGCGAGACGTTGCCGAGCGAGGTGTTTGTGACGGTACGCAATGATTGGACGCTCGCGGAAGTGAAAGAGCTCTTCGCGTTGCCGTTCATGGACTTGGTGTTCAGGGCACAATCGGTGCACCGGCGCTTTCAAGTGCCGAACACCGTGCAGATCAGCACGCTGCTCAGCATCAAGACGGGGGCCTGTCCCGAGGATTGCGCCTATTGCCCGCAGAGCGTGCGCTTCGACACGGGGCTGGAGGCCGAGGAGATCCTCGAGCTCGGGGAAGTTGCCGCCCGCGCGCGCGCCGCCAAGGAGTCCGGTGCGACCCGATTCTGCATGGGAGCGGCCTACCGATCGCCGAAGCCAAAGGATTTGCGCAAGGTGGTCGCCATGATCCGGGAAGTGAAATCACTGGGGATGGAGACTTGCGCGACTCTCGGGATGCTCGCGCCGGACCAGGCGCGCGAGCTCAAGGCAGCCGGCCTCGACTACTACAACCATAATCTCGATACCTCGCCGCAGTACTATAAGAAGATCATCAGCACCCGCACCTACCAGGATCGGCTCGATACACTGAAGGCCGTCCGCGATGCCGGGATGAACGTCTGCTGTGGCGGAATCGTCGGCATGGGAGAAGAGCCGCAGGACCGGGCGGAACTATTGCATATTCTCGCGACCCTGCCTGAGCACCCGGAAAGCGTGCCCATCAACCAGCTGGTGAGGGTCGCCGGCACGCCGCTGGAAAATGCGGCGGCGCTGGATTCCTTTGATTTCGTCCGCACCGTTGCGGTGGCGCGCATCCTCATGCCGCGCTGCCACGTGCGCCTGTCGGCGGGCCGCAGCGAAATGAACGACGAGCTGCAGGCGCTTTGCTTCCTGGCCGGCGCCAATTCTATTTTCTATGGCGAGAAACTTCTGACGACCGGCAATCCGGACACCGAGCACGATCGAAGCCTGTTCCAGCGGCTGAATATCGTGCCCGAACCGGGAGCCGGCCACCCGGCGGCCCCCGACACACCCACCGGGCCGGCCACCGCGGCGGAAATCCTCCCCGCGCCGCTCACGCAACCGACTGGCTTTCCATCGCACGCGGAGAGCAACGCGGCCGGGCCTTGAACGCGCCGGACGAATCCGGGGCAGATCAATCCGCGCGGGACGGCGCCGCGGCCTACGCGCTCGACACCCAGAGCGTACGGCGCTCCTTCGACCGCGCCGCAAAGACCTACGATACGTCCGCGGTTTTGCACGCCGAGGTGCGCGACAATCTTCTGTCGCGCCTGGATTTGATGGCAATGGTCCCGCGCGTCGTGGTGGATGCCGGGGCGGGCACGGGCCACGCCTCGCATGCACTTATACGTCGATATCCCAAAGCGCTGGTCATCGCCTTGGACTCATCGGCGTGCATGTTGGAGGCCGCGGGCCGCCGGCAATCATGGCTGCGCCGCTTCGCCCGCGTGCGTGGGGACGCCGAGCGCCTGCCGCTCGCGGACGGCAGTGTGGATTTGATACTCAGCAATCTCATGCTCCAGTGGTGCAATCCCGATTCTGTGTTCGCGGAGTTTCGCCGGGTGCTGGCGCCCAACGGACTGCTTTCCCTCACCACCTTGGGTCCGGACACGCTGCGCGAGCTGCGCAGCGCGTGGGGAGCGGTGGATTCGCACACCCACGTCCACCAATTCATCGACATGCACGACGTCGGCGATGCGCTGGTGCGCGGCGGTTTTGCGTCGCCGGTGCTGGATGTAGAGCGTTACACCCTGACCTATCCCGACGTACGCCGGGTGGCAGCCGACCTCAAGGCCACCGGCGCCCGCAATGCCACGATGGGTCGAGCCAGGGGCCTCACTGGGAGGCGACAGTTCACGGCGATGCAGGCTGCGTATGAAACCTTTCGGCAGGACGGCCGCTTGCCGGCCACCTACGAAGTGGTTTTTGCCCATGCGTGGGCTCCAGGCGCGGACAAGAGGCGCAGCACCCAAGAGGGTGCCACTGTGTCGCTCGACGATATCAAGCAGCAATTGCGCGCCAGGCGTCG
>Ga0210406_10002174_pt1 | contig 22781 bp, 17 predicted proteins | sample IncBWC30MmetaG_FD_155454 | JGI IMG/M metagenome (GOLD analysis project Ga0210406, IMG submission 155454) | Forest soil microbial communities from Barre Woods Harvard Forest LTER site, Petersham, Massachusetts, United States - Inc-BW-C-30-M | ecosystem: Environmental > Terrestrial > Soil >...
AACTGGATGTACAGTTTCGGTGAAGCGGGGCTGACCGAGGATGACCGGATGGAGCGCGGCAACGGGAACGGCCCCGACTACGTCGAGCAATCCGGCGAGTTCCGCTCGTTCCGCAACAAGCGCAACGATTGGATGATCGACCGCCAGGTCCAGAAGACCGAGACTTTCACCGGCATCGACGGCATCAACACCCAGGACCGCGCGGTCCAGGAAGGGATGGGGCCGGTCGTCGATCGGTCGAAAGAGCATCTCGGGCCGGCCGACCGTGCGATCATCGCAACGCGGCGCCTGCTCCTCGACGCCGTCAAGACGGTGCAGACAGGCGGCAGCCCGCCGGGTGCCGACGCCAGCTATTATTCGGCTCGAGCGATCGAGAAGATCTTCCCCCGCGAAGACACGTGGCGCCGGACCGTGCTCCCCGAGATGTATGCGGAGGAACTCCCGGTAGCAGCTAAATAGTAGTCGTCACCATAGAGACACGGAGGATACAGAGAAGGGCCGCCAAACTCTCCGTGCTCTCTGTGTCTCCGTGGTGAAATTTTGCTTTAGCTGATAATTCGCCGGCGCTCGGCGCGCGCCATCAGCCAGAAGGCGAGCGACACCAGCACGAAGACGACAGCGAGGAACAAACTCGCCAGCGCGTTGACTTCCGGGCTGACGCCGAGACGCACGCTCGAAAACACCGCCATCGGTAGGGTCGTCGCCGACGGGCCGGTGACAAAGCTGGCGATCACCAGGTCGTCGAGCGACAAGGTGAACGCCAAGAGCCAACCCGAGACCAGGGCGGGGCTGATCCCGGGTACAGTGATGCGTGCCAGCACGGTCCATGGCCGCGCGCCGAGGTCCAGTGCTGCTTCCTCGAGTGTGCGGTCGAAGCCGGCGAGTTGGGCGCGTACCAATACCGAGACAAAGCATGCGCCGAACGTCGCGTGTGCGATCGTGATCGTCACGATACCCCGGCCTCGTGGCCAGCCGATCACGCTTTCGCCGGCGACGAACATCAACAACAGCGACAGGCCAAGAATTACTTCCGGCACGACGAGCGGAGCCACCAATGCAAATCCGAACAGCGGTCGGCCGGGAAAACGCGAAAACCGCGCCATGCTGAACCCGGCGAGCGTCCCGAGCACGAGCGCCAGGCTCGCCGCCATCAGCGCCACTTCGAGACTGGTCAGCGCTGCCGCGTGGAAACCTTCGTTCTTCGCAAGCTCGCCATACCAGCGGGTCGAGAACCCGGCCCATACAGTGACGAGCCGCGAGGCGTTGAAGGAGTAGAGGACGAGCAGCACGATCGGCGCGTAGAGAAAACCGAAGCCGAGGGCCAACACTCCGCCCCGCAGCGCCAATGCTCCGCCACCCCTCCTCACACTGCGCGCTCCTGTGCGAGGAATTTTTGCGCGAGCAGGATCGGGATCGCCAGGGCGGCGACGAGCACCACAGCGACCGCCGAGGCGACGGGCCAGTCGCGGTTGTTGAAGAACTCGTCCCACAGCACCTTGCCGATCATCAAGGTGTCGGCGCCGCCGAGCAGATCGGGGATCACGAACTCACCGGTCGCCGGGATCAGCACGAGCAGCGAGCCCGCGGCAATCCCCGGGAGCGACAGCGGCAATGTTACGCCGAGAAAGGCCCGGATAGGGCGCGCCCCGAGATCGGCCGCTGCTTCGAGGAGGCTTTCATCGAGTGCGGACAGGCTGCCGTAAAGGGGCAGGATCATAAACGGGAGGTAGGAATAAACGAGCCCGAGCTCGACGGAAAAGGCGTTGTTGAGGAGCGGCAGCGGCGTGGTGATCAGGCCGATCGCGATCAGCAGTTGGTTCAGCAGGCCATTGGGCTTGAGTATCGCGATCCAGGCATAGACGCGGATCAGAAAGCTTGTCCAGAACGGCAGCATAACCAGGAACAGCAGGATCAGCCGCCACCTGCCGGGCGAGCGGGCGATGGCATAGGCGATCGGGTAACCGAGCGCCAGGCACAGGGCTGTCGCCAGCGCGGCATTGCCGAGCGCGCCGAGATAGGCGCGCAGATAGAGATCGTCGCTCGCGAGCAACCCGAAGTTCGCCAACGTCGCCTGAATTTTCGGGCCACTGCCGTCGTCGAAGAGGAGCGGCGTATAGGGCGGGATCCCGATGGCACTGCGGGCCAGGCTGATCTTCAAGACGATCAGCAACGGAAGCAGAAAAAACAGCCCCAGCCAGGCGAAGGGCAGACCGATCAGCACCAGCCTGCCCCAACGTCCGATCCCGATCATTGTGTGATCAAGATCCCTTCATCCGGTGACCAGCTGGCCCAGACGGCCGCACCGCGCGGAGGACAATCGGCACCCGCCGGCAGCAGCACTTTCATCGGGCGTCCCCCTCCGGCCACGAGGTGGACGATCGAGGTACCGCCGAGATAGCTGACCGAGGCTACCGTTGCCGCCACCGCAAATCCGGCCGGACGCTCGCGGCACAGCCGCAGCCTCTCCGGCCGCAATGCCAGCGCTGCCGCAGCACCCTCCGGCAAAGCAATGCCGGCGGGCGGCGGCAACGGGATCGGCCGATCGAAGCCGGCGACGGTGAGCGCCAGACAGTTGAAGCCGGCGGTCAGCTCGCCCTCGAACAAATTCACCTCGCCGACGAAATCGGCGACGAACCGCGAGCCCGGGCGCTCGTAGATCTCGGCCGGGGTACCGATCTGGACGACGCGCCCCCGGTTCATCACCGCGATGCGCGAGGCCATGCCGAGCGCCTCCTCCTGATCATGGGTGACGAGGAGGAAGGTCGTGCCGACCCGTTCCTGGATGCCGATCAGCTCGAACCGGGTCTCGGCGCGAAGCTTGCGGTCGAGTGCTGCGAGCGGCTCGTCGAGCAGCAACAGCTTGGGCATCTTGGCCAGCGCCCGGGCCAAGGCCACGCGCTGGCGCTGGCCGCCCGACAGCTCGTGGGGGCGCCGCCCGCCATAATTCGACATCTGCACCAAGGCCAGCATCTCGCCGACGCGGGCGGCGATACGCTGTCGGTCCATTCCTTCCTGACGCAGGCCAAAGGCGATGTTGGCGGCGACATCCATGTGCGGGAAGAGCGCATAAGACTGGAACATCATATTGACCGGCCGCGTATAAGGCGGCAGCGCCGTGACGTCGACGCCGTCGATAAGGATGCGGCCGTGGTTGGGGGTCTCCAACCCGGCGATCATCCGCAACAGGGTCGTCTTGCCGCATCCCGAAGGTCCAAGCAGTGCGAACAGCTCGCCCTGCTCGACATTCAGCGAAACATCCTCGACCGCCGCCGTGGCACCGAACCGCTTCGAGACGCCCGCGATTTCGAGCAGCGCCATTCCGGGTCAGTGAATTCGGTCGTCATTCCCGCGAAAGCGATCGCGAAAGCGGGAACCTCGGGCCCCAATTCTCTGCGGCTGCCCTGGACCCTGGCTTTCGCGAGGGTGACGATTGAATGGCGAATTGCACGGAGTCATCTCCGTTCCGGCGGTCAGCGGCCCGATTTGAGCCGCGTCCAGGCGCGCGTACGCGCCCGCTCGTAATCGGGCGAGGCCGGGAGATCGACATAAAGCCGGCGCCGCAATTCCTCCGGCGGGTAGACCGCCGGGTCGTTGCGGAGCTCGGGCTTGACCAGCATCGTTGCCGGGACATTCGGGTTCGGGTAGGCCACACTCTCGGTGACCTCGGCGATCACCGCAGGGCGCAAGAGATAATCGATGAAGCGCAACGCGTTCTCGGGATGCGGCGCATCGGCCGGGACGCCCAGCATGTCGACCGCCATCTGTGCCCCCTCTTTCGGGACCCGAAAGCCGATATGCACTTCGTTCCCGGCCTCGCGCGCCCGGTCGCGGGCCTGCACCACATCGCCCGAATAGCCGAACGCCACGCACAGATCGCCATTTGCGAGATCATTGATGTATTGCGAAGAGTGGAACTTGCGGATGTAGGGGCGGATTTTTTCGAGGGCGGCCAAGGCCTTGTCGAGGTCGCCGAGGTCTTGGCTCTTGGGGTCGAGCCCGAGATAGGCGAGTGCGGCCGGAAAGACCTCCTGCGGGGTGTCGAGCAGCGAGATCCCGCATGGGGCGAGCTTCGCCGCGACCGCCGGATCGAAGATCAGCGCGAGGCTGTCGTCCGGCCCAGCTTCCCCCAACGCAGCATGGAGCTGAGTCTCGTTCACACCGATCCCGGTGAAGCTCCACAGATAGGGCGCGCCATGGGCATTTCCCGGATCGGAGGCGGCGACCAGTTCGAGGATGCGCGGATCGAGGTTTTTCCAATTCGGCAACTTGGACCTGTCGAGTACCCGGTACACCCCTGCCACGATCTGGCGCGCCATGAAGGGGCTCGCCGAGGGCACCACGACGTCATACCCCGACCGGCCGGACAACAGCTTCGCCTCCAACACCTCGTTGCTGTCATAGACGTCATAGGTGACCCTGATCCCGCTCTCGTCCACGAATCTCGGGATCGTGTCGAGCGCGATATAATCCGACCAATTGTAGACGTTGAGCTGCGGCTCCTCAGCATTTGCCGCCCCGGCGCCGAGCATGGCGGCGACCGCAACAACCCGGCACGCGATCGAAGACAGCCTCATAGGCCGGCCATACAGCAGCCGGCTCCGAGGGTTGTCAATGCTCGGCGCTGCGCCGATGCCGCCGGGTGAACCCGCCGAGCCGAACCCGCCTGTCCTCGCGCTGCGCTCGGCGCCGCATTGGAGCGTGCGTCACCGACACCGCGCCGGACTCCCGGGCAGAGCTGATCGCGCACCTTGTCCTCCCGGGGTAAGCTCCGTCATTGTGACTACGGCGTATTCAGGGAGCCGGAAATGGCTGCAAAAGGCGTCTTTACTGTTCGAGTATCGTCCGAGCTTCAAGACCGTCTCGATGCAATCGCCGAGGCCATAGACCGTCCGCGACCATGGGTCGTCAACCGGGCGCTCGAGGCGTTCGGTCGCATCGGAGACCTGGCAAATCGAGGAGATGAAACGCGGTCTGGCGGAGGCCGACGCCGGCGAATTTGGGACCGACGCCGAGGTTGAGGCGATATTCGAGAAATGGCAGCGCATAAAAAGCGATGCCGATTAAATGGTTGAGGCGGCACTGCGCAACCTCGACCATCACGCGGTCTATGTCGCCAAAGATAACCGCGACGCGGCTCGAAGAGCTGTCGAGAGAGTGCGGGCCCCGGTCGACAGGAATACATCCGCTCGTTACAAGAGCGCCGCGCGCCGGTCGATCTCGGGCGCTAGCGATAGAGGGCGCGATGGGAGGGCTAATTTTAACCGCGATATTGCTCGCCATCGTCACGCCGGCCGCGGCACAAACGGCCGATCGACTTTATCTCATGGACTGCGGTCACAATTCCGCAAAGGATCAGGCGCGTTGGTCACCGGGTGTTAACGTCGGCAAACCGATCGAGTTGTCCGACACATGCGTCCTCATCAAGCACCGCGAGCAATGGCTACTGTGGGACACCGGCTATCCCGATGCGGTCGCCGACCAACCGGTCGACACACCTGTCGGCCATGCGACGCGAGCGAAGAAGCTGATATCCCAGCTTGGCGAGCTCAACCTTAAGCCGTCGGACATCGCTTTTGTCGCCATCTCCCATACGCACGGCGACCATGTGGGGAATGTCGACCTATTTCCGGCTTCCACGCTGCTGATCCAGCAGGCTGAGGTCGACTGGGCCTTTGCCGACGGCAAACCGGCACCGTTCAAGAAGGACCGCCCGATGAAGCTGCTGACCGGTGACTTCGATGTGTTCGGTGACGGTAGCGCGACGCTCCTTTCCACTCCGGGGCATACGCCGGGTCATCAGTCGTTTTTGGTCCACCTCGACAAAACCGGCTGGCTCCTATTGACCGGCGACGCCGCGCATTTCAAGGACAACTGGGATAATGATCGCGTGCCGTCGATGAATACCAGCGCGGAGCAGACACATATCTCGCATGCTCGGCTTGCCGGGATTGTCGCCGAGAAGAAGGCGGCCCTCTGGATCAATCACGATCTGCCCACTTTCGACAGCCTCAAGCATTCTCCCGATTTTTACGAGTGACCTCGATCGTCGCGGCGTACGAGGTCTCCTTGACGTCGGCTGTGGGCATCATGCGAAATCCGCGGGGTTGATGCCGAGGGTCCGCTTCGGGTCGACCCCAGCGGCCCAATCGGGGTTGCCCGAACGTCCGGAACCAGCGTATCTCGCCCGTTGCGGCGCATTCCAGCGATCGCCTCCTTTCTGAACCCAGAGCCGGCACTCAGCCTTGTCGGCGGGAACCGCTCTTCATGCCCCGTTGCGGTCCTTGCTCAGTACGAAGCGCGGCGGGCGATCACAAATAAGCGACGCGCCTCCGTCACCTCAATCCGGCAACCTCCGCGTAGGCTCTCAGCTCCCGTTCCACATCGTAACCGCTGGTCCCGAAGATGATGCCAGTGGCGCCGCCGGCCTCGAGCCGGGCGAGACGTTCGCGCAACTCCTCGCGAGTGCCTGTGAAGGTCATCTGTTTGGCGGCGGATACGTCGACGAGCGCGTCATGGCCGTTCGAAATGTCGAGGGAATGACCGCGGTGAACGGAGAGGTGGCGGATGTTTTCGTCCGCACGTTCGACGCTGGCGAGCCACGCTTCGCCGTTCGGCAGCGCTTTCACGCTTTCCGGATCGGTCGTGTACCTGAGGTGATAGGCGAGTGCCACGAGCGGTTTGACGGCGGTCGCGGCGCGCGGCGAGGTGACGTCCTCGCCATCATCGAGGACGGTGCCGCCGGTCGACACGAGGCAGATCGCGAACCCTTCGGCCGGGCCGCCGAGGGAAATCAGGCCGTCGGCAATCTCTTTGGCGAGCGCACGGGCCTTGGGGCCTTGGCCAGCCATGTAGACCGGCACGTTGATCGGACGATCGGGCAACCAGCCATCGGAGGCGAGGATCTGGGTGAGACCGCCGTCGATGTCGGCAATATCGCCGCGCAGCAATGCCTTAACCTGCGCAATATGCGTGCGCATGCTCGCGAGGCTCAAGGGCTTCCTGCCCATCCCCGCACGGCCCGTAAAGCCGGTGCCGAACCCGACCATCAGGCGTCCCGGCGCGATCTGCTCGAGTGTCGCGATGGCCGAGGCCTGCGCCATCGGATGGCGATAGCTCGGGATCAGCACGGAGGGGCCAAATTTGATACGCTTGGTCTTTTCGGCGATGCGGGCGAGAGTGACCCATATGTCGTGGCCGAAGGCGGGAATCTCGGGACACCAGACCGCACGAAAGCCTAGCTCTTCGGCAAGAAGCGCATACTCGACGGTTCGGGGGCCGGGCGGCAGGCGGAAGTCATAAGTCAGCACGGGGCGTTCCAGAAATGAGCATCTTTAACCGACATTCGCCCGATTTCAGGCGATTTCGGGACAAGGTCGCCCCTTTGGCGGGTTTGGGCAATCAGTAAGTCGTACTCGCTGCTGGTATAGTGTCAGCAAGGCGGTCGTTCGGCGGCACCAAGCTGCTGAAACGCGCTGACTTGGCAGGATCAAGACGTAACTCCGCTGTCGCCGCTCTTTAGGTAATCTTCCTTACGCACAACTCGCCGTGGCGAAGCCCACTATCAGCGCGTTTTCTAGTGGATCAAATCCAACACTTGGTACCCGCTCCAGGGGTCGGCTCGGGGTGGTTTGCTGACATTCGCACCGGATTTCTTCGCGAACTAATTGGTTGTTCCGCCGCTTGGCAATTCCACCGTAGCTCACCTCCCCGATGCGGGGACCCTAACCACCTACCTGGCGCCCTCCGCTGTCGGTTGAGGCCTGTTAATAGTGGCCGTCAATCAAGCTCGTTAGCTTCGCGGACGTTCCAAAACCATATATCGAATATGACACAAGATACAGCCGTCGGCCAAGCCAGGCGATACGCGTTTCTAGACCTGGACATGCGGTTGGAGGCGGATCATTGCAATCTATCATTTCATTGGAAGGACATGGTGCTCAGGTGCACCGATAATGGTGAACAAGCGCCATTTCGGATGTATTCGATAAACGACCACCTGCACGGGTGCAGGTATCTCGGATTTACGATTCCGCGTCTCTCGGTTGAGCATTGTCGTGCTTTCATAGACTTTATGCCGCAATTCCAGACAGAATTAAGCGAAGTTGAGGTTTTTGTACCATCTGGTAGCAATACGGTAAGTACAACCGAGCTTCCGTGGAGCAACCGATTGGTCATTTACACGGACAGCACGACAGCGTCCAAATCTGACATTCTTACGACCTTCCAGACTAAAGGCCTAGAAGCGCTTTTGATCGATAACGAGAGTTGGAAGCATACGCGTTCATCAGAAAGAGCCGACACCTCTTCCTCCCACGACACCAGTGACACGCAAAATCCGAGCCGATCTCTCGCAGATCCGACATCATGCCTAGATCCGTCTTTACCCTGGCGCGCGCCGAGCATACCTATTCTCGATGATCTCTGGCTTCGCCTGCAGGAACTAGAAATCGACGAAATTTATGCGCTGATAAATCCCCTGCTTTCAGGAGCACTAATATCAACCCCAGTTATTCCCAGTGGTACAGTTTTGTTTCGTGGACGACCGTTCACAAATACTTTCAACAAAACACGAGGGATCACAGTGAGCGAATTGTCCTATCCTCCGCCAGCATTTACCAAATTAGGCCGGATCAACAGACCAAATCAGCCGTTTTTCTACTGCTCTGCAGCCCAAGAAGTAATTTATTATGAAATCTCCGGCTTATCTGCAGGAGAGGAACTCGTTCTCAGCCATTGGCGCGCAAAGGACCCAATGCTAATACACAATATTGGTTATACCCAATTCGTTTTCGACAGGTTAGGTGCTAAGCGCCCCTTGCCGGTGTGGACAGGAGATTGGCAGCATCGAAGACTAGAAATTCCGGACGAGCAGCTTGTACGGGAAGCGGAATCCCATCTCCTTCCCCATGATGAAAACGGGCGATTACAAGAAGCTCTAGGCAGCGCATTCATGTCTGACGTGGGAGATAACGAGGCCTACAAATATAAACTGACTGTCGCCATCGCGGAAGCTTTCCTCCACCGGCCCTGGAGCGCTCACAAGATTGTTGGAAGCCAGCCTCAGCGGTTTTGTGGCGTTCTTTACCCCACGGTCCGGATGGCCGCGAATGGCGATAATTTGGCGCTGAGGCCCGAGTGTGTGGACGCGCATCTAGAATTTGTCAAAGCGAAGCACATGAGAATAGACGAAAGGACAGGTAACTCAATTACTTTTAGAATACTCGACTTCGCGGACACCGTATCTTCAGATGGGATTTTGCAATGGAAAGGGCGCCCCCCAGCATTCACCCTCCCGCCCGGAGATACAGGGGAGTTCACCTTGGTGGAAGGAAGGGATGAAGACGGGGATTACGTCATTAGTGTGGATGGCAAGATTTGTCACTGGGTCGGTGAAGATCAGCGCGGGAATGCTTTGAAATTGAGATAGGTGTAAAGCGCAGCCCGGTCAACTTTAAGACTCCCAATTAGTTAGGGATCGTGGAGCGTTGGTCTGGCGGCCGGCAGGTCGATATAGTGGTGGACCGGGAAACGAGAAACCTAACGCTTGTACCTGACTGCAGGTCAGCAACGGGTCGAGAGGGGGCCTCCAAGCCGGGTACCAAGCGTTTGATTGCACCACTACCCTCTTTGCTTCGCCGCGATGCCTCGGTGATTGCGTAGCGCGTAACGTCAGGCAAAATCCGCGAGACTATTTGCCTGACACCGATAGCTGAATATTCCTTACAGCGCAGTCATACCGCCGTCCACGAACAGCAGGGCGCCGGTGACGTAAGAGGCATCGTCGGAGGCCAAAAACAGGATTGCGGCCGCGACCTCCTCGGCCCTGCCCGGGCGCTTCAGCATGGTGCCTTGTGCGGCCTTGGCGTTGTACTGCTCGACGGTCTCGCCGGCCGCTGCGATGCGGCGCTGATGGAACGGCGTGAAGATCGGGCCAGGGCCGACGGCGTTCACGCGAATGCCGTCCGGCGAGTGGTCGGCGGCGAGCGCTCGCGTCAAGCCCGCGACCGCGGCCTTGGTGGTGTCGTACTGCAGATTGCCGCCGCCTGCGACGACGGAACGCACGGAGGCGACGTTGACGATGGCGCCGCCCTTGTTGCGGCGCATCAGCGGAACCGCCGCCTTGGCACAGAAGACGTAGCCCATCAGGTTGACGTCGAGGATCTCTTTCCAGCTCGCGGCACTCGCCTCGTCGACCTTCTCGTATTTGCGGATGCCGGCATTGTTGATGAGGATGTCGAGGCGCCCGAACTTTTGCGCGGCACCGTTGACGAAATCGAGGCATGCGGCCTCGGTACCAACGTCAGCGTGGGTGAAGGCGGCCTTGGCGCCGGCGGTCTCGAGCTCGGCCGCCACGCGCTGGCCGCGGTCGCTGTCCCGGTCGCAGAATGCCACGCTCGCGCCCTCGGCAACGAAACGCCTGACCGTCGCCTCGCCGATCCCCGATGCCCCGCCCGTCACCGCTGCAACCTTGCCGTCGAGCCTACCCATGTTCGCCACCTTTCACTGCATTGCGAAACGCGCATCCACGATACGCCGTATCCATACGGCGGGGGCACCGCCTTGTTGGCCCGGCCTGGGTGTCCGACCTTAACAGACTGCGGAAGCTTCAAGCGTCCGCTTTCGAGACCTTTCGATGGACTGACTCGCTCCGACTTGGGTCGAATTGAGCAGCTCCCGCTGGCGTGGTCGTGTGACCGCTCACGGCGCAACCTCGCCGTTCACGCACGGTCCGGCGTAGGACGGCTGTCCACCCTGACCGGACCCCCACATCTTTTACTAAATCGGGCAGCCATTGCCCCATCATGCCAAACGGCGCCTCGTAGTGATTCACCAGAGACGCTCGATCTCGTCGATAGTAACCCCCCAGAGCTTTGCGACCCGCTACGCGCACCCGGTGTTCTTCCTCGCCCGCGAGCGCGGCCTCACCGAGGAGACCAGGCCCGTCGGGACACATCGGTATCCCCAACCACGGAGCCTCAAGATCGGCGACACCTCGACCGAGGGTGAGGCACGACTGTCAAGGATTTCGGTCTTTGAGGACGGAGCGCGGACGAGGGCGCGCTCCTTCTCTCTCGGATTATTCCGCGGCGGCGCGGAGCGGCGGCTCGGCGAGGACCGCGGCGGCTTCCTTGGCGACGACGGTGCCGTCGAAGAAATGCGGGTTCTGCGTGCCCCAGAGGCGCACGGCGTTGGCGAAGGTGAAATCGCGGAAGTTGGCTTCGGTGATGAGGCCGTCCTCGACCAGTTCCCAGGCCTCGCGCAGCGGGTCGCGCATGTCGATTACGTCGAAATGCCCGATGTCGGAGCTGTAGATCGCGTTGAGCTGGGCCCCGAGCGGATTGGTGCGGCTGAAGGCGCAGAAATTCATCCGGTCGTCGGCCTCGCAGCCGAAGTAATAGGGCTTGGCGTAGAGCTCGATCCAATCCTCCTTCCGGGTGATCTTGCAGGCGGCGAAATCGTCGAGCTCGGCGCGCCCCCCGGTCAGGTGCGCCTCCGGGTTGGGGTAGCCGTCGCGCGCCCGCAAGGCCTCGGCCATATCGGCGTAACCGTATTTCTCGACCAGCTCCATCAGCAATTCGCGGTCGAGCTTCGCCGGGTCCATGCGCTCCAAGGCCTTGGCGTTGCGCCGCTCCCAATGCTCGATTAGATCGCCGAACAGCTGGGCGCCCCAGCCGGCGCCGCCTTCAAGAAAGGCGAAGTTGAGCTGCGGGAAGCGACGGGTGACACCGCCGAGAAAGATCGCCTTGGCGACGGCGTGGCCGGCCGCAGCGAAATGGCCGATGTGATTGTAGACGAAGTTGGTCGGCGACAGGCGCAGGCCCTGGCTGCTGCTGCCGCTGTGGAACGTCGGCGGAATGCCGAGCTCGACGCATTTCGCCCAGACCGGGTCGTAGTCATAGGGGCTGTCGATGCCGAGGACGTCGTACCAAACCGTGAAGCGGCGCGACTCGTCATCCTGCGCTGCCGCAGAGGGGACCGGCCGCGGCAGGTTGCTGCCGAACATCCCGACTTTCGAGCCGAGCTCTTTGGTGACGAATTCGAGCTCCTCGATTGCTTCCTCCGGTGTGTGCATCGGGATGACCGCCGCCGGCGTCATGCGGTCGCTGAAATCGCGGAAATAATCGGCCGCGACGATGTTGTAGGCGCGGATCACGGCGCGCCGGGTCTCATCGTCCTTGATGCGGGGCAGCCCCAGGCCGGCCGTCGGATAGATGACGGCGAAGTCGGTGCCGATCTCGTCGAGCCGCTCGTAGAGCAGCTTTGGCATCATCGCGGTCGCCCGGTCGAGCGTGTTCTCGCCCTGGCGGTTCCAGAAATTGGGCTGTGCGATGCGCCGCTCGGTCCGCTCGGCCGGGGTCATCTTCAGCCCCTCGCCGGCACCCCGCGGTGCCAGGAAGCCGTCGGCCGCCTTGTCGCCGCCGACCTTGCGCATCTTCTCGGCAAAGACCGGCGGAAACTCGACCCAATGGCCGTCGCCGTCGACGATCGGGTGCTCGAGCTTTGCATGGATTTGGGCCGGGCTCAGATGGCCGTTGCCGCTCATGTTTTTCTCCTCCAAAGGGGGGCCGCTTCCTCGGCGAAGAGGGTGGGCCGCACTTTGCGCCTAAGTCAAATGCAAGGTCGGCATGCCGGCGCGGCTTTCAGGTTTCGTTTGTGACTATTGCAATTTTGCATATAGCAACTATAATCAACGGCAGCTCGCAAAACCGCCGGTTCGATCCATGCTGCCGATCTCTCCCTGCTGCCTCCCTCAGACCCGCCAATCTCGTCCCTGCTCGGGGCGCCCGGCGATCCTCTCTAACCGTCTGATATGGCGCGCGTTATGGGCGTTGCGGCGCGCGGTTTTCGGGGCAGCTCGAATGTTGTCCCTGAGCTCAGGGACAGACTGCCGTGGGGGGAACCGGCTAGGCCGCGGGGTGGATCGCGGCTTCCTTGACTTCGCGGCCGACAAAGGGCTCGAACTCGGCGAAATTGGCGGCGAAGCGGCGGGTCAGCTCACGCGCGGTCTCGTCATAGGCCTGCTTGTCGGACCAGGTGCCGCGCGGGTCGAGTACCTCGCTCGGCACTCCCGGGCAGGCCTCGGGCACCAACATCCCGAAATTGGCGTCCCGGCGCATCGGGGCGCCGGCGAGCCGGCCGTCGAGGGCCGCACGCAGCAGCGCGCGGGTATGGGCGATCGGCATGCGCTTGCCGACGCCGTAGGTGCCGCCCGACCATCCGGTGTTGACGAGCCAGCATTGCGCGCCGTGCTCTTTGATGCGGGCACCCAGCATCTTGGCGTAGACCGCCGGGTGGCGGGGCATGAAGGGTGCACCAAAACAGGTCGAGAAGGTCGCTTCGGGGGCGTTGCCGAGCCCGGTTTCGGTGCCCGCGACCCGTGCCGTGTACCCCGACAGGAAGTGGTACATCGCTTGCTCGGCGCTGAGCCTGGCGAGCGGCGGCATGACCCCGAAGGCGTCCGCGGTCAGCATCACGACATTCTTCGGGTGAGGGCCCTGCCCGCGCAAATCCGCGTTGGGAATGAAATCGATCGGATAGCAGGCCCGCGTGTTCTCGGTCAGGCTGTCGTCATCGACATCGGGCATCCGCGTCGCCCGATCGGTAATCACGTTTTCGAGTACCGTCCCGAAACGGGTGATCGTCGCGTAGATCTCCGGCTCGGCCGTCGGCGACAGATTGATGACCTTGGCGTAGCAGCCGCCCTCAAAATTAAAGATGCCTTTCGGGCTCCAGCCGTGCTCGTCGTCGCCGATCAGGGTACGCGAATTGTCGGCCGACAGTGTCGTCTTGCCGGTGCCGGACAGCCCGAAGAAGATCGCGCAGTCGCCCTTCGGGCCGACATTGGCCGAGGCGTGCATCGGCAGCACGTCACGCGCCGGCAATACGAAATTGAGATAGCCGAAGACCGATTTTTTGATCTCGCCGGCGTAAGCGGTCCCGCCGATCAACACCAGCCCCTTGGCGAAATTCACGAAAATGAAGACCTCGGAGTTGATTTTGTCGAGCTCCGGGATCGCCAGAAACCTGGGGGCGTGGAGGATCGTGAAGGCCGGCTCGAACCCCTCGAGCTCGCCGACATCAGGACGGACGAACATGTTGCGCGAAAAGAGACTGTGCCAAGCGTTGTCGGTGACCACGCGCACCGGCAAGCGGTACGTCGGATCGGCTCCGGCATAGAGATCCTGGACAAAGAGATCGTGGCCCTGAAGGTAGGCGAGCATACGCTGGTGCAGACTGTCGAAGCGTTCGGGATCGACCGGCTGGTTAATCTTGCCCCACCACACGGTATCCTTGGTTCCCGGCTCCTCGACGATGTATTTGTCTCGCGGCGTGCGACCGGTAAACCGACCGGTGCGAACAGAGAAGGCGCCACCCGCCACGACCTCGCCTTCGCCGCGGCGGACCGCATGCTCGTAAAGGACCGGCATCGACTGGTTCCAATGCACGGTCCCGAGGTGGCGCATGCCCTGTCGTTCGAGCCCGAAGCGGCTCTTTGCCGCGGTCATCGGATCGCCTTTTTCATTGAACGCCTCCTCCCAGCCCCCGCCAAAGCACGCTCCCCTTGCATCGCGCCGTACCATAGACGGGCGACCGTGTCAAAGTTCCCTCAACGCATGCGCGCTATTGGCGCGCCGCCTCGGCGAGTTGGACGAGGGCTGCTCGCGCCGCTTCCGGGGTCAGGACCGGGACCGAGATCGGGGGGGCGAAATCGAGGCGTGCCGTCTCGCCATCGCACCGCAGGTCGATCCCCTCCGGATCGATGCCGGTCATTCGCCATGCCGAGCCGGTGCGGCCGAGCAGGCGGTGAGCATACCGCGCAATCGCGTCGCCATGGTCTTTGTTCATGTGTCTGAGGATCTCGGGCTCGGCCGCCGCGAGCACGCCGACATCGCCCGAGAACCGAATGTCGCCGCCCTCGATCCAATCGATCCGCCCGAACCCGGCGACGAGGTGCCCGCGCTCGACCTCCACCCGGTAGAGACGGAAGTCACCAAAGCCGGCGTAGCCCGCACTCGCCGGCTGGTGAGCGATGAAGCGCGCCAGGCAGCGGCGATCTTCCGTCGGCAGGGCGCGGCCAAGAAGGGTCAGGCGAGGCCCGGTCAGCGGATCGGGATGGCCCTCGGTTGCGTCGAGCAGCAGCGAGACCCGTGGGTCGAAGGCGATGTTGCGGCTGTGCTGGGCCAGGCCGGAGAGCAGCAGCAGCGGGCTCGCATCGAGGTCGACCGCGAGCAGCACCAGGGAAGCATAGGGGGCGCCGCCGAGGCTGGTGGCCAGAGCCGCGCGGATGCGGCTGCGCGCCAGCCCACGGGCGAGGTTTGCCGGAGTCCGGCTCGATCGCGATTCGGTCATTCGAAGAGTGCGACGCGGCTGCGCCGGAGCGTCGAGGACAAGCAGCCTCCTGCGTGGGCGTTTTGAGGATGCAAAAGCGTATAGACTGTATCAAATAAGGCAATCAAATAAGGCGGCCGGGTTTTTCTTTGCCCCCTCGGGGCCATATTTATTCGCCACAGCGCCTGCGCGACTGATCGAGGTTACTCGGGACGAGGAAGGGGGGTTACTCGAAGTGCCGAATACGATTGCTCTTGTCGACGACGACCGCAACATCCTGACCTCGGTGTCGATGGCGCTCGAGGCAGAAGGCTTCACCGTTCGCTGCTACAGTGACGGAACCGAGGCGCTCAAGGGCCTGAGCGCTCAGCCTGTCGATATCGCCGTGCTCGACATCAAGATGCCGCGCATGGACGGCATGGAGCTGCTCACTCAGCTGCGGCGGCAAAGCCACGTCCCGGTCATCTTCCTGACCTCGAAGGACGACGAGGTCGACGAGCTGCTGGGCCTGCGCATGGGTGCGGACGACTACATCAAGAAGCCGTTTTCGCAGCGGCTGCTGATCGAGAGGATCCGTGCGCTGATCCGTCGCGGCGAGCTTGCGCGCGAGCGCGACGAGCCGCAAGGCGAGCCGGTCATCGTCCGCGGACAGCTGGTTCTCGATCCGGTGCGCCACCTGTGCACCTGGAGCAGCGCGCCGGTCGAGCTCACCGTGACCGAGTTCCTGATCCTCAAATCGCTCGCCCACCGGCCAGGGCACGTCAAGAACCGCGACCAGCTGATGGATGCGGCTTACGGCGAGCACATCTATGTCGACGACCGGACAATCGACAGCCACATCAAACGGTTGCGCAAGAAGTTCAAAGCGGTCGACACAGATTTCGCGCAGATCGAAACCCTCTATGGCGTCGGTTATCGATACCGCGATCGCTGAACCCGTCTCTCGGATCGCTTATCGGCTCGGCCGCAGCCTCGCTCGGTGGCGGCAGAGCGGCGGCGGGCGTTGGCCGGTCTCGCCGCTGACCCGCCGCATCCTGGCCGTCAACGTGTTGGCGCTGGCGCTTCTCGCCGGAGGGTTCCTCTATCTCGGCAAGTACCAGGCGAGCCTCGTCGATCAGCAAATCGAAGCGTTGAAAATGCAGGGCGAGGTCTTTGCCGCGGGTCTCGGCGAGGGCGCGGTCTACGAGTCTGTCGACGAGGGAGAAATCCTGCTTCCCGATCTCGCCCGCCAGATGATGCGCCGCCTGGTCGCGCCGACGCACGCGCGAGCGCGGCTCTTCGATATCAAGGGCGACATCATCGCCGACAGCCACGTCCTGCGCGGCCCAGGCGACAGCGTTCAAGTGCTCGAATTGCCAGCCCCCGAGGCAAAGGGCTCGATCGTGCGACTTGCCGACGGCGTCTATGACTGGATCGTCGACAAGCTGCCGCGCCGTAAGCACTACCCGGTGTACCGCGAGAGCGCTTCACCGCGCGCCGAGGATTACCCCGAGGTCGCACGCGCCCTGCTCGGGGAGACCGGTTCGGCGATCCGCAGCGACCCGGCGAACGGTGGGCTCGTTCTCAGCGTCGCTATCCCCATCCAGCACTACAAGCAGGTGCTCGGCGCGGTCATGCTGTCGACGAGCAGCGGCGAGATCGAGGAGGCGGTACGCACCGTGCGCCTGGAGCTATTGCGAATCTTCGGTGTGGCGCTCTTGGTTACGGTGCTGCTATCGTTCTACCTGGCCGGCACGATCGCACGTCCGATCCGCCGCCTGGCGGCCGCAGCGGAGCGCGCGCGCGGCCGCGGCACGCGGGTCGAGATTCCGGATTTCACCCGACGGGGCGACGAGATCGGCGACCTTTCCGGCTCGTTGCGCGAGATGACCGACGCGCTGTGGCAGCGGATCAGCGCCATCGAGAGCTTCGCCGCCGATGTCGCGCACGAGATCAAGAACCCGCTGGGGTCGCTGCGCAGCGCTGTCGAGACCGCGGTGCGAATCGAGGATCCGGCAAACCAGCGGCGGCTAATGGCGATCATCCTCGATGATGTCGAGCGGCTCGATCGCCTGATTACCGACATCTCCGACGCCTCTCGCCTCGACGCCGAGCTCGGCCGCCTCGAACTTGCTCCGATCGATATCGCGGCGATGCTCGAAGCGCTCGTCGACATTCACGAGTCGACGCGGGGGAGCGGAACGCCCCGTCTGGTGCTCGAGCTTGCCGACCGTGGCCGCCGGTTTGTCGTCCCGGGCATCGAAACTCGATTGTCGCAGGTCTTTCGCAACGTCATCGCCAACGCCATCTCCTTCACCCGGCCGCACGGCGAGATCCGGCTCACAGCGCGGCACGACGGCAGGGCGGTTCTGGTTACCGTCGAAGATCAAGGACCCGGCATCCCCGAGGACAAGCTGACGGCGATATTCGACCGCTTCTATACCGAGCGCCCCGCGGGCGAGAAGTTCGGCACCCATTCCGGCCTCGGATTGTCGATCTCCAAGCAGATCGTCGAAGCGCATCGCGGCCGGATCTGGGCCGAGAACCGCAGGGACATGAGCGGCACCATCTGCGGCGCGCGCTTCTCCATCCGCCTGCCGTCGGGCGTATGACCGAGCGTACTGGGGCGATGAGGACCGGCGGTGGTCGGGAAGTTTCGTGCCCCGCAAATAGGGCCGCAGGCGCCCGCGTGCTCGTCGTGACCGGAATGTCGGGAGCCGGGCGGTCGACTGCCCTCAAGATACTAGAGGACATGGGCTATGAGGCTTTCGATAATCTACCGTTCTCGCTCGTCCCCGCGCTGATCGAGAACGCCGCGGCGGATGCGCCGGCGATCGCGGTCGGCGCCGATACCCGCACCCGCGGTTTCGCGATTGAGAGCATGCTCGACACCCTCGTCTGCGAGAGCGCCCGGCAGCTCAGGATGCTGTTTGTTGATTGTGATGACGAGCGCCTCGAACGGCGTTATACGGAAACCCGACGTCCCCATCCTCTCGCCGGCGACCGTCCGATCATGGATGGAATCCGGCTCGAGCGCAAAGCGCTCTCCCCGTTGCGCGACCGTGCTGATCTGGTGATCGACACCTCCCTCTTGACCGCCGCCGATTTGAAGCGCTTGTTGACCGGCCACTTTGCTCTCGAGCAGTCCGGACTGCGCGTCTTTGTGACCTCGTTTGCCTATCGCCGTGGCATCCCCCGCGATGCCGATTTGGTCTTCGACGTGCGCTTTCTCGACAACCCCCATTATGTTCCCGCGCTGCGGCAGCTGACCGGGCGCGATCCGGCGGTTGCCGCGCATATCGAACAGGACCCCGATTGCGAGCTCTTCTTTGCCGGGCTGTGGCGGCTGTTGGACCCGCTGCTGCCGCGCTACGAGACGGAAGGCAAGACCTATCTGACAATCGGCATCGGCTGCACCGGCGGGCGCCACCGCTCGGTCTACGTCGCCGAGCGGCTGACTGCACGGTTGCGCGCAGCCGGGCGGCGTGCCGAGGTAGCCCATCGCGATCTGCCGCCGCCCGGTGTTCTTGCGCCGGTCTTGCCCGGCATCGCGTGCTGAACGACGGCGGCCCGGCTCCACGAGAGGCACTCCGATGATCGGGATGGTTCTGGTAACCCACGGGCGCCTCGCGGCCGAATTCGCCGCCGCCCTGGAGCACGTCGTTGGCGCGCAGGCCCAAATCGCCTTTGTCTGCATCGGCCCTGAAGATGACATGGAGCAGCGCCGCCAGGATATTCTGCGCTCGGTTGCCGAGGTCGACAGCGGCGACGGTGCGGTGCTGCTGACTGACATGTTCGGGGGCACGCCTTCGAACTTGGCGATTTCGGTCATGGACCGCGGCAAAATCGAGGTCATTGCTGGCGTCAATCTGCCGATGCTGATCAAGCTTGCGAGCCTGCGCCAGACCGAGAGCCTCGAACGTGCCGTCCTCGGCGCCCAGGAGGCCGGGCGCAAATACATCAACGTCGCCTCTCAACTGCTCAGCGACGCTCGCCGATGAGCTCTGGTCCGGCAGATGATCCAACCGCCGCGCGCGCGGCACCGCCAAACGGCGCCGTGCGCGCGGTCGTGACGATCTGCAACCAGAAGGGCCTCCACGCCCGCGCCGCTGTCCGTTTCGTCAAAACCGCGGGACAATTCGACGCCGAAGTGTGGGTGCGCAAGAACGGGACCGAGGTCCCCGGCAGCGACATCATGGAGCTGCTGATGCTGGGGGCGGCCCCGGGAGCGGTGATCGAGTTGACCGCCACCGGACGCGAGGCCGAAGCGGCGGTGGCAGCGCTGGCTCGGCTGATCGAATGCAAATTCGATGAGGATTGACGAACTTTCCAGCGTCGCGGATCAGGGCGCCGCCGCCGAGCGCAGATTGAAGGGCCTGGGCGTATCGCCGGGGATCGCCATCGGACCCGCTCACATCGCCGAGGGCGGCGATCTCCCGGTCCGCGAGAGCCACCTCCCCGAGACCGAGATCGACGCCGAACGCAGTCGCTTCGCCGAGGCGGTCGCGGTCTCCTTGCGCCAGCTGCGGAAACTCAAGGCGAAAGCCTCGGGACTTCCTGCATCGGCCGCCGAAGAGATCGGCTACTTGCTCGACGCGCATCTGGCGATGTTGTCGAATTCGCGCCTCGTGCGCGGCGTCGACCAGCGCATCGCACGGACCCGGATCAACGCCGAGCGTGCGGTCGAAATCGAGATCGCCGAGATCGCCGAGAGCTTCGCCTCGATGCACGACGCGTATCTGGCGGCGCGGATCGAAGACATCCGGGTCGTCGGCAAACGGCTCATCCGCAACCTGATCAAGAAGCCCTACGTCACTTATTCGCGCTTGGGAGAAGGCGCCGTCATTCTCGCGGACGAGTTATCCCCGGCCGATACCGCGCTGATGGACCCGCAACACGTCGCCGGCTTCGCCACCGAGTTTGGCGGCGTCGAAGGCCACACCGCGATCGTGGCGCGCGCCCTCGGCTTGCCGGCGGTGCTCGCCGTCCCCGGTCTGCTCGAACACGCCGCGGCCGACGACAGGGTGGTGATCGACGGGACCGAGGGGACCGTCATCATCGGCCCGTGCCCGCAAACCATCGCCGAATACGAGGCGCGACGCGACGCCTTCGCGCGCGAATGGCGCCATTTGGCGCGGCTGCGCAAATTGCCCGCGGTGACCCGTGACGGGGTCGAAATCACGCTCGAGGCCAATCTCGAATTGCCGGTCGAGCTGCCGCAGGCCTTGGCCAACGGTGCGATGGGCTTGGGCCTCGTCCGCTCCGAGTTCCTCTACATGAACCGCGATGATCTGCCGAGCGAAGACGAGCAATACGCCATCTTCTCGGCATTGGTGCGGGGCATGGAGGGCCGGCCGGTGACCGTGCGCACCTTCGACCTCGGCGGCGAAAAGATCGCGCGGCCGCTGAGCGAGCACATCGCCGAGCCCGCCAACCCGGCTCTCGGCCTGCGCGCGATCCGCCTCTCGCTGCAGCACCGTCGGCTCTTGGACCCGCAGCTCGCGGCGATGTTGCGGGCAGCATGCGACGGGCCGCTGCGCATCCTGTTGCCGATGATCTCGAACGCCGGAGAGATCCACCAGGTGCGCGAGGCGCTCGACCGGGTGGCCCGCCGGCTGAAACGCCGCGGCGTACGTCTCCCCCGGGCGCTGCCGCCCTTGGGTGTGATGATCGAGGTGCCGGGTGCCGCGCTTGCCGCCGACGCGCTCGCGGCCGAGGCGGATTTCTTCGCAATCGGCACCAACGACCTGATCCAATACACCTTGGCGATCGACCGCAGCGACGAGCAGGTCGCCTATCTCTACAACCCGCTGCACCCGGCGGTATTGCGGCTCATCCAGTTCGCGATCGAGGCCGCCTCGCGCCGCGGCATGCCGATCAGCGTCTGCGGCGAAATGGCGGGCGAGCCGCGCTTTGCCCCGCTGCTGCTCGGCCTCGGCCTGCGCAACCTGTCGATGAACCCGCGCAACATCCCGCGCGTCAAGCAGCGCATCCGCAGCCTCGACATGGTCGCCGCCACCCGCCGCGCGCGGGCGATCATGGACCAGTCCGACACCAGCCGCATCGCCGCCCTCCTCGACGATTTCAACACCGCCGCTCCGGTACATTGAGACGATTTCTCCCTGCCGTCAGGGACAGCTCAGGGACAAAAACCAAGCGTCGCGTAAAAGAACAAACAATATCATATACATGGGTCAAATTCTATCGCTCTGGCAGGGACACAGCAGGGGAATTGAGGGCGGCCCGGGCGGATGCTCAGCCCTCCTCATTCCGGCGCAGAAGATATTCCTCGATCATGTCTTCATGATGGCCGGTCTGCGCGGGCAACGGCCGGTCGGTAATCGACGGCTTCCCGTTGGGTTGCGAAGCCCGGTTCGTCCGCCTCGACCGAGAAGACCGGGACCGCGTCGGCAAAGCCGCGTAAGGGGCGCTTGCCCAGAGGTTCCAGCGCGAAGGCGTCGGAGACTTCGGCCGCTGCCGTCGGGTCGATCAGGATCTGGCCGTCCTCGGCCGAGGCGCACATGCGCGACGCCAAGTTCACGATGCTGCCGATCGCGGTGTAGTCGACGCGCCCCTCATACCCGATGCGGCCGACCGTGGCCGTGCCCTTCGCGAGCCCGATGCCAAAGCCGATCGTGTAGCCGCGCGCCCGCCACCCGACGATCAGCCCCTGCACCGCCGCACGCATCTCGAGCGCCATCCGCACCCCGCGCAGCGCTGGTTCGGGGCATGGCACCGGCGCGTTCAGCAGCAGCATCAGCCCGTCGGCCATAAAGCAGGTCAATGTCGCCTCATACCGCGTGATGATCGCGCCGAGCGCCTCGTAATATTCCTGCAGCAGGCCCATGACTTCCTCGGGCGCGACAGCACCCGAAAAGCCGGTGAAGCCGCGCAAGTCGCAAAAAATTACGACTACCTCCGCCCGGTGGCTGTCGAGCAGAGACGTCTCATCGCTTCCTTCGACGAGCTCGGCGACCTGCGGAGCGAGAAACCGCTTCAGCCGGGTAATTCGCTCCGAGCGCTCCTGGGACAGCGCCAATTCTCTGGCCATTTCATTGAACCGCATCGCAAGGCGCTCGAGCTCGTCGCCGGTCGAGACCGCGATTTTATGATCGAAGTTGCCGGCGCCAATGCGCTCGGCTCCTTCTTCCAAAAGCCGGATCGGTCCGACCATCCTCCGGGCCAGCAAATAGCCGAGCAGAGTTGCAAAGACGGCACCGGCGAGCAGCAGGAATCCGGTCCGCCACAGCGCCATGCGGATCGGCGCGAAGGCCTCGGAGGCGGGTTCTTCGACAAAGGCCATCCAATCCGGGCCGGCGATCGGCGCCATTGCGGCGATGACGGTGCGGCGCTCGGCGTCGGTGCCGTCCGTCGTTTCGCCGTTGCCGGCGATCGTCGCCTGTTGCAGCGCCTTGAGGCGCGCTGCGGCCGGGTCGTCGTCGCCCCGCAGCACGAGACTGATGTCGGGATGC
>Ga0210406_10002176_pt1 | contig 22770 bp, 21 predicted proteins | sample IncBWC30MmetaG_FD_155454 | JGI IMG/M metagenome (GOLD analysis project Ga0210406, IMG submission 155454) | Forest soil microbial communities from Barre Woods Harvard Forest LTER site, Petersham, Massachusetts, United States - Inc-BW-C-30-M | ecosystem: Environmental > Terrestrial > Soil >...
AAAGCGCCAGCTCGATGTTCTCGATCGACGGCTCGCGCGCTCTGAGTATCTGGCAGGTTCCGACTATACGATCGCCGATATGGCGGTATGGCCTTGGTATGGCGCCTTGGCGAAGGGTCGGCTCTATACCGCGGGCGAATTCCTGCAGGTCCAGGAATACGCCAATGTCCAGCGCTGGACCGACGCGATCGGCGCGCGTCCCGCCGTGCAGCGTGGGCGCAAGGTCAACTGCGCGTGGGGCGAGCTTTCAGATCAATTGCACGAGCGTCATGACGCCGGCGATTTCGAGACAAAGACTCAGGATAAGCTGGGAGACGGCAAAGCTGCGACCGGCGGATGATTCCGCCGGCATCCGCCATACTTGCGAATAGCACTTGCGAATAGCAATTGCCAATAGCACTTTCGATCAGCGCATCGCCGACTCATTCGCGGCCGGCCTGCCGAACATATACGACTCCATGGACAGCACGCCGTAAGTCATGCCGCCATCGACCACCTCGACGGCGTCTTCCTCGCCGGCACCCACCGCAACCAGCAAGGGCAGGAAGTGTTCCTCGGTGGGATGCGCGCGCTGGGCATGCGGTGCACGCCGCCGATAATCTGTGAGCGCTGCCACGTCTTTCTCCTGTACGTGCCGGCGCACCCAAGCCGTGAATTCGTGAGCATACGTGGTGTAACTCGGATCAGTTTGTCCGATCTCACGCAAATTGTGCGTGAGGCTGCCGGAACCCATGACCAGGACATTTTGCTCACGCAGCGGTTTCAATGACCTGCCGAGCCGCAGGGCATTTTTTGCGTCGAATGCGAACGGCAGCGACACTTGAAACACAGGAATCCGTGCCGCCGGCAACAAGTACAGTAGCGGCACCCACACGCCATGGTCGAGTCCGCGGCCGTCATCCAAGGACACATTGAAGCCAGCCGCCTCGAGAAGTTCCGCGGTATCGGCAGCCAGCGCCGGCGCGCCCGGCGCAGGGTACTGCAATCGATAGAGCGCCGGCGGAAATCCGCCAAAATCATGCATGGTTTCGGGCGCGGCGGTGCGCATCACTTGCACGCTCGCGGTTTGCCAGTGCGCGGAGACGACGGCCACTGCAGCGAGCCCCGAGAGCTGCTCGCCCAACTGCGTCAGTTTCGGTCCGAGCAACCCCGGTTCGAGCGCGAAAGTCGGCGCACCGTGCGAAACGAAAAGCGCCGGCGCTTTGGGTACGCGATTCATGGGTCCAGTCGCGCATGCGCTGCGGTAGCATGCGCTGCGGTAAATGCCTGTTCAGCATCCTTGAGTGCGCCGGCGATGCGCGCCGCCCATTCGCACTGTCCAGCATCATCGCTGACCAAGTCCTGGCGAATTTCGATTTCCACATACGGCAAGGAACGGGCCTCCGCGTGGTGAGGCACGGTGTAGTCGGTTTCGTCGCTGACAAAGTAGGGCTCGTTATCCGCGACTATCAATTGGGCTTCCCGCCGCAGCATGTCGAGAACGATACCGGCAAAGCGGCGATCGCGGTTGTAAAGCACCGCGGCGTGCATGTTGCGGCGCCCGCCCTTGTAGATATCGGTCATGGTGTGTTGCGCCACCAAGATGGTGGGCCGGCCTGCCGCCAGCCGCTCGTCGATGAGTTCACGAATCCGCCGGTGATAAGGATCGAAGATCTCGGCGCGCCGCACTGCGATGTCGCCGGCACTCAAATTCATGTTGCCGGGTATCTCGCTGGTCTCACTGATATGCGGAATTGAACTGGCGACTTGCGGATCGCGATTGCAATCGATCACCAGGCGGGAATAATTCTGGGCGACCAACGGCGCATCGATGGCGGCCGCCACCCGCCGCGCCACGCCCAGGGCGCCGATGTCCCAGGCGATGTGTCGCTCGAGTTCCGCGGCGGGCAGTCCGAGATTCGCAAGACGCCGCGGGATGCGCGCACCGGCATGGTCCACCACGATGACGAAGGCCGATCGACCCTCGCCGGGCGATTCGAGGAAAGCAGGCGGTTCGTCGGTTGCAAGCAGTGGCGCAGCAGAGTTCGACATGAAGGCGTCAGCCTATCGCTGACCCACCATACCCTGGACGGATTGAATCAGCTTTGCCGGGTCGAATGCCATGCCGTCCTTGAACACCAGCTGTACTTTCTCGATGTCCTCGATGCTTTGCGCGGGATTGCCCGACAGCACCACCAAGTCGGCGGCTTTGCCGGCGGCAATCGAGCCGATGCTGTCGTTCTCACCCAAATAGACTGCGCCGTTTTGGGTGGCGATATGAATGGCTTCGACGGGCGTGAATCCCGCATCGACCAAGAGCTCTATTCCCCGTTGGTCACCGAATCCCGGCAGCACGCCTCCGAAGGAAGTCGGATCGCAGCCCGCGAGCAGCAATCCGCCGGCCTTGACGAAGTCACGCTCGAATTGCATCTCCTTCTTGAGGGATATCGCGGCCAAGGGATTGTTCTCCTCGGCGATGCCGCTGCGAATCCGCAGATACGTCGACCACCCCGGCGGACTGAGCGCATCTTTGGCGCGCATCATCTTGAGCAGCGCCGGCCGGTTGGGAACGGAGATTTCGAATACCGCCAAGGTCGAGGTCACCGCCACATGGTGACTGACGAGATCCCGAATCATGCTCTGTACGGGCGCGCCTTCGATGTCCACATTCTTGGCGAAATCTTCCGCGGCTTCTTTGGCAGGACAGATTCCCGGTTTTTTCGTGGGTAGAAATTCGGTATCGACGACGATGCCGTGCTCGAGATTGTCTATTCCTAAGGCCGCGGCTTCTCGAAAGCCTACCGCGCACAAATGTCCGGTGATTTTAAGGCCCTTGGCGTGCGCATGGTCAATGGCCACCTTCAACTCCTCCGGCTTGATACCCATATAGGCCTTGAACGAGGTGACGCCCTCCGCTGCCCAATAGTCCACGGTACGCCCCGCATCCTCGGGATCGGCAAGCGTGTGGAGTTGCGGTGCTATACCTAAGAGATCGCCGATATACGGGCCGGTGATTCGCAGTTTTGGCCCGGGTTTTTCACCCTTGTCGATGAGGCGCTTCAAGGACAGGTCCGTGTACGGCTCCATGCTGCCGGCGGTTCGCGCAGTGGTAACGCCGCTCGCCAGATACAGGCGCGGTCCGCTGTCGATCATCTCGATCCAAAACGGCAAGCCGTCGTTGGCGCGATCGGGCCCGGTGTAAAAGAGATGCTCGTGCATACCGACCAGCCCCGGAATGACGGTTTTTCCGGTCAGGTCTAGAATCTTCGCGCCCAGCGGATAAGCATTCTTGAGCTTCGCGCTCTGCACGCGGGTGATCTTCCCGCCCTCGATGTCGATGCGCTGATCTTCCACCGGGGCTGCACCGGTGCCGTCGATGACGCGCGCATGCATGAGCACCCAGGCCTGAGCCTCCTCGCTGAGGTAAGGCTTGAGCCCCGGGGGCGTCTGCGCCAAACACATCCCGCCGGTCAGCAACAAAATGAGCGGCAGTAATTGCCGCGCGCGCGAAACCAAGACTGATGCCATTGAGCACTCCCAGCGGTGAATCATTCAGGCTTTGTAATGACGGCATTATACGTTTTTGGAGATTTCGCTGCCTTCGGCGCAACCAAGGGCATATACCGGTTCATCGAGGACTGGGTTTCCGGAGCAACACGGACGGTGATGTTTGTCGGCGAGTGATAGTTAATCTCTGCTATACTGTCAATTATGGAGATTTTAGTGATTTAATATACATTATAATGGATGTTAAAGAACAGCGGCAATATCTGTCGGAGCTCGGGATCCGCCTGAAGACATTGCGTCTCGCGCGTAACGACACCATGGCCGTCTTCGCGCAGCGCCTTGGAGTCAGTGCAGGAACGCTCCGGGCGATGGAGCATGGCACCGCCACGGTTCAGATCGGCGCTTGGGTCAAGGCTTTGTGGGTTCTTGACCATCTCGATGACCTTAACGGCGTGTTGGCCCAGAAGGCGAGCCTCCTCGATCAGGCGCGCGCGCCGCGAACTCGCAGCAGACAGCGCGCCTCGAGACGAGCTTGATCAAACATATATTTGTCTGGGTGCGACGCCCGGAGGGAGCGATCCGCCTGGTCGGGGAGCTGGCCACGACGGCTCCGGACCGCAACAACGGGCGCTTCGAATCCGAGTTCGAATACACGCGTGCCTGGGCGAGCGAGGCCGGCGCCTTCGCGCTTGATCCGGTGTCTCTCCCTTTGGATGCCGCGCGACGGTTTCGCGCCGAGATGCTGTATCCGCCTCTGGCGGTGTTCGACGATGCGCTCCCGGACGATTGGGGCCGGCGTTTGCTCGCTGCGGCGATTACCGTCGATGGCGGCACGCCGACATCACCTGAGATGCTGCTGCGCATGCGCGGCGGCGGCACCGGGGCACTCCTATTTACGGAGAGCGACACCGCCCCTCTTCCCGATCAAAGTGTTCCCAGCACCGCGCTGTCAAAGCTTCTGGCGGCGGCCGCGCAATTCGAGGCCGGGACACTGGCACCGGGCGATGAGTTTCGCCGCCTCTTGGAGGGCAGCAGCCGCGCCGGCGGCGCGAGGCCCAAGGCGCTCGTACACGATGAGTCCGGAGAGTGGCTCGCCAAATTCCCCAGTCGCGCACGCGATGATGCCTATGACGTCGTTGGCCTCGAAGCAACCTGTCTGGCGCTGGCTCGACGCGCGGGACTTGAAGTCCCGGAGTCGCGATTGCAGACGATCGGCGCTCGGCGCGTGCTCATGGTCAAGCGCTTCGACGTCAGTGCCGAGGACGGTCGGTACCACATGGTGAGTCTGCGCACGCTGTGCAAAGAGCGTCCCGGCATCTATGTGCACGGCTATTCTGAGCTTGCTCAGGTGCTGCGCAAACATTCTGCTTCCCCTGCGGATGACTTGGCCGCGCTGTATCGGCACATGGTCTTCAACGCCGCTATCGGCAATGTCGATGATCACCTCAAGAATTTCTGGATGCTGGCGCGTCCCGATGGTTTTCGCCTGGCACCGGCGTTCGATTTGGTGCCGGACATCAGCGGTCGGGGCGAGCACACCCTGTCCTTTCAGCACGGCTTTGCCTGCCCGACCGGCACAGAATTAATCGCACTAGCGGATGAATGGGGCGTCGCACGCGCGGCGCGCATCGTTGAGGACGTTGTCAAGGCCACCAGCGCATTCGCGACGGTGGCTGGAAGGCTCAAGGTTCGCCACCCGAGCAGCTTTCAGAAAGTATGCGCTGATGTGCGCCGGCGCACTGGACTGCTCAGTCGCTCGAGCGGCGGCGCGTGATCGTCATGTGAGGCATAGGAATCATTGTTCACGTTCGCTGAAATACGCCGCCAAGGGCCGTCCAATTGACAACGCGGTGGATTTCATTATGATATCACTTCAATATCATCGCTCGGGAGCCAAAAAATGCCCGTCAGACCCGTACAAGCCGCTTCGGAACGCGTCGTCAGCGCGCTGAACGGCTGGATGATGTTGATCGTCAATTTTTCGCTGCTCATCGGCGCGGCCTTCGTGGCCAGCCACGCGGCCGAGGTTGCCGGCCCCATTCAAGTGCTGGGCGGGCTACTCGCCCTGGCGGGCATCTTCATGCTCGGCGGCTATTTCACGTTGCAGCCCAATCAAGCACGCGTGCTCATCCTGTTCGGCGCGTACAAGGGTACGGTTCGCGTGAGCGGCTTTCACTGGGCCAATCCCCTGTACTCGCGCACTCGCGGTAGCGCCTCGCCCAAGGAAGGTTCATCCCAGGAGGGCAGCCACAGAAATCACTCCATGGGACGGCGCGGCGGCGGTTTGGCGTTTCAATGGCTGACGACCAAGCTGTCCCTTCGCGCCCGCAACTTCAGCAGCGATGCGCTGAAAGTCAACGATAAACGCGGCAATCCCGTCGAGATCGCCGCAGTCGTGGTGTGGCGCGTGGAGAATACGGCGCAAGCCGTGTTCGATGTGGAAGACTACACGAGCTACGTCGAGATCCAGAGCGAGTCCGCGATTCGCAGCATCGCCAGCCGCTACGCCTACGATCAAGGCGAGGAACACGAGATCACCCTGCGCGGCGGCGCAGACGATGTATCTCTGGCGCTCAAAGAAGAGTTGCAGATCCGTTTGGCAAAGGCCGGGGTGATCGTCGAGGAAGCGCGGCTCACGCATCTTGCCTATGCACCGGAGATCGCGCCGGCCATGCTGCGCCGGCAGCAAGCCGAGGCGATTATCGCGGCGCGTAAAATCATCGTGCAGAATGCGGTCGGCATGGTGCACATGGCGCTGGATGAATTGGATCAAAAAAACGTCGTCAAGCTCGACGATGAACGCAAGGCAGCCATGGTCAGCAATCTTCTGGTCGTGCTCTGCGGAAACTCCGATGCATCACCCGTGATCAACACCGGCACCCTCTACACCTGACCCGTGTCGTCGGAACAGCGCAAACCCTTTTTGCTCAGGATTCCGCCTGATCTACTCAAAGAGCTGGAAAAATGGGCGGCGGATGATCTGCGCAGCGTGAACGCGCAGATCGAGTTCGTGCTGCGCCAGGCAGTGTCGAGGCGCAAGGGCCTGGGGAAATAAGGGCCCTGCGAAATCAGAGCCCTCAGTTCTGCTGGTGCTTGAGCTCCTGTTCGAATGCGCCTTCGCGTTCAGCGACTGCGGCCTCATAACCCTGCGGATCCACCCACACGTTCTCTTTCGCACCGCCTTTTATGCGGTCCAATTTTGACAGCATCCCGAAGTAAGCGCCGTGCGCCCCCAGAAAGACATCGCATGGCAGAGCCTTCAGCGTCGCGAACGTGCGTCGATAGTCGGCCGCGATTCCCGGATATGACGCCGGCCGGCCCGGATGGTCCACGAGCCGCCAGCCCGGATTCACATTCCAGCTGCCGACGATGACGACGTTCAGCGGTCGCCCCGCCTCTTTCACTTGCATCGTCCATGTTGTGCACCCGCGGGTGTGGCCGGCCGTCTTGTGCGCCACCAAGACCGTTCCGCCGAGTTTCACTTCATCGCCATCATGCAGCATGCGATTTACTTTCGCCGGCGGGTAAGTGTCCTTGGCGTACGCGAAATCCGTGGCGCCCCCGCTTTCGACCACCGGGACATCGCCATCCATCACCATGTACTGAGCGCCGGTCCGGCGTATCAGCTCGGCACTACCGGCATCGTGATCAAAATGAGCGTGGCTGATCAATAGGACTTTGATGTCATTGAACTTGAATCCCAGCTGCTCCACGCTGCTGCGGATCAACGGAACCGACGCCTCCAAGCTGGAATTGATGAGGATGTCACCCTGCGGAGTGACGATCAGGTACGAGGCCAGGTCCTTGCTGCCGACGTAGTACAGATTGCCGGCGATGCGAAAAGGAGCGATTGGCGTGGTCCAATCAGGGTTCACTTGGGCGTTGAGCCGTGGCGCCAGCAACAGCAAGACGCCCAGAATCATCCATTTGCCTAACCGCATTGACTCAGCGCTCCCCTCATGAACGCCGGTGAGCGTACCGTGAGTCAAAGCACGGGGGCAACGTGCTAGGCTAATCACATGGACACTTTTAATCTAAATTCCGCGCTCGCCCGTCCCTCACTCGCCCGTCGCCGGACCGCGGCGCGGGTGGTTTTGCTCGCCCTTCTGAGCACCGCAGCCCTCTCCACGGCGTATGCGACGACCTATACCCTGGCAAAGCCCGATGACACCGTGGTCGGCGAAGACCTATCGATTGTGACGGCCTACGAAGACACGCTTTATGATCTGGCACGAGCCTACAGTCTCGGTTCCGAGGAACTGATACGGGTCAATACCAGCGTCGATCCCTGGCTACCGGGGGCCGGCAAGATGCTGGTGGTTCCGGGGCGGCATATTCTTCCGCCGGGCCCGCATGAGGGAATCGTCGTCAATCTTCCCGAACATCGGCTCTATTATTTTCCGAAGCCCAAACGTGGCGGTCCAATTCAGGTCATCACCTATCCGGTCAGCATCGGCAAGATGGATTGGCGTACGCCGCTCGGCGTCACTCATGTCATTCAAAAGGAGAAGAATCCGACCTGGTACCCACCCGAATCTGTACGCAAGGAACATGCGGCAGCAGGCGATCCGCTGCCGCCGAAAGTGGGGCCCGGGCCTGACAATCCGCTCGGAGCCTATGCGATGCGCCTGGCGGCGGGAAACGGCACCTACCTCATTCACGGCACGAACAATCCGATTGCCGTTGGGCTTGCGGTTACGCACGGTTGCATTCGCATGTACCCCGATGATGTGTCCGCGCTGTTCCCGCTGATTCCCGTCGGCACGCCGGTGCGCCTCATCAACGTGCCGGTGAAAGTGGCATGGATCGACGGGGAACTGTTGCTCGAAGCACATCCGCCGGTCGACGCCCAGGGCCAGAGCTTTGAACCTGACATCGATCAGTTCTCCGATCTGTTGAAAGCCGCGGTCGGCGACACCACCGTCGCCATCCATTGGGACTATGCCCGCGAAGTGCTGCAAAAGGCCAATGGCGTTATCGCCACCGTGGGCCTCGAAGCCGAGTTGCCTACACCGTCGCCGGAGGCGGCGCCGGCAGCGACTGCTACAGCTACCGCGGCCGCGGAAACGACGCGCCCGTAGGGCGCACGCAAAGACAACAGCACGGCGCCGTGTTTTTGCTAAAAGGGCAAACCTGTTTTGTCGCATCGTTTGGGTCCCAATGGCCCAATGGGACCCATTACCCTCATCGTCGACCTCCAAACGCAAAAGGCGGGGAGCTTGGGTCCGACCGCCGTTACGTTATAGAAACAGACAATATGACTCCCAATATGACTGTTTTAGGAGTCTGAAAAGGCCCTGAACTGAACTAAAGAGATATTTAGTTTGTGCCGGCCGCTCCTTCCTCAGAGAAGATCATCGATTACTACCGAGCCTGGCATCTTGCAATTCCCAGCCGCGTACTATGCGCGGCCCCGCCGCGCAATCCCTCGTTTCACACGTTCTTATAAACAGCGGCGCGTTCGGCCGCGCTGAGTATCTTCGGGGTTGCGATGGGTGCGCCGGTGTCCGGCGAAAACAATGGCGTGCGCTTGTAGGCGCCGGTGATGCGAGCACGCCCCACCATGCCGATCAGCCGCAGAATTCCTCCCGTCATGGCGAGCGGATTCGACTTCACAACGCCGCCCTTGGCGTTCTTGGTGAAGCTCCACATCCGTACGGGTCCGAAGGAGGAATCCAGGGACTTCTCGGGGGTCTGCAGGCAGGTGTGCACCAATCCAATGAAGGAGATTCGATAATTAATCAGGGTATTGCCGATGGGAGTATTGCAGCACTTGGCATACCAGCGTACGAGGCCCTTCTCGCTCAGGCGCACGCAAGCGAGGACTTCCTGGCCCGCGGTGAATGTCAGGCGCGCGGGAAGCGTTTGAATCACGTCCGTTCCGCCTTGGGCATCCAGCGTCTCGGACGCTTTGCCCAGGAAGTGCGCGAAGGCTTGGCAGTCGCGGCAATAACACACGGCGCGGTTGACGCCTTGCGAAAGGCTGACGGTGCCTTTGAGAGTTCCGCATTTACACTGCAATGGATGACTCATTCCGCATTGTAGATCTGAATGCAGGCCACTTTCACCTTCCGGCGGCTCTATACTTGGCTTGCGTGTTAGGGAAGGAACCATGGGCAAACGACGGGCCGCGATCGGCGGGCTGGTGATGGCCAATACCGCGTGTATTTCCAACACCGTGTGTATTTCATGAGCCGCGGAGCGCTTACCAGGCTGCTCGGCGTGCTCGGCGCAATGCTGATCTGCAGTGGTGCAGCCCAGGCAGTCGAGTGCGCGTCGGAAACCGTCGGCGATACGTCCTTCATGGCGTGTCGAGTGGAGTTACACCGTGAGCATTTGGATCTGTTCTGGCGAGACGCCGCGGGCCGGCCATATCGTCAATTTTCCGCGCTGCGCGATGCCTTGGAAAACCAAGGGAAGAGTTTGGTATTTGCCGTGAACGCGGGCATGTACCGGCCGGATTACTCGCCGGTCGGACTGTTCGTGACCGAAGGGCTCGAGTTGTTCCCGCTGAATCGTCACACAGGTTCCGGCAATTTTTCGCAGCAACCCAACGGCGTTTTCCTGGTGGAGGGCAACTCGGCGCGCGTGATCACGACCAACGACTACTGGCTGGAGAAGCCGAAACCGTTGTTGGCGACGCAATCGGGCCCCATGCTGGTTCACGAAGGAGAGATAACGACCTCCGCGGTCATGATTCCCAACTCCACATGGCGCAAGGTCAGAAACGGTGTTTGTGCACCCTCTCCTGAGACGGTCGTCTTCGTGATCAGCGAGTCTCCGGTAACTTTCTACGCGTTCGCCGGCTACTTCCGCGATCACTTGCATTGTCGTGAGGCCCTGTACTTGGACGGGTCAATATCGAGCCTCTATGCGCCTCGGTTCGGTCGCGATGATCGCGGAAACGACATGGGGCCAATCCTTGGCGTGGTTGCATCCCGCACCGACGCGGGGCGTTGACTCACATCTATCAATTGCTTGCGCTTGGCCTGGCCGTTTCCCTGCAACTTCGTCGGAGCAACTAGAGCGCTTTAGATCCCGCCGGCATGATGCGTTTCATGAACTCCGAAAACAGCGGTACCGTAAAAGCCGTATCTCCGTGCGCCGGGCTATTGAGTAAGTTTACTGTGCTGGACGATAAACTCAATATACATTGATAAACTTAGATAACTTCCCTATATATTCACGCCGTGGCCGGCGAGGAATGATGGACATCTATTCGTGGGGCTGCGCCGCTCGCCCCTCACATCAACCGCAACGCTTCGCGAACCATCTCGCGGTGACGTGGCAAGGCGTACTACTGACCGGCTTGAAGCATCTCCCCCATCTTCTGGTGAATCAAGTTGACCGCCTTCAAGGGCCGCAGCATGACTTTGAACTCGGTTATCTTTCCGGCGTCGTTCCACTTGATCATATCGACACCATTGACGGTGATGCCGTCGAGTATTACCTCGAACTCGAGTATGGCGTCTCGATTGCCCTTGAGTTCACGAACGTAGCGAAACGACTCGTTGAAAAAAACATGGAAAGCGGCAGCGAGGTACTTCTTGGTGATGGCCTTTCCCACCTGGGGCGTGTGCACCACCGGCGAGTAGAAGACGGCTTCGTCGGCAAGCAGTTCATCGAGCCCCCGCGTATCGCGATTCTCAACGAGGTGGTGCCACATTTCGATCGGGCCGGACAACATGGGACTTCTCCTCTAGGACTGCGGCAGGATAACTCGAATGCCCACTTTAGGGCTTGCGCAAGTCAATGCAACCTATGATCTCAAACCTCCGCGGGTACGAGCGCTCCAATCTCTTGCTCCGTGAGAACCCGCCATTTGCCCTTGGGTAATTCTCCCAATTGCAGCTTGCCGATGCTGACTCGTACCAAGCGCAGCGCTGCAATGTCAAATGCGCCCAGCAAGCGGCGTATCTGCCGGTTGCGCCCTTCATCGAGCACGATTTCGAGCCAGGCATTCTTGTGGCCGCTGCGCAGGCAGCGCGCCGATTTTGCCGCGAGCCTTTCGTCGTCGATGTGCACTCCGCGCTCGAACTTCGAAAGCAACGCCGCGTCCGGCAAGCGGTCAATCTGCACGTGGTAGGTTTTGTCCGGACCGGAAGCAGGATGCGTAATGCGGGCGGCCCATGACGGATCGTTGCTGAACAACAAGAGACCCTCGCTGGCCTTGTCCAGCCGCCCCACCGGCGCGAGCCATGGTAGGGCAGCGTCCTCGAAGCATCGGTAAACGGTTTCGCGACCTTGCTCATCGCTGGTAGTCGTCACCAAGCCTCGGGGTTTGTTGAGCATGACGACCAGGCGCGTCGGCGCATCGGTTCGACCTTCCATCGTATCGGTTCGACCGTCTATGGTGATTCGGTCGGAGCCGGGATTGACCGGAAATTCCGGGTCCTTCACCGGCCGGCCGTTGACGCGAACCTGGCCCTCGCGCACCCACGTCGCGGCCTGGGTGCGAGAACCGAAACCTAACTTTGAGATCATTCGCGCCACCCCGTATCGAGGGGACTTCGAATTCATGGATGAAGCGATACCGCTGCTTTGGAAACGGCACCCAATAAAGTGCCGGTGCTGGGATTGCCGATAACGACATAGAACACGGCGGGCCGCTTTCGATCAGCATTGGGAACGAGTTTGATGAAAAGACTGACGGTGTGCACGCCGGATGGAAAAAATGTGGTCGTCGGCGCCTGCGACGCGAAGTCGTTGCCGGCCAGAGCGGAGCCAGGCTCCGTCCACCATTCGAAACTTGTATCCCCCTTCGATCCCGCGGAACGGTGGACGCGGACTTCTGCAAATTTCTGCCCCGCGCCGATCGGGTATGAGGCGGACGACACACTGATCTTTTCCGTCCTGTCTATCGGCCGCGCTGCGCTCGGTGCCGCATTCCGGTTTTTAATGTCCGCCTTTGAAGGTGCCGGCGCGGCGGGTGGTTCAGCTTCCTCGGTGTCCACTTCCGCAAGTGCGCGCTCTACATTCAGGGCGGTACTGGCGGCGGCATCCGCATCGGGATCGGCAGCCTCTATCGCGACGCTTGGCGCCTTGGGCGGACTGAGCACCGCCCAGGTGATGCCGCAAACAAGGATCGCGGCAAACACGGCAATCAATACAGACGTCCTATGGCCTTTGCCAATGCGCAAGGCTTGGGAATCCTGCACCGCCGGCACCGGACCCAAGGGATCGGTGCCGAGACCGAATTCGGCGAGCCATTCGCGCACCGACTGCGGGCGATTCGCGCGGTCCCAGGCAAGACCTTTCTTCAGTGCCTTCCACTGCCGTCCGGAGAGCCCAGGCGGACGGTGCGGCGTCATCTTTAGCGTGCGCGCCTCGGTCGAACGTCGGTGCTCAAAGGGATGTTCTCCAGCCAGCAATTCGTAAGACAGGCATGCGAGCGAAAAAAGATCATCGCGAGCATCGGGCGTGCGACCTTCGAGGAGTTCGCAGGACGCGTAGGCAGGCGTCAACGAGGGCGCCGACTCACCCGATCGTCCGAAATCGAGTATGCGCAGTTCCCCCGTGTTCGTCACCATCACATTTTGCGGCTTCAAATCGCCGTGAATCACACGCCGGTCATGCGCGTGCGCAAGAGCGGCACCCACTTCGCGAATGACCGCGCAGGCATAGGCGCGCGGCAAGGGAAGCGGGTGGAATTTCTGCGTCAGAGCAGGCAGGGTCTCGCCGTCGATGAATTCCATGGTGAAGAACGGAAATTTTCCATCCAGATCCAACTCGAGCACCTTGGCGATGCTTTGGTGCGAGAGAGCCTGAGCACGGTAGAAATCCCGGCGCTGTTTGGACCAGACTTCCGCACCCGCGCTGCGCTCATGCAACACTTTTATCGCCACATGGACGTCGGTCTCGGCGAGTTCGCTGCGTGATCGATCGAGCGCCTTGAACACGGTGCCCATTCCACCACTGGCCAACTGACTTTCAATCACGTATCGGCCCCGAAGGACTTCGCCGATGCCCAGGCCCTCGGCCGGGACCTGCGGCGGCGCGTGAGTGTCCTGCTCGGTCTCGCCGAACACCGGAATCAGATCGACGGTGATGTCATCGTCCGCGACCGCATCACCGCGTTGGGCGATCTTGGATTTAATCGAGCGAAACAGATCGGTCGGCTCTTGCGAGTCGTCGATCGGATTGCGCCGCTGTCGTGTCATGGGTGTCTGTCGCGGTCCATTTTACCACCCGAAGCCTACCTCGTTGGTGACAATAAGACTGAAGACCGATCCGCACAAAAATGGCACATTGGCCCGCAGATGCACGCGGTGTGCGCTGGATCACACTATTGAGTCATGGGTCCAGTCAATGCGCCACGACGGCGGCCGGCTCGGGCTTCAGGCTTGGCTCGGGCTTCAGGGCCGGCTCGGGCTTCAGCGCAGCTGCGAATGGCTTCACACCAAGTTCGCCATACAGTTCCGAGGGGTAATAGGCGTCACCGTCCTGCAGCACCAGCGCAATATTGCGGATGCTCGATATGTCTTGCGTCGGATCCCCATCGATCAGTATCAGATCGGCGCGCTTGCCGCGGTCGATGGAGCCCCGGTCGTCGAGCACACGCGCATAGGTCGCCCCGTTCCACGTGGCGATTCGCAGCACCTCGTTGGCGGGTATTCCCGCCTTGGCGTACAACTCCAGTTCCCGCTGAAATGCGAACCCCGCGACGGCGTCGGTGCCCGAGACGATTTGAATGCCGGCACGGTGAAAACGCGCGACGGCCTCGAGCATTTTTGCGTAGGAGGCACGCCATCGCGGCGCCATCTGCTTTGTGATCTCGCTTTCGCTTTTGTACAGTCCGCGGTGCAAGGTAATCGGCAGGTGATCCGCGATCGGGGCAAGCGATGGATTGAGTTCACCGGGCATCTGCGTGAATTGCGCTTCGAATGCGGTGAGCGTCGGGTCGAGCACCGTCTTGTGTGCGACGAACAACTTGATCAGATTCTGAAATGGCTGCGCGTCGAGATCCAGTGAATTCGCGTTCTCGGCGATGAGCGTAAATCGCTGCAGCGAGCGGGTATCGGTATCGGGCTTGACGTAGAAGTTCAGCAGCACTTGGTTGATGTGCTGAATTTCGTCGTAACCGTCCTTGACGGCATCCTCGGCCTTCATGAAGGCCGGAATATGGCCGCTCACCCGCAGGCCGCGCTGATGCGCATACGCCGCGGTGTCCTTCACCCATTCGGGCTTGAAGGAATTGTAGATCTTGATCTGCGGATAGCCGCGTTGCGCGTAGAAATCCACCGCTTGCCTGGCAGCGTCGAGGCTGTCGACCAGAATACCGCCGCTTGCGTTGAACTGGCTCTTGCCTTCGATGAAGCCGGCGGGAACCACGTGTGGCCCGATGGACTCGTGGCGATCGAGACGGCCGATCGCCTCTGCCAGGGTTGCATTGTCATTGCCCATGTCACGCACGGTGGTAACGCCGGCGGCAAGATTCAACAGATAGTCTCCCGGAGAGACATGCGCATGCATGTCGATGAAACCGGGCAGCAGTGTGCGGCCTTTCGCGTCGATGACCGTCCCCGGCGACTGGCTCGGCGAGCCGGCCGGATACACCGCGCCGATGCGCCCGCGATTCACATACACATCCTGCAGCGCTCCCAGTACGGCATGCTCGGAATCAAACACTCGCGCATTTTTGATGAGCACCGGCTGAGCCAGTTCGTGGCGATCCCGTTTGGCGATATCGCGCTGGTAAGCGCCCTGCGCCTCCAGCTGCATTTGTTCAAGGCCGGCCGCCTGCGCCTCCCACCCTTTGAGAATGAGCTGCGCAAACCCCGGAAAAATCGTGGCGAAGGCGCGCTCGCCATCCGCCGTCATCCACACATAGTTTGGTTCGAGGTCCGCGCCCCGTACGGCGTACAACGTCAATGCGCGAGATTCTTTGCCGTTCGACACCGTGGTATCGGTCAGCTTGACGATCGACAATTCGCCGCCGGGGATGCCCGGCAGCTTCGATGTGGATTCATGGATGAGCGCCCGCAGCATGATGCCCGTGACTTCGATGGTCGACTCGATGGGCACATACAGGGCCTTGCCGGCGACTTTCATCGACCCATGATCGACTTTGCCGGCCCATTCCGCGCGATCGCCCTTGCGCTCGAAACGCTCGTCGACCAACGAGCCAAAGGTCGACTTGCCGGTGATGGCGAAGCGCCGCAGCGTGCCATCGCTCGCCAGCGTGAGTCGTTCTTTGTAGTCAGGACCTCTGCCGTTGTCGCGGTAGCTGAACTCTGTGGCGATACTGCCGTCGTCCGCAATTCGCGTGATGTGCTCTCCGCCGACGCGGCCGGAAAAAAGCATGGTGTATCGGTATTCCGTTGCCGCGTGCGCTGGCGACAGCGCGCAACCGGCCAGCAGAAATATGCACCACTTGACGCTTGAACTCATGCGGGGTCTCCCATTTTTAGTTGCTGTTGTACTTCCCGAATGCGGATTCGAGAAGTGGCCCTGCACGCTCCGTGCACCAGACTATTGTCCTGCGTTTTTGAGTCTCGCAATGATATCGTATACCGGCTTGTTGTCGGCATAGACCCTCCATTGCTTGATAAGACCCCTCTCCACAGTTGCCAGCCATGCGGCAGGCGTCCGCCACTTATTCCCGGGCGGAAGCTTTCCATCGACGCCGATCGTGCCGCCTGCCGCCCCGAACACCGCCACCAGGTCGCCGTTTGAAAAGATTTCCTCGTACGATACCCAGTAGTCCGGACAAAATGCGTAATAGCTGCGCCAGCCCAAGCGCATGTTCTCGCGACCGGTTACGGCTTGCCCGAGCGAATAGATGAATACGTGATCTTCAGCCATCAATTCGGCCAGTTTGTCTGCATCGTGTCGGTTGATGCGCTCGAGAAATTGCAAAACGGTGTCGACTGCGGGTCGTTTGGTACTTTCCATTTTGAGATCCGGTGCTTCGGATTGGGAGATGGGCTTATTGGGCGTCGGCGGAATCCCACGAGTCTACGAGGTGTTTCACACTAAACTTGGGTACGCCAACGCACAGACGTAGCCATGTGTCAAAGCCGACACTAACGCGATTGCAATGGCCGTGCAAATGATCCTAAGCGCCGTTCAGCGATGCCGCGCTTCTCGCTCGACGAATCCCCCGACCGAAGGTCGTTGAGCATTGTCCCAACTCTGGTTGCCGTGCAAGGTGAAGTAACAGTCGAAAGGGCAATTTTGATCCCGAACGACTGCGCATGAACTCAAAGGATCTCAAATTTTGCAGCGGATTTCGGAAACAACCGACTTGCCCAAGGGGGACGAAAATCCGCTCGGCGAGGTGATACGAACGACTCTTGGCCAACGTGCAGGGCGCCTTCCCGCTGCGGACGCAACCGCGGAAGCAACGGCGGTGACGTGGCGTCTGGTGGCCGCGCAACTGACGCCGGTTATCGGCGCGCGAGGTCTGGACGTGCTCTTCAGCCGTGCGCTGCACCAGGCCAGCGTCGAGTTCCCATGGCTTGCGAGCGCCGTGGACCGAGGGGGAAGCGCCAGCCCGCTGCCCAGCCTCATGGCGTGTCTTGCAGGTCAACTGGCCTCCAGCGCCGCGGATGCCAGCTACGCGCTGCTTTTATCGTTCACTGATTTGTTGGCGGCGTTGATCGGCGAGTCGTTGACCACTCGATTATTGGCGCCCGTCTGGGCGGCTCCATCAATTTTTTCCGGGCGGAACGCACTATGAACGACAAAGTAACCATACGGCACCTAGCCACGGGAGTGCCGGGGCTCGACGCGGTTCTGGGCGGCGGCATCCCGGAATTCTCCTTCAATCTCATCGTCGGACCCCCGGGCTCCGGCAAGACGACGCTTGCGCATCAGATCATGTTCGCTTTGGCCACCAAGGAGCGGCCGGCGCTGTTCTTCACCGTGCTGGGAGAGCCACCGCTGAAGATGTTGCGCTATCAGCAGCAATTTTCGTTCTTCGACGCCAAGAAGATCCCTGAGTCGATTCGCATCGTCAATTTGAGCGATGAGGTATCGGCCGGCAATTTCGACGAGGTGCTGGCGCGCATTACCGGCGAAGTCGAGGCATCTTCGCCGGGGTTGGTCTTCGTCGACTCGTTCCGTTCGGTCATGATCGAAGCACGACATCAACCTCAGGGCACGCTGAGCTTGCAGCAGTTCATTCAACAACTCGGCATTCATTTGAGCAGCTGGCAGGCCACCACGTTTCTGATAGGCGAATATCTGTCGAACAGCGACCCGCATCCGGTCTTTACTGTCGCCGACGGTCTTTTATCCCTGGATCAAAGCGTCCACCGGAATTCAATGGTGCGCCAACTGCAGGTGCTCAAGATGCGTGGTCAGGCGTCTCGTCCGGGAATGCAGGCATTTCGAATCTCCAGCGCCGGCATCGAAGTCTTCCCGAGCGCACTGCTTCGCGATGATAACGGCACCGCAGATGAACGCGCCGGATCGCGGCGTACCAAAACCCGGGTGACCATGGGTGTGCCGGGGCTGGACAAAATGCTGGGCGGTGGCCTGCCCTCGGGCTACTCAATGTTGGTGGCGGGGCCATCGGGATCCGGTAAGACGATCCTTGCGACGGCATTCTTGGCGGAAGGCGTGCGTCGGGGCGAACCGGGCGTCATCGTTGCTTTCGAGCAAACTCCGAGTCAGTCGCGGATTGGGACGATTGACGATATGGTCCGGGCCGGTCAGGTCGGCCTGATCAATACCCGTTCCCTGGACCTATCGATTGATGAGATTGTTCAGAACCTACTCAGTCTCATTCATCGGATGAAAGCGACACGTGTGGTAATCGATTCGTTGTCGGGATTCGAACTCGCGGTGGCCCCGACGTTTCGCGATGACTTTCGCGAATCGTTGTTCCGCATGATTGCGGTATTGTCCAACCTCGGCGTGACGGTGGTGATGACGTCGGAACTGGAAGACCGCTATACCGACCTTCGCTTCAGCCCATATGGATCCGCATTTTTGACCGACGCCATCATCGTGGAGCGCTACATCGAAATCGAAAGCCGCCTGAAACGTGTCATGGCAGTCGTCAAAGTGCGCGGCAGCGCGCACAGCAACGAGCTTCGGCTGTTCGAGATCACGGACGCCGGCATCATCATTGGTGAGCCGGTGCGAGATCACGAAGGGCTCCTCAGCGGGCGGCCGACCCTGGCACGCGTCGCCGATGCGGTTGACTGAGTCAAACTGTCATGAATACAGCCAATAACCCTCGCTCAAAAGGCGCGCCCTCACAGCAACCTGAATCAACCGACGGATTTCGCGCCACCTCGACCCAAATGGCGCTCGCGGCACGCGAGGCCGCCGTACTTGTTCGCGAGTACGCAGCTGACCGGCGCGAAGCGGCCGCCGATCTGCGAGACAGAATTGCGGACCAGCGCGAAGAGGCCTTTTGGTCGAGCACCGGGTATCGCGAGCATTCACAGAAACACTTGCTGGAAGCGAACGAGAATCTTGTCGTCGCAGCGGTTCAATCGCAGACCATGGCCGAAACTGCGGAGCACGTCGCGATCCAGATGTCCTTCAAGGCTGAACGCGACTTCCTTACCGGGCTGCCGAACCGTGCGCTTTTGACCGATCGCCTGGCGCAGTCGATCGCGCTCGCACAACGTCATCGCAAGAAAGTCGCGCTGATGTTTCTGGATCTCGACAATTTCAAGCAGATCAACGATTCACTCGGGCATTCGGTCGGCGATCAGTTGTTGCAGTCGGCCGCAAAGCGCCTGGAGGCATGTTTGCGCCACTCAGACACCGTGAGCCGCCACGGGGGCGACGAATTCGTAGTACTGCTGTCTGAAGTCGAGGCGGCGCGGGACGCGCCCCGTGCCGCGGAGAAGTTGCTCAGGGTCATGGCCGAACCTCATCTCATCGGTGACCACCGGCTCACCATCACCTTGAGCATTGGGATCAGCATCTACCCGGACGACGGCGACGAGGCCGAAGCGGTTCTGGCGAACGCCGACATCGCGATGTATCACGCCAAGAGAGGTGGAGGGAATAACTACAAGCGGTTTACGCCGGAGATGAACGCCTAGTCTCCATTTGCCCTGCATGCTGCTGCGCCACTTTGGTACCCACAAACTCCGGACCAGACGCGGTTTTGTGCCCGTGCTGCGTACCCGGCGTCGACAACAAGCGTTTGACCTTTGCCGCCGACAGCAAGCCTCGCAGGTGTCGCTCGCCGTCTTCGTGTGTCTCCACGACCGGTATGTGGGTCAATGGCCATTCACTGAATAGCTTGGACACGTCGGCAACGGTGGCGCGTTCGATCTGTTTGACATCCACGACGCGCAACTCCGAGAGCGTGTGCATGATGTCGCAGACCAGCACCTCACGGCGCGGTATTGCCGCGGACTGCATGTACTGCATCGGCTTCTCACCGGTTATATCGTAGGCCGTGATGAGTCCGACGACGACCCGGTTCTGATGATCGATTGCGAACGCCGAGCGCACACCGGCGTGCTTCATGTGCTCCAGCGCCTCATCGATCTTGGCAGTCTCTGCGACCGTTACCGAGGCGTGCTCGCGAAAGTCCGTCATCACGGATACGGCTGGATCCTGTGGGTCCGCATGCCAGGGTTCGGCACCCGGTATCTTGAGTCGGGTATTCGTGATTGCGCTGAGTGCAAGAATGCTCATGGCTACCTCGGTGCGGTTATTGTGGCGTTAGAGCCAAAGAACACTCGTCACCGCTGAAATAGTGACCCAGAACCCGTTTGAGAGTTCCTCAATGGAAGACTTATGCCATGCGTGCGTTATTCCCGCAAATCGGGCGATTACCCCTAAAAAATGCTTTGGGGACGCCCCGTTCTGCGGTGCGTCAGAATTTGTAAAGAACCTCAGCATTTCCTCGCAAAACCATGCGCGCAAGTTCGCGCGCGCGCGTTCTGGTGATCTCGCCGTCCTCGAGCATTCCGGTCAGCGCAGCGCCCAATGCCTGCCGCGCGTTGCGACTGGCGATCCACGTCGCCTCGGGCCAGCCCAATTCCTCTGAGTAGGGATATCCGTCGGTGCCGAACAACACTTTCTCCGGCACGATCTCCAGCCACTCCCGCAGCCACTGCGCCTGTGTATGCGGCGTCATGGTGAGCGACTGGGACGAAATGTCCGCGTACACATTCGGCTTTTGCAGCAGGGCTGCCATTTCTCGCACGAAGGGCCATCCGCCATGCAGCAAGACGAAGTTAGTCTTGCGCAACCGCGGGTCGTTGAACAGCGGCTCGAGCAACAAAGGATTCCCGCCATTGATGGAGTAATAACTGCCGAAGCCGCCCAGCGCATGCAAATGCACAGCGAGCCCCAACCGCCCGCACTCCATCGCGATATAACGAAACAGAAAATCCTGCAGCCGCTTGTACCCGGCACCGTCAGGTTGACCGCCTCCTATCCACCGCGCATAGATCGGTTCCACCTCCGCGCGCGAAGGGTCGGAGAAATCAAACGATCGCAGATACGCCACCTCAAATTTCTCGGCGACGGCGCCGCCGAGTTTGTGCCGCTCGAGGGTGGGCGTCACCACTTGCTGCAGGTATTTCGCCAGCGTCGCCGGAGGAGCGCTCAGCGCGGCTTCCTTTAGAAAGCGGCTGCGGACAACACTTTCGAGGGCAAAAAACTCCATGCGGTCGGGCGATACTGCTGCCATACCGCTGTTGTCCAACGGGAACAGCAAGGCATCGATGTACGGGACCCACCGAAACTGCGGCGGCTGCACGCCTTTGCCCATGGCCACCCGATTGGCCAACATGGTGCCAATGCCCGCTTGCTCGATCACCCATGCAGGAAAGTGCTCACCCTGCTGTGCCGCAACTTTTTTCCGCGCATCGTTGAGCCGCTCGAGCCCCTGTGCATCGAGCGGCGGCGGAACATCGAAGCCGTAAAGCGCCTTCCAAGCAGTACCGAGCAAGGGAAAGTCGGGCCGCAGGGCGACAGGATCGGACTGCGGTTCCAAAGATGACACCGGGAGGGCGTCGAATTCCCTGTCAGAGGCGTCGGCCGGCGGTGCCAGCACCGGGTGCGCGTGATTGTCGATTGCCTGAATCGCTGCGATCTGGCGGCTGATTTCCGGATCGCTGCGCTGGGCAAGACTCAGGCTTGCCGCAAGCAACGCCGCCATCGCCAACGAAATCTGCTTTCGCATCGCGTTCACCGCTTTCGCGTCGCGCTCACTACTTTCGCGCGGCCAGGATGTCGTCGAGCCGTGCGGGTGCCGATGCCTCGCGTTCCAGATGCGGGTAGCGCAACCCTTCGTGATAGTCGAGAGCGAGAACTCGATATCGATCGCCGCTCTTGACGATCAGCTCGATCGGAAGCTTTGTGCCCTTCGCCGATCGTATCGCATCTTTGAGCACATCCGCACTGTAGGCAGCGCCGTTGATCGCCAGCAGGACACTGCTTTCCGTCACCTTCGCCTTGAAGGCAGCGCTATCCCAGAGCACTTCGCGCACGGTGCCGTCCTTGTCGTCGATTTCGACTCCGATGGAGAACAGCAGGTTCACGCGCTTGCTGTGATCCTCGTGCTCCCTCAGCAATTCGCTCGGTGTGTCGGAAAACACCAGCTTGTACCCGCCGCGCCGCAATCCATCCAATGGCGCCGGCTTGCCGACCGAATCGAGCCGCGCGCGCAGGAATGCCGCCCAGTCGTAGGGTTCCACGGTGTTCAGTGCCTTGACCACGTCGTCAAAGGTATACGCGACGGTCGTGAAGCTGCCCTCATCGATGCCGAAGAAGGTCCGCGCGAAATCGTCCAGCGAGCGTTTCCCCTGTGAGCGCTCGCGGATCAAAGTGTCGGCATCCAGCCAGATCAATTGACTCTCTTCGTAATAGTCCTCGAAGCGTTGCCAATTGGGCCAGGACATGGGGCGTCGCGGATTGATGATTTCGTCGTTGGTCGTATCCTGCAAGGCGCGCCACCGACGACCGGCTTGGACGTCGTAGTAAGCCGCCGTGAGGGCGAGCTGATCGAGCGCCTGTTGTTGGGTCCACAGGCCCGAGCGAGCGGTCAGTACCTGACCCCAATATTGGGTCTGGCCTTCATACACCCACAACAGGCTGTCCTGCATGGGCACGTTGTAATTGGGAGTCCACAGGTCCGCCGGGCGCCGGAACTTGCCGTTCCAGGAATGAGTGAACTCATGCGCCAGCAGATCCCGGCCGGACGCGGTTTTGTTCCATTCGGTAAACGAATCCGGATCGCTGCCGTCCTCGCTCGACTGATGATGCTCCAGGCCGTTCTGTTGAACCTGATCGCTCAACGAATACAGAAAATCGTAGTGCGCGTAGTGATGCGAGCCGAAAACCTTGTAGGCCTGC
>Ga0210406_10002177_pt1 | contig 22767 bp, 17 predicted proteins | sample IncBWC30MmetaG_FD_155454 | JGI IMG/M metagenome (GOLD analysis project Ga0210406, IMG submission 155454) | Forest soil microbial communities from Barre Woods Harvard Forest LTER site, Petersham, Massachusetts, United States - Inc-BW-C-30-M | ecosystem: Environmental > Terrestrial > Soil >...
CCCCCTGAAGGGCCTCCGTCCGGCGCATCCAGACCCTCCAAAAAGGGCCGGACCTACCGGACAGATCGTGCGCTACCTAAACCGGACATATCGTCTGCTACCGACATAAGAGCGGGCAATTTCTTGCAGAAAATCAGAATTCAGGTTAGGCTTGCCCTATGAACAATTCTGCGCTTCGACGTGCCAAAACCGCAGGGGTCCTGCTCCGGCGCTTCTAATGCCGGGGAAAACGGCAAGGAAAAAATTTTCACGAATTATCCTGCGTAACCCATTGAAAAGTCTAGATTCGGACGAGAGAATCCAAGGAAATCCAAGGAAATCCAACACGTCTTTGCAGGGGTTTCGCAGCCAAACCGGGTGGGGCCAAGAAAACCCAAACTAGCCGAATGGACCCCAGGTCGCAGTTGAATGCCTAGCAAGGGGCTTATGCCGGCGCTGCCGAAGCAAACGTACTAATTGGCCTATTTGCAATTTAAATCAACTAGTTGAACATAATGCTTCAGCTTCCTCGATAGGTCGAATAGCTCCATGGCGAAACAAGAAGCGGCACGTGGTAGTGGGCCTGGGGATCGCCGAGGCCGAAGCGGATCGGGATAATGTCGAGGAACGGCGGGTCGGCTAAGTCTGCACGCCGGCGGCGAAAATAGTCCCCGGCGTGGAAGATGAGCTCGAACTGGCCGGCGCGCGCCTGGTCGGCGCTCATCAGCGGCTTGTCGGTGCGCCCGTCCGCGTTGGTCACGACATCGGCGATGAGCTTGCGGTCTGATCCGCCCGCCAACTCGTAAAGCTGCAGTCGGACGCCGTCCGCCGGCTGACCGCTGGTCACGTCGAGGACATGGGTCGTAAGGCCGGCCAAATTCTGCTCCCTCAGCGCTTCAAACGCCCGCTAGCGGAGCGCGCCATCGCTATTCTATCGCCACGGACGAACGTCGGCCAATGCGCTTTCTTCATGCAGGATTGACATGGCAGCAGCGCCATCCGGCGCAATTGCCAATTACACGGACGCATGAGAAGACTGCGCCGGCGCGCTTACGACTTTTGTATAAGTGATAGGGAGGTCGGCCCGATGGACGACAGGGTCAAGGACCAATCCGACGAAACTGACGAATGGCTCGACGCGCTCGATTCCGTCGAAGCCTTCGAGGGAATCGCCAAGGTCGACAACATTCTGGATGCGGTTGTCACCTCCGCTCGTCGTAAGGGCGCGAAGCTGCCGTTCGCCGCCAACACCGCCTACGTCAACACGATTTCGCCCGAAGCCGAGCCGCCCCATCCTGGCGACCGCCAGCTCGAGCAGCACATCCGCCGCTACGTCCGCTGGAACGCCGCGGCGATGGTGGTCAAGGCGAACAAGGAGTCGTCCGAGCTTGGCGGACACATTGCCAGCTTCCAGTCGGCGGCGACCCTTTACGACACCGGTTTCATGCATTTTTGGCATGCCTGCAACGAAGCGCACGGCGGCGACCTGATCTATTTCCAGGGTCATAGCTCGCCCGGCATCTATGCGCGGGCTTACCTCGAAGGCCGGCTCAGCGACGATCAGCTGGTGAACTTTCGCCAGGAGGTTGGGGGCAAGGGTCTGGCGTCCTATCCCCATCCCTGGCTGATGCCGGACTTCTGGCAGTTCCCGACCGTCTCGATGGGTCTCGGCCCCTTGATGGCGATCTACCAGGCCCGGTTCCTGCGCTATCTGCACGGCCGAGGGCTTGCCGACACCTGGCCTCGCAAGGTTTGGGTCTTCTGCGGCGATGGCGAGATGGACGAACCGGAATCGCTTGGCGCGATCTCGCTTGCCGGCCGCGAGAAGCTCGACAACCTCATCTTCGTTATCAATTGCAACCTCCAACGGCTCGACGGGCCGGTGCGCGGCAACGGCAAGATCGTACAGGAGTTGGAAGCCGACTTCCGCGGCGCGGGCTGGAACGTCATCAAGTGCCTTTGGGGTTCCGGCTGGGACGCGCTGCTTGCCAAGGATAATGAGGGCAAGCTTCGTCAACTCATGTTCGAATGCGTCGATGGCGAATACCAGGACTTCAAGTCGAAGGACGGCGCCTATATTCGCAAGAACTTCTTCGGCCGCTATCCCGAGACAGCGGCGATGGTCGAGGATTGGACCGACGCCGAGATCTGGGCGCTGACCCGAGGCGGGCACGATCCGGTCAAGGTCTATGCTGCGTACAAGGCGGCGGTCGATCACAAGAGCCAGCCGACCGTCATCCTCGCCAAGACCGTCAAAGGCTATGGCATGGGCTCGGCCGGCGAAGGGCAGATGATCGCCCACCAGGCCAAGAAGCTCGGCCACGAGGCGCTCAAGTCGTTCCGCGACCGGTTCAAAATCCCCGTCTCAGACAATGATATCGACACCGTTCCCTTCCTGCGCTTTGCCGAGGACAGCAGGGAGATGACGTATCTCCGCGAGCGGCGCGCGGCGCTTGGCGGCTACCTGCCTTCGCGTCGACGCAAAAGCGAATCGCTCGTCGTTCCTCCGCTTTCCGCGTTCGACGCGCTCTTGAAGGCAACGGCAGAGGGGCGAGAAATCTCGACCACAATGGCCTTTGTCCGAATTCTGACCGCACTCCTGCGCGACAAGAATCTGGGCTCCCATGTGGTTCCGATCGTCCCCGACGAGAGCCGCACCTTTGGCATGGAAGGTCTGTTCCGGCAGGTGGGCATTTTCAGTCAGGTCGGCCAGCTTTATCGGCCCCAGGACGCCGATCAGCTCATGTATTACCGCGAGGACCCGAAAGGGCAGATCCTTCAGGAGGGCATCAACGAGCCGGGCGCGATGGCCTCGTTCATCGCCGCGGGCACGTCGTATTCGACCTCCAATGTCCCGATGATCCCCTTCTACATCTACTATTCGATGTTCGGCTTCCAGCGCGTCGGCGATCTTGCCTGGGCCGCGGGCGACATGCGCACCCGCGGGTTCCTGATTGGAGGCACTTCCGGCCGCACGACCCTCAATGGCGAAGGCCTGCAGCACGAGGATGGCCATAGCCACATTCTGGCGTCGACCATCCCGAATTGCGTAACCTACGATCCGACTTACGCCTACGAACTGGCGGTGATCGTCCATGCGGGCCTGAACCGGATGCTCGTCGATCAGGACGATGTCTTTTATTACATCACGACCCTGAACGAGAATTACCCCCATCCCGCGATGCCGGAAGGGGCGGAGGAGGGTATCCTCAAGGGCGCCTACAAGCTGCGGGAGGTGAAGGCCGATCAACCGGCTCTCCACGTTCGCCTCTTGGGCGCGGGCGCGATCCTGCGCGAGGTCGAAGCGGCGGCGGAGATCCTCGCGAATGAGCACGGGGTCAGCAGCGAGATCTGGAGCGTCACCAGCTTCACCGAGCTGCGCCGGGAAGGCCTCGATGTCGAGCGCTGGAATCTGCTCCATCCTGAAGCCGACGCGAAGGTCCCGTTCATCACCCACGCCCTGTCGAGCGGGAAGGGACCAGTCATTGCATCAACGGACTACATAAAGGCGCTCCCAGACGGAATTCGGCCTTATGTTCCGGCGCGGTACAAGACGCTCGGGACGGACGGGTTCGGACGCTCCGACTTTCGACGTCGTCTGCGTTCGTTCTTTGAAGTCGACCGCTATCATGTCGCGGTGGCGAGTCTGAAGGCGCTGGCGGAAGAGCAATTGCTGCCCAACCGGCGCGTGGCCGAGGCGATCGCCAAATACGGCATCGATCCCGAGGGCGCAAATCCGGCGCGAACCTGAAATCGGCATCCCAAAACTAATCGTTCGCTGAGGAGAAAGCGCCGGTGGCGAAAGTCGACGTGAAGGTTCCCGATATCGGCGATTTCAAGGACGTGCCGGTCATCGAGGTGCTGGTGAAGCCCGGCGACGTCGTCAAGCCGGAGCAGTCGCTGATTACGCTCGAATCCGACAAGGCGGCAATGGACGTGCCCTCGCCGGTGGCGGGCACGGTCGCCGAAGTTGTGGCGAAAGTCGGCGACAAAGTGTCGATGGGTACGCTGATCGCGCGGGTCGAATCCGCGGAGGGCGAGACAGCCCCGGCTCCTGCCAAGGCCGCCGCGCCCGCGGCCGCCGCTCCGGAGAAGACCAAAGCCGCACCCGCAAAGGCGGCCGCTGCGCCGACCCCGAAGGCCGCATCGCCGGCGCCCGCGAAGTCCGCGGCGATTGACATCACAATCCCCGACATCGGCGACTTCAAGGACGTGCCGGTCATCGAGATTCTGGTGAAGGCGGGCGACACGGTCGAAGCGGAGCAGCCGATCGTGACGCTCGAATCCGACAAGGCGAGCATGGACGTGCCGTCGCCGGCGGCCGGCAAGATCACGGAGATTGTCGTCAAGGTCGGCGACAAGGTGTCGATGGGTTCGCTGGTCGGGAGGCTCGACGCCGGAGGATCGGCTTATTCGGTCTCGCCGGATCAGGAAGACGAGGCGGACGCGAAGGAAGAAGAGGACGCAGCCGAAGCGCCCGACACCTCGCCCGTTACGCCAACGGATTTGCCGCCCCGGCCCCCGAAGCCAGGGTCGGGCCCCGCCCTTCCTGATTTCTCCGGCGTCTTCGCGGGGCCAGCCGTTCGACGGCTAGCACGCGAGCTGGGCCTCGATCTGAACCTGATCAAGGGGACGGGCGAAAAGGGCCGCATCACCCGCGAGGACCTGAAGGCGGCGCTCGCCAAGGGGGCGGCCTCGCCCGCGGGAGGCGGCGGCGCGCTGCCCGCAGTGCCGCAGGTCGACTTCGCGAAATTCGGGCCAATCGAGACTGTGGCGCTCTCGCGCATCAAGAAGATTTCGGGCCCCCGGCTTCACGCCTCCTGGGTCAACATTCCGCACGTCACCCATACGGATGAAGCGGACATCACCGATCTCGACGCCTTCCGAAAGGCTCTCGACGAAGACGCGAAGAAAGACAAATCAAAACCTTATCGCGTATCGTTGCTGCCGCTTCTCATGCGGGCTGTGGTCGCGTCTCTGAAAGCCTTCCCGAATTTCAACGCCGCTCTCAGTCCCGGCGGCGACTCCTTGATTTTGCGCCGCTATTGGCACATCGGCGTGGCCGTCGACACGCCCGATGGCCTCGTGGTCGCGGTCGTCAAGGACGTCGACCAGAAGGGCGTCATCGACCTCGCCCGCGAACTCGGCGCGCTCTCGGAGAAGGCCCGCGCCGGCAAGCTCGCGCCAGCCGAAATGCAGGGCGCGACCTTCACCGTCTCTTCTCTGGGGGGCATCGGCGGCACGGCCTTTACGCCCATCGTCAATGCGCCCGAGGTGGCGATTCTCGGCGTCGTGCGTTCGAAGATGGCCCCGGTTTGGGATGGAACGGCCTTTCAGCCTCGTCTGATGCTGCCGCTATGCTTATCTTACGATCACAGAGTGATCGACGGCGCTGCGGCCGCTCGCTTCATGCGCCATCTCGCGGGCCTCTTGGAGGACATGCGGCGCATAATTCTGTGACCGCGGCCCGATAGAGAGACAGGCATGGCGAACGAAATCCGGCTCCCCGACATCGGCGACTTCAAGGACGTGCCGATCATTGAAATCCACGTCGCGCCCGGGCAGAGTGTGCGCAAGGACGAGACGATCCTGACGCTCGAAAGCGACAAGGCCAGCATGGACGTGCCGGCGCCAGAGGATGGCGTGATCGGCGAGATCCGTATCAAGGTCGGCGACAAGGTTACCCAGGGCGACGTGCTGGCGACCTATTCGGCCGGAGGGGAGACGAAGCCGGCTGCAGCGCCAAAGGGCGCCACGTCGTCCGCGCCCAAAGCCACGGCTCCGGCCGCCGGGCCCCAGGGCGGCGGTGTCGAAATCCAGGAGCCCGCACCCAAGGCGGCTGCGCCCGCTGGCCCACCACCGAAGCCGGCCGCCGATCCTGGCGGTCAGGCCGATTTCGAAGCCGATATCCTGGTTCTGGGCGCCGGTCCCGGCGGCTACACCGCCGCCTTCCGCGCCGCGGATTTGGGGCAGAACGTCGTTCTGGTCGACGCGCGCCCGACGCTCGGCGGCGTCTGTCTCAACGTCGGCTGCATCCCGTCCAAAGCTTTGCTGCATGTCGCCAAGGTCATCGACGACGCCAAGGCGATGGGGTCGCACGGCGTGAGCTTTGGCGCGCCGACATTCGACCCTGCGGCGATTCGCGGTTGGAAGGACGGCGTGGTCAAGCGGCTGACGGGCGGCCTCACCGGGCTTGCGAAGCAGCGCAAGGTCAAGGTCGTATCCGGGGAGGGCAAGTTCACATCGGCCAATACGCTGCGCGTGGAAACGGCTGAGGGCGCGCGGGTCGTGCGCTTCAACAAGGCGATCATCGCCGCCGGCTCCGAACCCGCCGCGCCCGGATTCATTCCCACGGATTCCCGCATCTGGGATTCGACCGCGGCGCTCGAGATCAGCTTCATCCCCAAGCGCATGCTGGTCCTCGGCGGAGGAATCATCGGCCTCGAAATGGCGACGGTCTATCATGCGTTGGGCGCCGGCATCACCGTGATCGAGATGATGGACCAGCTGATGCCGGGCGCCGATCTGGACATCGTGACCCCGCTCGCGAAGCGCATTGGCAAGCTCTACGACAAGATCCTGCTGAAGACGAAGGTGACCGCCATCAAGGCGGAGCCGGACGGGCTTAAGGTGACTTATGAAGGTCCCGACGGCTCGAGCACCCAGACCTTCGACGCGATCCTGGTCTCCGTCGGGCGACACCCCAACGGGGCGCGCATTGGCGCGGCGGCCGCGGGCGTCGCCGTCGACGAGCGCGGCTATATCGCCGTCGACCGGCAGATGCGCACCAATGTGCCGCATATCTTCGCCATCGGCGACATCGTGGGACAGCCGATGCTGGCGCATAAGGCGACGCATGAGGCCAAGGTCGCAGCGGAAGTCGCGAGCGGACACAAATCCTCGTTTGACGCCAAGGCGATCCCCTCGGTTGCTTACACCGATCCGGAAGTCGCATGGGCGGGCCTGACGGAGATCGAAGCCAAGGCGAAAGGGATCAAATACGGCAAGGCCGTCTTCCCCTGGGCGGCGAGCGGGCGCTCGCTCTCGCTCGGCCGCGACGAGGGCCTAACCAAGACTCTGTGGGATGAAGAAACCCAGCGTCTCATCGGCTGCGGCATCGTCGGGCCGAACGCCGGCGACCTCATCTCTGAGGCGGCGCTGGCGATCGAGATGGGCGCTGAAGCCGAAGACGTTGGCCTCACCGTCCATCCGCACCCGACGCTCTCCGAGACATTCGCCATGTCGGCCGAGGCCTTCGCCGGGACACTCACTGACCTCTACATCCCAAAGAAGAAGTAGTGGGGCTTGCCACCCCTTCTCCCTCGGGGAGAAGGTGGGGCCCGATAGGGCGTCGAAAGACGCCCGTCTTTCGACGGGCTACGGGGCCGAATGAGGGCGTCAGCGGAAGCGACCCTTCGTGGGCATGGCGCCCATCCGGTCCGAACGACAATCGCCTCGGGGCCAAACCCTCATCCGTCGGGCTTCGCCCGACACCTTCTCCCCGAGGGAGAAGGGGAAACTCGCCAATCGGAGCAAGTGCGCGTGAAGGTCTTCTTCTTCGGCCTCGGCTATTGCGCCCGGCGGCTCATTCAGCGTGAGCCCTGGATCGAGGCGAGCGGAACGGCGCGAACCGCGGAGACCGTCGCGGCGCTGCGTCGCGAGGGGATCGAAGCCTATCAGTTCGATGGGACCGACGCGGACCCTGGGCTGGAGCCGGCGCTTGGGGCGGCCGAGGCGATTGTTGTCTCGATCCCGCCGCGCGATGGGGCAGGTGCGACCCTCGATAGGTTTGTTGCCGCCATCGCTGCGGCGCCAGCGCTGCGGCGCATCGTCTACTATTCGACCATCGGCGTTTATGGCGACCACGGGGGGGCTTGGGTCGACGAGACAAGCGCGAGGCGGACGCGCACCGCGCGCGGACTGGCACGGCTCGAGGATGAGGCCCGCTGGACCGCCGCCGCCCGGGCGTGGGGGGCCGAAGCCAACATCCTGCGGCTTGCCGGGATCTATGGGCCGGGCCGCAATGCGCTCGTCAATCTGCGTCGTGGCGAGGCCAGGCGGATCGTCAAGTCAGGCCAGGTGTTCAACCGCGCCCATGTCGATGACATCGCTGAGATTTCCCGTCTCGTCCTCACGCGCGACCTTAAGGGCCAGATCTGGAACGTCGCCGACGAGGAGCCGGCTCCGCCGCAGGACGTGGTCGCCTATGCGGCGGCGCTGCTCGGCGTCGAACCGCCGCCCGAGGAGCCGTTCGACCAGGCGCGGCTCTCGCCGATGGCGCGCGAGTTCTACGCCGACAACAAGCTGGTTTCGATCGCCAAGGCCAAAGCCGAGCTGGGATTTGCGCCTGCCTATTCGACCTATCGCGAGGGGCTCAAGGCCCTCGCGGAAGCGGGCGAAGGACAGGCGCGCGCCTGACGCGCGCCGCCGCGGAGGATCGCCTCGCGGAATAAGCGCCCACTAAACGCCAATAAAACGCAAATAAGCGCAACTAAACGCTAGTAAATTTACTTGCATTTACTAACGTTTATTTTTGCGAATCGGGACTTTTTGAAGTTCGTTCTGCCATTGATCAATTCCGGGGCCGTCGTAGCGCGTGAGCCCAACGTCGCCGACGCTGCCACCGCTCTTCGAGGCCGCCCGGTCGACGTCGTCAAACTTCCCCCGCTGGGGGCGACAATGGACGATTGTTAATGTCGCACTGTCTAGCCAAGCTTCCGCCGAGTTCGCGGATCGCGGGCGGGGTCCACTAGGAACTGCATCATTCTTAATGAGCATCGGGGTTTGGACCGCCCAGGTGTGGAACGAGTGCGCCCGGCAAATGTATCAGGTAGCCGAATGCGTGCGTCACTCCATCGGCGACCCGCTGCTGGACGCTTGTCGTTTTAACCGGCGCTGCCGCAGTCGGATTGCCGGCGTCTTGCGCGGGATGGGGCGGGCTCTCCGCTTCTTTCGGCGGCGCCGGCTCAGTCGATTGTCGCTCAGCAGGAATTGGTTTTGCTGAGGCTTTCGCGCTCTTAGCAGGCTTTTGCTGTGAGATCTTCTCAGGCGGTTTCTTCTTTGAATCGATCTTCGGCGTCGATGGCTCCGCCGATTCGTTCGACACAGATGCTGTCTGCGTTGCGTTCGGCTTCGGCGTCTGAGCCAGAGGCGGCGCCGAATCGGTCGAAGCCCGGCTGGGCAGCGCAGTCGCAACTGACGCCTTATTCGACTTGACCATGTGCGGGGCGGCCGTCGGGGCCGCGGGCTTCGGCGCCTCGGCCAGAGGCGGCGCTGAATCGGTCGAAACTGGAGTGGACGGCGCGGTCGCAAGGGACGCCTTATCCGGCTTGACCATTTGCGGGGCGGCCGTCTCGGCCGCAGGCTTTGGCGTCCCAGCCGGATGCGCTGAATCGGTCGAGGCGGGGCTAGATGGCGCTGTCGCAATCGGCGCCCCGTCCGGCCCAATCCTTTGCGTCGCCACCGGCGTGGCGGGTTGAGTCAGTAAGAGCGGCGTGAATGCCGGGGCTGCCGACTCTAAGCCGGAAGAGGCAAGATTCGGCGCGTCGATGTCCGCTTTTCCCCCAGCTGGAAGCGAGCCGCCGATTAGTGGAGCTGTCCTGGCGTCTGGCCGCGTCTCCAAGTTGCCGGCTTGCAAAGGCGCAGCCTGCTGGCTGTCCTGCATCGGCGCTCGGGGGGAGCTTGACGGTTCAAGAGTCTGTTCGTTTTGGGGTCTGACCGGGCCCTCCGTGGCTGCGACGGACAGCTCGCGCTCCGGCAGGTTTGAAGGTTTGCCCATGAAAGCAAAGCTCACACAAATCGTGGCTGCGACCGCCAGCGCCAGCCCGCCCGCTATCAGTTTCCAGCTTCGGGAACTGGGTCTGGTCGACTTTTGAAGGTCAGTCCGCGGTCCGGTCGACTCGTCGGCGTTCACCTTATCGGGACGGCCGCTTCCGTTGTCAATCTGCGATCGCGGAGTCTCCGGGCCGGGGGAACAGGGCTTGGGCGCCGTCGACGCGGAGGGTGGCGGAGCGTCAGGCGCACGCGTTGACGACTCCAGCGCCCGCTTCAACTCTGCGAGCATGTCTTCGACGTTCACTTGCCGTCTTGGGGCGCCTTGCATGGCTTAAGGTCCTTGTGCCTGATTTCTCTCGCCCCCGAGAGATGTCCTACTCCCGCCCGTCCCATCACGCCGATGGTTAAAAATTCCAGTACGAACCGCTCATATCAGCGCGCGCCGCTTTACCTCAAGCTCCTTCACTTTTGGTCCTTAGGCCCGGTTGGCGGTGAACCGAATGTCGCTGATGGACGGAAGCAAAGCTAGAGGCTTCGCTGGGAAAGGGCGGTCGCTCCCTGGGGAATCGTCATCGAACTCTCAGTGTCGAACCGCGCTGAGCTCGTCGCACGGCGCGCGAAACCCGGCGGCGCAACCGATTTGCTCCTTTGGCCTCTGCGAGTGCCCCGGATCGCCGCCAAGCCGTTGAATCGGCGCGCTCTTTCATCGCTGTATCCCGGTTGGGTCGCCCAAGTCGGGGCCTTTTCTCAGTTGGTGAAAACCCGATCCAGGCGCTCCAGCTCCCGCACGTAGCAGAACAGGGCGAACAGACCCGAGAGAAGGACGAGGCATTCGAAGATCGGGATTTCGAATTCAGGCCTCTGGGCGATAAACACAAAGCCGAAAATAGCAGTTGGGAGCACGTAGACCATGCGCGCCAGAAACAAAAAAGCGTGACCGAGCAGCGCGTTTTGGAACCGCGGCAGCGGCGGACGAACGCGATAAGAGACCCAATACGAGATCTGCATCAAGACGATTGACGACAGAGATCCGGCGATCGCCCAGGGTTGCCGCTCGTGTGACGCCGGGTCTGCCAGAACCTGTCGGTAAACAAGGAGGCCGGTCCAGATAAGAACAACGGCGCCGATCGTTTGCATGCCAAACAGCGCGAAATAGCTCCACGGCCCACGGCCGCTTTGCGCCCGCGCCGTGTCGGACGCAAACGAGTCGTTTGGCTCCGTCGTGCGCGCGGAGTTCCGGTTGATGATAGGAATCCCGTCCGAGGGCAATGTCCTATGTCGCCGTCAAATACTTCACATGAACCTGCTCGATCTTGCCGTTGAATTTGAACGGCGCCTTGTCGTAATAGTCGAGCGACACCGGCGAACCGAGCGCCATGCCGATGTCGAGGCAGTCATTGGCCGTAAACAGCAGCGGGGCGCTGATCGGGACTTCGCCTTCGGCGATGACCTTGCCGGCCGCCTTCATCGTGATTTTCAGCGGACCGCCGGGACGAGGCGCAACATAGCGGGTCTCGATCTCGATCTTGACCTTGCCGGTCGGCAGCCTTTCCTTGGCGCGGATCTTGGTGCGCTGAATGATGAAGAGGTTGTATTCGTAGCACAAAACGCCGTCGTCGACGAAGCAGGTTAAGCCGCCTGAATTCGCGCCCAACTTGTACAAGACCCCGTTGGCGTTGTCGGGGATCACGGCGTCGATGGTGACGACGTTGGGCTTGTTGCCGAGCGCCGGGGCACAAAATTCCGGCACCCGGACGATATCGCCGGCGAAGGTCCACTCTGTGTAAGGCGGAGCAACGCGCAACTCTGGATGGAGCACAGGGATCCAGAGGCCGCCCCCGATCGGCAGAGCCTTGTTCTTCGCAGCTTCGATCAGGAAGATGTCCTTCAACTGCGCCAGTTTTTCCGGCATCCCGGCGGCGAGGTCGTCGGCTTGACTCCAATCCTCGTCGAGCTTGTAAAGCTCCCAAACGTCCTTGTCCGGCGTCCACTCCCGAATGCCGGGCGGCAGCCCCGGAACCCATGGGATGCGTGGTCCCATGACGCAAGCCATCCAACCGTCGTGATAAATGGCGCGGCTACCCATGATTTCGAAGTATTGGGTGAGCAGCCGGCCCTTCGCCTCTGAATCTGCAAACGAATAGGCGAAACTGACGCCGTCGATCGGGTCCTGCTCGACGCCGTTCACCGTGCGCGGCGGGGTGATGCCGAGGATCTCATAGATCGTCGGGACGACGTCGTTGACGTGGTGAAACTGCGGCCGTGGGGTTGCATCGGGCTTGATCTTCGCGGGCCAGCGGACCGCCATAGGGTTGCGCGTGCCGCCGAAATGCGAGGCCAGGAGCTTCGTGCCCTTGTAGGGTGTGCTGCCTGCCCAAGCCCATCCCGCATGGTACATGGGATCGGTCTTGGGCGAGCCGAGCGCGTCGAGACCGCCAAGGCCCTCAAGCGCCGCCATATGCTGACCAACGGTGCTGGGAATGCCATTTTGCGCCAGCAATTCGCTGATCGTGCCGTCCTGGCCTTCTGCCGAGGATCCGTTGTCGCCCCAGATGTAGAGGATCAGTGTATTGTCGCCATAACCGAGCCTGTCGATCTCGTCGACGACCCGGCCGGCCTGGACATCGACGTGTTCGGCGAAGCCCGCCGCCACTTCCATCAAGCGGCGCTGGAAGGGCCTCTCGTTCTCGGGGATGCTGTCCCACGACGGCATCGTTTCGTGCCGAGGAGTGAGTTGAGCGTCGGCGGGAATCCAACCCTTCCTCTTGGCTTGCTCGAAAACGCGCTCGCGGTAAGCGTCCCAGCCGTCGTCGAACTTGCCCTTGTACTTGTCCGCCCACTCCTTCGCGACGTGATGGGGACCGTGGATCGCGCCGCTCGCCCAATACATGAAAAATGGCTTGTCCGGCTGCAGAGCCTTGTGCTTGTGCAGCCAGCTAATCGCGTCGTCCGCCAAGTCCTCGCTGAGGTGGTAGCCCTCCTCCACGGTCTTCGGCGGGTGGACGTAGGTCGTGTTGCGGACGAGATTCGGCTCATATTGAGAGGCCTCGCCGGCGAGGAAGCCGTAAAAATATTCGAAGCCGAGGTTCGCAGGCCATTCCTCGAACGGCCCGGTCGCGGTGGTCTCCTCGGCCGGCGTGTTGTGCCACTTGCCCCAGGCGGCTGTGGCGTAACCGTAATCCTTGAGCACCTCGACCACCAAGGCGCTGCTCCTGGGAATCCTGCCGGAATAGCCGTCCCAGTCATTGGCAAGCTCCGCGATCTGCCCATTTCCGACCCGGTGGTGATTGCGTCCGGTTAGCAGCGACGCTCGGGTCGGAGAGCACATGGCCGTCGTGTGGAACCTGTTGTAGGCAATTCCTTCCTTGACGATGCGGTCCATCGTCGGGGTTTGCACTTCGCCGCCGAACGTCGCCGGAAGGGCGGGGCCCGCATCGTCGATGAGAACGATCAGAATGTTTGGCGCGTCGGCCGGAAGCCGGCGCGGCGCCACCCGCTGCTTATAGACCGACTCCTGCATCGTTCGCCCAGCAATGCTGGCCGAGGGCGTCGGCGGGAATGGAAGGGACTCTTGCCTCTCAGGTTTGTCCTTCGGGTCAGCCATTTATCCTCGCCCCGGTCTTTGTGTACGGCGCCGCCAACGCTCGAACGGCACGGTTGATCTCGGCCCGATCCGCGTCGCCACGGCCTTCCGACACATCGTGAGATTAGGACGGCAATTCCGACATCAAAATGACGCTGGAGACAAACGCTGCGAAGAGACGCGGCCAAAATCCGAACCTGCAACCGATTGTCCCCTTCAACTGGCGCCGTCAGCTTCGTCACCGCCAAGCCATTGGTGAGGCTTGACCTTTCTCTGGTCCATTCCGGTTGCGGCCAACAAAAGCTTGGCTAAACCCGGAATCCTCCGTATACTTTCGGCTGATCGAAACCCTTCGTACCGGCAAAGCGCGGGCGGCGACAGGAGAAGCACATGAAGGAAGAGAGCGGGGCCCGGACAACAATCTGAGACGAGAGTTGGCGCGGAGAAAAATTCTATTTGAATCGCTCGTAACCCATTGAAAAGTCACGAATCGAAAAAATAAACGCTAGTAAACGCTAGCTATTTTACTAACGTTTACGCGCGTTTAATGGCGTTTGTTGTTGCTTATTTGCCTGGAAGGGTTTGGCCGCGAGCCGGACTTGCGAACCCACGTGGCTCGCTTGGCGACGGTCTATTCCTCCAGTTCGCTGTCCCAGTAGAGATAGTCCATCCAGCTTTCGTGCAAATAGTTGGGCGGGAACAGGCGCCCGTTCTGGTGCAGGTCGTGCACGGTCGGTTGGTAGGGCTTCTTCGCCGGCCACATGCGCGCCTTGGCCGGCAGCATGTCGGCCTTCTTGAGGTTGCAGTCCGAGCAGGCGGCGACCACGTTCAGCCAGGTCGTGATCCCGCCCTTCGAACGGGGCACGACATGGTCGAAGGTGAGGTCCTCGCGCTGGCCGCAATATTGGCAGGTGAAGCGGTCGCGCAGGAACACGTTGAACCGGGTGAAGGCGGGAAAACGGGTCGGCTTGACGTAGCTCTTGAGCGACACCACCGAGGGCAGGCGCATCTCGAAGCTCGGAGAGCGCACCAGCGTGTCGTATTCGGACAGGATGTTGACCCGGTCGAGGAACACCGCCTTGATCGCGTCTTGCCAGCACCAGATCGACAACGGGTAATAGCTCAGCGGACGGAAGTCCGCGTTCAAGACGAGGGCCGGACAATTCCCCGGCGTCACTGAGCGAACATGAACCGTCACGAAGACGCTCCGTACCTCCGAACGTTGGCGCGGCCGTCTCCGAATCCGGCCGCGCTCTTACTCTACAGCTTGCGTGACGCCCTTGTGAAGGCCCGGAAATTTAGCGCGCTCCAGGGCTTTCCCGCTCTCCCGGCCCTGCTCCCAGGGCGAATCAATCAGCTGGCCGACTTTTCGATCGCCTCCATATCGGCGTCCGAGAGCCCGAAATGATGGCCGATCTCGTGGACGAGAACGTGGGTCACGACCTCGTCCAGGGAATCCTCGCCGTTGCACCAAAAGTCGAGCAGCGGCCGACGATAGAGCCAGATCATGTTGGGCAATTCGCCTGTCTCCTCGGTCGCGCCGCGCTGAGCAAGCCCGCGGCCGCGGAAGAGACCCAAGAGGTCAAACTCGCTCTCGGCGCCCATCTCGTTGAGCGTCTCGTCGTCGGGGAAATCGACCACCTGAATGACCAGGCCGTCGCTGAGACGCCGGAATGACACCGGCAGCCGTTCGAATGCGGACCGCGCCAGCGCGTCGATGTCTTCGGACGTTGGAGCGCGTAACGAGGAGAGGGCGCTCAACGTCTCGGCGGTCACTGCGCGGCCCGAGGTCTCGGCGCGAGGGAGCCTTCAAACGATTTGATTCGGGTCGCTTCCAGTCCGTCGACCAGGCGGCGCATCCGGGTGGCGAGGGCGGCGCGAATCTTTTCGGCGCCGGCCGGAAACTCCGTGAGAACACGCCGGAACGTCTCGCGCGGAATTCGCATCACGACCGCGTCCTCGGCCGCGCGCGCGCTGACGCGGCGCGCGGTCGGCACGTAGAGCGCGCTCTCGCCGATGAGGGCGCCTGCGTCGACGCGGCGCTCGGCTTTCGGCTCCGCGCCATCTTCGAGCAACGTGATCGCGCCCGAATGGACGAAGTACCCCGAATCGGCAGTTTCTCCGGCGAAGAACAAGGCTTCGCCCGCCCTCAATCGGCGTTTCTCACACGAAAAGGCGATCAATTGCACCGCTTCGCGCGGAAGGAGGTCGAAGGGGCGCGTCCGCCCGAGCCGTGCGACTTCGTCGTCGAGCGTCACTCCGTCCGCCCCCCGGCCGCCGCGCTCGCCACAAGCTTGTAGCCGCCGCCTTCCGTGACAAGAAGTTGCGCTTCGGCAGGATTATTCTCGATCTTCTGACGCAAACGATAGATATGCGTCTCGAGCGTGTGCGTCGTCACGTTGGCGTTGTAGCCCCAGACATGCTTGAGCAAAGTCTCGCGGGCCACTGGTTGCTGTTCGGCGCGATGGAGATAACGCAGGATCGCCGCTTCTTTCTCGGTCAGCCGCAGTTTGACACCCTGCGGGTCGACAAGGTTCTTCGAAGTTGGCCGGAAGGTGTAAGGGCCGACCTGGAACTCCGCATCCTCGCTGGCTTCATATTGCCTAAGCTGCGAGCGGATACGGGCCAAGAGCACGACGAACCGGAACGGCTTGCCGACGTAATCGTTGGCGCCGGAATCAAGGCCGGATACGGCGTCTGCATCCGTATCGTGCGCTGTCAGCATGATGACGGGCCGACGATATCCGTCTCGGCGCATTCGTTTGACCGCCTCGCGCCCGTCAAGATCGGGCAGGCCCACATCCATGATGATAAGGTCGGGGGTTGTGGTAGTGAGCGCCTCAAGCGCCGCTTCCGCCGTCTCGACTGCTTGGACCTGAAACTCGGGATGCAAAGCCAACTGTTCGACCAGCGCCTGACGCAGGTCGTTGTCATCATCCACGATCAGCAATTGCCGCGTTTGGCTCATCTCAATGACTTTACCCGCTGGAGAGCGCGCCGGCTACCGCAGGATTACGGCGAGCATGCGGCTGACATTTACACGTAGATCGGTTGCCGGCGGGACTTGTTCCAGGATTTCGGACGCCACCCCGTCATCGGGGCTCGAGCGTCAGCTCTTGCGCGCCAGCTTCTTTGAGCTCGTCTTCCGAGCCCCGAATCGTGATCGATTTGACGTCGTTCCACAGCGGCGTGAGGTCGCCGTAGTGGCGCGAAAAGATGTGGCCCGATTCGCCGGTCGCGATCATGAAGCGGGATTTGTCAGGGTCCGCCAGATCGTAAAGGCCGCGAAAACCGCCCCCATGGGTTCGGGCAAATGGCAGATCCGGGACAACCTCGGAGCCGCCACCTCGATCAAGCGTGTAGAAGCCGCCGCTCGAGGAAACGCTAAGGTCGCTTAGCCAGTCAAAGAGCGGGACATGGCTGTAGACCTGATGCTGCAACACAGCTCTGTGCTCGGCGCCCCAACGCCACCGGCTCATATCGGTGCCGTCGCGCTTGCTGAGCAATGCGATTGCGTCGTCGAGTGCGCGCCCGAGTGTCCTATGGCAGTCCGGATCGGGAATGCCCGGAACGTCGCACCAGGAGGGATGGTCACGCATCAGCGACGCCAAAGTCGTCACAGCGAATGGGCCTTTCTCCCTCATGGGAAGTCCGGTTTTGTCGTCAATCAGGATTTTGTGGAGCGATCTAAGGAATGCAGTATAAATCAACGGCTCGGCGCGGTCCTTATCCATCACCGCGTCCCAGCTTAGAAGCATCGCCTGCGCCGTCCGCGCTCGCTCCTCCGACGGCGCAATCGTCGCAATGAACGGCTGCAAAGCCCTCACATCCAGGGACAGGTGGTCGGCCTGCATCGCGGCCGAGGTTTCCAAGCTGTGCTTGTCAATCGCGTCGAAGAATTGCTGGATGCGGCGGGCGCGGAAATTCTCTTCCCAGTCCTGCCCGAAGCTGGGCTTGTGATCGTCGGGGAAATTGGCGTTGTTGGCGTTAAAGGCGAACCCGGTTTCCGGATTGTGCAGCTGCGGCCATTGATCGAACGGGATCGTGCCAGTCCAGTCGAAGGCGCCCGACGCGCCATCGACGGGAGTGGAGCCGTCGCCGGACTTTCGCAAGGGGACCAAGCCGGGGTTCAGGAAGCCGATGTCGCCGCCGACGTCGGCAAAGACCAAGTTCTGGGTCGGCGTCTGATAGAGGCGGAGCGCGTCGAGAAATTCGCCCCAGTTTCGCGCGGAATTGACCCGCATAAGGGCTTCCCCGGTCGTGTCGTGATCGCCAAGCCCGGTGAAGGCAAGGGCGACCGCCTTGTCCGGCCCGGCAAAATTCGCCAGATCGGCGTTGACATCGGAGAGGACTGGACCATGCCGGGTCGCGCGGATCATGAGTTGGACGTCGGCGCCGCCTTTCACATGAATGGTCTCTTCCCGACTCTCGAATGGCTTGGATCCGTCGGGGCTGAGATATTTCGACGGGTCGGTCGGATCGACGGTTTCGACGAAGAGGTCCTGGACGTTCGAATCCGCGGTCGTAAGCCCCCAGGCGATCGAATCGTTCTGGCCGAGCACGAAGACCGGCGCGCCGGGCAAAGTGGCGCCTTTGACTGACCCTTCGGGCGTGACGACGCGGGCCAAATACCACAGGATCGGGGCGCTAAGGTCGAGATGCGGGTCGTTGGCGAGGATCGGCTTTCCGGTGAGTGTCCGTGATCCGGCGACGACCCATTCGTTCGACGCGCCTTTGCCTATTCCGGTCAAGGTCCCCAGCTCATCATCGATGCTATCGTCGTTCGCGTGAGTGTCGCTGATGGCCGGCAGAGTCGTGATTGGACCGCCAGGCCGGGCGCCAGGAAAGAGCCAATTTGCCCGTTCCCCCCCGAGTTTGGCGGTGAGACGGGCGCGAAGGAGCTTCAGCTTAAAGTTCTGCGATAGTTGGTAGGCCTCGATCTTTCCGATCACTAGCGAATCGGCCGGTTTCCAGGGCTCGGGTCTATCGCCCGCAAGGAGGAACTCAGGCGGGAGCGCGTGGCTTGCTAGAAAGGCGTTGACCCCCTCGGCATAAGCCTCAAGCCGCTTCTGCGCCCAGGGCGAAAGCGTGGAAAGGCTCGACTCGGCCTCGCGATAGAAGCCCACGGTGCGAATGAACTTGTCGACGGGCAGAAGATCGGCGCCGCGGATTTCGGCCATGCGCCCTTGGCCGACCCGACGCAGGATGTCCATCTGGAACATCCGTGCGCTCGCATGCAGGTAACCGAGGGCACGCGCCGCGTCGTCCATTGAGCCGGCAAAAATGTGCGGCACGCCATGAGCGTCGCGCCAAACACGAGCTTCAGATGAAAGTCCCGGCAGCCTTTCGGCGCCCGAATAGGCCGGCATGGCGCGATAAAACAGATAGGCGCCGGCGAGCGTCGCGAGGACGACAAGCGCGAGAGCCAAACTCGCCGCCCATTTGATCAACCGTCGGATTTTCAAAGCGAAACCGGTTCTGAAAAGTGGCGACAACTACAATTCTAATCTTATCATAACCGGCGCGTGGTCGGATGGGCGCTCCCAGCCGCGGGCGTCCCGCAGAACGCGCATCCCTTTCACGGAATCGCCGAGCGCGGGGCTGACCCAAATATGGTCCAACCGCCGTCCCTTGTTGGCCTTCTGCCAATCGGGCGAGCGATAGCTCCACCAAGTGTAGAGCTTCTCGTTGTCGGGCACGAATTTGCGCAACGCGTCGACCCACGGGCCCGCGGCCTGAGCTTGGGTCAGTTTATCGACCTCGATGGGCGTGTGGCTCACCACGTTGAGAAGCGATTTGTGGCTCCAGACGTCGTGTTCGAGCGGCGCAATGTTGAGATCGCCGACCAGGATCGCTCTTTTTGCCGCCGGCTTCTCGTGCGCGGCCCAATCCACCATTTCGTCGACGAAGGCGAGCTTGTGGGCGAACTTGACGTTGATCTCGGGGTTAGGCTCGTCGCCGCCCGCCGGAACATAAAAATTGTGAAGTTCGAGCCCCTTAGCCTCGCCGCCCAAGACGACATGAAGATGGCGGGCATCGCCTTTGGCGCAAAAATCCCGCTTGGAGAAGGTCGCGAGCGGCAGGCGCGAAACGATCGCCACGCCGTGGTAACCCTTCTGCCCGTTGATCGCGATATGGGGATAGCCTGCGTCACGGAACGCCCCAAAGGGGAAATTGCCGTCCGGGCATTTCGTTTCCTGCAGACACAGAACGTCGGGCTGGTGCTCGACGAGATATCGCACCACCAGATCGATGCGCAGGCGCACCGAATTGATGTTCCACGTGGCGACGGAAAACGTCATAGGCGGCTCCGGGGGAGGCGGACTGCCACTTGCCCGGCCAAAGCGGGGAGGGCAAGCATCATTGGGTCATTGCCCACAGGCCTGACGTCAGTGCCTGCGATTGCCGAGCTGATTGGCCGGCAGGTTCTCGTCGATGTGGAAGAGCGCCGGGTCCGGGTTGGTCGTCAGGTCGACATTGAACAGAGTCACGACCGTCTGGAAGCCCTGGGCGTCTATGACCGTCCATTGCTTCAACGCGAAGGTTGATGCGTCGAAGACCAACGAAAGATGCGCCGTGCCCCCGAGCGCGGCTCGATCCTCGAGCTCGATTGTGATCGTTTTGCCCTCCTGGGAGACATTCAGGAGCCGTGTGTCGTGGGCCAGGTCGATGTGGTCGGAAAGCAGAAACTTGAGCGGCGTCTGGCCGATGAAATATTCGTCCTGCGTGTTGAGCTTTTTGTCGACGATGGCGACGCTGCGGCCGTCCGCCACGATCTCGAACCGCGGCGGATCGGTATATTCGAACAGCATATGACCGGGGCGGGCCACGCTCAGCTGTCCCTCGGAGCGCCGTCCGTTCGGTCCGATTTGAACGAAATCGGCGCTCATGACGCGGGCCGCGTCGAGCCAGGCGTTGGCGCGCGCGATCGCTTCGTCCGCCGGAATTGGCGCAGGGGCGCCCTTCGACGATTTGGCCGACTTTTGCGCCGCCACGGCTGGCGCGGTCAGATCAAGCGGCGCTTGCTGCGCTAAGGCGGCAGCGGCGGCCATTGCGGAGACCAGCAGAAGCGCGGGCCGTCGGAAGCGTCTCGCCACGAAATCAAGTCCTTTCGACTGTCGGTTGAGGCACCGAATCGGCGGTTGAAGCGCCCGGATATTGGGAAGGCGCTCGCTTTCCGCAAGCACTGCGCTCTTTGTATGGCGGGCGGACGACCTTTGCTGGGCTATCCAACGCCGGTAAGAGCGGCGTCGAGCGCGGGCCCGAGCCGGTCAACGATCGCGTCCACCTGGGCCGCTTCGACGACGAAAGGAGGCGCCACACCCTCCTGTTCGCAAGCGTGGAGTGTGCCGGTGCGGCCCATGCCGCACATCACCTCGTCGAGAATGAGCAACACACCATACCGATCGCAGATCGCCCGGATGCGTTTGAAATAATCGCCGATCGGCGGAACGGCGCCGGCTGTCGCGCCGACGACGGTCTCGGCCACGAAAGCGATGACGCGGTCGGGCCCGATCTCAATGAGCTTATCCTCAAGCGCCTGCGCGGCTCTCGCGGCATAATCCGCGTCCCTCTCGCCTTCTCGCTGCATCCGATAGGCGTAGCAGGGGTCGATGTGATGGGTCTCGATCAGCAGGGGCTCGAATTGGGCTCGCCGCCAAGCGTTGCCGCCGACGGCAAGCGCGCCTAGCGTGTTCCCGTGATAGCTCTGGCGGCGTGCAATGACATGGCGGCGCTGGGGCTGGCCGATCTCGACAAAATACTGGCGCGCCATCTTGAGCGCCGCCTCGATCGCCTCCGAACCGCCGCTGACAAGATACACGCGCTCGAGCCCGGGCGGCGCGTCCTCGATCAGGCGGTCGGCCAGGCGCTCGGCGACTTCGGTCGTGAAAAAGGACGTGTGCGCGTAAGCCAGCGCGTCGAGCTGGCGGCGCATCGCGGCCAGCACATCCGGGTGCCCGTGACCGAGACAGGAGACCGCCGCGCCCCCCGACGCGTCGAGGTAGCGCCGACCTTCGGCATCGACGATCTCGACGCCCGAACCGGAAACCGCGACCGGCATCACAGCGTTTGGGGAGCGATGCAGAATATGCGTCATGACCGACAACAATGGCGGGTTGTGTGAAGGACGGGTTCGGCCCAGTCTACGCCCCCAGCGAGAGCGGCGGAAAGCCGGAGAGCGGTGACCATGGGCGAAGGGCGAGGACGGGTCGTGTTGACGGTCGCGCCCAATGGCGGGCGCAAGACCAAGGCCGACCATCCGGCGCTGCCGCTGGCCGCTGATGAACTCGCCTGCACCGCCGCCGAATGCCTCGAGCGCGGGGCCGCGATGATCCACCTGCATGTGCGCGACGCGGAGGGCCGGCATTGCCTCGACCCCGAGGCCTATCGCGTGACGATCGCGCACATCTGCCAGGAGGTCGGGGACCGGCTGGTGCTGCAGATCACCAGCGAATCGATCGGCCTCTATTCGCCGGCCGAGCAAAGGGCCGCCGTGCTCAAGACCAACCCCGAAGCCGTGTCGCTGGCGCTTGGAGAACTCGCTCCCGAAGCGCCCGACGAGAGGGATTTCTGCATATTCCTCAGCAAGCTCAAGCAGATGCGCGTCTGGCCTCAGATCATCCTGTACACGCCCGCCGAGGCGGAGCGCCTTGGGGCGATGGTGAAACAGGGGCTGATCCCGTTCGACAGGCTCTCGGTCCTCTACGTGCTCGGACGGTTCTCGCTCACCCGCACCGCCCTGCCGCGCGACCTGCTGCCGTTCCTCGCGCCGGACATGCCGCGGTTCCACTCGTGGAGCGTGTGTGCATTCGGCCGCCGCGAGACCGCTTGCGTCACCGCCGCGGCGCTGCTCGGAGGCCACGCGCGGGTCGGCTTTGAGAACAATCTCAGCCTACCCGACGGCGCCCGCGCCGCCTCGAACGCGGACTTGGTCAGCGCCGCCACGAGGGCGTTCGAAGCCGTCGGACTTCAGACCCAAACCGCGGACGGCCTTAGGGAGGAGATCGCGGCGGCGATGGGAGCGTAAGCGCGCCCGCCGCCCGTTTCAGAGCGTTGCGTTTTGCGCATATGTCGATCCAAATAAAACCAAGCAAAACCTAATAAAAAAAAGAAAAGTCTTTGGATTTCCTTGGATTCCTTTGGTGGAATCGGGCCTTTTCAATGGGTTACAGTGAATCCAAATAAAAAAATTCTGGGCCGCCTCTGGCTTCACAAGATATTCCTAGAACGCATTCCACATTGCTATACAGTATTACCACCGTCGCCGGCCGCGCTTGATCCTGCCAATAGGTAAAGGCTAGCACATATTCTGATTATCGTAAAGGTTTTATCTGTGGGAAATTAGCAGCCAGTGGCGGTCGGCCGCGCCGCCTCACTCCCTGAGCAATTCGTTGATCCCCGTTTTGGCGCGGGTTTGGGCGTCACGGTTT
>Ga0210406_10002178_pt1 | contig 22763 bp, 17 predicted proteins | sample IncBWC30MmetaG_FD_155454 | JGI IMG/M metagenome (GOLD analysis project Ga0210406, IMG submission 155454) | Forest soil microbial communities from Barre Woods Harvard Forest LTER site, Petersham, Massachusetts, United States - Inc-BW-C-30-M | ecosystem: Environmental > Terrestrial > Soil >...
CCGCCTTTATTTGCTCAAACGCAGTCTGCAGAGCCGCTCTCGCTTCGTGCTGCTCGGTGACATCCATCGCCGTACCGACTAATTCAATGACATCACCGGAAGCATTCACTACCGGGTGTCCGACCACGTGAATGTACTTGGCCGCGCCCTTTGGCAGAAGAAGCCTATAGTTGGCCTCAAAGTCGGTCCTGTCGCGAATGGCCTGCTCGACCACAGCTGTGTAATAGCGCGCATCCTCCGGGTGCAGCCGCCCGCCTACCTCCATGTAAGATGGCGGCGTGGGACCAGGATCGAGGCCGAAGATCCGGTACATCTCTTTCGACCAATAGGAAGTGTTCCAGCCGGACCTTGGGAGCACGGCAAGCCCTTCACCGGCCTCGCGCTGCGCGTTTTCCATCTGAGGGACCCGCACCGCCCAACTGCCAGTGTGGGTCAATTTCTGCGCTTCGGCTAAATAACCCTCACTCCGCCGCAGGGCCTCTTCCCTCTGCTTGCGCTCGGTGATATCCATAGTGGTCCCGACAAATGCTACGAGGTCGCCCGCTTCGTTCAAGACCGGGTGCCCGACAGCATGGAGGTGCTTGATGGCTCCATCGGGAAGAACAATGCGATAGTCCGCGTCATAGTCTGTTTTCTGGATTCTGGATCTTTCAAAGAGTTCCTCAATGCGCCTCCGATCCTCGAGATGATTTCTGCTAAACCAAAATTCAAGCGTCGACGTATCCTCATCAGGCTTGACGCCGAATATTCGAAACACTTGCGGTGAGACTGTGACTGTCCCTGATGAAACATCGAGTTTCCAACTACCTGTCTGGCTTATTCTCTGCGCTTCAAGCAAATCTGCTTCCGCCTGTCGCAGCTTCTCTTCGGCGCGTTTGCGTTCTGTCACATCCACGTCGGTACCAACGTATTCGATGATATTTCCGGCTTCATCGAGAACCGGGTGTCCGATCCCGTGGATGTGCTTTACCGTGCCATCAGTCAGCACGATCCTGAAATCTTGAGCAAAATCAGCTTTCTCGCGGAATGCCTTATCTATGCGTTCATTAAATCTGTCGCGATCTTCCGGGTGCATCAGACGAAGGAACTCTTCCCGATCTGGAAGGTTGTTGCTTCTTTGCGGATCTAATCCAAACATTCGTAGCATTTCGTCGGACCAGTAAATCAGCTTCTCCGCGGCAGGGTTGTAGGCCCAACTGCCCGTTTTGGTTAGTCGCTGCGCCTCCGCCAGATACGCCTCGCTTCGCTGAAGAGCTTGTTCCGCGCGCTTGCGCTCGGTGATGTCCTCAGACAGCGCCATTATGAATCGCGGTACCCTCTCGGTGCCCGGCACAAGAGAAACGTTGTTGCTTACCCAAATCAAACTGCCGTCCTTGCGGCGATACTTTTTCTCAATCTGAAACTGTCGTCGTTTTCCCTCCAGCAACTCGGTGACGAGCGCCCAGTTGCCTTCGCGGTAGTCTTCATGCGTTACGTCCAGAAAAGCAAGTTCACGCAGTTCCTCCTCCGTGTAACCCACGATTGTCTGGTAGACATGATTGGTGGCTAGAAAGCGGCCGTTCAGGTCAGTTAGCGCAACACCGATAGCCGAATTCTCAAAGACGGATCTCCACCGCTCTTCGCTTTTCCGAAGGGCTTGCTCAGCCCGCTTGCGATCTTCGACGTCGATAGCGGTTCCATACCATCTGACGAGCTTTCCGGTCTCATCGCGCAGCGGTACGTTGCGAATGAACCACCAGCAATATTCTCCGTCTGCCCGCCGAACCCGCGCTTCACTCTCCATGGCTTGCCCGTTCTTAGTGGCTGCATGCCAATCGGCGACGACCCTCGTACGATCATCGGGATGAAGAACAGCTTCCCACTTCCGACCGAATGCCTCGTCCAAAGCTAAACCTGTGAACTGCAACCAACGATCATTAACGAAATCAACTTGACCCTCGGGCGAAGCACGCCAGACATGCGCCGGAACCGTATTGACGACGTCGCGAAGCTCTCTCTCGCTCCGGCGGGCAGCTTCCGTCCGCTGCTTGACTTCCTCGAAGGCTTTCTCCAACTCGGTCCTGGCCTTCCACTGTTCGGTGACATCCATGACGATGCCGATGACCTCAGTGATTGCACTCGAGTCATCCCTGACAGGATGAGCGACAGAATGGAGGTGCTTTATGGTGCCGTCCGGGAGAATGATTCGAAAATCGATCTGAGAATCCAACCACTCTTTTCCAGAGGACTCCATTCTTGCGCTCTGCTCGATCTGTGGTCGATCCTCAGGATGAATTCTTTCGAGGAACTGTGACCAAGTGACTCCCATTTCCTGATATTCATAGTCGTAAATGCTAAAGATTTCTCGCGACCAGAAGAGAACGCCGGTACGCAGATTCCAGGCCCAACTGCCGGCGTGGGTCAATTTCTGTGCTTCAGCCAAGTAACCCTCACTGCGCCTGAGTTCCCTTTCTGCTTTCTTGCGTTCGCTAATGTCTCGATAAATGAGGCAGATGGCCGCCTGCTCGAAGCCAAGCGAAATGCCCTTTGCCACAACGGAAACATCAAAACGAACGCCGTCTTTGCGTTGCCGAATGGTCTCCAGCTCAACTCTGTTTCCCGAACTCAGCCAATCCCTGTTCTTGAGAGCCTCAGCGCGCAATTCTTCTGGGACTATTAAGTCGGGAAGCCACTGTCCCGCAACCTCTTCTGCTGTGTACCCGAAGATTCGCGTGAATTCCCTGTTGACCCGCAACAGGCGAAAGTCTTCGTCGGTGAGGATCACCGCGTCGGGTGAAAGCTCAAACAATCCATCGAGTTGCTCTTTCTCCCTGTGCAACTCCTCATTCGCAGCGGTCAGTTTTGCAGTTCGGTCCGCGATCGCGAGCTCTAGAGCCTCCCTTCTCCGTCTTACCCAGAACATGAGTATGGCGAAGATCACGAACACCAGCTCATAAAGGACGCGGGAGAGACTGCTGGTTTCGGCTTCGAAGATATAGCCGCGGATCAGCGACGAAAGCAAAACCGCCACAATACCGGGCTTCGTGCCGCCGTACCAAAAGGTGATCGCGATTGCGGACAGCGCGAATGCAGCAAACGGATGAGGCAAATTGAAGTGGTGAAACAGAAGCTCCAGCAACAGAGCGCCGGTGACCGAAGCGAGAGCCAATCCATAGCGACGCGCGAATGACGCGCCAGGCCGCGCCATTCTTTTTGCTGTAACTGCATCAGCCATGGTTCAGCGCTTCTCTCACCCTCAGATGAGGGCTAAGATGGTTCCGGTATTAGTTTTTACTGTAGCTCCGTTCGAATGGCGGCACAACGCGCGGCTGTACAACCTTAGAGTCTGTCCATGCGGTTCAAGCTCAGCACCTTGAAGCGCTCAGACTCGCAAACCGAGAAAGGTTCCGGGAGCGCCGGCATCGGACGTGTCGTCCCGGCCTGCCGATGCCGTCAGCCTCAGTTCTGAGCGGATCTGTTCGCGAATCGTGCGTGCCACTTGTGCGGCGGTAGGCAAGCCAGTCTTGTTCTTCGAAACATCGAAGTATGTACTCAACGTTATCTTTATCCTTCTTAAGCCACGCTGTGGTTGAGTGATTCAATGTCGGCGATAACCAGTTCCGTTTTCTGTGGGTCGCGAACATGGCAGAAAACGGCTGACGGCCTATCCTTCCGTCGTGCAGGCACAAAGCTGCGCATCGACAGCCGTGGTCACGCTCATGCATTTTTGCGCTACTGCCGTGATCGCCGCCAAAGGCAGCAATGCTCTGTAGAAGGAAATCCTGCCGGGATGCGCCCGCGGAGAACGTATCACGACACTGGCTTTCAGCGAGGCCAGTCTCGGATTCACGAACAGAATGGTGGCGACCAGCCGCCGACGATGGGCTTTTATCCGCACACCAGACGTGGGACGCAAAATAATGCAGGCCAGCGGGGCCTAAGACATTTTACTCCGCCAGGGTAATGGCATACGATGACGCTATGAATCCAATCGTCATCAAGAATTGGATTGAAATTGTTCAGGGACTAGTCACGCTAGCCGCAACGCTCATCGGCGGATTTTGGGCTTGGAGCAGGTTCGTTGTGGAGCGAGGATTGATACCACCGTCGCAAATGGACCTTGAGTTGCGGACCATAGGCTGCTCAGAATCGGCGACCATCGTGGAGATTGCCGTTCAAATACAGAACAAAGGCTCATCAGCCCTTATAGTGAGTGATCTTCGGATTCGATTGCGTTACCTTAACGAAAAAGATGAAATCCGTATAATCGATGAACCGGCGAAAGCAGCATTTGGGCGCGTGGATTTCCCTCACGCGTGCGTGCTGAGCAACATTGGCATAGAGGAACGAGTTGCCAATACACGAATTCGCTCTCACAACTCACGCCTTGGGCGCGGAGAATTCTTGCTAGTCCCGCACGATACCTTTGTACAACCCGGAGTAGACCAGTTGTATACGTTTGCCACGGCTTTACCCCGAACGTCCTCATATGTTTTGGCCCGTGCCTCCTTTCGCTATGAAGTGCACCCTTCGAAAATGCAGCTATGATTGCCTGCTATGCTTAAAGCTCATTTCGCGTGATCGGAAATCTTCTTTCGTATTAGGTGGCGCCCAGCTATCGGCGTCTGGGCTTCCGGTACTCGTTGTTCAAACGAGATATCGGCAATTGATTTGGGACCGCCACAAATTGCCGTGGCGATCCCATTCTTGCCGTTAAAGGGGTTAGAAGTCGAGTCGCAGTGCTACTTGTCCTGTGCGGTTCCCGCCGTTCTCCGCGGTCTGTGCGGATTGCAGAACGCCGAACGTGCTCGGGTTGCTTACGTTTGTCGCGGGCGGTGCGAAGTTAGTGTGGTTTAGCACATTCGTAAACGTCGCCTCGAAACGCAGCCGCAATCCTTCGCGTAGGGTCATGGTCTTCGACAATCCCGCGTTGACTGCAATTGTTCCAGGGCCTTGCAAAATGCCGACGCCTGCGTTTCCAACACGAGCCGCACCGACTGGCGTTGGGGCAAAAGCATTGATGTTGAAATAATTATTGGAGATCTGATGAGTCGGAGTTGGGTTGCCCACCAGATCCGGGCGAACAATCGAGCCTTCCGCCACCGGGTCGGTATTGGTCTGGTCCAGGTTCGGGCTGATCGTGGGCGTGAGATAGGGTCCCGTTTCCAGCAGCGATATTGTATTCACAGCCCACCCGCCGAAGATTCCGTCGACGTAGCGGGACGAACTCGACCACCGCCGTCCATGGCCGAAAGGCAGATCGTAGCTCCCGGACAACAGAAAGCGCTGACGCCGCGTTCCGGCGACGTTGCCGCGATTATCGGTGATCCCGAAGCGGTTCAAGTCCGCGAGTCCATAACGGGTCTCGCCCTGAAAACCATTGGGTGCATCGCCTTGGGCATCGCTGATGTTGTGCGCCCAGGTGTAATTCGCGGTGAAGAATAGGCCGTGAGACGCCTGATGAGTGGCTTCCAACACCAGTCCCTGATAGTTCTGGTTTCCGCCATTTTCCGTTGTGTAGATGACTCCCCAATTCTGAAATGGCGCCCGTGGATCGACAAAAGGACTCGGAACGTAGGGAGCCGCGCTGGGCGCAATCTGGTTCAAGTTCACAGTGACACCCAACCGATAGGAGTTCATGCCCACGTAGCTCGCGCGCAGTATCGTGTTAGCAGTCAGCTGCCGCTCGAGGGTGACATTCCACTGCGCCGATTGCGGATCGCGGAAACGTGGATCGGTGGCCTGTTGAATTGTGCCGCCGCCAACCTGTACGAGTTGGCTCGCGGCGACGGTATTGGGGAATTGGAAAAGAGGCACGCCGTTAGAGCCGATGGAATTCACGTATGTGTGCACTGAGGATTGAGGGTTGCTCTCGTTGTTGTTCTGCAGTTGCCCCAAATCGGTCACCGTGAAGATCCCGAAGGCAGCGCGGAAAACCGTTTTATTGTCTTTGAATGGACGATACGCAACGCTGATGCGGGGATCGAAGTTGCGAAGGTACGCTTGCCGGAGGCCAGCTGGTAAGCCTGCCTGCCCATTGGACACCACGCGGGTGCACGGCAGCGAGGGCGAAACTATATATCCTGCATCTGCAGGAGCAGAAAACCCCGGAGGCGCTGCGTTACAGGCATTAAAGGACTGCAAAAAAGCAGGCACTGGGCCACCTAACGTGCGATACAGGACGTTATTGACGATGACTGTGTTGTTGTTCGGATCGAAGTTGGCCTGAATTCCGTGCTCGTCCACGAAGGGAGGCAGCCACTCCCATCTAAGACCGGCATTGACAGTGAGCCGGCTGTTGACCTGCCATTCGTCTTGTGCGTACACACCTGCCTCAGGCCCCCCAGCGTTGTTTCTCGGGCCCGTTACCGCAAAGTATGAGGTATTGGGAAGTCCGAGGAGCAGATCTCCAAACGAGCCGCCCGTGAATTTGCTCTGATTGAATGTGAAGAGCCCGTAGTCATCGGACGGCGTTTCAATTTCAGGCACGGCAAACCGTACCCAGCGAACGTCCACTCCCGTGCGAATGGTGTGCTTGCCTCTGATATAGGTAAGGTTGTCCGCTATCTGATTGGTGCTGGAAAGTGTAGGGCCCACATGGTCTCTGCCTATCGGAGTAAAGCCCGTCCCATCGGAGAAGTTAATGCTCGGGAACCCTCCGTCGGTCGGGTGATGTGAAACATCAACGTTCTGCAGTCCGAGCTGGGCGATCGCCGCCGCACCGTCGATAGGGAAGGTCGGCGTCAGCAGCGTGTGGGTGAACCCAAACCGGAACTCGTTCAGCAGGGTCGGACGAATCGAAATGTTGTGCGAGATCAAGAAGCTTCTATCATGTTCATGGTCCAAATCGTTGGGGAGGAAAGGGTTCACCACATTCGCGGTCACGTTCTTCCAGTTGAATCGTGCGTATACCTGCTGGTTGTTACCGATAATCTGATCGATCCTCCCGTCAAACCCATTCGTCGAGGAAGGAATCGGCTGCAGCGCTTCATAGTTAAAACTGCCTCTCGATGTCACATTGGGTAGCGGGTAAAAGGTGTTTAGCAACGTCAGCGCAGATTGGTTCAGCATCGATGTCGGGATCGTATTATTCGGAAATGGCTGGCCCGTCGCCGGATTTATTAACGTGTTGTTGGGGATCGAAAGGCCATTTAGATCTCCGTTTCTTTGCGCCATGGTGGGCACCAAGTATTGTTCAGCCTGCGAGGTCACCTTTCTGTTGCCTTCGTAGTCGAAGAAGAAAAATGTTTTGCCCTTGCCGTTGTACAGCTTTGGAATCCGTACTGGTCCTCCGACACTACCTCCGAACGTATTGAAACGCTTGGGCGCTTTCACGTTGAAGTTGAGAACGGTCGCATCAAGTACGTCGTTCTGAAGATATTCGAATAGGCTTCCGTGAAGACTGTTCGTTCCCGCCTTCGTCGCGAACGTCACATCGCCCACTTGCGAGAATTCGGCATTGTTGTTGAATGCCGTGACCTTGAGTTCGGCGATGCCCTCCGAAGACGGGTAGGGGTTCGCTCCTGCCGCACTCAAAAATATGTTGGTGGTAGAGATGCCATCCACCGAGTAGCCCACCATGTTTGCTGTTGCGCCGCCAAGGGCGATGTTTCCCTGGCTGTCTTGTTGCACGTTCGGCGAACTTTGCAGACCAGCCAACGGGCTCGTCGAGACAGCCCGGAAATTCATCGGCAATTGCGTGATTTCCGAGCTTCCCTTTGAATCGCCGATAATTCCGTTCTCGGTGTTGATTACAGCAACCGTATCTGAAACTTCGACCTTTTGAACTTGTGTTTCGAGCGCCATGCTGACGTCGATACGCAAAGTCTGCCGGGCACTCAGTTCCGCTGAGGGAACTTGAAACTCGGCAAAGCCGGCAGCCTGAGCCGAAAGCGCGTACTTGCCGGGCTTAAGGTTTACAAATTCAAATGATCCATCCGAGCCCGCCGTCGTGGAACGAACACTGTTGTCTTCCAAACTTCGTATCTGCAGCGAAGCCCCTGCTATAAGCCCCTCAGACGCGTCGTGCACCACGCCGACAATACTGCCAAAGGTCGACTGTCCGTCAACAGGCCCAGCCATGCACATCAAAGCAACTACAACGGCTACCAACGCCCTACGCATGTCTCTTCCTCCCCAAGAGAGCGGTTCTTGGTTTCTAAGACTTCAAGCTCTCTGGTGCAGAGACTGTATTGGTATCTATGTGTAGGAGGCCGGATCGATTTGTAAGGGATCCGTAAGAATCGGCGACATTCGCATTGCTTCCGGGAGTGTGCTGCTGCGCTGGTATGCACAGAGTGCGGACAGCGAACCCGCTCAGAACGAAAGGGAGTTCGCGAGCGCTTACTATCAGACAGCTGGCATCGGTAACGCAGCAGTTCGGGGCAGCAGGATCGGACTCTGCGGGGAGGCCGTTTTTCAACCAACTGGCAACTGAAACAGATGACCGATCCGGGGATTTGCGCAGTTAAAAGAGGGATCGCCAGTCATTATCCCAACTCCGCAGATTGAGATCGGTCCAACATCCGTCTGCTGATATCGCAAAGCTCAGATTGCAGATCGTCAGTAGAAACTCCTCCCAGCGTCGCGGAATCAATCTCGGTAGTCAGCACGATGATCGCTGCGAAGTCCGCGCTACAGTCCCAGCAGAATTTCTCAGTTGTTCCAGGAAGGTCAAATAACGCCTCCGTACGCCCACAAATACTACATTGTGAAATCAACTCTTCCTCCGTGGCCTTGGGGCAGATAACATACGGGCTCCTTTGCACTCACTGCGCTTGAGTTCCGCGCAGCGTTGTCTCGATCGGCCGGAAAGCGGAGTCATTGCAGCTACGCGGGAGCGCCGGTAGAAGGCGACAATCCTGAATTACCCACAACGGCTCATACCGAATCGCTTTGCCGGTCGACCATCATCGCCATAGTAGGAATCGCTCTCGGAGCAAGTCCGGTGGATTCTGTTTGGAAACCATAAGGCCAAAAAAGCCGTCGCACGCGCTTGCAGCCTTGATCGAAAACAGTCTTTGCCATTTTCTAACAACCTACTCAAACCTTTATCGAGCCGCTCTCGGGCGGACACGCAATGAACGCTGCGGCAGACCAAATCAACTCGGCCTTCGCATTGCACGCTCAAGCTAAACCATCCTTATGAATTCCTCACAAATCACACCGGACTTCTCCAGAGCTGTTTCGGTAACGTCGGATTCATCGGGCGAAACCTTTTTTGCTACGAGGGTTCTGTCTGCAATTTCTGCCATGACGCTGACCATCTTTATTGCGCTTTGTCTGTTGGCTTGCGGATTCATGCTCTACGTTTTGCTCCATTGGGTTCGAGATACGCAACCCGAGAATGCAACTGGCGGCTGTAAGAGCCGAGAGCAGGATGGAAAACAACTACACCTCGTGAGCTCTAGTAAAACCAACCGAAACAAAGCCAACGCTCCAACCGCCACCGATAGTCAGTTGGCCGGCATGAGGCAACGGCGGAGCCGATTCAATTCAAGCCTCGACTATTCAGAACGGATTGCCTACGAGCGAATCGCTAGATCTGTTACGCCACGAAAAAAGGCGTAGTAGCAGTAATGGGTTTAATTGCCCGGCACAAAGGAGCCAGGCGGCCATAAGCCCTCAGGCATTTCTATCTCCCTTGCGGGGCGCTTCCGGCCTCTGTCGTGGAATCGATCTCAGAACCTATCGGGAGCCGTCCTGCCAACTCCGCACGGCCCTTGCAAACGGAGCCACATCAGACTCACCTGTTGAGAGTGCAGGTCCTGCGGGGAATACTCATCGCGATTCGAACAATCATAGCGACAGAATGGTCTGAGCGACACGCTCGCGCCCTAACCACAGACACATATGGTAGGAAAAAGACCCTGAGCAAATCCGGCGCGTTTTATTAGGAAAGTATAAAAGGTGATTTCTTTCCTGAAACTTACTCGCTTCCTTGACGAACTCTGCTGCAATCCTCCGGACTTCTCAGCACCTTCGCCCCTATCTTCCGTGAAACAGCGGCGAGACTCGAGTCCGTTCGGTTGAGGGAATCATGTGGCTTTCCGTATTCATGGCGCTTTGCGTTCTCGGAATTGACTTCCTGATTTACCTGTTCTTTCATCGAATTTATCGGGACAAGCGCAGCCCGGTTGCCCTACAAGTAGCCGCCTTCAAAGGGCAGTCACCCAGCGATTCAGCGTCGCTTCACAAAGGCCGTTCGTCGGCACCAAAAGTCGGCCCATAGAGGGCTCCGCCGAGAAACGAACAGCTAAGCCGATTCCTGCCGCGGACCGTTCCTCGAAACCTCTTTGCGACTCCAGAAGAAGAGCACTCTTGCTCAGCCAAAATGCAGCGTCACCGACTCCAGCAATGCTTTGATTCCATTCCAGGCAATCTGCACACCGATACAAACTAGGAAGAACGACGACAATTGTGTGATCACTGTCATCCCAGTTGCTCCCAGGATTCGTGCCAAACGGTCGGCAAATCCATAGCAGAGCAAAATGCTGACCGCGATCAACACCAATCCAATGAGTGCAGCCAGGATTGTCAAAGGATGGTACGAGTGATGGAGAGACGCGTTTGCGCCCAGCGTGATCGCCACGGAGATTGATCCAGGACCTACTGTCAGCGGCATCGTTAAGGGATAAAATGCCTGACGGAATGTATCCTGTGGTTGGACGGTTCTGTGCACGTCGTGTTTTTCGTCGTCTCGCTCTTTCAACAGCGTCCATCCTGTCGCGATGACAATCAGGCCTCCGCCTACCTGCACCACTGGCAGTGAAATCCCAAAAAAGGCCAGCACGTAAGTTCCAACAAAATACGACCCAACCAGCAAGAAAAAGCTGTTCATGGCAATGCGCCATGACAATGCTCTTCGCGCTTCAGGTGCGTATTCCGTGGTCAGCGCCAGAAAGAAGGGGCTGCCTCCGAGCGGGTCCACGATGGGAAAGAGCGCAACGAGAACCAGGAGCAGATTTTTCGCCGCCTCTTGCATGGGTCCGGTAACTTCTCTCCCTTAGTGAAATTCCCCCAGCGGGGGCGTTATGATAACGAATAGACTCAGCCATTGCCCAGTTCCGCAGATTACGACCGCTCAAGCATCCGGCCGCTGACCTCGGAACATTCAGACATTAATGCGTTTGTACTCCTCCCGGCCAGCGTCGCGGCAAGCACGGAGGAAACCGCGCCACCGCGAGCAAAAAGGCGACTCCCGAGAGCCTGCTTTCGAGAACTTATCATCAATGATGGAGCAGCGCCGAGCCGGAGCGTCAGATCTTGCGACGAGCCCCTTTCTCAAGTGCGCCAAATGGCAACTGAAACCTATAACCGATCGAGGGTTCAGTCACGATGTAGCGAGGATGCGTTGGGTTTTTCTCGATTTTGTAGCGCAGTTGCTTGATTACTACGCGGACAGGTTCGGTTTCTTCCCCGTACTCTGGTCCCCAGACTATTTGTAAGATTTTTCTGTGCGTGACCGTTTTTCCTTGCTGAGTGGCAAGCAAACGCAGCACATCAAACTCTTTTGGAGTCAGGTGGACGCTTTCGCCGCGAACAGTAACCATCCGCATCTCAAGGTCGATGGTTAGGTCCGCAGTCTCGATTTTTGGAAGCGGTTGTTCGGCGCCGGAGCGCCGGAGAGCAGCTCGAACACGCGCCAGCAACTCTCCCATCGAAAACGGCTTTACGATGTAATCGTCCGCCCCGGCATCCAGAGCGTCAATCTTGTCACGAACCGAATTGCGGACGGTCACCATGAGAATGGGACCTGCAAAAGACACTCGAATCAACCGACAGGCGTCAAATCCGCTCATGTCGGGCAAGTTTATGTCCAACAAAACCAGGTCGGGATGCTCCCGAACAACCGTGTCGATCCCCTCTTGTCCCGTCTTCGCCACGACGACGACATAGCCCGCTTCGAAAAGAGTTGTTTGCAGCACGCGGCGAATCTGCGGTTCGTCGTCAACCAAAAGAAGTGTGATGTCGTTCATGCCCCCGGGGACCTTTCGCCATATCGCACAACAATGCAGCCGGACTACGACTCAAGTCTTGGCAGACTGAGGTAAGTTCGGCGCAACTGATAAGCCAGGTTAGTCATGGTCAGCAATCTCCCAGATCATGGCAATTCAGCAGTGTGAGTGTGTCAATACCCGCCGCCGCCCCGCACTCAGAGTTCAGGAACGCCCCCTGTTTGAGTTCCCGTTCCGCTTGCAGCCAATCGTCCAGCTCACGGCCCGGTTGTCCGCCACGTTCAAGATAAATTTGGTATGCGCGGCGTCTGATTTCCTCGTCACGCGTCGAGTTCACTACGGAAATCTTTCCCCTCTCCACCCGGGTAGAGGTTGCTTGGATCTCTGAAATTCGTTTTCTGTTTGGTTTAGATGACATACTCATTTCTTTCCCTCCTTGCCTCGTGCGGACGAATCCGCAGCCTGTTCGAGAGAAGCTGTCTCGATCGCCGGAGATTCACTAGGACGCAGAAGGCAAGAGTGCCCTCGCTATCAATTCTCTGCACTCCTCTCTGCACTCCGTATTCCAACAAGAGCGCTAGCAGGTTGACGTTTTGAGAATCGCGATGAGCATTCCCCACAGGAGACTCGAAAAATCGTCACGACCGCTAGGAATGTTTTGAGCGAGACACTCGGGCCCTTACAACGGACCTATATCGTAGGAAGAAGACCCTGAGCAAATCCGGAGCTTTTTGTAAGGAAAACATAAGATCAAAACGTCAGCGCAGCGGAGCGGCTAGAGCCGCGCCGAGCGACTCTCTCTGGCCACCCCGCGCGGAAGAAAGCGAGATTTGTGACTTGTGACATGAAGTTTCCTTCCCGCTCACGCCGGTCATAGGCGAATGATGGGTTTGATTGTCCTACCTTTTTCACTGTCTTGCGCGGCTTGATTGATTTCGTCGAGGCTGTAAAACTTCGTCAGTTTCTCGAACGGGAAGCGCCCCTGCGCGTTGAGTTCGATGAGCTGCGGAATAAAAATGTCGGGAACGCTCTCACCCTCAAGAATGCCGCGTATCTCCTTACCGGATATCATCAGATTATTCACATCAAAGCTCACCTCTGTGCCTAGTGGCTCTGCTCCGACGATGCCGCACGAGCCGAGCGATCCGAGTGCTTCGATCGCCTGATGCAACGCTCTGGGGTCCCCGGAGGCCTCTAGCGAATAATCGACTCCGCCACCAGTAAGATCTCGGATCGCTTCAACTGGATTTGTCTGTTTACTGTTAATAGCGTGCGTCGCACCCAGTTCCTTTGCCATTTCCAGACGCGAGGGCACGATGTCTATGGCGACGATGATAGTTGCTCCCACAGCCCGTGCTGCCATGATCGCTGAGCATCCAACTGCGCCCGCGCCGAAAGCAGCGAAGCTTGTACCGGGTCGCACATTCAGCGCATTCATCACCGCCCCGGCTCCGGTCTGAATACCGCAGCCGAGCGGACCGAGGTGTTCGAGCGGTACGTCACGGCTGACCTTGACCACGTTGCGTTCATTGGCGAGTGCGTATGTCGCAAACGACGATTGCCCGAAAAAGTGATCGTGAACCTTCTCGCCATCGCCGTCGAGCGTAGCAGTGCTGCCGTCCAGCCGCGCTCCACCGAAGGAGAGCGGGAAGGTTTTTTCGCAATGTGCCATCCTCCCCAAGCGACAAGGCTTACAACGTCCGCATGTCAGGAATGTGAGCACGACAGAATCGCCGGGCGCGACTTTGACCACATCCGCTCCTACGCTCTCGACGATTCCTGCGCCTTCGTGTCCAAGCACGATTGGATGCGGGACCGGGTAGCCCTGATCACGGGCAACCATATCTGTGTGGCAGAAACCCGTGGCCACCACCCTGACCAATACTTCATCGCGCCGGGGGCCTTCCAAACTTAATGTTTCGATGCTGAAAGGTCCGCCCTTCTCGCGGACGACCGCGGCTCTAATCTTTGTTGTGTTCTTGCTCATCGAACTTTCCTCCTCGGTGGACTTGGACCCGCCGAATCTCGCCTGCACAGTTGAGAGGCAATCTCATGACCTATCTGCTACCTTCATTGGGCTCCGCGGAAGCACGGCGCGCACTTGTGAGACCCCCTCTGTTGAAGTCGGTGGGAGCGGCGCCAGTAATCAACCGCGCACCACGGCTAAGTGTCAGGTCCTGTATGGCCCATTGGATGAAAACCAGAATCCGACTCTGGAATGTGACTAGATACATCAGGTGGATGAAGGCCCAGACCAGCCAGGCCAGCAGCCCCGAAATGTGAAGACCGAAAATGTCAGCCACAGCGGTTGCGCGTCCGATCACTGCCAGAGATCCCTTATCGAAATAATGAAAAGGTGGAGACTCCGGTTGACCCTTCAGTTTTCTCAAGATTGCTTTCGCTGGATAGGCTCCTCCCTGCATGGCAACCTGAGCCAACCCCGGCAATGACTTTCCGTTAGCGTCGGCAGCCGAAGCCAGATCGCCTACGACGTAGATGTCCGGATAGTTTGGAATTGTTAGATCAGGTTTTACCTTGACTCTTCCTCCTTTGTCGGTCTCGGCTTTCGTGCGGCTCGCCAGAATCTTGCCAAATGGCGACGTCGTAATGCCGCCAGCCCAAATCACTGTTTTCGCGGCAATCGACCCGGCTCGTCCACCGCATTCGATCGTCAAACCCTCTTCATCAACGTGCTTGACCATGGCTCCGCATTTCACTTGAACACCGAGCTTGGCGAGCGAGCGGTTTGCTTTTTCGGACAAATCTTCGGAAAGAGACATGAGGATGCGAGGCGCGAAATCAAGCAGGATGACCTGTGCTTCCTCGGGGCGTATGGAACGGAAGTCGTCTCTTAGAGTTTGCCGCGCGATCTCGGCAATTGCGCCGGAGAGTTCCACGCCAGTCGGGCCCGCGCCAACGATCGCAAAGGTCAGCCAGGCTCGACGCTGCTTCGGATCGGAAACGCGTTCGGCCACCTCGAATGCATAAAGAATTTTGTGGCGAATCGTAGTGGCTTCTTCGATGCTCTTCAGACCAGGCGCCCATTCTTGCCACTCGTTGTGTCCGAAGTAGGAAGTCTGTGAGCCTGCAGCAACAATCAACGAATCGTAAGGGACGGCAGCTCCATCGGCCAAAAACACGCGTTTGGAATCGGGATCAATATCCTCAACCGTGCCCAGCCATACTCGGGCATTTTTTTGCCGGCTCAGAACTCCGCGCAATGGTGCGGCGATCTCGCCCGGCGAGAGCGAACCGGTTGCAACCTGGTAGAGCAGTGGTTGAAAAAGGTGATAGTTCCGGCGATCAATGAGCGTCACATGCACCAGATCCGATTTCAACCTTTGCGCCGCAGAAAGCCCTGCAAACCCACCGCCTATGATAACCACCTTCCACCGTTCACTCATCGCTCTCACTCCGGCCGGCATCAGGCGGGCGCGCCGCCGCTAAGTGGATGGCGCGCAGTTGCCTTGCTGGATGCTGAAGTACTTTCCGGTGCAGGCGAAATTCGGCGGGTCCAGTCCACTAAATTCTTTAGCAGTTCGCGGATCAATTGTTTAGTCGGCTCATGGATCAGATTGCCGTTCTCATCGAATCGGTGTGCGGCATCCGCGATAACGACCTCAGGCTGATTCAGGGTAAACAAGTTGAGAGCTACAAGGATCTGCCGCAAATGGTATTGAGCCCGAGCGGTTCCGACTGCGCTGAGAGACGCACCCATGATCGCCGCTGCTTTCCCAGACCAGGCGCTGTCGCCATAGGGCCGACAGGCCCAATCGATCGCGTTCTTTAAGACTCCCGGGATGGAGTAGTTGTACTCGGGCGTTACGATCAGCAGAGCATCGGCACGGCGAATGCGCTTCTTCAGCTCCAGTACGGATGATGGTGGGCGCTTCTCGTCATCCTCATTGAACATCGGGATACCATCAAGCTGAAAGACGTCGATCTCACTATTCTCCGGGACAAGTAATTTGGCCGCGCGGAGCGCAGCCTGATTGTAGGAGCCGCGACGGAGACTTCCAGCGATGCCAAGAATACGGACCTGACTGCTCATTTGTTGTCTCTCCTATCTACCTTCGGACTTTTGGCTTAATGCCTCGCGCAATTTCCTCCGCCCATGGAAAACCCGGCCTTTTACTGCCGAGACAGAGAGGCCCATGACTAGAGCCGTCTCTCCGATCGATAGCTCAGCAAGTTCCCGCAGCTCGATTGCTTTCCGTACTCCTGGCCGCAACTTGTTCAAAGCTGCCGACAGAATTTGCTTCTGTTCGCGATCTAAGCACCTATCTTCAGGGTTTGGGGCCGAGTCCAGAAAATCCAGCGGCAGCGCACTTTCGGTCTTCGTGCATGATTCTTTGATCGGCACCTCATGCAACCCACGCTTCCTGCGCAGCAACATGAGTGCCTCGTTGATCGCGATCCGTGCTAACCAGGTATAAAATAAGGATTTGCCCTCAAACTCTTTCAAGTGAATGAAGGCTTTTTGGAAGCTCTGCTGTACGACATCTTCGGCGTCTTCCCGATTGCGGGTTATGCGCTGAGCCATGGAAAAAATCTTTCGCTCGTGACGTTCGACCAGCAGCTCGAATGCGCGCGTGTCCCTGGCTTTCGCGGCAGCAACCAGCAATCCGTCTTCCTCCGCAACCAGACGGTTGGCAGAAGAGCTCGTCCCATTCGCTTGGTCGATCCCACTCATGAGTTCTAATGGCACAGTGTTACTCCTACCTGTTCGCCTCTCCGAAGACATCATTTCTCGGCCCGTGACGACGGATCATTCCCCCGGTCAACGTCGAGCGTGTCAGTTGGTATTCGGCGCGTACGTGCGGCAGAGACGGCTGATGCCTCGAGCCATTCGAGCGGGCGCTGGCGGAAATTGAGTTCGCGTCGGGCTTTCTCGTTCGAGGCGCCGCGCAGGCGCGTCGCGTAATAGACGCTGTCGGCGCCAAACGTCGCCAGACCTTCCTGCTCGGTGATTTGAAGCGGTTCCGGCGCCCCGCAAGCGCGTGCGAACGCCGGCAGCCATACGCGCTGCTGGCTCGGGTGGTCGTCAACAATGTTGTAGGCGCCCGGAGCACATTCGAGCGCCACGACTGTTGCGGATGCGGCGTCCTCGATATGGACGAAACTCGCCACGCCCTGGCCGGCGCCTATGATCGGCACCTGCTGCCGGCGAACCTGCTCGCCCATATCACCGGCATTCGTATACCAGGTCCCCGGACCATAAAAGAATCCGTAACGCATCGCGACGCAGTCTATTTCCGATGCCCGAAAGGCTGTCGATTCAAGTTCAACGTAGGTGCGAGCGCCGGCGGCGACGCCGGGAGAAGCATCAACAGCCAGAGGCGACGATTCGTCAGCCAACCCCGGACCGGGCGCATACCAGAATCCCGAAGACTGCAGGACGTAGCGGCGCACACCGCTCTCGCGCATGCCTGCAAGAAGGTTGACGTTTCCTTCCCTGCGGACCCTGGTGTCGCGCTCCGCGGCGGCCTTCATCTCAGCCGGAGTGTAATGCCGCGGCAGCGAGGTCAGCTCATTGATGACGGCATCAGGGCGAATGCGCGCAATCGCGGCCCGAACCGCGGCCGCATCGAGCGCATCCCCGATCACAGCCTCGGCGCTCATCTCACTCAGCATGCGCGTCGATTCCGCCGAACGCACCAAACCAAACACACTGTGCCCGTGTTGCTTCAGACCGCGAATCAATGGGCGTCCAATAGCCCCAGTCGGCCCCGCCAGCAGAACTCTCATCTCGAACCTCCCGCGTGATCAGGGGTCGTCAGGGCCTTGTCTCCGGTATCGGCGACGAATACGGCGAGCAGCTTGGCCGGTTCAGTATTGCTCGCGTTGCGACTGATCAAATGATGTGCTCCCGGCGTCTCATACCAGCACTCGCCCGCAAAGTAGATGTGTTCGGGCTGACCCTCTACCTGGCTTGCGATCCGTCCCGAAACGACGTACGCATAGATAAACGCCGAGTCCGAATGATGGTGCGGCGTGGAGGCGCCACCGGGCGGGTATGACACTTCCATCGCAACGAGCGACTTGCCCGGAACGTTCGAGATGAGGTGAGAGAAGTTGGTTTTAATTGTGTCGTTATACCTGGTTGCAGGAGTTACGGCGGCTGGCGCCATCGCGATGGTTGCCAGCAGGAGTGCAGAAATACTCTTTCTTTTCATTTTCATCCTCTTAACCAAATCAAAATTGCGTAACGCGTGCTGTTGTTCAGGCACCCTGCCAGATCAGTTTTGGGTTGGTAAGTTCCAGTGCGCCGGGAGCGCCAAGTTCACGTCCGTACCCTGAAGCCTTAAAGCCGCCGAACGGTGCGCGGGGATCAGAACGGGTGAAGTCATTGATAAATACCATTCCAGACTCGATTTCGCCGGCAACGCGACGGGCCCTGACAAGGTCACGGCTCCAGACCGCAGCGCTGAGACCGAAGTCAGTGATATTGGCGAGGCGAATCGCCTCTTCCTCGGTCTTGAAGGGGAAAATCATAGCCACGGGACCAAAGAACTCTTCCTTGGCTATCGCCGACTCGGGCGGCAGCCCCACAAGTACAGTCGGCGGGTAGAAATTGCCGGGGCCGGCGGGGATCTCACCGCCAGTGAGAATGCGTGCTCCAGCCTTTACCGCGTCGAGCACCTGGCGATGGAGGTTCTGGCGGGCACGGGACATGGCCAGTGGGCCGATCTTGGTGCCTTCCTTCATGGGGTCGCCCATGGGAAGCGCCTTCGACTGTTCGACAAACCCCTTGGTGAAGTCGCCAAACAGAGACTCCGCCACCAAGAAGCGCTTGGCGCAAATGCAACCCTCGCTGTTGTTGAAGTAGCGCGACGTCACAGCCAGTTGCACGGCCTTCGCAAGTTCGGCATCCTCTAGAACGATGAACGGATCGGAGCCGCCGAGTTCCAGCACCACTCTCTTGCCGGCTCGGGCCGCTTCCTCCGCAACGGCGCGGCCGGCGCGGACGCTGCCAGTGACGGTGGCAGCCCGCACTCGCGGATCGGCGATGACGGCCGCACATGCCTCAACCGGGATGGCAAGGTTGACATAGAGCCCTTCGGGGCCACCGGCATCGCGCACCAGTGTCTCGAGCGCCTCGGCGCAGCCTTGGACCGATTCAGCGTGCTTGACGATCGCGGTATTGCCGACAAGGGCCGTGGTGTTGAAGAAACGCAGCACCTGCCAGAAGGGTACGTTCCACGGCTGAACGGAGAAGATCGGCCCTATCGATTCGTAGATGATCTGCGCTGGTATGCCTGGAACAGGCTGTGGCTTGAGATAAGCCTCGCCCGCTTCGGCGAGGTGACGGGCGGCCCAGGCGGACTTCTTGATCTCGAAAATGGAGTCCGCTAGCGGCTTGCCCATCTCAGTGGTGATTAGCCGACCGTAGGTCTCCGCTCGATCCTCCAGCAGCTTGGCGAGTCGGTTGAGGAAGGCGATCCTCTCTTTCATTGGGGTGTGGGACCAGTTCCGCCAGCCGTCCCAAGCGCGCTGCAAACGCACCTCGATCTCTGCTTTGTTGTGCTCCGGATAAGTGCCAAGCAGTTCGCCGGTCGCCGGATTACGTGATTCGAAGTTCATTGAAGCCTCCCTGCCCCCTACTGCGGCATATTCAGTTTTATTTACCTGTTCATTGATAATTACTGTCTAGTACACTGCCAATGGGAAGATGTGGTCACAAGAATTAGAGATCGACTTGCCAAGCCTGCTGGCGTGGGACGATCAGATCACTTTGAAATAGCCTTCATCGTTTAGGATGTGCCGCGGATAATCCTGCCGCTGCGAAATAAGCTTTTTGATTTTCTCGAGGAACGCGGGGTCTTGGTTGTCTCCCCGATAAACGGTCATATCTTCGGCCAGCCACGCAGGAAGAGCAGCGAAGCGGTGCACCGTTTGTGTTTCTAAATATCAGGTAATATGGACGAGCGCGCCACTTTCCTCGTACCAGACCGTGGTCTCGACTCCCGGAGCTACCCGCTGATAGTAGAAGTGCTGGATGGCATGCCGTCCAGCGTGTGGCCCCGCTTTCAGGGTGTAGTCGACGATATCGGGCCCGACGATGGCAGGTTCGAAAACCCAGCCGTTGGCAAAGTGCCAGCTTAGTCGTGCGCCAAGGATGGTATTTAGCATTTTTGTTAACTCCTTTGAAATTCGAGGACGTAATTGAGTCGCCGGTTTCGAGACGGTATGTAACGTCTCTCTCCGTCAACTCCAGGTGCAAGAAGCGGACCATCGGCAAGAGATTGAAAAGACAGAAGAAGAAGGGCGGAAAACTGCTTGTGGATTTGGTGAAATTGGCGAAAATTGCGATTTCACCAGTCCTCGGAAAAGGACTAGCTGAGTTTGAAGTGGCTTTTCCATTTTGTTTCTTTTTTTCAAGTAGTCTCACAATTAACAACTTTCCTGGATCGCGTGCTGGCGCAGCTTGGTGCGAAACGGCGTGTCGCGCTTAGCCTTCCATTCTTCGTACCGGAGCGCACACTACTGATCAAGGCGTACTGACTCTCAACACTGCTTTGACCCTTTGGCCCTTCTTGATGTCTTCGATAGCCTCGTTTATCACTGCGAAATCGTAGAAACGAATGAGTCTGTCGAATGGGCACAATGGACTTGATCTGTTCTGAACTGGATTCCCGTTTGCTGTTGACGATATGGGTTGTTCCTAACTCTCTGGCTAACGTCAGACGTTTGTCTTCTACGTCAATGGCGATGATCTTAGAGGCTCCGGCCGCTTTCGCGACCATAATGGCAGCGAGTCCCACAGCACCTACACCAAGAACTGCGACACTGGAATTCACTTGGACACGCAACGAGTTGAATGCCGCGCCCGCGCCAGTCTGAGATCCACAACCCAGCGGCCCAGAAGCTCCAGGGGCGTATCTTCCGGAACCTTGACTACGTTACTTTCCAATGCGATGGAATCAATTGCAAAAGAGGACTGGCAAAAGAAATGACCGTGTACTGTTTCTTCCTCACCTTTCGTGGAGAGACGATGCAAAGCATTGCTGCCGTCCACCCGTTGACCACCGAACCAAAGCTCATAGGCGTGCAGGCAGTAGGCTGCGCTTCCGTTCAGGCAGTGACTGCAGTTAGTTATGAAAAAAGAGCCTGTTATGGTTTACAGGCGGAACAGTGTCTGCGCGTTAGTTCGACTGATCTTCTCTCGATCATTTGTGCTGAGAAGTGCGTTATCGAACCACTGGCTCGCCGTGACCATGCTTTCGTAGGGATAGTCCGCCGAGAAGAGTAAACGGTCGACGCCAATTTCGCTGATCGCATCCAACAGGCCTTTCGTGTGAAAATGGCCATTGGTGGTCAAGTAAAAATTGTGACTGAAATAATAACTCACCGGTAACTTGGCCTATTCCGGGCCATCCCGTTGCATCCAAAGCCGATGCTCAAGGCGCGGCAACATGAAAGGCAGACCTTCTCCAAGGTGTCCGAGAATGATAGTCAAGTTGGGATATTTGTCGAACAGCCCACTCAGCATCAGACGGATCGCATGAGTTGCCGTTTCGTGTGCGAAGCCCCACGCCGAACCGATGAGTGAAGAATAGCCCTCATAAATCCGCCGCTGGCTAGGCAGCGGTTCACGGGGATGCACATAGACCGGGACGTTTAGTTGAGCGACGCGGTTCCAAAACTCCCATACCGGTGATTCGTCCAGATACTGCGCAGTATCGGCATTGCCGATGTTGCTGTACCCATTTATCAATGCTCCCATGAAACCCAAGCTGGTAACTGAACGCTCCAACTCGTCTGCCGCAGCTTTCGGTGATTGCATCGCGACAGTCGCAAAAGCCCGAAACCGATCTGGGTGTTGAGCGAGGAGATGTTCGGCGATATGATCGTTGGTCCGTTTGGCGAAATCGGTCGCTTTTCTCGTATCGAATAACGATTGCGCTCCTGGTGAGGTAAGGGAAAGAATGGCTATGTCAATACCACACTGATCCATCTCCACGATGCGTCGTTCGGTATCCAGCAGCTTACCTTCGACATCATCCATGTACGATTTCCCGTTACGTGCAGACTCTCCGGACGAATCCCAAAGACTATTGTTAAGCGCCGTCGTGAGGTGCTCTTCAAGAACGATCTTGCCGTTCATTGCTTACCTTTCTTCCTGGCGCATATGAGTGAAATCGCAGCTTGCATAACAGGTCGCTTATCCCGACGGAGCTAATCAGCGGTGGAAAGCGTAATGTGCTTGTACTCGATGAAATCGTCAATCGCAGCGACGCCGTTGAGGCGCCCCAGACCGGACTGACGATAGCCACCTTCTTCGAACTCGTCGTAAACTTTGGCCCAGTCGTTGATCCAGACTGTGCCGCTTTGTAGTTCTCGCGCTACCCGGAATGAACGTTGTATGTCGCGCGTCCATATACCAGCAGAGAGGCCGTATTCGCTATCGTTGGCCAAGGAGATTGCCTCGGCCTCGGTATCGAACACCTGCATGGTAAGCACTGGTCCGAACGTCTCTTTCTGCACGATATCCAGATGTGGGTCGTCTACCTCCAGCAGGGTTGGTCGATAGAATGCGCCCCGAGCGAGTTCCCCTTCTACGATTGGGCCACCACGCACCACGATGCGGGCACCTTGAGCGATGGCCTCCTCTACCGCGTGATCGACACGTGCAACGTTGGGCTTGTCGATCAGAGGACCCATGTCGCTTCGCGGGTCGGAGGCCGGACCCACTTTCAAATCGAGCAAACGGTTAGCGAGTTTCTTGCGCACTTGATTCGCTACCGCTCGTTGTACCAACAGACGCGATCCGGTCATGCAGAACTGGCCAGCGAATACAGTGAGTGATTTCTCTAGCACCGGCAG
>Ga0210406_10002179_pt1 | contig 22758 bp, 10 predicted proteins | sample IncBWC30MmetaG_FD_155454 | JGI IMG/M metagenome (GOLD analysis project Ga0210406, IMG submission 155454) | Forest soil microbial communities from Barre Woods Harvard Forest LTER site, Petersham, Massachusetts, United States - Inc-BW-C-30-M | ecosystem: Environmental > Terrestrial > Soil >...
CCTCAACAACAACACCGTCGACGGTGCCGACAACAATCAGGCCTTCTTCAGCGAAGAGCGCGGCCGCACCCGCATCAGCTATTCCACCAGCGAAGCCGCCATCCAGGAATTCCAGATCAATACGTCCAACTATTCCGCTGAATACGGCCGCTCTGCCGGCGGTGTGGTCAACGCCGTCACCAAAAGCGGTAGCAACCAAATCCACGGCCAAGCCTTCTGGTACGACCGCACCAGCGACCTCGGCGCCATCAACCCTTTCTCCTTTCAAAAGGTCGTCAGCAACGGAACAACCACGCAAGTGCCGTTTCTGCCTCCAGATAAGCGCCATCAGTTCGGCGGTGGCATCGGCGGACCCGTCGTGAAGGACAAGTTGTTTTTCTTCTTTAGCGGCGACCAGCAATTGCGCAATTTCCCGGCCACAGGCAATTCCGGCAACCCTGGCGCCATTTTCGCGCCGATAACGGTCGCCCCTCCGACGGTAGCTTCCGCTTGCACGGATAAGACCCAAACCTCAAGTCTATCCGAAGGGAATATTCTCGCTTGCAGAGGATTCACGCAGGGCCAGGTAAACACGGCGCTTGGTTTCCTTACAAACCTCACCGGACAAGTGCCGCGCACGGGAGACCAACTCATTCTGCTACCTAAGATCGACTGGAACATTACCTCCAAACACCACGCGTCCTTCACCTACAACCGCCTCCGCTGGGCTTCTCCCGCAGGTATTCAGTCGGCCGGAGTAGTCAATCGCGGCATCGAGAGCTTTGGCGACGATTTTGTGAAGGAAGATTGGGGCGTAGTTCGCCTGACTTCCACGTTCAGCCCCACAATCGCCAACGAATTCCGCTATCAGGCCGGCCGCGACTTCGAGTTCGAATTCGCGCAGTCTCCGCTACCCGGCGAGCCCATTTCTTCCCAGGGCTCTTCTCCGCAGATCACGGTCAACGGTGTTGGTGGCTTTGCCTTCGGTAAGCCCAACTTCCTGGATCGCCCTGCGTTCCCCAAGGAAATGCGCCATCAATTCGCGGACACCGTCTCTTGGAGCCACGGCACTCACCTTCTGAAGTTCGGCGCGGACATCAACCATGTCAACGACATTGAGAATAATTTGTTCAGCGGCGCCGGCGCGTACACATACAACAATCGCGCCGACTACATCAGCGACTACATCACCGCCACCAATGGCTTAGGCCGCGTCTGTTCCGCGAGTGATGTCACTGCCACCGTGGCGACTGGTGCGCTTCCCTGCTTCAATAGTTACACCCAGCAGATTGGACCAAGTACTTACCAATTCTCCACGAATGACCTGGCGTTTTTCGTGCAAGACGATTGGCGGCTGCATCCGCATTTCACCGTGAATATCGGCCTTCGCTATGAAACCGAGTTGATGCCCTCCCCGCAGGTTCCAAACTCGGCGCTTCCCCTCACTAATAAATTTCCCTCCGACTTCAAGGACTTCGGTCCGCGCGTCGGCTTTGCCTGGGACATCACCGGCGACGGCAAGACCATCGCACGAGCCGGTTACGGTATTTTCTACGGCCGCATCATCAACTCCAGTATTGCGAATGCCATATCCAATACCGCCAACCTCCAAGGCTCACAGCTTTCTTTCTTCTTCCCGCAAACTGCGGCGGGCTCTCTCACTTACCCCAACGTGCTTGCTACAGCCCCGAGCGGAGCACCGGGTGCGCTGCAAGCGGTAGAGTTTGCGCCGCACACTAGCAATCCCATGGTTCACGAATTCGATATCGACTTTCAGCGTGAAATCGCCACCAACACTGTTGTCTCCGTCTCCTATCTCGGCAGCCTAGGCGGAAACTTGCCTCGGTTCATCGACACAAACTTGGATGTACCTTCGCACACCGTAACCTATAAATTTGCCGGCGGTCCCTTTGCAGGCCAGTCGCTGACCGTGCCGGTTTACACGTCTCGGCCAAATGGCGGCTTCGGAGCCATTACCAACATTTCGGATAGCGTTACCTCGAAATATAACGCCTTGGTGGTTGGCCTGAATCGCCGCTTTTATCAGGGCTTTCAAATCCAGACATCATTTACCTACTCACATGCCAACGATGCAGGCCAGAGCTCCCAAACCTTCACTGCTACCAACAACGTCCTAAATCCGTTCGATCTCACGCAGGAACAGGGCCGCTCCAATTTCGACATTCGCGAGCGCTTCGCGTTCGGCGCCGTTTGGACTCCCGATCTCTACAAAGGCTCCCATTTGCTTTTGAAAGAGTTGGTCAATGGCTTCACCATCTCTCCGCTCATTAACATCTCGTCCGGCGCGCCTTACACCGGTCTGCTTTCCGGAACAGCGCCGGCTCTTGATGCCACGGGCAAGTCGTGCAAAGCGGGTACGCCGGGTTGCTTCTCGGCCATCTCTTCCGGCATTCTCGGAGCAGGCGGTTCCAATCGCCTGCCGAATCTGCCGCCCAACGCCTTTCAGATGCCGCGCACAGCCAACGTGGACCTGCGCCTGGAGAAGAGCTTCCGACTGACGGAACGCAGGGCATTTACGCTCACCGCGGATGCGTTCAACGCTCTTAACCACACAAACTTCACCAGCGTAAATACAACGATGTACGGCATTTCGGGAACTACTCTGCAATTTCAAGACGGCGCAAGCGGGCGCAGCTTGTTCGGGCTGCCTACCCAATCCAGCAACAGCATCCTCGCGCAGCGGCAAATTCAGATTGGCGCGCGCCTGGACTTCTAGTCCGGTCCTGTAAGCAGAAAGGGCGCCCCGATTTTGAGGCGCCCTTTTTTTAGATGCTCGCGAATCTACGCGTGCGGATGCGCCTTGTCGTAAATCTCCATCAATTGCCGTATCGACGCGTGCGTATATTTCTGTGTCGTCGAGAGTGACTGATGACCCAGCAATTCCTGAATTGCCCGCAAATCCGCCCCATCCGCCAGCAAATGCGTAGCAAACGCATGCCGCAACGAATGCGGATGCAAATCCCAATTGATATTCACCAGCTTGACGTACTTTTTCACGATTCGACCCACCGATCGCTGCGTAAGCCGCCTCCCTGCATAATTCAGAAACACCGCGTTCGTTCGCGGAGCTGCTCGCCGAACCCCTCCGCTTCCAGAAGTTTGCAGCAAGAGCTGCTCGCGCAGTGGCCAATATTTATCCAGCGCCTCTTGTGCCTTCGTCCCGTAGGGTACGATGCGCTCCTTGTTGCCCTTGCCGCGCACCCGCAGCATCAACTCTTTCTGTTCGATGTCTTCCAAATTTAACCCGGTCAGTTCGCTGACCCGTAGTCCTGCCGCGTACAGCAGTTCCAGCAGCGCCCGGTCCCGCCTCAGGAGCAGTCCCTCGCTTGCCGCGGCCTTTTTCCCGCGCGCGAGGACGCCCTCCCCCTTCTTCGCAGGCAGACGTCCGCCCGCGGCAGCCGGCCCCATGCCTGCCAGGTTGTCCAGGAATTCACTCATGTCTTCGGCAGAAAGCACGGAAGGGATTCGCTTGGGCAGCTTGGGCGTTGGCACCAGCCGCGCCGGATTCTCCTTGATCATCGCCTCGCGCACGCAATACTTGAAAAACGACCGCAGCGCCGCCAGCTTGCGCGCAATCGAGCTTTTCTCCAGCCCCTGCTCGTGAAGGTGGCCCACAAATTCGCGAATGATCAGATGCGTAATCTTCGGCAGCGCCGGTGGCTGCACACCGGGAGGCGAGAGATACGTCACGAACTGCCCCAAATCCTTCCCGTAATTCAAAATCGTGTGCGGCGATGAATTCCGCACCGACTGCAAATACTGCAAATATTTTCCAATCGCCTGCTTCATTTCTGCCGAGCCGCTCCAAAACGCACACGCCAAGTATAGTCGCGCGGAATTCCGCGACCTCTAATTCGCAACACTGTGCTGCTGATTTGTTAATGGGAAGACAGGGCTGTTACGTGAGGCTTACGGCTTCGCGCCCACGGGCGTCGCGACTTCTTCCGTCTGCGGTGGCATCGGATCCGCTACCACAGACTCCCAATCACAGCCTTCCTTCAAGCAACTCCGCACCGTGCCAATCTTCGTCTTCTTCTCCACAATAAACGGCGCGCCGCATTTCGGGCACGGCTCAGCCATCGGCATATGTGGAGTCGTGAAATCGCAATCCGGATACCGCGAGCAACCGTAGAAGACGCGTGGACGCCCGCGCCCGCCCTTGCCCGCACTCCCGCGCCGCACAAATTCCCCTTCATTGCACTTCGGGCACTTAATCCCCATCGTGATCGGCCGCGTGTACTTGCACTTCGGATATCCCGTGCAGCCGATGAACTCCCCAAATCGTCCGTGTTTTTTCACCAATCCGTTGCCGCACAGCGTGCACTTCTCATCCAGCGGCTCGTCGGGTTGCAGCGCAATGCGCGTGCCCTGCACCATGCGTCGCGTCGTCTTGCAATCGGGATAGCCGGTGCAAGCCAAAAATGTGCCAAATCGCCCGCGCTTGATGGCCATCTCTTTCCCGCAGTTCTCGCAATATTCGACTTTATTTTCGCCGCCGTCGTCCGTGATTTCTGGCGCCATATCCTGGATGAAATCGCAATCCGGATAGCGCGAGCAGCCCAGGAAAAATCCATGCCGGCTGATGCGCTCCAGCAGTTCGCCTTCGCCGCACTTCTCGCACTTCTTGCCCGTCGGGATACCGGCCTTGTACGACACCATCTCGTCGCCGGCCTTAGCCAGATCGATGACAAACTTTCCCCAGAACTCCCGCACCGCGTCTCGCCACGGCAGTTTGCCTTCCTCAATCTCGTCCAATTCCTCTTCCAGCCGCGCCGTGAACGTCACATCAAACACGTCATCGAAGCTCTTCACCAGCAGTACGCTCACGCGCTCGCCCAGCATCGTTGGCGTGAAGCGCCCCTGGTCTTTGCGCACATACTCGCGTTCGACAATCGTCGAAATAATCGAAGCGTACGTCGACGGCCGCCCAATGCCTTTTTCTTCCAGTTCCTTCACCAGCGTCGCCTCGGTGTACCGCGGCGGCGGCTCCGTGAAATGCTGGTCCGGCCGGATCTGATCGAGGCGCAGCACCTGCCCTTCCGTCACGCGCGGCAGCGACTTGCCTTCGCCCTCATCATCTTTCTCGTCGTCCTCGCGGTCCGCGCCGGACACCGGCATCTGGTATACGCGCAGGTACCCGTCGAATTTCTGCACCGAACCCGTCGCGCGAAACGTGTAATCTCCAGCCGAAATATCAATGCTCGTCTGATCGAAAATCGCCGGCAACATCTGCGAAGCCACAAAGCGCTGCCAAATCAATTGATACAACTTGAACTGATCGTCCGGCAGATACTTGCGCACATCTTCAGGAGTCCGGGTAACGTCCGTCGGCCGCACCGCTTCGTGCGCTTCCTGGGCATCTTTCTTCGATTTGTAATAATTCGGTTTTTCCGGCAGGTAATTCGACCCGAAACGTTCCGGAATCATTTCGCGAACCTGTTGCAGCGCGTCCTGCGAAACATTCACCGAATCCGTGCGCATGTAAGTGATCAGCGCAACCGATCCTTCTTCGCCCAACTCCACGCCTTCATAAAGCCGTTGCGCAACGCCCATCGTGCGCTTCGCGGTGTAACGTAGCCGGTTGTACGCCGCCTGCTGCAGCTTAGAAGTCGTGAACGGCGGCGGCGGGTTGCGCTTCTTTTCCTTCTGCGCAACCGAAGTGACCTGCCACTTCGCCTTGCTTACCGCGGCGACGATCTTGTCCGCCGCTTCCTGATTCGCAACCTCGATGTCCTCGCCTTTGTACTTGCTCAGCTTCGCCTCGAAAACGGGCGGCTCGCCGGCGTCGAGCATTGCGTGAATCGACCAATACTCCTGCGGCACAAACGCCCTGATCAGTTGTTCGCGCTCCACAATCAAGCGCAGCGCCACCGTCTGCACGCGTCCCGCGGACAATCCACGCCGCACCTTGTCCCACAGTAGTGGCGATATCTTGTAGCCCACGATGCGGTCCAGTACGCGCCGCGCCTGCTGCGCGTCCACCAAATTGCTGTCCACCTGCCGCGGCTTTTCGAACGCCGCGCGAATCGCCTTTGGCGTAATCTCGTTAAACGTCACCCGGAAAATTTTCTTGGGGTCGATCGGTGGCATGCTAATTTCGTCGCGGTTCTTCTTAGCGGCTTTGGACTTGCCCTTGGGATCTGTCTTGGCTTCGGCTTCTTCTTTTTCTTTCGCGTCGGCGCCCTTATGTCCATTGCTGGGCGCCTCTTCTTCGTACTTGGCGGGCTTGGAGAGCACCATCGCCAAATGCGCCGAGATCGCCTCGCCTTCACGGTCCGGGTCGCCCGCCAGGTACACCGCCGTCGCGGTGCTCGCCGACTTCCTTAAATCATTAATAACTTTGCCTTTGCCGGAGATAATCTGCAGCGTCGGCTCGAAAATCCTCGCGTCATCCAGGGTGATGGGTTTTCTGTTTACTTTCTCTGGCTCTGCTTTGCCCTTCTTGCCCTTGCCTTTTTTCTTCTTCTTTGGCTCCTCATCAGGCAAACGAATACCGATCGTCTTCTTGGGTAGGTCCATTACGTGCCCGATCGACGCTTTGACGGTGTAATCCCGCCCCAAATACTTATTGATTGTCTTCGCCTTAGCAGGCGACTCCACTATAACCAGCGAACGTGCCATGTTTTCTTTGTAACCCCGGATTCCCTTGTAGGAAGGCCTCTATGGCGGGGCTTGTGTCCTTCTCGCTACCTTATTCAAGATGCGCAGATGCGCCGTACGGATTCATTCGCCTCGCTGCGTGTCAACTAAGCTCCTGCTTTTCAGCACTTTCCAGTAAGCAGAAGACCGGCCTCAGCCTACAGCAGCACCTTGCTGAACTGCTTTCCCGGTAACTGCCGGATGATCCCTTTCATCTCCAAGTCAAACAGCGTAGCCAGAACCTCCGAAGAGTTCAACCCCGAAGACTCTACAATTTCGTCAATGGGTTTTGGCTCGTCGGTGCTCAGCAAGTCATGAAGCTTTTTCTCTGACGAATTGAGTGATGCCGCCGCAAGCAAATTCCGCTGCTCCGCTTCCGGCTGCTCCGCTTGCAGCAGCGCCGCGCGCACCGGCGTAGGTAGCTCCTCGACCACGTCCGCGCCATTGGTCACCAGCTTTGCGCCCTGCTTGATCAACTGGTTCGGTGCAAAGCTCACCGGCTGCGTCACGTTGCCGGGCACCCCAAACACTTCCCGCCCAAATTCCATCGCCAGCCGCGCTGTAATCAGCGACCCGCTATACTGTGCCCCCTCCACCACCACAACTCCCAGCGGCATTCCCGCCACGATCCGGTTTCGGATAGGAAAGTTCTCCGGCGCCGGGTGCGTCCCCAGCGGGAATTCGCTGATAATAGCGCCCCGCTCCAGCACCTTCTCGTAAAGTTTCCTATTCTCTTTCGGGTAGCAGACGTCCACTCCAGTGCCCAGCACTCCGACCGCGCGCCCGTTCACCGTCATCGCGCCTTGATGCCCTATCGCGTCAATTCCGCGGGCCATCCCACTAACCAGCACCAGCCCACGTGCCGCCAACTCCCGCCCCAGCCGCTCCGCCATTTGCGTCCCGTAAAGCGTCGGCCGGCGCGTGCCCACAATGCCGATGCCAGGCAGATTCAGCACCTGCGCATCTCCGCGCACGTAAAGCATCACCGGCGGATCGTATATTTGCAGCAGGCTCTGCGGATATTCCGGGTCCGTCCAGTTCACCAGCCGGCAGCGGTCAATCCGCCGCGTAAGCGCCAGTTCTTTTTCCGCCCGTTTGAAGGATTGCTTCTTGAAGACTGCCTGCGCCACCGGCGCCGGCAGTCTGCACGCCTCCAAGCGAGTCAGCGGCGCGCGAAATACTTCTTCCGGCGAGCCAAATTCGCGCAGCAGTCGCGCGGACAACCTCGAAGCCAGCCCAGGGGTAAGCGCCAGGGCGAGCCAGGAGAGGGATGCGTCTAGCTCCATCGCCCCGCGAGCCTACCCGCACGATAACCGTATTGTCAACTACCAGATTTGGAATCGTGACAACGATGGTAGATTTACTGAATCAATCGAGGCTGATCCGCCCACCCCTGTAGCTCAGGTCCGCCTTTTGGACCTGAGGTGTTTCCCCCCACGCTTTAGTCAGCAGCAATCGGAACCTTGTTCCGATCTCTACTGCGCCTTTGTGTGCGGCGGCCCAAAGCCGATCTCCATCGGCGTGTCCTTCGGCAACACCACATCTTTCCCGCGCGAAAGAAAGTTCGCGTAAATCGACATCGAAGCTCCATAGCCGCCAATCGCAGCGGACACCGGCGTCGACTTCGCTACTAGGCTCAACAGCGCGCCCGTCAACCGAAATCCGGATCCGCCCGCCGCCGTCCGCACGCCCGGACCCGCTGTTTCCGTCGTTCCGTGCTCAGCTTCCGTGTGCGAAGCGGCAGCCGCCAGCATCACCGCCAGCCCGGTTGAGAGATAGCGCGTCTTACTGTCCGTCGTGCGCGCCCCGCCCTCTTCATCAAGTTGCATGTTCGCGCGGCGATCTACTTCCACGCCTTCCAGATTGCCAATCATCGCTTGCGAACGCTCCGCTTGCGCCTGCGCTTGCATCTGCATTTGCGCCAACGCCTGCACACCCTCTTCCGAAGTTTCAATTCGCTCGAAAATCACGCGCAGCTCGCCGTTGTGGTGCAGCTTCCGTGCCGCCTTCGCTTTCACTACTTCGCCCACCAGCCGGCTGTTCGCCGGTAAAATCAATTGGTGCGTCGGAGAATAGAGCGGCTCGGTGAGAACCGCCGCAACTGGAGTCCCGCGTGTAGCCGTCGCCGAGCTGACTTCCGCAACCAACCGAGCTTTCAGTGTGCTGTCCGGTATCGGTTCGCTTCCCACCGCCACCAATTGATCGCTCGTCCGTGTGGTCGAGCCAAAATCCAGCGGTGCGTTCAGTTCCGCCACAAATCGCGTCCCGGGTTGCACGTACTGATGCCGGTATGGCGATTGTGACGCGACAAATTCCTTCAACCGTTGCATCTTGCCGGGGGCTGTCAGCTTTTGCCACCCATCATGCGCTTGCTCCTTCGCTTCCGCGATTTTACCTTTGGCCTCGCTCTTCGCCCGGTCCGACGCCCGCCCAGCCGCGCCTTTCTCCTGCTGCTTGGCGGGATTGCTCACCAAATGCACCACGTCGGCGGTTCCGGGCATGACCGTAGTTGCTATCGGCACTTGCCTGCCGTCCGGAAGCGTAACCATGTCAAACACAACTTCGTATCCATGAAATGGCGTAAAATCTCCATTCATGTAAGCCATCGTGCGTTTCACTCCGGAAACGGGAGCGATACTCTTCACGTGACCCGTTGCAATGCTTCCGGCAGGAATCACCTCTTGATCAAACGCGTAGACCGCTTCCACCACCTTGCCGTGAATAGCCTCTCCGGCATGGTCGACGCGCACCTTTTGGTCCAGCGCGATGCGCAGAGGCGTGCCCGTTGGTAAAGTCAGTGGAATCGTAGCTGGCGCCACCGGCTCGACAGCTCGCCGCTCTTCTTCTAACGAGGGTGGCGCGCAAAGTGAAGCGCCCGCGTCTTCCCGCGGGGTCTCCTCACACGCGGAAATATTCTGAACCGCTGCAGGAGCGCCATCGCCGTCCGATTGGCCTAGCGCCGCTGAAGCACCTAGCAACAAGGAAATTGGCAGACACCAAGAGATTCGAGCTAGATACATAATCTTTTACCTCGACAGCCCTCACTTCCGGGCGGGTACCCGCGGGCGTTTACAGGAAGTCAGATGTTGACGCAACCAACACGAAATGTCTACGCTCGCTTTGAACCGCAAAGCGCTCACCGCGTTGCCTGCACCTTTTACCGGATTCTTTCACGTGACGTTAATATTGCGGCGTCTTCCGGCAGGAGTGCTACCAAAACTGTTGTAGGGGACGTGCTCTAGCGCCTCCCAGAGCGCCGGAGATGCACGTGAGTTTCCAATACGTGCGATCTCAAATAAACTTCACGCCGGCTGCGCGCCATCCTCTTGTAAGATCGATTCGAACGCGCGAACAAACAAGTCCGCATCGGCCTCCGCAAAAATCAGCGGCGGCCGCAGCTTAATCACGTTGTGATGCGGCCCATCCGTTCCGGCCAGAATCCCGCATTCCCGTAGGCGGTTCACCACGTAGTCCGCCTGTTCCGTAGCCGGTTCGCGACTTTCCCGATCCCGTACCAGGTCAATTCCCACGAAAAGTCCAGACCCGCGCACATCGCCAATCAGCCGGTGACACTCCTGCAGCTTCTTCAATTCCGTCATCCAATATTTTCCGACGCGCAGCGCCCGATCCTGCAGCCCCTCGTCTCGCACCACATCCAGCACCGCCAGTCCCGCCGCGCACGCCACCGGGTTCCCTCCGAACGTGCTGAAAAATTCCATTCCATTCGCAAACGATGCTGCGATCTCCTTAGTCGTCACGACCGCCGCCAGCGGAAACGCATTCCCAATTGGCTTACCGAACACCGCAATATCCGGAACTACGCCCTGCGTTTCGAATCCCCAGAAATGCGTGCCAAGCCTGCCAAATCCAACTTGCACTTCATCCGCAATACAGACCGCGCCCGCCGCCCGCACCTGCCGATACACTTCCGCCAAATAATTCGGCGGAAACACGATCTGCCCCGCCACGCTCGGCAGTGTCTCAGCAATATACGCGGCGACCTCGCGCCTCGCGCTGTCGAGAATCTCGCCGACGTGCGCCGCATATTTCGCGCCAGCCTCGGCATCGCCGCGCCGGTAAGGCCCGCGATAATCATCCGCAATCGGAGCAACGTGAACCCACGGCTTTCGCCCGCGCCCACCGGGCCCGTTAAATTTGTAAGGGCTGATATCGATCAGCGTATTTGTATGCCCGTGATATGCATGCTCCAGCACAATCACGTCTTCGCGCCCGGTATGCGCCCGCGCCAGCCGCAGCGCCAGCTCATTCGCCTCGCTCCCCGAATTCACGAAGTAGCAAACGCGCAGCGGCGATGGCAAAAGCTCCGTCAGCCGTTCCGCGTAGCGCAGCACGTTGTCATGCAAATACCGCGTGTTCGTATTCAGCAGCGCAAGCTGCTCCTGCGCCGCCCGCACCACCCGCGGATGGCTATGCCCCACCAGCGGCACATTGTTGTACACATCCAAATACGCGCGCCCCGTATCGTCATAAAGATATTGCATCCATCCGCGAGCAATCTTCAGTGGCCGCCGGTACGAAACGCTCAGGTTCTTCCCCAAGCGCGACTTCCGCGCAGCGATCGTTTCCGTCACGCTGGTCTCTTTCGCCGGAAAGCGATCCGCGGGAATCCCCAGAAGCAAATTCGCATCGGGAGACAAACTCGTCCACACACCTCGTTCCGACGCCCGCGCCACGCCAGGAAACTCCGTCCCCAGTTCCAATAAATCGCTAATAATCTGAAAGTGGAGATGCGGCACCCACCCGCCATTTTCCGCCGTCACTCCCACTTCAGCGAATCTCTCACCCCGCGCGATCTTCTGCCCAACGCGAAGTCCATCCAGAGTCTTTACGCTAAGGTGCCCGTAAAGCGTAAAAAACTCCTCTGTCTCCCCTCGGAAATTCAAAAACGAGTGCCCCAAAATCACCACCGGCCCGTAGTCCAGCGCCGTTGTGTTATTCGCAAAAGAATGCACCACAGCATCCAGCGGCGCGCGAATCGCAGTCCCAGCAGGCACATGCAAATCAATCCCAAGGTGAATGGTGCGCCGTTCGTCGACCGCACTCCCTTCCCCAAACTGTGCCGCCGTGTAAATCGCACGCGCCTCGTCATACCGTCCAACGCCCACCCCAGCGCACGCGCGTTTCATCTCCGCAAAAATCCGTTCTGTCGCAACCGCGGGATCAGCCACCGCAGGATCAGCGCCAAGCAATGTGCTGCCCACACTGAAATCAAAAACAAGGCTCGGCGCAGTCCGCAAATCCAAATCGAGCACAGAAGCTGCCGTACGCCCATTGCCAATCAGCCATTTCCGCACTGACTCGCTCTGCGGAACCGCCTCAAGCTCGCAAGCCTCGCGAAACGTGTAATGCGCAAGCCGCGGATGAATTTGTGCGAGGCGTTCCATCGCCTCAAAAGCCGGCCGTTCGCTAACGGTCACGTACGAGTCGTCCGGTTTGACGCTCGCGCGCTGCGCCGAATTCACTACACTCACCGCAAGCCGCGCTCCGATCAGCGCATACAAAACTCGAAGCTCTTCATCCATGAGTGGAAATGCACGGTGGTATCCGGCGACCACTTCCGCCGCCGCTTGCAGCGGATTCTCTTTCCCCAAAATCGCGTACGCCGCCGCGATCGCCACCTCAGAAATAGTCACGCTCTCGTGCATGTCGCCGAAATCAATGACGCTGGCGACCTTTCTCGGCAAGGGCAGCGGCGCCCCCACCAGCACGTTGTAATCGTTAGCGTCGCCGTATACCACGCTGCGCCGCAAGCCCGGCAACGCCGGCACTACGTCGGTTTCGTACAGTGCCAAAAATTTCTCAACCAGCGCGCGTTGCGAGGCGTCGCGAAGATGATCCAACTGCGCGCGAACCCATCCCGCGCGCGTCAAGTCCCACTTCAACTCGCGATGCACCGCAGGATGCGAAAAATCGGCCAACGCACCATCCATCTCGCCCAAAAACTGCCCCAGGCTCTGCAAGAGTTCAGGCGAATGCGGCCGCGCCTTCACCAGCATCGTCCCCGGCACATAGCTGAGTAACCAGACGAGCCGCTGCGTTCCATCCGCCGCAGTAACCGCGGCAAACGCCTCGCCCTTAAGGTTGAGCCGCACCCGCGGCAACGTAAGTTGCGGCGCCCGCTGCGCCAAATGCTGCAGCCCCCGGCACTGCATATCAATGAACGAGCGTTCTCGCGCCGGGTGCATCACTTTCAGCACAAACCCAGCAGCAGTTTCGTCGGTGCTGTGAATTGAATTCGAACGCACCACAGCCATTCGTGGCTGTGCGTCGGTCAGTTCGTGCAGCGTAGTAAGGTGAAAATTATCGTCGTACTCGCCAGGCAGCGCCTTAGCCGCGACTTCCAGTCCATACAACTCACGCGCAAGCTCAACCGCTTTCGCTTCCGTAGTCGCCCGAGCAACGCGCTCTTCCAGCAGCATCCAGAAATCTTATCCGCAACGCCCCAAGCACGTCCATCCCGTGAAATTGCAGGGGCGTGCTTTAGCGCGACCCAGCCGTGCCATCGCCCTTGAAAATCATTCCGCGTAACTCAAACCGAAGCATCGCGTGTACCGGTGACGCCGGATCTTGCTGGTGGGCCTTCTACAAGCCCCTAATCCGCCACCGAAATCGGCCCATTCTCCGTCGACAGCCGAATCACCGGCGACCCGCTCCCATACTCAATCCGCCGGTGCTCATCATCCCAAGTCTTCCGCGCATCAGAACAAATGCTCGCATGGCAGCTAACCGGCGAATGCCCGTTCGACTCCACCAGAAAACTCGAGTGAAATCCGGAAGGCACGCGCAAAGTCAGCGGCCCATTCACCGCGTCCGCCACCAATTCCGACCCATCCCAGTTCGAACCAAGCGAAACCGTAATCGGCCCATTCTGCGTATGCAGACGCAGCTTCCCGCTGTTCCCGGAAAAACTGATCGGCCCGTTCTCCGCCGAAATATTCGCCTCGCCCGAACAGTCCTTCAGCGAAATCGGTCCGTTCGTCGCCCGCGTAGTAATCTTCCCGTCCACGCTGTAAAAGCTGACCGGCCCGTTGTGCGCCGTCACTTCAATCTCCGCCGACCGCGGCGTTCGAATCAGCAGGAACACCGTCCAGTCGTTGTGATAACCATGAGGCCCGCTCACAGAAACCTCGCCGCCCGCCACCGCCAACTTGATTTCCGCCAAGATCCGCGCCGCATCGCCGCCCACCGCTGCCTTGCACGCCGTTACGGAGTACGCATCCTTATCCCACCCTTGCACCTGCACGCCCCCGTTCTCCACTTCATGCACGCGCAGCACAGCAGCTTCCGCCCTCGTCACGGTTCGCTCTTCCGCCTGAATCATCGGCCGCTCATCATTGAGCCGAATGTGCAGATCAGAGCAATCCGCCGCCGGCCCATCCCCCCAATGCGTAGACCGCGTCCGTGAGAACTCGCTCGCCCACTCCGGCATAGCCGGAGCAGATGGAGCCGCCGGGACGGCAGGCATCGCCGCCAAAGCTGGCATAGCAGGAAACGGGACCTCCGCCGGTTCCGGAACCGCCGGGCTCGCCTGAGCCCGCCCGCGCGCCAAAGGCAGTATCAATAATATGTAGGCGAAACAAGCCGCCACCATGGCCATCACTGTGCGCATCTTCATAGGACATCCCCTCCATGTCCATAGACGACTCATCCACCCCAATGGTCTTGCCCGCCCCGCGACAAATCCATGACAACAAAGCCCTGATTCCGCCTATCCTGAAATGTAAGGAGAGCAGAATGAGAGCACTTTCAGCAGCCCTGTTCTTCATTCTCGCGCCCCTGAGCGCGTCAGCCCAGGCCGCGTCCTACGCCATCGATACCCCGCAAAGCAAAATGGAGATTCACGTCGGCAAAGAAGGCGCCTTCAAGGCCTTCGGCCACGATCACCTGATCGCCGCCAAGCAGGTTTCCGGTGAAGTGCAGTTCGATCCCCAGAAGATCGAGCAATCCTCCGTGCGTCTGCTGGTTCCCACCAAATCCATCACCGTAATCGACCCCGGCGAGTCCGAGAAGGACCGCAAAGAAGTCCAAGCCACCATGGAAAGCGAAAAAGTTCTCGACGTGGCCAAATTCCCGGAGATCACCTTCACTTCCACCAACATCTCCGTCGCAAAGAAAACGTCCGATGGCTGGGAGGTAACCCTATCCGGCAAGCTGAATCTCCACGGAGTCGAAAAGCCCGCCACCTTCCCTCTGCACGTCCGCGCCGGCAACAACGAACTCACCGCCCAAGGCGAAGTCGCAATCCTGCAAACCGACTACGGCATTACGCCAGTAAAAGTCGGCGGTGGCACCGTCAAAGTAAAAGATAAGCTGAAGATCATCTTCAACATCGTGGCACACAAGAACCAATAGCCCCCAAATCAGTCCACCGGCATGGGTGTCCGAATTTGCGACAGGGGCATCCTGAAAACGCGCATCCCAGGCAAACGCATCCCGTACAAGTGATTTATGATGTGGAGGTTAGCATTGGCACGCCTGGTGCTTTAGCCTTGTCCACAGGAGGATGGGGTAAAGAACATGTCATTCCTTCGCGATCTGAGAGTTGCGTTTCACTCGCTCATGCGGACAAAAGGGCTTGCGATCACCGTGATCCTGACGCTGGCGCTGGGCATCGGCGCCAACGCCGCCATCTTCACGCTGGTGCGCGGCGTGCTCCTCAAGCCTCTCGTCAATCGCGACGAAAACCGGCTGATCTACATCCGCCAGAGCGCCCCGGGCATCGGCGCCGACAATGAAACGTTCTCCGTGCCCGAAATCCAGGATTTGCGCGCCGCGGTCAAGACTCTCAATGCATTCGGCGATTTTTCGGCCTTTTCTTTCACTATGATTGGACTCGGTGAGCCTCGCGAAATTCAAGCGGGCGTTGTTGGCGGGTCGTTCTTCGACGTCATGGGCCTCCATCCGGTCCTCGGTCGTCTCATCGGCCCGCAAGACGACGGACCCAAAGCTGCTGGCGTCGTCGTTCTCACCTATCGCTTCTGGACCACCACTCTCAGAAAAGATCCCTCGGTAATCGGCAAAACCGTGCGACTCGGCAGCGGTCCCATGGGCGATCGGACTGCCACCATAATCGGCGTGCTCGAACCGTGCGTCCCCTATCCGCAGGACACCGAGATCATTGCCAATGTGGTGACCAGTCCGCACCACCTCTCTGCAACCATGGTTACTGGCCGCATCCATCGCATGACCGAGCTCTTTGCGCGTCTCGCTCCCGGTGTCACCCTCGATCAAGCTCGCGCCGAGTTGCGTTCCGCCTACGCGGTCATGACCAAAGCACATCCCGAGGCTTATTCGACCAACGGCGACTTCCAGATCGGGGCCAAGCTCCTCCGCGACCAGATCACTTCCGGCGCCCGGACCGTTTTGTGGGTGCTGCTCGCAGCGTCAGCCCTCGTCTTCATCATTGCGTGTTCCAACGTCGCCAACCTGATTCTGTCGCGGACTGTGCGCCGCGAAGGCGAGCTGGCCGTCCGTGCCGCCCTGGGCGCAACCAAAGCCGCGCTGCGCCGCATGCTGCTGGCCGAAAGCCTTTTGCTCTGCGGCGCCGGTGCCGCCCTCGGTGTAATGAGTGCTCAGCCCTTGGTGGCCATCCTGGCCCGCTACGCATCGCGCTTCTCGATCCGTGCTCTCGATTTGACGGTCGACAACAGCTTGCTCGTGGTGGGAGCGGTGCTGGCCATCGTCGCCGCTGTGATTTTGGCGTTTGTCCCGCGCTTGCCTTCCGCGGACACTCATGGCCGCAGCTTATCGAGCGGCAGCGTGCGCATCACCGGCAGCACCAGCCGCCGCCAACGAATTTTCGCGGTGACGCAGATCGCTGCATCCTTTGTGCTTCTCGCCGGCGCAAGCGTCTTAATCACTACCCTTGTCGCGCTGCAAACGGCCCAGACAGGCCTCGATATGCGCCACGTCCTCGTCGTCAACGTTCCCGCAATGTCTTACGGAAAATCGCCTCAGCAAGTGGTCGATTTCTACAAGGAATCGATGCGGCGCGTTGATGCCTTGCCTGGTGTGAACAAGACCGCTTTCGGCATGACCGCTCCTTGGCGCGATGGAGATTCCGATTTGGCCCTCCAATTCTCTGCGGACGGTCATGCTCATGTCCTTAATGAAGATCCTCGCGCGCAAATGCGTGTTATCTCTCCCGGATTCTTCGCCGCCCTCGGCGTTCCCATCATCGCCGGTCGTGATTTCAACGATCGCGACGGCCAAAAGGAAGACCCTGTCGTCATCGTCAGTGAGACTCTCGCGCAGCGTATGTTCTCCAACCAGGATGCACTCAATCGGCATGTCTATTGGACGGACCCGGTTCTGCAGTTCGCCCCCGGGCTTAACGCCGCGCCGCACCGCATCATCGGTGTGGTAGCGGATATTGACGACCAACACGTAATTCCTCAGCCAAACGTCACCGTCTACCACCCGATTCAAGAGGGGCCAATATTTGGCGGTCGCCTTTTCATCCACGCCGAAGCAAATCCGTATTCGCTTGTCGCCCCAGTCACCCGCGTGATTCGCGATATGTCCGCTGATCAGCCCATTGAGCACGCCGCCACTCTCGAAGACGTTCGCGCGGAAGTCCTGGCGCCGGATCGTTTGAATTCCCTGGTGTTTGGTGTGTTCGCGGCGGTCGCCTTGGCGATTGCGCTCGTAGGCGTTTCGGGCGTACTGGCCTTTTCTGTCAGCGCCCGAACGCGCGAATTCGGCATCCGTCTGGCCCTTGGATCGCAGCCGCGCCGTCTCCTGAAGGGGGTCATCGCTGAAGGCGTCTTGATGGCTGCGGCGGGCGTCTTGGCGGGCGCGGCATTCGGACTCCTGGTGGCCCGCTTGGCGGCCAGCTATTTCTTGGATGTGAAGATGCCAGGCGCGTTGCCCGTCGTGCTTTCGGCGTTCGTGCTGCTGATCGCCGCGGTCGTCGCGTCCTGGCTCCCGGCCGCCCGCGCGGCGCGCGTCGATGTTATTCAAGCGCTCCGCTCGGAGTGACCGCTAGCGGTTCAGATACTCTTCCTTACGGCCGCCAATCGTCGTCACCGTCTCCCATAGCCCCGATGGGCGGACCATCCGGCGGCTCCGCAGGTGGCGTCAGGTCCAGCCGCTTCGGATCCTTCTCGAATAGCTCTATTTGGCGCACCGCGAAGCCAGTGTGAGCCGGATCGGAAAGGTCGCGCCGAGATCCAAGCGGCGCGTTCAGCCAGCCCTTGAGTTCGGCGAGCTTTAGCCACGCCACAGCACGTACTTTGTCCGGCGCTCGCTCATTCGCGGCCAGTGTTATCAGGTCGTACAACACTACGTCGTCCACGACATGTGCGATCTCTCCCGCATAGCCGGGGCCGTCGTCGACACCCGGATTCGGATTCGCATTGGGGCCGCTAAGCTTCAGCAATCGCCCCACGCGGTCCGATTTCCACGTTGCGTTTAGCACGGCGTCGAATACTTCTTCGAGGCTCGGATTTGCGCTGTCTCGCGCGTGAAACTCCACCAGCCGCTCCGCGCGCTCCGGATTAAACAAAAACTGTAGCGTATGCTGCGCAGCAGCCTCCGCCGGCGCCAACGCGTCAAACGCCGGATACGTTCGAATCTTAAAATCTTCGCGTCCGCGCTCATACTCCGGCGGCCGCGGAGGAATAATCTTCAGCAGCGATTCCGGCAGCTCCAGTGCCTCCGGTTTCAGCGTAGCCAGCACCGCCGCCAGCGCGCGCCTCTGTTCCGCCGCCGCAACAATCTGCGTCGCCGTCTGTTCATCGCCGCGCAGCGCAAACGTATAGTCCATGCCGCCAATCAGTTTGCTCGCAGCCTCCACTTGATACCGGTGCAGCATATAAATCGGCACCAGCACATCTTCAATCGTCGCAAGTGGCGCGCCTTCGCGAATATTCTTCTCCCCAAATCGCCGCAAAGCCGCCGCTCTCACCTGCATCAAGCGATTCAGCTCATCCACCGCGTTCGCGCCGGAGTCCCACAAATGCGCCACGCTACTCGACGAACTCGCTGGCCGCGCATCTTGATCCGTCAGATACCGCAATCCGCGCCCAAACGCATTCAGCAAAATCTTGTTCAGCGCCGCGCGCTCGTCCACACCAGGCGCGAACTCGCTGTATCCCCAAGCAATCGAAACTTTGTCCCACTCGCCAATCCCCGTCGCGTAAGCATCCGAAACATCCGGCACGCCATCCGGCCCCAGCTTCACCAGCGGTGGCGGATAATCCATCACCGAAGACCGATTTGCCGTGCTAGCCGAGTAGTTGTGCATCAGCCCCAGCGTGTGCCCCACTTCATGCGCGGCCAATTGCCGCAGCCGTGCCAGGGCCATTTGTTGTGCGAGGTCTGGTCGGGCCCGATCTTGCCCGGCTGGCAGAGCCTTGCCATCCGCATACGGCGCCAGCAATCCCTCCGCAATCAAGTAATCTTGCCGCACGCGCAGCGACCCCAGCGACACATGCCCCTTGATGATCTCCCCCGTCCGCGGATCAATCACTCCCGCGCCATAAGACCACCCGCGCGTCGCGCGGTGGATCCACTGAATCACGTTGTACCGCAAGTCCATCGGATCCGCGCCCTCCGGCATCAACTCCACGCGAAACGCGTTCTTGAATCCCGCCGCTTCGAACGCCTGCGACCACCATCGCGCCCCCTCCAGCAGCGCCGACCGGATCGGCTCTGGCGCCCCGCGGTCCAGGTAATACACAATCGGTTTCACCGCCTCGCTAACCGCCGCCGACGGATCTTTTTTCTCCAACCGATGCCGCGCCGCAAATCGCTTCACAATCGGCTCGCTGATCGGTGTCGCGTAGTCCATATACGAAATCCCGAAAAAGCTAGACCGCGGATCGTAAGCCCGCGGTTTGTACACCGCCGGCGGCAACTGCACAAACGAGTGATGCTCCCGCACCGTAATCGCGTCCGGCTCCGGAGTCACTTGCTTTACCCACTGCCCCGGCTCGTCCCCCGCAAATGTCAGCGTCGCTTCCACCTCCGTGTTCAGAGGAAAGTTCTTCGTCCGCGGCAAATACAGCGCGCATCGCGAAGCATCCAGGTGATAAGTCCCTTGCTTCGTCTTCCGCAGCGCTGCCGGCACGCCATGCGCGTCGCGCAAGAAAAATTCCGTCGCGTCCACCAGCGCCCGTTCGCCCTCCTCCGCCGCCACCGTAAATCCCCACAGCGCCGACTCCGCAAACGAATCCCGCACCGCCCGCCGTTCATCCGCATCCTCGCTCGCCGCGCGAAATTCCAAATTCGATTGCACCAGCAACACTTTCGGCCCGCTCCGTTCGAACCGCACCACGCGCGTCCCGCCAAGCTGCCCGCGATCCAGCCCTATATCATTCGAACCAATTCCCGCCGGCAGCGAGCTCTGATACAAAAACTCCGTCCCCCACTTATCGATCTCCAGCCAAAGTTTCCCCGCCTTCGCATCCCAATAAATATTGAAATACCCCGCCATCTTCTCCATCGACTTCGTCTTTTCCGAAATAGAAGTCGTCTTTTCCGAAGTCGTCGCGCTCTTCTCCCCAGCCGCATCACCCTTAACCTGCGCAAGCAGGTGCGGAGCGCAACACAATATTGCGAGCGCCGCTACGACACCGCCCGCATTCAGTAATGCCAAACGCTTCGACATTTCCCCCGCCTCCAAATTCGCAAGATTCAAATTGGCTGAAGAGTTTTACACCAAAAGCACCAAGCGCGCCGGAAATTCCCTCTGCTATAGTTGTAAGCGCGCCGACGTTGTAGGGGCCGCGCTTCAGCGAGTGCCGTTAAATGTAGTGGCCAGTCTTTAGACTGGCCAGCGGCGTCAGCCGCGCATTTCTGTCATCCCGAGCCTGCCTGCCGCAGGCAGGCGCAGCCGAGGGACCTGCTTTTCGCCGTTGCATTTGTAGCGCCCGCTTTCCGAAGCGGGCTCTTCGATCTCAACCGAACACACAACCAATCGTGACAAAACTCCGCATCTCCGTAGTGCAATACCTCAACACCGCCCCGCTAATCCGCGGTTTCACCCACGGCCCTCTGCACGACCTAGCGGCAAAAAAATACGACCTCTCCTTCACGGTCCCGTCGCAATGCGCCGAGGCCCTCCGTACCGGCGCCGCCGACATCGCGATCATTCCCGCCATCGAGTACCAGCGCATCGTCAGCCAAGGCATCCCCCTCACCATCGTCCCGGACCTCGCCATCGCCTCCAAGGAACGCGTCCGCAGCCTCCTCCTTATCAGCAACGTTCCCGTCCGCCAAGCCCGCCGCATCGCCTTGGACCCCAGCTCCCGCAGCACCCAAGCCCTAACCAAAATCCTGGCCGCCAAGCGTTGGCAAATCACCCCGGAATTCTTCGAGCCCACAAACGCAAACGGCGGCAATCGTGTCGCTGACAACGGCGAAAATCTAGACACCGGAATCGCCGCCATGCTCGCCAACGCCGATGCCGCTTTAATAATCGGCGACGCTGCGTTAAAAATCGCAATTGCCGCCGAAGCCCATGGCGTAAAGCCCGGCCCCGACGGCGAATGGCTCACTACTGGAGCCGCAATCGGCGCCACCTCTCTCCCACAACTTCATATCTACGACATCGTCAAAGAATGGTGGCACTTAACCGAAAAGCCCGCCGTCCTAGCCGTCTGGGCCGCCCGCAACCAATCTTTTCCGAACAACCTCGTCCCCGCGGCCCTCGTTTCCGACTTCCAAGCCTCCCGCGACTTCGGCCTAACCCAAATTCCTCAAATCGCCGCCGAAGCGGCCAGCGAAATGCATCTCCCCGAAAAAGAACTCCGCCTCTACCTCGAAAAGAATATCGATTACTCCCTCGACCCCGAAAACCTACAAGGCCTCCAACGTTTCTTCCAGGAAAGCCAATCGCTCGGCCTAATCGCCACTCTCCAACCTATTAACATTGCTGGCGATATGGGTACCATCGCCGCGCGCTCCCTCTGATCCTCAAAGACTTGCAATAAAAATCGCTACATTTCTAGGGCGCAATACTCGGAAACGGGCATCTTTGGTGCCACGTGCGTGACAGCTTCGCCATTTGTGAGTCAATGCGCGCATTTTGACCCCATAACTCTGAGTTGAGGTCAAGCATCACATCCGTAAAAGAGGAGGAGTACCGGCTACTGAAATTCTCCAGCCTCATCTGAGGGGCGCCGGTCCAGAGTGGTGAAACGTACGAGCAACAGGAGAGGGCTGTGCGTTGTTGGGAGCTATTTCCAGAAACAAGAGCCTCCCGGCGCGCACGGCTTTCGAGCATCTTGCTCTTGTGCCTTCTAGCCACATCTGTACCTCTTGCGCTCACCCAAGTTCCGAATGAACGTCCACCGCAAACGACCGCAGGGGTCATTCGCGGCACAGTTACACTCACCGATCAGCAGTCTCAAACAAAACCCCTTGAAGGCGTCCGCATCAAATTGGAGAAGCCACCTCCTGATTCGAATCCCTTGGAAACAACTACGGACGCGGACGGACGTTACGAATTTGCGAACGTGCCGCCCGGCGTTTACAACCTGCGAATAGACCAGCAGGGGCTCAAGCCATTTATCAAATCTGTGACACTCGCCGAGCGCGAAGCAAAAATCGAAGACGTCGCGCTCACTCTCGAAACTGTCACGCAAGAAGTCCAAGTAACCGAGCGCACCGAGCCGCTGTCCACCGAAAATTCCGCCGCCGAATCCACAGTTAGCAACCAGCAGCTGGAAAATTTGCCGCTTGCGAAACAGAAATACAGGGATGCATTGCCGGTAGTGCCGGGCGTAGTTCGAACCCTCGATGGAAAACTCAGCATGCGGGGCACCTCGGAAACCCAGGGCATGCTGCAATTGGGTTGGGCAAAAACAGTCGATCCGGTCACTGGCTCGTTCTCAATTCCCGTGCCGCTGGATGCCATCCAGTCGTTCACGGTGGACAAAACTCCCTTCAGCGCCGAAAACGGAGGTTTCTCTGGCGGATTGACGACCATCGAAACAAATCCACCGGCTGGCAATTGGCATTATGGCGTTAGGGATTTCGGCGTCAGACTTCGCGGAAAAAACGGCCACCTTGTTGGTATTTCGCAGGCGACGCCGGGAGTCTTTTTTGGCGGTCCGCTTATCAAGGGGAAGCTGAATTTTACGGAATCGTTTG
>Ga0210406_10002181_pt1 | contig 22750 bp, 27 predicted proteins | sample IncBWC30MmetaG_FD_155454 | JGI IMG/M metagenome (GOLD analysis project Ga0210406, IMG submission 155454) | Forest soil microbial communities from Barre Woods Harvard Forest LTER site, Petersham, Massachusetts, United States - Inc-BW-C-30-M | ecosystem: Environmental > Terrestrial > Soil >...
CAGGATGGGTATAGGGGATTTTGTTCCTCGGCCACCGATGGCTGGGGAAACAACGTATTGGCCTTTCTTGAAACACACACAAGGGCGTCCCCTTGAGATTTCCGCGATAGACGATTCTAAAGACCCATATGTCCGTCTAGCGCCCTAATCCGTAGCTGGGGGAGCAAGCTGTATCGACTTTCCCTTGTATATATTTGTAAAGCGGACCCGGACTAACCAGAAAACCAGCAAAATCAGTGGGAGGACGGTGAGAATCAAATACAAGGTTGTGCTGAATAAAGCCGGGGACAGATATTGCCCGAGCCCCGCTGTCGAGAGCAATCTCAGCGGGCGGTTTGATGGCCCCAGAAAAAAAGACCCGGCCGCGATGAACAGGCCAAAGCACATGCGCCAGAGATGCCGTGCGATGCGCTGTGCTCCAAAGACACCGCCGCGTAACAGCATGCGAATGTCACCTGCGCCAGCCAGCAGCATCACGGAACCCATAAAAAAGGTCATTCCGACGGGAACTCCGTCTTCTGAACTTGCTCCGCTGCGCACGACCTTTAGACCATTCATCCAGGTGAGGATACCGAGCACCAAAGGAATCAGGAGCACAGCCCAATCGAGCCGGCCGGTTTCCCCGTCCCTGCGCCTGGCGGTCAGCCGTGCTGTTCCGATGAGATAGAAGGTTAGAATCCCGCCGCCGATGTTGTTCGGTTGATGCCTCACAATTGCAAGGTACACCGCGAAGACGGCCATGATGAGCATGGATGCCACAAAGATCCTTCCCGCCAGGACATGGCGGGGGGAACCTTTCTTGAAAGAAATTGCCGCGGTCCCGGACACCAGCCCTAAGGTCCCCGCGCAAATATGAACAAGCAGTATCGGCGAATAGGTCATTGCTCTTCCTGCAGATTATACGAACACCCGCGCCGCAGAGTTTGGCAACATTGGGCGAGCGGAATTTGTCGTGGCTGACTTGTCCCGGTAGAACGGGGGAACGCTCGGCAGCCGTTACCTTTCGCGACTAAAGGAAGAGGCGAGCAATCGACCCTTTCCTTTTCACAACCAATCCGCGTATTGTTTAGCACGTTTATCAGCCATACGTTACGTCCTTCTGCAGCAAACAACGCAGTCCATAAGACCTTGTCCGAGCGGCTGGCTGCTTTTGGCCAAGAATTAACGCATTTGTAACTTATTGAGAACGGCTGCTTGCTAGGTATAATAGCCCGGTCGCGCTCTCCGCGCGATCAACCCCCGGGAGGTTCCCAAAATTTAGAATCTTTGAGGAGAATCTATATGAAGACACTCGGAAATCGCGTTTCGGGAAAGGTGTGTATTCGGCTCTTGGCTTTTGCCGTCTTCGCTTCGGTTTTTGGGGCTATGTCCACATTCGCGCAAGTCGGCGGTCAGGTTTCGGAATACTCAGCGAAGTTCATGTGCGGCACTCCGTCCTCAGCAGCGGGCGGTCCGATTGCCACCGAAGCCGTTGCTCCCGGCACGTACTTCACTTCGATCAACATCCATAATCCGGCTTCGAGCCTATTCACAAGCGAAACCTCCCTATCCTTCGTAAAGAAGGCAGTTATTTCCATGCCGGAAGGAACTACGCAAGTTCCTCCGTCGCAATTTGTCCAAGATAGCTTGCAGAACGACTTTTCCGAGTACGTCGACTGCGCGATCATCCGAACGCTCCTTGGCGCGGCTGCGCCACCCGCTCCTGCGTTCATCGAGGGCTGGGTGATCATCCTGGTCCCCCCAACGACGGTTGCTGGCGGTAAATCGATCACAAACGTTTTGGACGTCTGGGGCGTGTACTCCAATGCCAAGGGTGCCGAGCATTTGGTTCCGGCCACAGAACACTTCTTCACGCCTGGCGGTGTTGTGGCAGTAAAACCAAACGACAACGCTACAAAAGCTAAGACCGGAAAGTGACCGTCGAACGAGGTTTACAACTACCGCACGAACGTGGAAAATTATCCCAAGTGGCAAGCTTGGATGCGCGAGAAGCAGCCGCGCCTGCTGGTGAAATGGGGCAAGTACGAGCCGTCATTCGATCCCTCGGAGCCGGAATCATATCGCCGCGACGTCCCGAAGGGCGAAATCCACATCGTGGATGGCTGCCATTTCGCGCTCGACACTGCAGCGGATCAGATTGCGCAGTTCGTCCGAGACTTCATGAAGTAGCAGCCGGCATATCAGGCGGCCTGACACAAATGAGGGTTCGCCCGCCCTGCCTTCCACCGGTTCCTCGGGAAGGCAGGGCGACGAGGGTGAGCCGACGCTTTAGAACGGTATGTATCTAGAGGTCACCGTCGCACTCGGTTCTTTAATTAATTGGAATGCGTAGGAAAGAATCCCGGGGCCCTCGCCGTTAACTATGGTTCCAACAAAGTTCACGTTGGTGTCGCAAGGATTCGGGCCTCCCTCACCTTTGTTTGCAAAGGCCAGATGAAGGTTCAGTACGGAAGGTGGTTGGGGAGTCCCAACATTCTGGAGCATTAAACCATTGGGACACCCCGCCCGCGAAGTAGAGTATGCGGTCTGGTGGAGGGCCTTTCTTCGAGCGGGAGTTTGTACCAGCGCCACCAGTAAGGTCAACACCCAATCAGCTGAGATTACGGTGAAAGTCAGGCGCACAGCTGAGTTTTGTGAGCAGCCGTCGACAACGCCAGAGGATCACTTCGGAGATGGGCGAGACAGGCGGGATAATTTCCGTATACCGAACCTATCTGAGCTGAGCGGTTTAATAGATTCTATCTTTTTGCCCGCCTTCAAAGGCTTGTTGGACTTCTTCAATGCCATATGGGATTCTCCCGCTCGAATGTGATGGCGTTGTTGCGCGTTCCTGTATATTCAAGTCTCCGGTGACTGTCAATTGCAGCAAATCGGCCAAACTGTTATCTGAATGGGCGGCCGTGCGGTGGATACCGTAAAACGATGAATATGAATCGATGAAGAAAAACTGATGAAATTTGAGCGATGGACTTCCGGCGCGGACTACGACGAATGGATGGGGCGTTGGAGCCGGCTGTTGGCGCGGGAATTTCTCAAGTGGCTGTCTGTCCCAGGGGGACTTCGATGGATTGATGTGTGCTGCGGCAGCGGCGTAGTCACCGAAGCTATCGTCGAAAGCAACGCGCCGGACAGCGTTGTGGGAGTGGACGCTTCCAGCGCGCAGATCAGCTTCGCTCGCGAGCATCGCGCATACCCCAACGTCCACTTCGAAACTGGGGATGCGATGGCGCTCGCTTTCCCGAACTCGAGTTTCGACATGGCGGTATGCGGACTGGGGCTGAACTTCATTCCGAGTCCGAGCCGCGCGCTGGAGGAGTTCGATCGGGTCACACGCGCTGGCGGAACGATTGCCGTTTACGTTTGGGATTATGCGGACGGCGCAATCTTTCTGCGTAAGTTTTGGGATGCAGCCGCGGCCGTCGATGGCGAAGCGACCGCCTACGACCAGGCGCACCGTTTTCCCATATGTACGCAGGAAGGACTGCGCGGCTTGTTCGAACAAGAGAAGCTGGAAGACGTGAGCTTACGCGCTCTCGAGATCGTGACGCGCTTCAATAGCTTTGACGATTATTGGGAACCGCTTCTGACCGGGCAAGGCTCGGCGCCGAACTATCTCGCCACGCGCGACGAAGCGACCCGAACGGCAATTCGCGAACGGTTGCGCGCGGCGCTTCCGGAGAACACGCAGGGAGCGGTAGAACTTCCTGCACGTGCCTGGGCGATTCGCGGGCGGCGAAAAGTTTAGTCGCACCGGCGAAACATCTTCGCTCCTGACTAATTCGGCTTCAGCGAGCGTTGGCAAGAGGTAAAACTCGCTGGACCCGTTCGTCCGCGAATTTCTGTTGCTCTTCGAAAAATGGGATATGGCCGGAATTGTCAAACCAGATAAATTCCTTGTGCTGGGCCTTGATCGTTTCACAGTACTCGACAATCACAGAGGAAGGGCTGTAGGGGTCGTATCTTCCTTCAAAGAAAAAGATCGGCACGCGGAAATCGGACCCCAGTTTGCTCAGGTCAACTTTCGCCAGTTGCGGAAGCATTGTGTTCAGTGAAAAGGGTGTGCTTTGGATCCAACCGTAATCATCCGCAAGGGAATATTCAGGAGCTGACACAACCGCCGACAAAATTCTTTTGGTATCGACGAATTGCGGCGTGCCCGGGAGAGGCCCGAGCAAGTCTCGTTCCCAATCTCTCAACGTGGACGTCTTCCCGGCATCCACGTTTGGAGGAGGATGAGGGGCAATACTCTCCAAGTCTTTTGATCGCTTGATCGTTGTGGCGTTTGCGCGCCTCTTGCAGGGCATCCTGGTATCCGACCTTCTCGTTCTGCTCCATACTGACGACCTGCCCGACTCCCCCATAGGCGTAAATAAGTTCCGGATGTTCGTGCGCCAACCAAAGTCCCAATATGCTTCCCCACGAATGGCCCAGAACGAATATCTTTTCGCGTTTGAATCGAACGCGAAGATAGTTGGCTACGTCCACAGTATCCTGCTCCATTTGAGGCACGGACATTGTTTTGCGCTGAAGCTCTTTGTCGTTCGAGGCGTACGTTTTCCCGGCGCCGCGTTGGTCCCATTGCACTACGGTGAAATATTTTTCCCAGGGCCCCTGCCAGGCCCCCGCCAACGGAATGAATGCAACGCCGGGCCCGCCATGGATGAACAGGAGGATTGGGTTGTTAACGTCCTGGCCGCGCACTTGGATCCACTGGTCGATACCGCCGATCCGCACAGACTCGAGGCTGTTGATGCCAGTGGGTGAAGTGATGGCGCGTTCTACAGCAACGCTGTGTTGCAGATATTTTCGATACAACAGGGCGGACGAGAGCAGCACGACCGCTAAGCAAACAATTGCGAGTACGGCATACTTAAGAATCTTCCAGATCATGAGCTTCACGGGAGCAGGGAATCTCCAATCAGTGATACGCATAGGTTGGCGCTTTTGTTTCGGCAGCGCGCCTCGCAGACCGGTTACGCGGTGCCATCGCGGGGCGCAGCATGCCCGCCTCGGTGGGTCGAGCCACGGCTCCGGTTGCCCATCGGCGTGAGCGCACCGGACGTTCTAGCGCGTCGACGGAAGGGGAGTAGTGAGCGGGAGGGCTAGCATTACGTCGTCGAGGTTTTCGCGGCGGAGGCCGCAGGCTGCGTACATGGCCATGGCGGCGGCGTTGGATTGGTTGGTGAATACCCAGACTTCGAAGGCGCCGGCGGTACGCGCTTCGGAAATGAATGCCTTGACCAAAGCTTTGCCGATGCCACGACCGCGGCTCTGCGGGCGAACGTCTATTTCGTACAGCAGGAATTGCGATTCGCGCATGGGAGGATGCACCAGGGAGTAGCCGAACAGGCTACTTGCGACGCGCTCGTCTTCGAGCGCGAGGAAAAGATAATTCGCCGGGTCGGAAAGGAATTTCATCATGGCGTCGTAGTCAAATGCCTTGCGCTCGTGCACTTCGAGCATGGCTTCGCGAGCCATCTCCACATCGGTAGTCTTCGCGCGAACAATGGTAAACATTTCCACCGGCCTCAGATTCGTCGAGTTCAGATTTTATTTGGATGCAGCAACGTGCTGTTGCGAACGGGAAAAGAAAGCGACCACATCTTGATTGAATTGTTTGTGAAAAAGGGGGCGGTCAAAGCCGGGCCCGTCCGTGCCGGAGAGTGTCACAAGTTACATCAACTGCGCACGCCGAAAATATTTCTTAAATTTCGATTAGGATTTGTTCTGGAATGCCGGAGGCGAGAAGCTGAGCGAATTTATCGGCGGGGACGGCAGGGCTGAAGTAGTAGCCCTGAGCTTCTTCACAGTTGTGGCCTTGAAGGAAGAGCAGCTCGGTTTGGGTTTCCACGCCTTCGGCTACCACGCGGAGTTTCAGGCTTTGAGCCATGCTGAGGATGGCGGTGACGATGGAGGTTTCGTCCGGTGAGGTGGTGATCTGGCGGACGAAGGACTGATCGATCTTCAGCGCATCGATAGGGAATTTTCTCAGGTAGCTCAAACTGGAATACCCGGTACCGAAATCGTCTACGGCGACTTGCACGCCTTTGGCTTTCAACGCCGCAAGAACGGCTTCGCTGGATTCGGCGCGCTTCATCAGCACGCTTTCGGTGAGCTCGAGTTCCAGAGAATGCGGATTTAGCTTCGTTTCTTCGAGAATCAAGAAGACACCTTCGAGAAAGTGCTCGTCGCGAAATTCCATGGCGGAAATGTTTACGGCCATAGTGCTAAGGGGCAGGCCGGCATCGCGCCAGGCCTGCGCTTGCTTGCAAGCTTCGCGAAGGACCCAGTTGCCGATGGGCAGAATCAGTCCGCAATCTTCCGCCACAGGAATAAATTGCGCGGGAGAGACCAGGCCTCGAACCGGGTGCGTCCAACGCAGCAACGCTTCGGCGCCGGTAATGGCTCCAGTCTTCAGATTGATCTTGGGCTGGTAGTGCAACGTGAATTCGTTGCGTTCCAGGGCGCGACGCAGACCTTCTTCGATGGACTGCCGCGCGACGGCACGCTCGTTCATCGCTGATTTGAAAAATCTGTAACTCTGACGCCCGTTTTCTTTGGCTTGATACATAGCGGTGTCGGCGTTTTTTATGAGAGTTTCGGCATCCTGGCCATCGTCGGGGAAGACGCTGACGCCAATGCTGGCGGTGACGTGAAGATCGTGGCCATCGATGAGGTGAGGTTCCGCGATGGCCTGCAGCATTCGCCGCGCGGTGATAGCGGCATCTTCAGGCTGCGCCATTTCTGAAAGCAACACCACAAATTCATCGCCACCTTGACGGCTGACGGTGTCGGCGGAGCGCACGCAAGCCACCAAGCGTTTTGCGATGGATTGAAGGAGTTTGTCACCGATGGAATGGCCAAGCGAATCGTTAATGTGTTTGAAGCCGTCTAAATCGAGAAACAAAACGGCGCTGGTTTTTCCGTGACGCGGAGCCAGAGCGATGGCCTGTTCAATTCTGTCGTTCAAAAGCATGCGATTGGGCAAGCCGGTGAGGAAGTCGTGCTGGGCGGTATGGGTCACTTGCAGAGTCATGGCGCGGGCTTCGCTTACGTCACGGAAAACGATCACCGCTCCGGTAACTTTGCCTTCTCGATTGTGGATGGGGGAGACGGAATCTTCGATGGGGACTTCGACGCGGTCGCGCCGTATCAGAATGCAATCCAGCGGGAGGCTCATCGTGCGGTTTTGTTCGACCGCCAGGTGCATGGGATTGGGGATCATTTCGCGATTGGCGGCATTGTAGACTTGGAAAACTTCAGGCATCGGCCGGCCGATGGCCTGTTGCGAGGACCAGCCCGTCATTCTTTCCGCGACGAGATTAACGAAGGTGATTTTTCCTGAAATATCCGTGCAAATAACAGCGTCGCCGATGGAGTTCAGCGTGACTTGAGCGCGTTCTTTTTCAGCGAACAAGGCGTCTTCAGCCGCTTTGCGCGCGGTGATGTCTTGGATGATGCTGAGAACCGCTACAGGCGTACCATCTGCATCCCGTTGCAGAGCCCAGCGGCAGGCGACGACTAAGCGGGTACCGTCGCGTGTGTAATGAATGGCCTCGCCTTCCCAGTGATTCTCGCGGTGCAGTTGAGCGTCGAGCTCCGCGAGGGGTTGAGAGAATTCCGTTTTGAGCAGATCAAGGCTGAGGCTCCCCACTGCAATGGTGGCAGGCCAGCCGTACATTTGTTCGGCGCCGCGACTCCAGAAAAGTATGCGATTTTCCATGTCGCGGACGGCGATGGCGTCGTGGGCAAGATCAAGCAGCGCGGCCTGTTCGGCGAGAGCGGCGGCCTGCTGCTCGAGCGCTTTAGTACGGTCAGCAACGCGCACTTCCAAATAGGCGTTCAGTCCGCGAATTGCGATTTCGGCTCTGCTGCGCCGCACATTCTCTTTATTCATGTGCCGAGCGCTCAGCCAAACCAGGATTGCAAAAATGACTACATTGGCGGTGGCATACATGGCTAGACCGAATTCAGTTCCGTACAGTCCCGCATATTGTCCCTGCAAGCGAACCCAACCCATAAAGAGTGGAATGAAGATAACTGCGGGCAGAAACTGCCGAGCCATAACACTTCCTGAACCTTCCCCAGTGAGATCTCCGGCGATACCGGTGCGAGGACGCGCAAAGAAAACCGCGATGCTTAATAGCAAGAAGGCGATCGCGGTGTGCAGGGCCATCTGCGTGTACAACAGAAGTTTGTAAAGCGCCGAAGCGTGATAGATGTAACCGCAGATAGCAATCATTGCGATGAGCCCACTAAAAAGGCTCAGTGCGTAAGACGGCCTGCGGCCCCGCCGCGTCCTCCAATCCAACAGTATCAGTGCCAAGCCTATGCTCAAGAATGCCGCCGCAGTCGTGGGCGCCATAAGTCCGGGCGCAGACGTTCCGTACGCGGCCTTAGGATCCTTCAGCAAGAATTCGTCAATTCCCAAATTCAATCCAGACAGGTATTCAGTTAGGGTGGCTGCCCCAATGAGGGCAACCACGAAGGCAAGAAAACGAGCGATGTGACCCCTGAGCGTGCGAGATGCAGCAGGAAGCTGCAACCACAGTGACGCTCCGGAAAACGTCAGACCCAGCGCCGTATTCACCTTCATGGTGACGAGTCCGGGGAAAACCGTTTTCAACGGTTCGATTCCGATTGCCCAGCCGTACAGGACCACACATCCCAATCCCATAACGGCAATGGAGGTGACCAGGCAATAGAGGCGCAGACTTTTGAATAGGCGAGCGTTGGGTTCAGGCATTGAAAGCGCTGTCCTCAAGCCAATGAAAACCAGAAATGTGTAGCAATGACGCGAAACGATGCACGGAAGGGAACTCTAGTCTGACCCAATAGCCGGCAGACACAAGTGAGTCGAGCGTGCGGGGTGCTTAAAAGCCATCAAACTGGTGTTACTTACGAGCTGTGTGCGTTGAATGGCGGTAGTGCGAAGCTAAATCTGCTGTTGGGACGCGGGAAATTGTTCCTCTATTCGTTAATCTCGCTGGTGAAAAGATAAAAAAGCCGTTGTGCAGAGTGGGCCAGTGGAAGCTATTACTGCTTGAATCCGGTAAAGCGTGTTTACCGGGACCTAAGCGGTCGAATGTACCACTCCCGGCGTTTCTGAGGCTATAATCCCTGCACTTATGACGCTTGCTTCCGGCTCCAAGGTCGGACCGTATCAGATCGTAGGACCGCTTGGAGCTGGCGGAATGGGAGAGGTGTATCGCGCGCGGGACACGCGGCTGGACCGGACCGTCGCGATCAAGATACTGCCATTAAGCGTCTCAGCTGACCCCATGGCCAAGCAACGGTTTGTGCGGGAAGCCAAGACCATTTCCGGATTAAATCACCCGAACATTTGTGTGCTGCATGACGTGGGAAGTCAGGACGGCCTGGACTATCTGGTGATGGAGTGCGTAGAGGGAGAGACGCTGGCAAAGCGGATCGAAAAAGGCCCCTTGCCGCTCGACCAAGTGCTGAAGTTCGGCGCGCAGATCGCTGACGCGCTGGACAAGGCGCATCGCGGTGGAGTCGTTCATCGGGACTTGAAACCCGGCAACATCATGCTCACGCCGACGGGTGCGAAACTTCTGGATTTCGGCCTTGCGAAGCCGGCAATCTCGCTGGCCAGCTTGGCATCCGTGACGGCGCCAGCCGCGAAGCTATCGCCTGCCACTGAACCAGGCACTATCGTCGGCACGTTTCAATACATGTCTCCGGAACAGGTAGAGGGGAAAGAATTGGAAGGCCGCAGCGATATTTTTTCATTGGGAGCGGTTCTGTACGAGATGCTGACCGCCCAGCGCGCTTTTGACGGAAAGAGCCACCTCAGCGTCGCTTCAGCGATTCTTGGGAAGGAACCCGCGCCAATCAGCAGAGTGAAACCGATGACACCACCCGCGCTCGAGCACGCGGTCAAAAAATGCCTCGAAAAACTCCCCGATGAAAGGTGGCAAAGCGCAAGCGACTTGGCGAGCGAGCTGAGGTGGATTGGCGAGAGCAGCGTGCAAAGTGTGGCGGGCGGGGCCGCGCCTGAAGTGGGGAAATTTCCACGCGGGGCGGCCTGGTTGGCGATGACCCTAGCCGCGATCCCGTTGGCAATCGCCGCGACTTATTACGCGACACGAGCTACGCCGCAATCGCCGTTGATGGTCTCGGTGATTCCTCCACCTGGAGTGTTCGCGGATACTTCTGGAAGAATCGGACCGCCGCAGATTTCTCCCGATGGAAAGAAGCTCGCGTTCATCGGCTGCAGAACTGAATCTGCGGCTTCATCGATGCTACCAGGCAAGACCTGCTCGATTTGGTTGCGAGTTCTGGCCTCAGCGGAGACCCGTGAGGTGAGTGACACCAGTGGCGCCTACTATCCCTTCTGGTCGCCGGATGGGCGCGAGATCGCTTTTTTTGGGGATGGCAAGCTGAAGCGGGTGGCTGCGGACGGCGGGCCGGTGCAGGTCATCTGCGACGCCGCTGACGCCCGAGGGGGAAGCTGGGGAAGTTCCGGAATGATCATCTTTGCGGCGACAAGACTAAGCCCGATTCTTCGGGTGACGGCCGATGGCGGGACACCGGTGGCGATCGCTGAAGTCAAACCTTCCTCAGTGCCTGCGGAGGTTGATAGCCATCGCTGGCCATATTTTCTGCCCGACGGCGAACACTTCCTTTACGTAAACGCACCGAACGGAGGGTGCACAGAACTGAATGACTTGCGCTTCGCCTCGATCGACGGGAAAGAAGATATATCGCTAATGCGTACATGCAGCAGCGCTACTTTTGCGAACGGAAACTTGCTCTTTTGGCGCGATGGAAATCTCGTCGCACAAGGGTTTGACCCACGCATAGGGGTATTAAGCGGAGCTTCTGCAGCCATCGTCGAACATGCAGATTTCGAGCCACTCTTCAGCGTTGCAGAATTCTCGACCTCCGCTGAGGGCAAGCTGGTGTACATGGCGGGTGATGCGCCTACGGGCACGCAGTTAGTCTGGTACGACCGGAACGGCAAAGTATTGGGAACACTCGGTGAGAATGACCACTACAAGAACGTGGCCATTTCGCGAGATGGGTTGCGGGTTGTCGCGGATACGACCAGCATGAAGGAGAGCAAGATCCGAATTCTGGATGAGCGGGGAACCAGGACACTGATGACGCTCGGCAATGGCGATGGAGGCTTCCCTGCGTGGTCGCCTGACGGCCGGGAGATCTATTTCACTTGGAGTATCAATGGGCCGCAGGACATCTATGTGAGAGCGGCGGATGGTTCCGGGGAAGAGAAAGTGGTGCTGAAGTTTGACAAAAACCAGTATGGAGCGTTGTTCCTCACCGTGTCTCCGAACGGAAATTCTCTCGCGTTTGGGATCATCGACCGCGCTACGGGTGGGGACATCTACACTTTGGCGCTTAACGGTGATGGCAAGCCACAACCCTTCCTTCATTCGGTCGCAAATGAGACCACCCCGTCCTTCTCGCCCGACGGGAGGTGGCTGGCGTACGAATCCGATGGTAGCGGCAGAAAGGAAGTTTATATCACGCCATTTCCCGTCGGTGGAGCGCAGTACCAGGTTTCAACAAGTGGCGGGGAGAGGCCTGTTTGGAGGCACGACGGGAAAGAGATCTACTATCGAGAAGGTTTAAGAATAATGGCAGTGGAGGTAAATACGAAGGCGAGCCCTGTTGAATTCAGCAGCCCGACGGCACTGTTTGAATTGGCCTCAGGCAATTTGAATGGCCGGTATTACGACGTGGCGCCGGACGGACGATTCCTGACCAACACATCCCCGCTAGCGAAGAAGGAACAAAATTTCTCGTTGGTAGTCAATTGGCCGGGAAGGCTGAGGAAATGAGTTTGACGTTGAACAAAACTCGGGCCGTGCGTGTGGACTTGCTGTGGTGCGAAGTTGAATCCGCTGTCCTGGACGAGTGGCAACGGTTCCTCTTCGTTAGTCCCTCACTGCCCGAAAGATTAAAAAAGCCGTTGTGCGAGTCGGCAACGGAAAGTATTGGTACCCTAATCCACGTTGTCCGGCAAGCGGGTTAGGACGTAGCGTTTATCAGGCTTAGCGAGAAAGTGTCGACGCTGCTCGGTTGGCGCTGAAGCGGAGGCGGACGTAGTCGGCGGTCCACTTGCCCTCGGCGTCGCAGAGTTCTGGGCGCAAGGCTGCTCGGACTTCAGCGATACAGGAGGGTCGTTCGGCGGGCGGCAAGGTTGACGTGAAACTCTCGGCGAAGGTTTCCAGCCAGCCGGTCATATCACCAGGGAGCGGAGTTGGACGGGGTATCAAGGCGATGTAGCTCACGACGAATCCGCCGCGCGTCAGTTGCTGTGAATAGTCTTCGACGGTAGGAAAATACCAAGGGCTTGCGGCTTCGCCGTTGATGCCGCGGCGATTGAGGGCTTCGACTAACGCCTTCCTGATCTTGGCCACGCAACCGTGGCCACCGAATTCGGCGACGAAACGTCCGTGCGGCTTGAGTGCGCGATGCACTCCGGCGATGACTTTGGCGGGATTGCTCATCCAGTGCAGCGCCGCGTTGCTGAACACGGCGTCGAATTCGCCATCGAAATCAAGAGTTTCCCCGCTCATCACACGAACATCAAGGCCGAGTTTTCGTGCGGCGTTGATTTGCGGTGCGCTGGCATCGACACCGACGACATGGCATCCCATCGAGGCGAGTTTCGCGGTAAGCACGCCGTCGCCGCAGCCGAGGTCCAAGATGCGCTCGCCGGCGCGGGGCGCGAGCAAATCAACGACGGGCGCGCCAAGTTCGGCAACGAAGCGGGCGTTGCGAGCGTAGCGTTTAGGATCCCAGCTTTGCGGGTGCGGCATTTTGAAGTGCCTCGCCGTGCGGCAAAAGCTTATCAGCCTTTCTTGTTTTCGGCGTTTGGTAATTCGGCCTTCTTGAGCGTAACTTCCGCGTTAATCAGATGGTATGAGGCATGTGGATTGCACTTCGGGTTACCCCGTGATGCAGCCAGATATGTTAGCTTACTGCCACCCGCACCAAGTGGAGGCTCCTGATGATTAAGAATATGGAACGGTGCACGTTCCTTGAGGCCGCGATTGCCATCGTGCCGCTAGCCGCGCTCGGACAATCATCCACACCTCAAACATCCGCTCAAACTACGAAGATCGAAGCACTCATCGAACAGCGCAAGCTTCGACGAAAAGTACATGGGATTGCCGCTACCTTGCTGCCATTTGCAGCCGATCGGCAGGTTGCCGTCGAGGCGTTTCAAAATCAGCTGGTCGTCACGCATCACGCGGGCTTGATGAACGCAGTGAGCCTGGACACGAGCTACGTGAATTATCTGAGCGAAACGGGACAGTCAGACGTGTTGCGATGGACCCGAGAGGCTTTGGACAAGGATGTGCCATTCGTTTCTGGCGCGTATATCGAAGGCCAATCGGGCGGCGCCGTTCCACTATACCTGCGAGAGCTGGATGTCACTATCGGGGAAGGAGAAGGCTGCGATCTATCAAGAGGTGCGCCGGGGATATCCGCAGGTGCCGGCTTTCGAGTTGGGCAAGATGTTTGCGCCGAACGGAGAAATTTTTGATCAAGATACCTTCCGCCGCCTGATAGCATTCCAAAGATTAAGGGAATGAAACATTCTTCGCTCAACCGGGTGATTGCGCTTGAGCGACTCGCTTTACGGGACGCGCAGCGGCCAGATTGTACAATCTGCACGGGAAACCAACTGGGTATCAACATGATCGAATACAGCTCTGACTATTTGCTGGGACTCGCGACGTTCGCGCCGGAAAGATTCGCCGAGCGAGACCGCCTATGGGAAGCGGGTGATCCCGCATATTACGCCTTGTCGGATGCACTACAGTATTTGGGCAATGTGGCGTTCCGCGAACCGGTCCGCGCTTACAAACATTCCGCAGCGGTGTTCCTACATCTGACTGGGCAAATCCCCACCGATCTTACGCACCCCAAGTATCCTAGACGTCCTCTAGGGGAGGCGGAAATCTTGCAGGACTGTGCCCGGCGGATTGGGCTCAAAGTCCGTCATCCAAAGTTGAAGCCGGCCGCCGAAATGTGACTGCAATGCCGAACACAGACACCAAGACCCCGCTTCGGACGGGCTTCCTCCGGTCCTTTATTCGATGGCTTGTCATCGGCGTGGTGCTTCTTTGGTCACTCGCCGCGATGATCCTTGTGACCGCCCGGTGGATCGACCCACCGACAACCACGGTGCACATCCAACGCCGCTTGCAGGCCTGGATTCACCTCACGCCGTATCGCGAACGCTACAAATTCATTCCGCTCCGCCAAATCTCGACTGATCTGCAGCACGCTGTAATCGCCGCAGAGGACTCGCACTTCTACCAGCACCATGGATTCGATTGGCACGAGATCCAAATCGCAGCCGAAGACGATTTGGAAGGCGATCGCACTCGCGGAGCTTCCACCATCACGCAGCAACTGGTAAAAAACCTATTCTTCGGAACGGGCCGCTCGATCATCCGCAAGGGCGCAGAGGCCACGCTGGTACCGGTGGCGGAATTCGTCCTCGGCAAACAGCGCATTCTGGAGATATACCTCAACGTGGTCGAATGGGGCCCTGGTATTTATGGCGCAGAGTCGGCGTGTCGCTACTATGACGAAAGCGCAGCCAGGAATATCGGCCGACAACAGGCGGCACGGCTCGCTGCAATCCTGCCGGCTCCTCTGAAGCGACGACCCGAGCGCATGAATAACTACAGCGCGATTATCCTTAGGCGGATGGGCCAAATGGGTTGGTAATCTTTGGCATCATCCCTTTGTTCCTGCTGGCGGCACGTGGCTTTCGGCGCGAGTGTATGGTCGTGAGAGCCAAAGCTTGGCAAATTCATTCACGAACATGCTAGCCGTGAGCACCTGAAACTGCGAAGCGTGCCGCGCGATTTTCTGCCGTGGCAGAAGCGGATAAATTGTCAGGCTGGGATGGTTATGTGATCAACCAGAACGCCGGAAACACGCACCGGCTCTAGAAGTTTGGCTCAATGTTGTGCTGGGCGCAAGACAAGCGAGCTGCGAGGGTGGTTACGAACGGGTTTCTGCTCACTTGCACCAAACGCGATGCTCCGGTGCTCTCTTTGTGGATAATCGGTGAACCGCCAGGAATTAAGGCTTCCTTGGGGATGCGGTAGAGATCTCCGCTACCTCGTTCGACGTAAGCGCCAGCTTCGTTGAGTTCGTCCCACGAAACCTCCGGAAGGGCGTACCGCTGCTGTGGTTCCACTGATTTTGTTTTCACCTGTTCCATCACATCTCCTTTTGTTTTCAGAATTATCCGTTAACTACTTCAGCTTCTTACGCGACTTTCAAATACGTGTGCGTGCCTCCGGCAAATGGAGAGGGTGCAGTTCAATGGCCACTTCCGCGGCTAAATTTGCTCTGCGCAATAAATCTCCGCGCTTGAAAAATGGGCAACAGCATTCGACGAAACGCAAATCAAGCCGGACATTTTTCATCCCGTGTAATTTGTTCGAGGCATAAGTAAATGTTTCGCCGTAGAACACGCGAATTGATTCTGTAGTTCGGGGTCTTTTCTTCCGGCACGATACGCGCTTATTTTCCGGTAGCTGTCTGAATGTCAGCAACTTCCAAGGGATCGTCGACGGCTGCATTTACTGCGCGTAGAAAGCACAAATTTAGGTTGCCGGCACAAACGGAAAGGAAATTGCAGTGCGAGCTTTGTTCTCGGAAGTTAAAGGCAGTAACAGAAGGGCAAAGAAACCGCATAGAACACACCACATTTAACGGAGGGGACCAATATGTCTTCTGCCACGGAATTCACGATTCAGATGGAGGATCAGCCGGGAACTCTCGGAGAGTTCTGCCGAGCACTGGCCGATCGCGATGTCAACATTATCGGTTTTCAGTCGAACCCCGGGTCGCAAGGAAGAAGTTTGGTTCATATGGTGACTGACAATCGAACTGCGACAAAAACGGTTCTGGAAAATGGGCGGCTGAATTTTACGGAGACGGAAGTGGCTCAAGTGAAACTCGCGAATCGCGCCGGCGCGTTGGCGAAAGCTTCTTCGCGACTCGGCGATGCCGGCATCAATATCGACTACGGCTATTGCGGAATCGAGCCCACAACAAAGGCGCCGCTACTGTTCCTGGGCGTCGCGGAAGTCGGCAAAGCGATGAAAATCCTCGACCAAACCGCAAAGGCCGTCGGAGCTGGAGTAACGTAGACCTTGCACGCGTGCATGATGCGGAGCCGCGGGGAGTGGTGACTCGCGGCTCCGCTGGCGCGGGCCGATCCGGGTTTCTCTTTTTCTAACCCCCTAGCAAGCGAGACACTCTCTCGTACACGGGGTTTGCTTCCTCTTGCAGTTATACCTGGGGAGATTCTTGAGCTATGGACAGTTCGCTTTCCATTGCGCTTTGAATCATCTTTAGCGGCGTGGCCTTATGGCCTACTTAGTGGAGGAAAAAATCTTAATGGAGCAAAAAATGTCGGACGGAAACCAGATGTTACCAATGAGAGAAGAAATCGCACGAAGAGCATACGAACTTTATGTGGCTGGTGGCCGACAAAATGGCGGCGATGTAGACGATTGGTTGACGGCCGAGAAGGAACTGCAGGGGCAACTGTCAAGACGCTCGGGCAGTCCAATTTGGGAGGGATAGGAGTCCCAAATGCGGGTGGAGAATCTCCAATGAGTATGCCGGCGATCTCAAGAGCTTCGAGCAGGTGTTGTGTCGCCCTCTTGCAGACCGCTGCGTTAATCGGGCCGTAGAACTGGGATTACTGTTTCTGCATGCCGCGCGGATGAGGCAGCCATCCGTCACTTGGCGGAGAGCGCTCGCCTTGATTTTTCTAGGAGACCTATTCGGTCACGCCGTCGTAGATTTTGCTGCAGTCCCTACGCAACGCGCCGTTGTCGACTTGCAGCGGAGCGCAACCAAGAGATCTGGGGCATGGCGGAGACTCTACTTCGTTTATTGAACAGCCCATCTCGCATTACCGCATTGTAGGAAAATTTGCGCAAGCAATTCCTTCGCCTTTCATTATCTGCGCCACTCAGCGGCCCACCAGTTTCTGCAGCGCTTCGGGATACCGAGCGCCTTGCACCGCGATCTTTGAGGCTGCAGTTTCGAGCTCCCGGACCTCTTCAGGCGTGAGTTTGACCTGAACGGCTCCGATGTTTTCTTCGAGTCGATGCAGCTTGGTTGTACCTGGAATGGGGACTATCCACGGCTTCTGAGCCAGCAGCCATGCGAGGGCGATCTGGGCAGGCGTCACCTTTTTCTGTTGTGCGAACTTGCCCACCATATTGACCATCGCCTGGTTCGCCTTGCGGTTTTCCGGCGTGAAGCGAGGAACGATGTTGCGGAAGTCGGTCTTGTCGAACTGCGTGTCTTCGCTGATCTTCCCGGTGAGGAAGCCCTTTCCCAGGGGACTAAATGGAACGAACCCGATCCCGAGTTCCTCGAGTGTCGGGATCACTTCCTTTTCAGGCTCTCTCCACCAAAGTGAATATTCGCTCTGAAGTGCCGCCACCGGCTGGACGGCGTGCGCGCGACGTATACTCTCCACACCTGCTTCCGAGAGTCCGAAGTATTTGACCTTGCCTTGCTGAATCAGGCTTTGCACGGTTCCGGCGACATCTTCCATTGGAACATTGGGATCGACGCGGTGCTGATAAAACAAGTCGATCACATCGATCTTCAGGCGTTTAAGCGACGCATGAGCGACCTCCTTAATGTGTTCTGGACGACTGTCCAGGCCGCTCCAGCGCGGTCCGCCATCAGGGTCAGGCTTGAAACCGAATTTTGTGGCGATCACCACTTGGTCGCGAACTGGGGCCAACGCTTCGCCCACGAGTTCCTCATTGGTGAAAGGACCGTACACTTCGGCGGTGTCGTAGAACGTTACGCCACGTTCTACCGCCGTCCGAATCAGCGAGATCATCTCTCTCTTGTCCGCAGCCGGACCATAACCGAAGCTCATTCCCATGCAGCCGAGTCCGATGGCCGAAACTTCAAGGCTTTTTCCAAGTTTACGCTTTTGCATTCTTTCTCCCTTCCGAACCGTTTCTGTCATCCAACGCCAGGATCAAGCACCATGGAAGTGGTAACCCGATTGTTCCGGTGCATTGCCTATTCCTCGTGTTACATAGAAAAATAGTCGTGTATCGAGAGCCGAGCGATTATTTTAGCGCAAGGGACAACGAACCAATGCCGTGAAAAACTCCGGGGAGAACCTCTCTCCGCTATCAAACCGCTCATTGCCCTGCCGCATACCGCGCAGCACATTCCTCTTTTGAGCGGTTTGATTCAACGTTGAGTGCTCCATTTGAGGTTCGGCCTACTCCGTGGCTCCGTCGTTCACTTGGCCGCAGTCCATGCGCAGCGTTCCGCCGTCGTTAAAAATCAGACCGTTGAAACGCAAACTCTCCGGAACCGCTAATCAGTAAATCAAACCCTTTTAAGATTTGTCTTTTATTATAAAATATGCCGGCGAACAGGCAAGAAGGCCAACAAGAGAAGTTCAAGGAGAGCAAGCACTCATCATGAAAAAGAGCGGTTCCCAGAGAGTCGAATCTGCATCTCGACTGATAGACGCGAGAATCCAGGAGCTAGGCGACTGGCGCGGAGAGATGCTCTCCCGCCTGCGCGCTTTGATCAAGCAAGCCGACCCTAAAGTCGTCGAGGAGTGGAAGTGGGGGATACCTGTGTGGTCCCACGACGGGTTGATCTGCACCGGCGAGACCTACAAGAATGTCGTGAAGACGACATTCGCCAAGGGCGCCTCGTTGGATGATCCCTCAGGTCTCTTCAACTCCAGTCTCGAGGGTAGAGTGAGGCGTGCCATCGACTTCCGCGAAGGCGACCAGGTTAACGAGAAGGCTCTGAAAACTCTTATTCGCACCGCCGTGGCCCTAAACACTTCCGCTTCAGATCGCTGACGGAATTCTACCTCGCCTACTTCATCGTTATGTTCAACTTGGATTCCATCGGGGTCCAGGATTCCAAGTTCGTTTTCGCTTCTTAGGGGTGCGTTGCATCAAGCCGCGGAAAACGCGGCACGAGTATCGCAATGGCTCGAAGCACCTTCCAAAACCCTGGGATGTTCATGCCAATCCAGCGAAGAATCGGACGTTTGGTGGTATTACTAATCATCTAATCCCTTTCCATTGAGAATTTGCTGCATGCATTTTTCAACCCTTGACGCTCGAGTTTTGGCTTGTTTGGGTGCGGAAAAATAAAGGATGTATGCTCTTTGCCGTCCCGGCGTCAATGCATCAAAAGCAGTTTTCAAGGCAGAGATTTCAGCTAATTTGTTTTGAAATTCTTCGGGAACCTTCAATTCTGCGGTCTTTTTAAACTTAACTTTCAAGCCGGTTTTTTCCACTTCAATGGCTTCATAAATATAGGCTTTCAAGATGGGTTCCATCTTAACTATCTGTTGAACATTGGTGAACCGGATCACGCGCGCCGCCTGCGTATTCTCCCCAGGTTTGACTAGAATACCGCTGGCATCATTTAACAAGGCGCCTTTGACAAAACTAAGCACACAGCATTCTTTGAATCTACCCAAGATAACGATGTTTCTTTCCTGAAAGGTGTAACAAGGAACACGCCACTTCATTTCTTCGGTGAGCTGACAGTCGAGAACGATCATTCTCAGTTTCTGCAATTCTTCCTGCCACTTTTTAGATTTTCTTAAATATCCATCAACCTTGGGATTCATTTTGTTCATTTATGGAGCGATCTTCCGGCAGACATCGGCCATACTGGAGGCGTCTCAACCTGCAGCTTTCCGCCGTTCAGCAGGATGGAGTTGCACAGAACGCGGACCTCGATCAACGGATCGCCGTCGTTGCCTTCAATGCCCTGAGCCGATGCACGAACATGTAATCGAGGAGCAGGGCAGCGCGATTGAAAAAGATAGCTTCAAATTCCTTTGTCTTCGCCGCGGCGGGAAGACGCCTGTAGGCGCGAAGGTCCGCCTCGACCATTGCAGGTCCCGCGTCGATTTCTTCCGGCGTATAGTTTTTTCTTCCGAGCATTCCTCTGTCTCCCCTTTCGGCAATGTTCGCTGCTCTCGTGTTTATACCGGCCTGGCGCTTGTCGCTGGAAAGAGGACGCCCACGGTACGGCTTGGCGGTCGAAGGGCCCACGATGCCACGGCCAGGACAGCAATCAAGAGCGGAGCGATGACGTGAAAGCCGTAAGCGCCGTAACCGCCGACTGCGGCGCAGGACGCGGCCGCGCCCGTCAGGTCGAAGAAGATACCCGCATATGCCCATTCCTTGAGGCGCGGAAAACGCGGCACGAGTATGGCAATGGCCCCAAGCACTTTCCAAAATCCCAGGATGGCAAAGAAGTACATTGGATAGCCAAGCTGGGGCACTACGCCGTGGGGGTTGCCCTTAAATTGTGCTATCTGCGCAACGCCCCCGCTCATAAAAAACGCTACGAGTACGGTAGTCGCCCAATAAGCAATGTTTTTCGCTTTCACGGTCAGTCCAACCTCCCAACGACACGCTCGAGGTTGCCGATGAACTTCGTCCATCCGTAACGCGCACCCTTATAGTTGGCATCTTCTTCCGACCGGAAGCCGGATTGCTCCATGCGGACATGCGTGCCGCCTTTGGTCGGCGTCAACGTCCAGGTGACAACGCTCTCCAAACCCATAGAATCCCAGACATAAGAGAGCCGTGAATTCGGTTCGACCACCAAGACTTCACCGTCTATGACCCCGTTCCAATTCGGCACGGGCGTGGCGCGGAAGTTGAACCGGTGGCCCACGACCCGGCTGGAAATCATTCTTCATCAGCCACTCCTCTATCAGGACTTAGGCCATTACTTCCGGTTTGCTGATGACATCGTTGCATACCCGGGAATTCGGTCGCTCACGTTCGCGATTGCATGGAAGATCTAACTAATCCGCAGGCTTGACGCCGGCAGCGCCATAAAGCTCGCCGCTTCTGTACACAACCCCATTCTTCATCACCAACCTGCAGCGGCGAATGTCGGTGATGCGTTCGGCTGGATTTCCCTCCACAAGTACGAGGTCGGCTCGCTTTCCCGGCACAATCGAGCCCAAGTCTTTCTCCTGTTTTAGAAGCCGGGCCGCATTGAAAGTAGCGATCTGCAATGCCTTCGCCGGCGGAATGCCCGCTTCTACTTCAAGCTCCAGTTCACGATGCAGCATGATTCCGGCAGTCGCATCGGTTCCGGCCAGGATCGGAATGCCTGCGTCGTACATGCGTTTGGTCATCCGCAACATGGCTTGATAAGAGTCTTTGTAAAGTTGGTCGTTCTCCTCTGTCACCGGAAGCCCTCCAGTGTAGGCGAAGCGTTGAACCTGTGCGGGCAGCCGATTCAGCACAGGGGCGAGATCCGGAGAAACCTTGCCCGGACGTCCGGTGAACATTCCCTCAAAAGTGGCGAGGGTGACATCCACGGTGGTGTGATGTTGGAGCAGGAGCGCGATGAAATCGTTGACCTGTCTTGACTGTAGGTCGAGCTTCGCCGCGTAAGCGCCCGCAGCGGTAAACCGCTCGGGAGTGCGGGTCTCAATCACCTTGTCGGCGCTAAAGTTCAGGAAAATGAAGTTGATGTGTTGTATTTCGTCGGCGCCGGCTTCCACAAACTGGCTTGCGATCATGCCATTCGGAATATGCCCGCTCACGCGCAATCCACGTCCGTGGGCAGTCTTGACAATTCCGCGTACAAACTCTGGATTAAGTGAGCTATAAAGCTTGATCTGAACGTAGCCTAGGTCGGCATAACGATTGACAGCAGCCTGCGCCTCTTCGGCCGTATCTGCGTAGAGACCGGTTGGAGCCTGGTATGGGCCGCGCCCGTCAATAAAGCCGGATTTCCAGACACGAGGGCCGATCGCGCTTCCGCTCTCCCACTGGTCTTGCAAATGTCGGAGTTCGTCAATGTCATTGCCCATATCGCGAACGGTCGTCACGCCGCTCGCGATGTTCAAGATCCCATCGCTCGCCTGGGCATGAGCATGCATGTCGAACAGGCCGGGCACAACCGTCTTGCCAAGTCCGTCGACGATCTCGGCATCCTTCGGAACATTGATAACTGTAAATGGACCGGCCATCGTAATCCGTTCACCCTGGACGACAATCGTCTGGTCTTCGCGTGTAGTGGCTTGCTCGGAATCAAACAGGCGCACATGCTCCACCGCCACTGGATGTTCCGGGTGCCGGGCGAAGTCATGTGCTAGGCGGGCGTAACGGTCGTCCTGAGCTTTCCGGTCGAGCGAGTAAAGCTGATCGTTCGTATCTTCCCAGCCTTCTCTGAGGAACGCGAACCACTTGCCTGGAGATCCAAAAAAGTGCTGCTCGTCATCAAGCCACACGGTTTGTGGTTCGAAAGAGAGCCCAGTGATCGCGAACTCGGTCAAGTGCAGTTTTTGCCCGTGGCTTTTAACGGTCACTTCCGTCATTCGTTCCAATCGGGCCTCGCCTGCGGGGAACAATTTGACAGGAGCATTATTCGCCTTTAACAGGGCCCCTACTAGCAAAGCCGACTCGGCGGCAGGCCCATTGAGGCTGACGTAAAACCCCGGCGCGGGAGCCTGTCCGTTCTCGGAAGTGCTTTTCCAATGGCCAACGCCGGCTTCCGTGGCGTAGTGTTCGTCGACCGGAGCCTTTAGGTAATCGTTGCCGGTTATGTCGATGCGCAGCGGCAATCCATCCGCGGCCAGTATGTAATGCGCCGCGATCTTGGGACCGCGGCCACGATCGTTAAACTCAAACGTGGAGTCGATGTGACCACCGGGACCGTAGAC
>Ga0210406_10002183_pt1 | contig 22734 bp, 12 predicted proteins | sample IncBWC30MmetaG_FD_155454 | JGI IMG/M metagenome (GOLD analysis project Ga0210406, IMG submission 155454) | Forest soil microbial communities from Barre Woods Harvard Forest LTER site, Petersham, Massachusetts, United States - Inc-BW-C-30-M | ecosystem: Environmental > Terrestrial > Soil >...
CGGACCTTGAAACTTTTGAAGTGGAGGATTGTGGACTGTCATGCAAACTCGACGACTTGGAAATAGCGATCTTCATATCACGCCGATCGGAATAGGAGCTTGGGCGATCGGTGGCGGAGGGTGGCAGGGCAGCATGGGTCCGCACGACGAGGCGGGTTCGATTCCGGCAATCCATGCCGCGCTGGATCATGGAATCAACTGGATCGACACTGCCGCCCTGTATGGACTTGGCCACTCGGAAGAGGTGGTGGCACGCGCTCTCCACGGCCGATCGCCGCGCCCGTACATCTTCACCAAATGTGAGCGTGTCTGGGACTCCGGCGGCAAAATCGGCGCGTGTATGAAAGCAGATTCTATTCGTCGGGAATGCGAAGACAGCCTGCGACGGCTGAATATAGACGGCATCGACCTCTACCAGATTCATTGGCCTGAGCCCGACGAGGATATAGAGGAAGGCTGGTCGACCCTCGTCCGCTTACAGGAAGCGGGTAAGGTGCGTTACATCGGAGTTTCCAATTTCAGCGTGGCGCAGATGACACGGGCACAGGCGATCGCGCCGATTACATCGCTTCAGCCACCGTACTCAATTGTGACTCGTGAGATTGAAGCTGAGATCCTGCCGTTCACGCGTGGAAATAACGTCGGAGTCATTGTCTATTCCCCGATGTCGGCTGGCTTGCTGACCGGCGCCATGACGCGGGAGCGGGTCGCGAACTTCACTTCGGAAGACTGGCGTCGCAACCTTCCTAACTTTCAGGAGCCACTGCTCTCGCGCAATCTCCAACTGGTAGAGCACTTGCGCGAGATCGGGAAGCGCCATGGGCGCACTCCTGGTGAAGTGGCCATTGCCTGGACGCTCAATCATCCCGCCGTCACTGGTGCCATCGTCGGCGTACGAAGCCCGGGGCAGGTCTCCGGCATTGTCGGAGCGCTGGAGTTCCGTCTAAGTGCACCAGAGATGACAGAAATTGAAACTGTTTTGCAGGGCCGCCTGGCTAGCACACTTATTCAATAAGTATGTTTTCAACGTCGCGGGCGTCGACGCCGGTAGGCGACTCAAATTCCATTCGCGAGATGGTAGTACATCTCGTTCCATCTCAACTCTTTCGTGAAGTTCGAGGTATCGGTTTTTTGGTCAATCACTAAACACTCCATGCCCGCCATGTCGGCGAAATTCTCCCAATGCTCCCGGGTTAAGGAACGACTCAGAGCCGTATGGTGCGCCCCCCCGGCCAAAATCCATGCGGTCGCAGCAACCTTCAGGCTGGGCTCGGGTCTCCAGATCGCCCGCGCGACGGGTAGTTTGGGAAGAGGATGCTCGGGCTCGATCAGGTTCACGTCGTTAACGATCAACCGGAAGCGGTTGCCCATATCCACTACCGACGCGTTCACTGCCTTGCCACTGGCAGCGGTGAAAACCAAACGTACTGGGTCGGCCTTGCCGCCGATGGAAAGAGGATGGATTTCAGCGGACGGTATTTCGGTAGTAATCGATGGGCACACCTCAAGCATGTGAGCACCCAACACCTGTCCGCCATTGGAGAGGTGATAGGTGTAGTCTTCCATGAAAGAAGCGCCGCCTTTTAAACCTCGGCTCATCACCTTCGCGGCACGTACCAGGGCGGCTGTTTTCCAGTCACCTTCAGCTCCAAACCCATAACCATCGGCCATCAGGCGTTGCACCGCGATGCCCGGTAGTTGCGTCAAGCCGTGTAAATCTTCAAATGTATCGGTGAAGGCATGCGAACCGGTCTCATCCAGAAATCGGCGTAAGCCCAACTCAATGCGTGCCGCGTCACGCATCGACTCTCGCTTGCATCCGCCCTCACGAAGAGGTTGCGCAACCTGGTACACCTCATCGTACTCATCGGTCAGCCGCTTGATTTCCGGCTCCGTGACTTGTTGGACAATCTTCACTAAATCGCCCACGCCGTAGCCATTCACGGTGTAACGCAGCTTGATTCCCGCGTCGACTTTGTCGCCGTCAGTGACCGCTACGTTGCGCATGTTGTCGCCCAGGCGCGCGACTCTTAGGTTGTTGGCATCTTGCCAGGCGCACGCAGCCCGCAACCACCCGCCCATCTCGGCGTGAACTGCAGGGTCCTGCCAGAATCCAACGATGACCTTCCGCCTGAGCCGCATGCGGGATCCAATGAACCCGAACTCTCGATCGCCATGGGCGGATTGGTTCAGGTTCATGAAGTCCATGTCGATGGTGGACCAAGGCAATTCCTGGTTAAATTGCGTGTGAAGATGCAACATTGGCTTGCTGAGTGATCGAAGACCGGCTATCCACATGCGAGCTGGCGAAAAGGTATGCATCCAGGCAATAACGCCCACGCAGTTTCTTGCCCGGTTGGCCTCGAGGCACAAGTCGAGAATCGATTCAGCGCTGGTTAGTACCGGCTTCGCGACAACCTTCACCGGCATATCGGAGGAGGCCGCCAAGCCGCGTGCGATGGTCGTGGAGTGCTCCTCCACCTTCTTGAGAGTTTCCGGTCCGTAGAGATGCTGACTTCCGGTGACGAACCACACTTCCAGATTGCCAAGATCGATCATTTGGACCTCTGCCAGCTTTCAATTGGACGCTGGCGTGGCTAACTTGCCTCGATCCGAGGTGTACTGGCGGATCAAAGATGGTAAACGTTTCCTGCGATTGTTAATCTAGCCTGCCCCAGCCGCACTGTAAAGGGCGGCGTTTGGCAAAGCTCTATTGCAGAGATTTCAAAGATGGTGCGCTCTTGCGAAAAAAGAGGAGGAGGGCGCTCAAGGGAGGATTGACAACAAGGGCCTCGGGCGAGTACACCAGACGGGAGAAAACGTTTCCCTGACAAGGAGCATGCCCATGGCGCTTTCCGTGAGCCGCCGCACTTTCCTCAAAGCAGCCGGCGCGACTACCGCCTCCACGTACGCTGCCAGATCGGTTCCGATGTGGGCGGCTTCAGCGGGCAAAGGGACCGTGGCAGTCACGCCACCGCTGAGCACCTTCCCCTATTCCGCCGTCCAGCTGCAAGACGGCCCCATGAAGCGCCAATTCCTGGAGAATCACGAGCGCTTTCTGAATCTCGACGATGATCGCCTGCTCAAGGTCTATCGCCAGGTCGCGGGACTACCCGCTCCGGGCGAAGATATGGGCGGCTGGTATGACCTTACCGGCTTCAGTCTTGAACGGGGAGACTTCCACGGATTCATTGCCGGCCATTCGTTCGGGCAATACGTATCGGGTCTGGCGCGTGCCTACGCCGTCACCGGATCAGAACCGACGCGCGCCAAGATCAATCGTTTAGTGAAGGGCTACGCGGAGACGCTGGATCCTAAGGCAAAATTCCTTGCGGGTTACCGTCTGCCTGCCTATACGTACGACAAGCTTTCCTGCGGCCTGATCGACGCGCACGAGTACGCTCAAGATCCGATGGCGATGGACATCCACGGAAAACTTACGCGAGCCGTGTTGGCATATCTGCCGGAAAGGGCGCTTTCACGAGCCGAACAGCGCTCTCGTCCTCACAAAGACACGTCCTTCACATGGGACGAGACCTACACGCTGCCTGAAAATCTTTTCCTCGCTTACCAACGTAGCGGGCAGCCGTTTTATCGCGACATGGCCAAGCAGTTTCTCGAAGACGACACGTACTTTGGCCCCCTTTCGGAAGGCAACAATGTGATGCCTTTCGAACACGCCTACAGTCACGTGAATGCGTTCAGTTCTGCCATGCAGGCCTACATCACACTAGGCAGTAAGAAACACTTAGTAGCGGCAAAAAACGGCTTCGAAATGTTGCTGACCACACAAAGCTTCGCGACCGGCGGCTGGGGACCAGACGAGGCTTTTGGTGAACCAGGAACAGGTCAGTTGGGCAATAGCCTGGCCCATTCGCATGCAAGCTTCGAGACACCATGTGGCGCCTATGGACACTTCAAGATCACCCGCTACCTGTTACGTGTAACCAAAGACTCTCGCTATGGTGACAGCATGGAGCGTGTGCTTTACAACACAATTTTAGGTGCGTGGCCGATCCAGGCCGACGGCACTTCCTTTTATTATTCGGATTACGCCAACACTGGCAAGAAGGTCTGGTACCGCGACAAATGGCCGTGCTGTTCGGGAACCTTCCCGCAGCTCGCCGCCGACTACCACATCAGCACTTACTTGCACTCGGCGGATGGCATTTATGTAAACCTCTTCACGCCGTCCACATTAATGTGGGAGGACAATGGCGGACGCTACGGACTAAAGCAGGAAACCCGTTATCCCTTCGACAACAAAGTCCAAGTCCAAGTATCGGGCTCACAGCCCAAGGACTACACCATCTATATCCGTATTCCCGCATGGGCTATGGCCGATCCAATGCTGTCCGTCAATGGAAGCCGAGTCTCGGATCCTGTGCAGCCCGGTACCTTTGCAGCGATTCGGCGCACCTGGAAGGATGGCGATCGTATTGAACTCGAACTGCCGATGCCGCTGCGGCTCGAACCGGTCGACCCCAATCACCCGACGATGGTGGCTTTGCTGCAAGGTCCGCTCGTGCTGTTCGCGGTGGCCGAAGCCCAGCCCACTTTCGACAAGAACGGCCTGTTGCAAGCAAAGGCCACAAACAACAAGGCTGGAGACTGGACCGCTAGCGCAGCGGATGGAAGCAGCGTGACCATGCGTCCATTCATGAGTATCGACAAGGAGAGTTACAGTACTTATGTCTTGTTGAAATCTTGAGGCATGGTGCTATCAAGAAGGGCGCTGCGAAGGTTACGAGGCTGTTCGCTTGAATCACGGCTGGGACTCGATCTGCGGTGTCGGCTCAGCATCTCCTTCAACAAGCTTGAAGCGAGAGTGTTCTCTATCCTCCTTGGTTGCTTCCTGACGAAGTGCTGCCAGCCGCGTCAATAGACTTGGGATCTCAGCCTTGTTACCAGTCTTCCGCAGGGCCTGGACCAATCGATATAGCGACGTTCGGTCCTTAGGATCGATATCGATGGCCTTTCTGCATTGTTCCACTGCTTCGTTATACTGGCCGCCCTGCAGGTAGAGTTTTGCCAGCACTGCGTGCGCCGGGCCCAGTCCGGGTCTGAGCGCGACGGCCTTCCTAGCCGACCGCATCGCGCGTTGAAAGTCTGGAGTGGCGGGTTCTGAACCTTTTTGTGCGAGGACGTCCGCTTCCAAATACATCAGGATCGGATCATTTGGTTTTCTTTCCAATTTCGTCTGCACCGTGGTAAGCGCCCGATCAAGATCATTCGCTTCCGCTGCAGCGAGCCCTTGGGCCGCCACGCTTAGGGATTGGCTGGGATCAAACTCGTAGGCCTTTTCAAAGTCAGCTTGCGCCTCGTCGTACTGGCCCAGCTGGATGTGAAGAACGCCACGAGCAAAATACAGCTGCGCCGACTTCGGCTGCAATCCGATCCCATCGTTTACGACGTTGATCCCGACCTGAAACGACTGGTGCGCAGCGGAGACCGCAGCAAAATCCAAGTACAGGTGGACATTCATGGGATCGAGCAGAATCGCCTGCTGCAGGGAGCTCACCGCGCGATCCGTATCTCCCGAATCTTCATAGGCTGCCGAAGCGAGCTCCAGCGTCTCAGCATCGGGCTGAAGTTCAAGCAGCGGTCCCAACGTCGCAATAGCGTCCCGCGGCTGGTGAGTCATGACTTGGAGGGACGCCAGTAGCTGGCGTTCGTGATGGTCGTTGGGATTCATCGCTAGCGTGCGCTCAAAGACACTTCTGGCTTTCTCAAGTTGTTGGAGCTTTACCAGGCAAGTGGCATACGCATGCAGAGCGTCGGCCTTTTCGTCGAACAGGTGTCCGGCCTTTTCAAAATGAGGCGCGGCAGCCTTACAGTTTCCCTGCTGGTAGAGGAGTATCGCCAGCATTCCATGGCTGGTTGAATCCGTCGGATGCAAGCGCAAGAGATGCTGCAGGACCGGCACGGCAGCGGCGTGGCCGCCGTCGAACTCGATTTGCGCCGCGCCTTGGAGCGCTGGAATGTAGTCTGGAGCAATCTTTAGGGCACTGTGGAATGACGCAAGCGCTTCTTTCTTCTGCCCCTGTCCCGAATAGGCGACGCCTTGCATGGTCCACAACTGGGCGTTGCCTGGAGCCTCTCGCAACGCCGGACGAACGAGTGTGAGCGCCTTGTCAAACTCGCGGTTCCGTAGAGAGGTAGCGATCGCATCGATTCGGTCGCCGCTGGTTTGCGCGAAAACAGAGGAGATAAAGAAGAGCGGAATAAGAAGCGCGCAACTCCTCCCGATGCGACGTACCTCAATCATGGAACAAGCCCGCTTCTTTAACCATTCACCCTTGGTGCGTTCGAGCACAGTGGTGACATGGTAATAGAAGTTAGGTGTGATCCTCGTACGGCGCTCGAATTCGCACGACCGAAAAAGCCGGACGCTTCGGGCGAAGCGCCGGCTTTCGTGGGGTTGTGTGTGGGTTGTGGTTGTGGGGTTGGCTAGAAAGAAATCTTGCCTCCTACCTGCCACCACCGTGGCAAGTGTGCTCCTGTCGCTTTCCCGAAATTTCCGTCCGGCAAATTCACGTTGACGTTTGCCAGGTTGGCACGGTTGAAGATGTTGAAGAATTCAAACCGTAACTGCAAGTTCACGCGCTCCGTGATGCGGTTGTCCTTGTAGAAATTGACATTCGTTTCCGCAAAATTTGGCCCGCGGAAGCGATTGGACTTCTCATTTCCTTCCGTACCAAACGCCGGCGCGGCGAATTGCCCCGGAGAGAAAATCCCATTAAGGTACGCGCTCTTGGATGTTCCTTGGTGATAACTGCTAACATCCGGGTAGTCCAGTCCGAGCCCAGCGTTTGACGTGCTCCCGTCTGCGTTGTAGTCCCCGCTTCCCGCCGCGTAGCCCACGGCTGGGTTTGCCAGCGACGGACAGGGGGGAGCCCCAGTTGACGTGTCTTGACACACCGGCTGGTAGGAATTCGAATTCGCGACGTTGATTGGATAACCGGACTGGAAAGCGCTCGTCCCGCTGATTCCCCATCCCCCTGTCAGATAGCCGACGGCTCCCCTCCCGTCATTCAGGCCCTTAAGCTGGTAGTTGAAGCTGAGGGAGAAGCGGTTGGGCACGTCGAAGTTCGAGGGCCCGTAGTATTGCCCAGGATTGAAGGGCGTGGGATAAGCGAGTGCGTCATCCTGGGAACGGGAACGCGTGTAGGAAGCATCGATGAACCCACGTGAAAAGCGACCTTTCAGCTGAAAATAGATGCCCTCATAATTCCCGTAGCGGTCGTTGTCCGCATAGGTGATGGCACCGAAGCTAGAATTCAGCCGCGTCGGGACCTTGCTCTGATGAATGATCAGATCGCCAGGCAGGACGTTGATATCGACTCCGTAGGATACGTTTCCGATGGAATTTCCATTACCGACAATGTTGTACGAGTGAGACCCCGAATACCCAATGGCGGCAGCAAAGATATTGGTGATCCTACGCTCTACGGACGCAGACCAGATATTCGATTTCGGAGATTTCAGCAATGGGTTGATACCGCCAATTCCAAAACTGGCGCCAACCACTCCTCCCTGTGAATTCAGGCCACCCTGAAACGTCGGAAAAGTAAATCCGAACGGCGGCTTGTTGTTGGTGCCCAAGACAAAAATCGGAGCTTGTGCGGTTGCCGTCCCACCAGCGAAGAATGTCGGTAAAACCAACCCGGGAGGGCTGCCCCGAAATTCTTCCTGCACGTTCGCCTGGGTGAGCCAGTTGTTATAAATCCCAAACCCACCTTTTACCACCCAATCGCCGTTTCCCGTAGGGTCCCAGGAGAGACCTATCCGCGGACTGAACAGGTTGTTCACTGAGTGCAGCAGTGCGTTGTGAGTAGCTTTGGCATAGCCGTTTGCAACCTGTTCTTGTTGAGTTTGTCCTGTGCCGAGGTAGAAATTCCCGAACACCGTGGAAGCACTCTTTGACCATGGATTCCCGCTGTCGTCATAGCGAAGGCCCAAGGTCAGAGTCAGGTTTTTCCTGGCTTTCCAGGTGTCCTGTACGAAAAGCCCGAAGGTTCGAGAAGCTGCATTCCAATCCCACAATTTTTGTTGACCGGTCGCGGGGTCATACATGATCCCGTTTTCGTTGGTCGGGGCATCCTGGGCCAGTTTCAACAAGTTATCGAATGAAAATTTTGGTTGTGACCAAGGTCCTTGAAAGGGCTCGACGTCGTCCCCATACCACCCTTCGTAGCCAAACTTCAAGGTATGGGCGCCTCGCACGTGGGTGAGGACGTCACGCCAGTGGTAGTTGTGCTGAATGAAGTCGCCTTGTGCGAATCCCACGCCGAATGCCTGATTTCCATCAACCGTATTGACTCCGTTTACGGATATGGATGGCACGGTATAGTCTTTCGCCCCACTGCCTAGGACACCTTCAACCCTGCTCATACCGAAGGTGGCATCATTCAGCGTCGTCGGTGAAAATGTGTGTGTCCAGACGCCCTGCAAGGCGATTTGCCATGTGTTGTTCAGGGCGGAAAATTGCGGCATGGGGGAAGCCACTCCCGTGGTCAGGAGTGTTCTGAAGAGGCTCCCGTAAATTCGATCCTTGTTGAATATCTTGTCGAGCCGCGCAAAGTATTGCGTTCCGTTCCGAACTTGGACGCCGCCAAAAGAGCCGGAGTCGATCATGGGCAGATCGCAAGGAATGTTCTCAACTGCGGGCGTTCCGCAAATCGGATTCTTGTTGGCGTCCAGCCCGAAGACTCCTTGTGCCGTTCCGTTCGGTGCTACTCCGATCCCACCCAAATTAACTGGCTGGTATGTGCTCATCACGTGTGTTCCCACTGAGTCCGGATGGTGCTGTTGAGCCCAATCAATGAACTCGGGGGCTGTGAATGTCCTTGTTCCGCTAGCGCCCTGCGACGATCGCAGCGGCTCGACCGCGAAATAGAAGAACAGTTGGTGATGTGGAATGACCGGACCGCCAATCGCAAACGACATGTTGTTCGAGTGGAAGGGCTGATATTTGCCCGAGAAGTGCTGCTGAGCAAACATTTTCTGATACGTAAAGTAATCCGCCGCCGATCCGTGAAACTGGTCGGTGCCAGATCGTGTCGTGAAAATCGTCTGCAGTCCAGCCGCGCGACTGTACTCACTCGTAAAGGTGTTGACCTGAATGCTCGTTTCCTGGATCGCATCTGGATTCGGGGTCAGATTCAAAACCCCTTGGCGAATTCCGCTGGTCACGTCGAGACCATCCACGACGTACTGATTGTTGTTCTGGCCTTGCCCGTTAGCGTTCGCATCCACCTGTGTTTCTGTCGAGTAGTTGTCGACACCTGAGCCTGGGCTGCCGGATCCGCTGGTTCCCAAACCAGAAACTCCGGGTGCCAAGGTCACGAGCGTCACCAGGTTACGCCCTGCAACCGGTAGTTGGGCAACTGCGCGACTCTCGAGGGTTAAATGCGTGCGGCTGTCCGCTGTATCGACAACTGGGGCCTCGGTGGTAACGGTGACTTGCTCGGAAATCGAGCCTACCTTCAACGTGATTGGAACACTCAGGTTTTGCTCCGTGAGCAAGTTGATCTCGACCTGGGTTTTATTGAACCCGGCCGCCTCGACCGTGATCTTGTACGCTCCGGGAGCAAGGCTGACGAAGCGATAGTCTCCAGCCGCGTCCGACGCAGTCGTCGACATAATCCCGGTGGCGGGGTTTACGAGTGTGATTTTTGCGTTCGCGATCGCTGCATTGCTGGGATCCTGGATGTTTCCCTGAATGCTGCCTGTGAACTGTGCAAAGACCGACCCGCAAGCCAGCAGCAAAACTGCGACCAGGGCGATCGAGTATGCAGAGTGAGTTTTTGCGATCATGTTCATCCCCACGATGAGTCGAGCGGACGGCGTTTTTGGGAAAACGTTTACTAATGGGTGACACTTATAGCTCTCTCCCAGATCAGTGTCAAGAAATTTCTAATTGATTCGCACTAGAAGAGCGATTTGGGGAGAAGGCGAGTGCGCGCTTACGAGGGCGCTTAAAGCTCCCGAACGTATGTGCCACTTTCATTTTTTCGGCCAGCCCTTGGAAGGCACGATCCCAGTTCCCTCGCGCACGGTCACCAGCTGATTCGCCACGACGCCCTTTAATTTCTCTCGAAGGCCGTTGGGCCAGCAAATCTCAAGGTCCGCCGAACTCGACGAGCCCAAGCCGAAGTGGAGCCGCGGATCATTGCACGAGTAATAGCTCGACTGGCTCAGCACCGCCTGGGCTTGTACCTTCCCTCCGTAGCTCACAAGAACCCGGGCACCGATGGCGCTGCGATTGGACTTCACTCCTTCCAACTTCACCTTGATCCAGTTCTGTTTGGCCTTGAGGTCGTTGCGCAGAAGAGACGGCGGCTCGTTCAAATTCACGATCAAGATGTCGACGTCACCATCGTTGTCAAAATCTCCAAAGGCGCAACCCCGACTGCAGTGTGGTTCAGCCACGCTTGCACCGGCTTCCTCTCCGAGTTCTTCGAACGTCCGGTTGCCCAGGTTGCGAAACACTGCACGCGGAGTCTTGTTGGGATACTGGGGCAACTTGCGCTCAACTTCGGGGTACACGTTGCCGGTCACCATGAAAACATCGGGATTCCCGTCATTATCGAGATCGACGATGCCTGCGCCCCAGCAGATGTAGCGAGTCTCGACAGCAACGCGGGCGGAACGCGTGACGTCGTCAAAATTACCGCTTCCGTCGTTGTGGTAGAGACCGTTTGCATCCTCGGTGAAATGAGTCTTGAAGAGATCGAGATGGCCGTCCAGGTCGTAATCGCCGACACCAACTCCCATGCCAGCTTGCTCCATGCCGTCATCGCTGAGGGAAACCCCGCGTACTACGCCTTCTTCACGAAACGTGCCGTCGTGATTGTTCATGAACAGCAGGCTGGGCGTGGAATCGCAAGCCACAAAAATATCGGGCCATCCGTCCTCATCGAAGTCTGCGGCAACCACGGTCATGCCATAGCTTTCCGTGGCTTTGGCAATTCCGGCTTGCTGGCTTACATCGGTAAACGTGCCATTGCCATTGTTGCGATAGAGCAAGTGTCGGCCGGTGGGCAATCCGCGCGGCCCGCACTCGACGGGGACGCCCTTCCAGTTGCAGTTGCTGTTCTCGCCTGGCACCGGTGCGTGTTCGAACGAGAATCGAACGTAGTTCGAGACGAACAAATCGAGATGGCCGTCGCGATTGTAGTCAACAAAACTGCAACCGGCACCCCAGCGCGGCTCATCGTTCCACAGGCCCGCTTCCTTCGTCACATCGGTGAAAGTGCCGTCGCCATTGTTACGATACAGGCGGTTCTGTCCAAAGTAGGTACAGAAGAGATCTTCGAACCCGTCGTTGTTGTAATCGCCAACGCAGACGCCCGAAGCCCAGCCCACGGCCTTCAGTCCGGCCTTCTCGGTAACGTCGCTGAACGTTCCGTCCCGATTGTTTTTGTACAGACGATTGGTGGCTTCCGGAGGGTCACCCGCCAGGCGCGTTCCGGAAAGCAGGAAGATGTCCATCCATCCGTCGTTGTCGTAATCGAAGAAGGCGCACCCGCAGCCGGTAGACTCCAGAATGTATTTCTTGTTCTCGACACCTCCATAAATCACGGGGGCACGCAGGCCCGCCTCCGTGGCAACATCGACAAAGTACGCGTTAAAGGGACGCCCCGAGGCGGGCGGACGTGGCAAGGACTTGGCTTTGTGCGTGGACACACCTTGCGCCAGCAGCCTTGCGGCTGACGCCGAAATCATTGAGCCTAACGAGAGCTGCACGAAGGAACGCCGGGTGAAAGGCATGAACGAAGTTCTGTCCTGTCTCCGAATGTGCCCCGTTGCATGCATCCGCAGAGGCCGGCCGGGTAAAGGTTTACTGATGCGGCTGGGCGGCTGGCTCGGAGGCGTTGTCTTCCACCAGTTTATACCGGTTCCGGTCTATCTCTTGCCGGGAGCTTTCCGCACGTAGTTCTGCGAGGCGCCTGAGCAAATCTGGAATCTCATCTTTTTCTCCCGCTTTGCGGAGTCCCTGAATCAGGTGGTACACGGCCGTCTGATTCTTTGGATCGCTGTTCAATGCCTTGCGGCATTGTTCGATGGCGAGTTGATTTTCCCCAGCCTGCAGGTAGAGCTTAGCTAGCACGTCGTGAGCTGCACTAAAGCTTGGTTCGAGCGCGACAGCCTTTTTCCCCGATCGCAATGCAGCCTCGAAATCGGCCGACCCCGGATCGGACCCCTTCTGCGCCAATACATCTGCTTGCAAATACCACAAGAAGGGATCGGTCGGCCTTTTCGCCAACTTCGACCGAATGGTGGTCAGGGCGCGATCTGGATCGTTGCTCTGCACGGCTTGCAGTCCCTGCGCAACGGACCCGAGCGAGTTCGCCGGATCCAGTGAGTTGGCCATCTCAAAGTCGGCTTCTGCCTCGTCGTAGCGTGCCAGTTGAACGTAAAGAACGCCCCGTGCCACATAGAGGCGAGCAGCGGCGGGCTGCAGTTTCATTCCGCTGTTGATCATATCGACTCCGACCTGAAAGGACTGGTGGTCCATCGAGAAATTTGCGAAATCAAGATAGAGGTCGGTATTGCGCGGATCCGTAACAATCGCCTCCCGCAAAACTCGAACTGCCTCGGGAGTATTGCCACTTGCCTCGTATGCCGAGGCTGCGAGCCGCAACAACTTCGCATCGGGAGGATCTGTTTTCAGCAACGGTTCCAGAGTCGCGACGGCGTCCTTGGGCCTGTCCGCCATCAATTGCGCGGATGCCAGTTGAAAGCGAGCACGGTGGTCTTCGGAATCCAGATTCACAGTGGCCTGCAAAACGACTATCGCTCGATCAAACTGTTTGAGCTTCAGCAGGCACGCGGCGTGTTCCTGCAATGCCGCCGGCTGAGAACTCATGAGCGGTCCACCCTTCTCGAAGTGCTCCACCGCAGTTGCACAATCCCCTTGCCTGTAAGCTAAAACGGCGAGCATGGCGTGGCTGGTCGTATCGTCAGGCCGTAAGCGGAGGACGTGTTCGAGGAGTGGGACGGCAGCCTTGCTGCCGGCGTCGTACTCAATCTGAGCTGCGGCTTCCAGAGCCGGGAGATAGTCGGGTGAGATCTTCAGCGCTGTACGAAACGAAGCGAGAGCTTCTTGCTTGTGTCCCGCGCCCGAATGAGCAAGGCCCTGCAGCATCCATAACTGCGCACGTCCTGGAGATTGTCGGATCGCCGGTTGAAGAATTTGCAGAGCCCTGTCGAATTCTCGGGCGCGCAGCGCTTCGGTCGCGGCGCCCATCGGGTCCGCGTTGCTTTGTCCGAACAGAAAAACGACAATCAGACAAACCGAGGCGCTCATGATAAAGGCGCACCTGGCGGACCGTTTCATACCCTTAATTATCTCGCGCGATGCCTTCAGAGTTCTAACTCGAGGGCTTTCCCCGGCCCGTAAGTTCGCGTATCAGCATTACTTCGGCTTCGCGATAAGGCTTTCCGTCAGGGTGAAGGACTTCATGGAACCAGACAGCCGGCTCATCCACGATGTAGGGATGTCGCCAGGAATCCCATGGGTAGTAGGTCTGCGTCTTCCCGGCGACAAACCCCCAATTGATCGCTCCGATCTTATATTTCTTCGCGACTGGCAACACGGTGTCAAAGGTGCTGCCCGCCCCGCGCGCCATGTATTCGGTGCAGAACACGGGGCGGTTGAACTTCTGCAGGAATAGAACTTCACTCTCGAAGCTCTCCGGCCATCCATAGTTGTGGAAGGTGATCACATCCGAGTTGTCCAACTGGATCTGTTGCGTCTTCGTCGGTGGCGCGCCCTTCATGAAATCGATATCCCATACACCGCTGGTAAGGGGCTGCGACGGATGCGCCTCCCTTGCCCACGAGAAAACCTTGGGAAGCATTTCTTCGACAACCTGAGCTTTGTTCTTCAACTCCTGCTTACCGTAACTACCATCGTTCGTGTTCGAGGGTTCATTCCATACGTCCCACCCAAGCACGCGAGGATCGGTGGCAAATGCGCCCACCACGCCGACCACGTACGCCTTCAGCCTCTCCTGCTGGCCAGGATCTCTCAAGGCCGCTGCACCCGGGGATTGCACCCAACCCGAATTGTGAACTCCGGGAACCGGAGGATGCTGCATACCGAGTTTCGGATTTGGATCCCAGCACGAATCAAAGAGTACGAATAGCGGCTTGATGTGGTGCTTTGAGGAAATCTCAAGAAACTTATCGATACGCTGCTTAAACCCTGACGGACTCTCCTGCCACACGAGGTCATGCAGGAAGACGCGCATCGTGTTCATCCCCATGTCCTCCGCCCAACCTAGCTCTTTGTCGATCTGCGCCGGATTGAAGGTCGTCGCCTGCCACATCTCCAGTTCGTTGATAGCGTCTGTGGGAATGTAGTTGCTCCCAACGAGCCAAGGCTGCTGGTCGTACCAGGACTTTGCTTTTTCTTCCGTCCAGCGGGAGTTCTGCGCAAAGGCTGTTGAGGTTGAGAAGAGAAATGCGGCGATGCAAATAAAGACCGAAGGAAAAAACTTTCGTGGATCAGGAACCATGGTCCCACCTGCCTTGGGCCCGACTGTTGAGTTCGGGTTGTGTAAACGATTGCGAGCGCCCTGTACGTTACCACAAACCAGAAGGCAGGAAAGTAGGCGATTAACCAAACTTTCAGCCGCTTGTAAACGATTACGTTCTGGTACCATGCCGCGGGCGCTGGTTGCACGCCCCACTACGCGCGCAGGACAACGGTGAACATGCACACATATCGTCGCAGAGTGTTGCTCGTCCTATTGTTTTTCTGGGCGTGTAGCATCGCGTTTGCGCAGCAAGAGGTGAAGGCATCGCTTGCAATCAACGCAGCCAAAGTCGAGAACACCATTAGTCCGACTTTGTACGGTCAATTCGCCGAGTTCATGTTCGAGGATATTAAGGGCGGACTGTATGCGGAACTGATTCGCGATCGAGGCTTCAACGAAGCACCCAATGCTCTTGGCTTGTCGAGATACTGGGAACGCGATCCCGACGACAGGGACGACGACGACGCTCTGCACTTCACGTGGGACGACTCCGTCTACGCCCCTGTACGAAGCAATGCCAACACGCTGTCCTCGCATTCCTTACGCGTCGACATCGACCGGGATGACGGCCGAAGGCGCGGGATTCGCCAAGGGTGGATTCCCATCCGCAAAGGACTCGAATACAACGGCTATGTCTGGGTGAAGTCGGCGGACTTCAGCGGGACAATCACCATTGCTGTTGAGGCTGATCAGACGGGCGGGGAGCGATATGCCAGTGCCACGCTGGCGAGTGTCAACGGAGATTGGAAGCAGTATCGCTTTACTTTGGTCCCGGAGAAGTCTGATTCCCTAGCGAAGATCGCGATTGTCTTCAATGGCCACGGGCGCTTTTGGATCGATCAAGTGTCGTTGCTTCCGGGCGATGCCGAAGGCGGAGTTCGCCAGGATGTCGCGGAGAAAGCGCTGGCACTGCATCCGGCATTTATTCGCTGGCCGGGTGGCAACGTGGCGCAGGACTATCACTGGCAATGGGGTGTCGGCCCGCGTGATCAAAGGCCAGTCTGGGTCAACCCGGCTTGGCGCAACGAACTGGAGCCGAGCGACTTCGGAACCGACGAGTTCATCCATTTCGCCCGGCGAATGGGTGCCGAACCGTCGCTTACTGTGAATGTGGAGGGGCCTGGAGCAACCGCGGATGAAGCCGCCGCGTGGGTGGAGTACTGCAATGGATCTCCGCAATCAAAATATGGGGCCATACGCGTGGCAAACGGGAATGCAGAGCCTTTCCGGGTGCAGTACTGGGAAATTGGAAACGAAATCTGGGGAGACTGGGTGCGCGGTCACAGCGACGCTACCACGTACGCCAACAATCTGAATCGTTACGTGGAGAAGATGAAAGCTGTTGATCCTTCTATCCGAATCATCGCCACGGGCGACAATAACCTCGAGTGGAATCGCACCGTCCTTACGGTTGCGGGCAAAAATATTGACTACCTGTCGGTTCACCATTACTACGGTCCCGCCGACATGAAGGGCGACGTTAACAATCTTCGGGCCCGACCACTCCACTACGAACAGTTCTATCGCCAGATGCAGAGGATGATCCGGGAGCTGGCACCCGGCCGCGACATCAAACTCGCCGTCAACGAGTGGAACACGACATTTTCTCTACCGCAGCAACACTCGATGCAATCCGCGGTCTACGCCGGTCGCTTGATGAATGTCTTTGAGCGCACCGGCGATGTGGTCCAGATGAGTGCAGTTTCTGACCTGGTGAACGGGTGGACCGGTGGCGTCATTCAAGCAAGCCGCCACGGCGTATTCGTCACACCGACTTACCTCGTCAATACCTTGTACGCTTCTCACCTGGGGCGTGACCGATTGTCGAGCTCTGTTCAGGGACCGACGTTCGACTCCACTTTGGAAGGTAAGGCCGTATCAGCGATTGACGCCGTGGTGAGTCGATCCGCGGACAGCAAGCGGATTTTCATCAAGGTGGTCAATACCGATCCATTAACAGCCATCGCCACCACAATATCTTTGACCGGGACTCATGTCGCGCGGCAGGCAGTAGTCGAAACAGTGAGCGGTGAAAGCCTGGACACCTCGAATGATTTCAGCCACCCCGACGCAGTGCAGATCGCAACCGGCAAGATCGATGCGGGCTCATCCTTTACAGTGACGCTGCCAGCACATTCCGTGTCAGCGATCACACTGGACGTGGAGCCGTGACGTTACGGGCCGCGCACCGTCCCCTCTGGAAGCAAGCCAACTGTCGCTCCTCAGTTCCAATTTGCGAGCACAAGCGTCTGCCTAGCCCAGCGTCAACACGAGCTTGGTCACCGATGCAGGTGAAAAGGTGTACGTTAGCCTCCCGCCTTTGCCCTCCACCGCCTTGCTTTGAGGGGTTACGACGTTCCGCTGCTCAAATGAGTTGTGAGCATGAATATCGGGGTTCGTGAGCGTAGTGGCGGAGCCGGACTGAACACTTGCACCCCGGACAACAATTTCAGTTTCGTGCGCGCTGGTGACTTCAGGGTTCACGGCGGTCAGTACCAGTTGCTTGTCGTGCAGGGATGCCGATCCCTTAAGGCCCCAGAAGCGCGCTTGCTTGCCGTCGCGGTCGTACGTTACGTCGGGGACGGAAAAGATCGTGCGCAGGCTTTGGCCCCCCTGGTGGTCGGCGTACATCCCAAAGACATGACCAACCGGGGTGACGCAGAATTTGTCTTCGTGAGCCAAGTACAGGCTATTCAGGCAATTGATCAGCTGCGCACAATTCGCCATCGCCACTTTCTCAGGATGACGATTGAACATGTCGAGCGTCATGCCGCTGAACACCGCGTCGCGTAGTGTTGGTATCTGCTCAAGTTGGTTTGTCGGAGTTGCCTCGCCGCCCGGTCGATACCAGGGCCCCCATTCGTCGACGATGAGCTTGATGCTGTGCTCGTGATCAAATTCGCTCATGATCTGCCAATGTCCGGTGATGAGGCCTTCCATTCGCTCGCCTTCGCGGAGAAGTTCGTACCAATCGACGACGTCGAACTTTAGTGCATCGCCTTTGCCCTTGACCCAATCCTGAGTGGCGCCGCGACTCAGATTCCACGCATAGTGATGAAGAGCCATGCCATAGATTGAGCGCAGTTGTCCTCTTCCCTTCTTCAGGATTTCTTCCAGGAAGCCTCGCGTCCAGTTCCAGTCGTCCACATTCGGTCCGGATGCGATGAAGGCGAGTTCCTGATGAAAACGCGGCACCCAGGTCGTCCAACGGCGAAACTCCACAGCGTATTCCTGGGGAGTAAAGTTGCCGCCGCACCCCCAGCTCTCGTTCCCCACTCCCCAATAATGAACGTTGAATGGTTCGGGAAATCCCGCCGCCGCGCGTGTGTCGGCGAGGGTGGTGCTGCCCGCGGGCGAATTGCAGTATTCGATCCAGCGGTAAAACTCCTGGGCGCTCAGACTGCGCACGTTGCCGGCAAGATACGGCTCGCTGCCAATCAGTTTGCAGAAGCGAACGAATTCGTTGGTGCCGAACTGATTGGGATCGTACTTGTGACTGGCCGGAGCACTGGGAGACTCTTCGTCCTCCCAGAAGTTGGTGCGGCGGGGACGCTTATCGGCCGGCCCAATGCCATCCCGCCAGTCGTAGCTGTCAGCGAAGCAGCCACCCGGAAAGCGCACGACCGATGGCTTGATCTTGCGCATTTCGTCGACCAATTCCTTTCGAATGCCATGGATGTTAGGGATCTTCGAATTCTCGCCGACCCACATTCCGTCGTAGACAACACCGCTGAGATTCTCGGTGAAATGCCCATAGATGTTGGGGGAGATCGTGCCCAACGGCTCGTCGGTTAGAACTTCGATACGAGCGCCGGTGGTGGCAGAGTCAAATGCCTCGGCAAAAGGCAGGCAACGGGTGGCCAGCAAGACTCCGGCTCCTGCGACCGTGCTGCGAAGAAGATCTCTCCGTCGAATCATGGCTCGCCTCCAGGACTGAGGATTGTGAAAATGCACTTGCGGCCGCGGGTGGATGCGCCGCAACAAGCAACACGCTACGGGCGCATCCAACGCTAGCTTGCGCTCTAACGAGTAGAAAACTTGAAAACGGTGGTGGTGGAATAGGTCTGGCCCGGCTTGAGCGTCGTGGATGGAAACTTGGGATGATTGGGCGAGTCCGGAAAGTGTTGCGTCTCCAAACAGAATCCGTAACGATGTTTGTAGACCTTGCCACCCTTGCCCGTGATCGTTCCATCGAGGAAGTTGCCGCTGTAGAACTGAACGCCCGGCTCGATGGTGAGGACCTGAAGAACGCGGCCGCTGTTGGGCTCGTACGCCTCGGCGGCCAATTCTGGCGAGTGCGCCCCGTGAGAGGTCAACACCCAGTTGTGATCGTAACCCTTGCCGACCTTGATTTGCGGATCGTCCTGATTGATCCGCGCGCCGATGGCAGCGGCATGCGTGAAATCGAAAGGCGTGTCTTTGACCGGGCGCAGTTCGCTGGTCGGAATTAAAGTGTCGTCGACCGCCGTAATGTGATCTCCTCGAATCATTAACTGGTGACCGAGAATGTCACCGGTCCCCTGTCCTGCGAGGTTGAAGTAGGAATGATTCGTAAGATTCACTACCGTCTCTTTGTCGGTGGTGGCGGAATAGGCGATTGTCAATTCATTCTGATCCTTCAGCGTGTAGACAACCTTGGCTGAGAGATTCCCTGGAAAACCTTCCTCCCCGTCCTTGCTCACGTAGGTCAATTCCAGTGCCTGTCCTTTGGCGCCGGAAACATCTTTCGCGGTCCATACACGCTTGTTGAATCCCTCCGGACCGCCATGAAGAGTGTTATCGCCATCGTTCTTAGGCAGTGTGTAGGTGGCCCCATTGAGCGCGAACTTTCCATGGGCGATTCGGTTGCCATACCTGCCGATGAGGGCGCCGAAGAAGGCTTTATTGGTGAGGTAGCCGTCCAGGCTGTCGTAGCCCAGAACGACGTCGTCGAATTTCCCATTCCGATCCGGAGCTTTCAGCACGACGATGATCCCGCCAAAGTTGGTGATCGCGACCTCCATTCCCTTCTTGTTGGTGAGGGTGTAGAGATCGACCTCTCGTCCGTCGCTGGTCTTTCCGAACGGTTGCTTTTTCATGGTTGGTTTCGCCTCGGCCGTGGCAGGCAAATGCCACGTCACCATTATGCCGACAAGTAGTAGTGCAATCACAAACACACGAAGTTTCAAAGTTTCCTCCGACGGTTGTTTTCTCACAAAGACTTCAAAATTGGGACCAGATTTCACTGAGGCCTACCCCCTATGCCTCGTGCAGACGAGACTCCGTAGAGGATCACGCCATGTGCAGGCAGATCTACCGTGATCGAGTCGGCAGTACCGACATCGCGGCGCTCCCATAAATCTCTCAACCGGTAAGCTGTCCCTTCGAAGCCTAACTCTTTCCACGAATACTGAAATGTCGACCTTTCATCCCCGATGTTGAAGATCGCGAGATACCGGCGACCCTCAGACTGGGCACGCGCGACCCATGCAACCACTTTGTCAGTCGCAATCACTGGACGGTTGGAAGTAGTGTGTTGATCTACCGCAATCACCTCAGGATTCGTCAACAACGACGTCGTCCACGCGTCGTTCGATGGCAGATCGCCGCCCATCATGAGTGGCGAGCGAAATATCGACCAAAGGGTCAGCAAGGTACGCTGCTCGTCGTGCGAGAGCCGGGTCCAGCGCGGCTTTCCCCAACCGGGAGCAGGCCCCAGGAACCCGAGCGGCAGCATGTCGGCATCGGGCCAGTGGCCCGGCTCAGCATAAGCGGCCCACTTGGCCACGCGCGGAAACTGGTCGCCCAAACCCTGCGGATAGTCCACGGTGCTGTGCCAAAGATCCCAGACGTCATCCGAGATTCGCCACATGTGCGCGTACTGGCGCATCTCGTCAAGTTTGTCGAGAGGAGCGCCTCCGGGAGAAAGGCTAAGAACAATCGGGCGTCCGGTTTTCTTTAGCGCCACGCTCAGCATCCGGATGTCGTCGCCTTTGTAGGGGCGGCTGCTGATGCAATCGGCTTTAATCAGGTCGACGCCCCAACTCGCATACAGTCGGGCAATCGAGTCGTAGTATGCCTGGGCGGCAGGTTTCGTTGAGTCAGTCCCATAGTTGTCAGGATTCCAGGGGCACGTATCGTGAGTGTCGGCGGCATCCGCGGCGTGAAATGAAGAGACTTCCATGGGAAGGTTCTTTTCGACAGCCGCTTTCGGAATTCCGCGAAGAATGTGAATTCCAAATTTCAGGCCGAGCCCATGAGCGTAATCGGCCAGAGGCTTGAAGCCGGCACCCCGCCCCGCGGAAGGAAAGCGATTGATTGCCGGCGTGTATCGTCCGTGATCATCCATGCTGAATTGCGACTCGGGCGAGTTTCCGGCCGGCAACGGATTGGTGACAAACCATTCCATGTCGACGACCACATACTGCCAACCACTCGATTTCAGATGGTCCGCGAGCCACCGCGCGTTTGCCTTGAATTGTGTTTCGTTGACGGTTGTTCCGTAGGCATCCCAACTGTTCCAGCCCATGGGTGGAGTTGCGGCTAACACGGAAGAACGATCGGCAGAGGGATGCGATTCGACCGCTTTCGATGCAGCCGCCAAGAATAGTGCAGTGATGAGAACACAACGGCTACGCGCCGGGGCGTCGCGCATCGAGTTCGTGAATGGTCTCGCCAAAGTTATTCGCTGGCGCGGATTCCAATTCAGGCTACGACTTCCTTCTTATGAACCGACTCCGCAATTCGAATTAATGCAGGCAGTACTCCTGCCAGAGGATTCTTGCCGGGCTCGCCGAGAGCGAAGTAGAGGTCACGGTATAGCGGGTAGAGGCCGTTGTAAACCCGCTCAGCCTCAGCCTCCGGCTCGTAAACCTTGTGAGGTGGGCATATCTTGTTCTGAGCCTCTTCGACTGTTGGGAAAGTTCCGGCCGCCAGGAAAGCGAAGATTGCAGAGCCCAGGCTGACCACGCTCTTGGCCGGCACCAGCACTGGACGTCCGAGAACATTGGCGTAAACGCGGTTAAGCACGTTGTTCTTCTGTGGAATTCCGCCGGCATTGATCACGCGCTTGATGTGAACACCGTGGCCAGCCATGCGGTCAAGGATGACGCGAGTGTGGAAGGCCGTGCCTTCGATCGCAGCGAAGAGTTCATCCTGTGCTGTGCTCTGCAGATTCCAACCTAGCGTGACGCCGCGCAGGTTCGGATTGACAAGGACGGTTCGGTCGCCGTTGTCCCATGTGAGACGGAGCAGACCGGTTTGACCGGCCTGATATTCCTCAAGTCCACGGCTGAGTGTCTGGACGTCGGTTCCGGCCCGCGTAGCGATCGCGTTGAAGATGTCCCCCACCGCCGATAGCCCAGCTTCGATGCCCGTTCGCTGGGGGTGAACACTTCCCTGTACTACTCCACAGACTCCCGGCACGAGGTTCACGGACGGTGTGATGCCGATAATGCAGGTCGAAGTTCCGACTACATTAACCATGTCATCGGTTCGGCAGCCGGCACCAATCGCGTCCCAATGCGCATCGAACGCTCCGACCGGAACTGGAATGCCCGCCTTCAATCCGAGTTGTTGCGCCCAGTGTGGTGATAAGGTTCCGGCAATCTGGTCGGAAGTCGCGTACGTTCCACCCATCTTTGCGCGGACGCCCGCGAATAGCGGATCCACCTTGACGAGGAATTGCTCGGGCGGCAGACCGCCGAGAGCAGCGTTCCAGAGCCACTTGTGCCCCATTGCGCAGATGCTGCGCTTTACTTTCTCTGGGTCGGTGATGCCGCACAGCGTAGCGGCCACCATATCGCAATGTTCGAAGGCGGAAGCAAACTGAGATCGCTTGTCAGGATTGTGACGCAGCCAGTGTAGAAGTTTGGAAAATCCCCATTCCGACGAGTAGACACCGCCGCACCATTGAATCGCGTCTAGTCCTTCACGATGCGCTGTCTCGGTGATCTCGGCAGCTTCGCCCTTCGCGCGATGATCACACCATAGATAGTATTCGCCCAACGGTTGAAGATTCTTGTCGACAGGAATAACAGAAGACCCGGTGGTATCGAGCGCAATGGCCTCTACCTGATCCCCTGTAATCCCGGCCTTCTTCACTGCCTCGCGGGTCGCATCTGCCAAAGCGTTCATGTGATCCGCGTGCGATTGGGTAGCGTATTCGGGATCTTCGCGTTTGCGGTGCAGGGGATACTCAGCGACC
>Ga0210406_10002184_pt1 | contig 22721 bp, 17 predicted proteins | sample IncBWC30MmetaG_FD_155454 | JGI IMG/M metagenome (GOLD analysis project Ga0210406, IMG submission 155454) | Forest soil microbial communities from Barre Woods Harvard Forest LTER site, Petersham, Massachusetts, United States - Inc-BW-C-30-M | ecosystem: Environmental > Terrestrial > Soil >...
CTCGTGAGGCGGGGGCGTAAGATCACTTTCCGCAAGCCTACTACTCGTTACCGATCCGGATGATTCCGGTCGAGAATCGATCGCAATCGATCCCAATACGCATGGGCTTAAGCGGCCCGCATTTTTCAGCAGTCTTCTCCAGCCGCGTGCTATATAGCCGGTCTGTTTCGCACCTTGGGAACTTGTTCGCCCCCAAACTGCCTTTAGTACGGCCTATGGAACGCTTCCACCAATAAGGTTGCGAACTTGACAGCTTGCATGCAACTCAACGTGGGATCGATGTTGCGACTCTGCCTGGGATCGCGGGGATTCAGGCGCGCCTGAATCAGCAGGGCAAACTGTGAATAGAAGTGCAAACATGTTTTCAACGAATTCAAAACCGTAGCGACCATAATTGCGCCATGACATCTAATGACGCAATGGTATCCGTAGCGAATGGCTGCGCGCGCGCTCGACATGCGGGACAGTCATGGCGCACCCGAACCGTTAGTCGTCTCGATCGACATAGATCAGCTTGTCCTTTTCTAAGGTGAAGGTACATACAAAATGGAAAGCACCTACAAAGCAGTGGAAGTCTCCGCACCCGGCGTGCTTCGAGTCGTTGAGCGACGAATTGCTGAGCCTGGACCCGGTCAGGTTCGAATTCGGGTAGAAGCTTGCGGAATCTGCCACACCGATGCGGCCACGGTCACCGGAGCTTACCCGGGTCTGACTCTGCCGCGCGTTCCTGGGCATGAAGTCGTCGGCCGCATTGAGGCCTTGGGCAGCGCAGTGTCTGGATGGAAGGTTGGTCAACGGGTCGGTGTCGGCCTCATCGCCGGCGAAGACGGGGTGTGCGAACCCTGCCGGCGCGGAGACATGGTGAATTGTCAGAACCCGGTGGTGTCGGGAGTGACCGTGGACGGAGGCTATGCGGAAGTGATGATCGCTGAAGCGCGCGGCATCTCTTCTGTTCCACATGAGCTCAGTTCCGTCGAAGCTGCTCCTCTCCTCTGTGCAGGTATTACCACCTACAACGCTCTTCGCAACGCCGGCTTGCGAGGCGGAGATCTGGTCGCCGTGCAGGGCATTGGCGGCCTTGGACATCTTGGTGTGCAGTTCGCCCGGCACATGGGATTCCATACGGTCGCAATCGGGCGTGGACGCGAAAAGGAAAAGCTCGCGAAAGATTTGGGCGCACACGTCTACATCGATTCTGCTGCCGAGGATGGCGGAGCGGCGCTGCAGCGTATGGGCGGGGCGAGAGCGATTCTCGCGACCGGAACCAGCGGTGATGCTATGGGGCCTCTTGTGTCGGGTCTTGCGGCACACGGCAAGCTCATCGTGGTGGGTGTACCGCAGGACGAGATTAAGTTGAATGCGTTTCCGCTCGTCTTTGGAGGGCGCTCGATCTACGGCAGCTTGACTGGCACGCCTATCGACAACGAGGACACCATGGCCTTCAGCGTCCTGGAGAATATTCGCCCGATGATCGAGACAGCTCCTCTGGAACAAGCTGCCGATGCTTACGCCCGCATGATGCAAGGCAAAGCACGTTTCCGCATGGTGCTGGTTATAAAGAACGGAGTCGCTTAGAGCGCGCTGAATTTTCGGTCGTATGGCAATGAGAATTGGGAGTTCGATGAAAACGGCCTCATCCGCTTGAGGTTTGCTTCCATCAACGATCTGCCAAATCGAGGCGACAGAACACAAATACCACTGGGCGTTAGCCCGCCGTCCGGACGATCATCCCGGACTAAGCGATCTTGGCCTCTGAGAACTCGGTTCACGTTGCGACGGGTGGTTTCCGAGTGGCAGCCTACGCTTTATGACTACGAAACGATGTACCTGGGTCAGCATGGACAATCCGCTTATGGTGCAGTACCACGATCCCGAATGGGGTGTGACGGTCCACGCTGGCTGGAGTGGATCGGGTGCGTCTAGACGTGTGTCCAGCGTAGACCTTGCGCGCGCTGGCTGCTAACAGTTCTTGTGCGAAGCACAGCGCTCCGCCAAAAGCTCCAAGTAGCTTGATCAACATTTCCGACCAGATGAGGCATCAAGTCTCGCCAGGCGAGATGAATGCGTGGCGATGCTCCTAACAAATCAATTGATTCTATTCACCCTCTAACCGGACAGTACTGATTTGAGAGCGTTAGCACCTCCGCACACTCCGAAGGCATCTAAAGAGCAGAGACATTTGTATGAAGCGATTTTTCCTCGTGGCGATCAGTTTGATTGTTCTGGCGGCGATTTCCGCATCGGCTGTGCCTAATCCGAGTACCGCGAAAGAGCCAGCGTTTCCAGGCATTCTGGCGAATGCGCGCTATGTCTACGTTTCCTCTTATGACGGAGATCAGTTCGATCCGAACCTGCTTCCCGAAGATCGGAACGCGATCGACGCCGTGCAGAACGCCATTCAGGAGTGGGGCAAACTCGTGATCGTGTACCGGCCTTCCGAAGCAGACATCATCATCCTCGTGATGAGCCGGCCTTCCGAAGATGTGATGGCCGTGTACGATGCGCACCCGTGGCCGAGTGGCAATTTTCTCTGGCGCGTCATGGGACGCGACGGTCTCCAGTCCGGCGAAACTCCGCTGGTCACGCAATTTGAAAAGGGATTCGAGAGCGTGCAGAGGCACAAGTAGACTTGCACGCGCGGGTCGGCAGCGCCCGAACGTGGAGGAAACCTCCGCCGCTCCAAGGCGGATACGACGATTTCTTTAACCCTTTGGCATTGCCAGAGCTTCTCCTTGGCTGTCTCGCAACTTGGGCAACTGCAGGCACCTCCTACTTCTGCTGCGCTGCTGCGGCGTGCTGCTTGGCCTCCGCAACGATCTCCTGAAACCTCGGGTCGCCGCGAAGGGGCTTGAAGTCGGGCTCTTTGTCCATGCCCAGACAGTCACCGGGGGAAAGTCCGTGTTCGACCGCCTCCCGAAGGAGGAGCAGCGCCTCGGACGTTTGACCTAAATGCACTTTCACGAGTGCGAGATTGTATGTGGAGGCAGCGGTGTCCATATGCTCCGGACCAAGGACGCGGCGTTGAATCGCGAGCACCTCCCGTTGCATCTTCTCCGCCTCGACCAAGCGGCCCTCATACAGCAGACTCATGGCAAGAAAACCTTGGGTCCTCAATGTAGTGGAGTGTTCTGGACCGAAGACGCGACTCTGCGTGGCCAGAGCCTCTTGCAAAAGCTTTTCTGATTCGGCATAGTTGCCGTGGCCGTCGTACAGCAGGATGTAACCAAGCGAGGTCATGGACCTCAGCGTATCGGTGTGTCCACTGCCGAGCACGCGCCGTTGGATCTCGAGCGCCTGACGCTCCACTTTTTCGGCCTCAGGGTAGCGGCCTTCCTCCAGCAGGATCTCTCCAAGAAAGCTCATCGACATCAAAGTACTCGGGTGTTCAGGGCCGAGCACGCGCCGCTGAATGTCGAGAGTCTCCCTCGCCAATTGTTCGGCCTCGGCGAAGTGGCCTTCCGGGCGCAAGATGTTGGTCAGGGCGCTCATCGACTTCAAGGTATCGGGATGTTCAGGCCCCAGTACACGACGCTGGACGTCGAGAGTCTGCCTCAACAGTTTTTCGGCCTCGGAATGACGTCCTTGCCAGCGGAAGATGTTGGCCAGATCGCACATCGACTTCAGTGTATCCGGATGCTCCGGACCGAGGACGCGGCGTTTAGTGTCCAGAGTCTCACGCTGCAGTTTTTCGGCCTCGGGGTAGCGGCCTTCTAAGAGCAGGATGTTGGCCAGGTCGCCCATTGACGTCAACGTATCCGGATGCTCGGGGCCAAGGAGGCGACGCTGAGTCTCGAGGGCCTGTCGCGCCAAGTTCTCGGCCTCGGGATAGCGGGCCTCCTTAAAGAGAATTTCAGCTACGCTACTCATCGATTTCAACGTATTGGGATCTTCGGGTCCGAGGACCTGGCGCCGCACGTCCAGTGCTTGTCTCAAGAGCGTCTCGGCCCGAGCATACAACCCCAGGTTTCCGTAAACCTGTCCCATCACAGCCATCATCTTGGCTCGCAGTTCCGGATCCCTCGCCATCCCACTGCTGATGTTTGCAGAAGCCTTATCGAGGACTTCGCGGGCGGTAATGGTGTTGCCCCGGGCTTCGCTCGGATCTGACACCTTGAACATGTTGGTCATGAACTCGGTGATGCGGTCGGCGCGGTCGCGTTCTCGGGTAATGCGGCGCAGTTCGACGGCCTGCACGATGGCGAAGGCCACTAACAACGTCAAGGCTGCGGCTGCCACGGCCACGCCCGCTGCATGCCGCCGCGTATACTTCGGGCCGGGATAGCTGAGACTGGCTGGGCGAGCGATGACTGGCCGGTTGCGCAGGTAGTTCTCGATATCGGCGGTGAGTTCCAACGGCGTCGCATACCGGCGCTCGCGATCTTTCTCCAGCGCCTTCATCGTGATCCAGTCCAGGTCGCCGCGCAGCAGACTGGTTAGCTGTTTGGGTTCAATATTTCGGGCCTCGGCTTTGCTGGTCGAGGTGTCGCGGTTCGTGCTCACCTTCGTGCTCGGCCGCGGCGGATCTTCTTCCCGCAACTTCCGCAAATATTCTTCAGGCCGTTGCTTCTTCCAGTCCGTTGCGTCCAATGGCAAGAACCCCGTCAGCAGTTCGTACAGAATCGCTCCCAGCGAGTACACGTCGGTGCGCGTGTCGATGTCGCGCACCTCCGGGTGCGCCTGCTCCGGGCTCATGTAGCCTGGTGTGCCCAGAAACGCCCCCATCTGCGTGAAAACGGTTTCGCCCGGAACCAGCGGTGCCGTCGCCTTCGCCAATCCGAAGTCGATGATGCGCGGCGTCGGTTTGCCGTCGACTTCCACCACCAGAATGTTCGACGGCTTCAGGTCGCGATGGATGATGGCCTTCTGGTGTGCGTGTTGCACGCCTTCGCAGACGGGGATGAACAACTGCAGGCGCGCGCGAATGCTCAGCTTCTTGGAATCGCAATAGTCGGTGATGGGAAGGCCGCCGACGTACTCCATCACCAGATAGGGCTGCCCGGTGAGAGTGGTCCCGGCGTCAAATACCTTCGCGATTGCGGGGTGATCCATGATGGCCAGCGACTGCCGCTCGGCTTTGAATCGCTGCACGGTTGCCGCATCGTACATCCCGGCCCTGATCAGCTTGAGTGCTACCCGGCGCTTGACTGGTTCGGTCTGCTCCGCCAACCACACCTGTCCCATGCCGCCTATGCCCAGTTCCTTTAGCAGACGATAAGGCCCGACGATTTGGGGCTGGGCAACGAGTTCTGTGGATTCGATCACCCAGGGATTTTTTGACAGATCATCAGAATCGCAATATGCGGCGAGCAGCGATTCGACTTCCGCACGCAACTCCTGGTCGTGGGCACAGGCTTCTTGCAGAAAGGCACCACGTTCCGCCGGCTGCTTCTCTAAGGCCGACCCGACGATTTCTTTAACCCTTCGCCATTGCTGGAGCTTCTCCATGGCTACCTCGCTTCATCTGCCTCGACAACCAAGCCTTCGTGCCGTTCCACTCGCGCTTCACTGTCGAGCGGGAAATGCCTAGCACTTCTCCAATTTCCTCGACTGACAGACCTTCAACAAAGCGCAGCTCGACTATTCGGGCCTGCTGTTCGTCCAACAATGTGAGCTGACTAAGGGCATCATCGAGCGCAATTACGTCTAAACTCCGCTCCGGTGCGACGATGGATGCGGCATCGGGTTCGACTTTGAGGCCTGCGCCACGCTTTGCCGCGCCATGGCTGCGGGCATAATCCACCAGGATCTGCCGCATTAAACGGGAGGTCAATGCCAAAAAGTGCGCTCGATTCTCGGTATCAAACGGTTTTTGATCCAGTAAACGTAGGTAAGCCTCATGAACTAGTGCAGCACTCTGCAGAGTATGGCCGGGCCGCTCCCGCCGCAGGTGATAACGGGCGATTTCGCGCAACTCCTTGTAGACCAGAGGGACGAGTCGCTCAAGCGCGTGCTGATCCCCACCTTTCCATTGCAGGAGCAGTTCGCTTACGGCTTTAGAAGGCAGTTGGGACACTTGCCTACCACAGGAGGAAAATCACCGAAAAGATAGTCTTCCCTCTCCGGCAAGTCAATTTTACGCCCCATTTACGTACCCACAGCTCTCTCCTAACAAGTTCGCTGGACCTTTTACTTCGAGTTTTCCGCAGTAGTAAGTAGAGGCCAAATCATGGCCGTAGCGGAAAATTCCAGCTCTTTCCATTACATACCCGAGGAGTTGAGGTTGCCCTTCAGCAGGATGCGTGCGAGTCAGAGTAGCCAATTTTCTCAAGTCGCTGCCGCGCTTCCTCCAAGCAGCAAGTTTGTAGAAATTTAGCCGTGAATCTGGTCGAGGAGGTCCATAGAGATATGAAACGCACTTTCCTAAAGCAGTTAGTCGCGACTATTCTCTTGGCGGGATGCGTCACCCTGGTCGTGGTGGCACAGAACGGCAAGGCGGTCTTTGGGGCGCATGATCCAGGCCCACGCCCCAATCCTCAGTCTCACATTCCGAACCCTGTGCCGGGCCTGAACGAGAATGAAACTGCTCTGTTCAACGAGAGCCTTCTTCGCGTTTCCGAGCTGGAAGGATCTTGTGACACTTGCGCACAGCAGCCGCCAAACGTCCCTCCCATCGACCCCGATCCGGACAACCCGTTTTCGCCACTTTCGCTGGTAAACTCGGCGGGTATGAGTCCTGTCTTCAACGCCGATCAATGTTTTATCTGTCACTCTCAACCGGCTATTGGTGGCAGCTCGCCAAGACACAATCCCGCAGAGAAGATCGCGCATCGATTGGGCGGAACTAATATCGTGCCACCTTTCGAAACACCCCAAGGCGCCTTTCGTGAAGTCCGCTTCAAGTACAATCCCGATGGCACGCGCGATGGTGGTGTCCACAGTCTCTTCACGCTGCAGGGGCGCTCGGATACTCCCACATGCAATTTGAAGCAGCCGGACTTCGCAAAAGCGGTTCGCGACCACAACATAGCCTTTCGCACTCCGCTTCAGTTGTTTGGACTGGGTTTGATCGAAAGTATTCAAGACTCCGCCATTCGCGCCAACATGGCTGCTAACCAGGAGGAAAAACGCGCCCTGGGAATTGCGGGTCATCCCAACATCATTCCCAACAACGGCACGATCAGCCGCTTCGGCTGGAAGGCACAGAATGGCTCGATCACTATTTTTGCCGGCGAGGCCTACAACGTAGAAATGGGTATCAGCAATGATGCTTTTCCCATGGGCCGCAGCGAAGACCCAAGTTGCAGTGAGGTTTACGAGCCCTTCGATATCCCCCGCACCGATATATCGCTCTACAACAATCCTCTGAAGATCATGCCGGCCTGGCTGATGTTCGCCGAGTTCATGCGCTTTGTGGACGCTCCCCAACCCGCGCCGTTGTCCGCTAGTGCGCAACACGGCAAGGAGCTCTTCAACGGCGTTGGCTGTGCACTTTGCCACACTCCATCGTTCAAGACACCGGGAGCCGCAAATCCCTCGGCCCCGCTGGAGGAAATCGGGCCGCACTCCGTTGCACTCCGCGGACAAACGGTGAATCTCTTCTCTGACTTGCTGGTCCACCACATGGGTGCAACCTTGGCCGACAATATTGTCCAAGGAAATGCCGGACCCGACGAATTCCGCACCACGCCTCTATGGGGTCTTGGGCAGCGCTTGTTCTTCCTTCACGACGGACGCACCAGCGACCTGAATGTGGCGATTCAGGACCACTTCTCACGACGCTTTTCCGATGGCGGCGACAATCCCGCCAAAGATCTTCGGTCCTATACCTATGGTCCGTCGGAAGCCAACGCGGTTGTGGATCGCTTCAACACCTTATCAGAAGAGGATAAACAAGCGATCCTTAATTTTCTGCGATCACTGTAACGACCAGAAGGAGGGGCTCCCTAGATGGGGGCCCCTCCAGGAGAAGAACCAGATGAAATTCATATTGCACATGCTTGCAGTCACCGCCCTCAGTGCTGGCGCTATGGCTACGTCTGCAGATCCTTTTGTCGGCAAATGGGTGCTTAACCCGCGAGAATCGAAATATCCTGCAGGCACTTGCCCGAAGAGCATGGTTATTCAAATGGAAAGCGCGGGTAAAGGAATTCGCTATCGCTCGGATACGACGTACGCCAGCGGCAGCACCGCTCACTCTGAATACAAGGCTGACTATGACGGCAAGCAAGCCTTGGTCAAGGGTAATCGCGGAATGCTCTTACCAGTGTTGCTGAAGCGACCTGACTCCCGCACGGTAATCGCTTCCTACACAAAGGCTCTTCAAGTTGTCGCCACGAGCCGCCGAGTTGTTTCCAAAGACGGGCAGCGTATGACGATCACGACGATTTCGAGGAATCAATCGGGGAAAGATGTGACAACTTTAGGCATATACGAAAAGCAATGAGAAAAGCGCCAGGTCAGAGTGATGATCCGGGTATGGTGCCTTGAGGTGATGTATGGCAAGCAATCAGGCTCTCGCGTCCGTAAGCTCACAAAGCACTTTGTTCAACCTTTTTCGTGTGCTCTCGACTCCATGGCTGGATCGTACCATCGCCGCCATCGCGTGCGTTCCGCTGGTGTATCTCGCCTACTACCGCTATGAGCACTGGCATCACGGGTTTCCTCTGCTTGCGGCGGCGCTAAATGTTCTAATTCTGGTCGTTACCATGGTCTTTCGCCGGCCTCCCAAACGAATAACGCCCAATCCCTGGTATTGGCTGCTGGCCTTCGGCGCGACTTATTGGCAGATTCTGGTTCTCGGTCTCTTACAGCCAGGACGTGCGATAGCCGCGAACTGGATTACCGACACGATTGCTACCGTCGGAATACTGATTGTTATCTGGGCGCGCTTAAGCCTTGGTCGCAACATCGGTTTCGTACCAGCACAGCGCGAGCTTGTGGATAGTGGTGCTTACGCCTACATGCGCCATCCTGTCTACATGGGCATACTTCTTACGAACGTGGCTTTTCTGCAACGTGCCTTCAGCCCACTAAACGCGCTGCTGCTGGGACTTGGCGCGTTCTGGTTCATTCCAGTCAAAAGCCTTGTCGAGGAAGACTTCTTGCGTGCCGATCAGCAATATGCCGAATACATGCGGAGGGTACGGGCTCGCTGGATCCCGTTTCTGATTTGAAGAGCAATAGACAAAGATCCAAGGCCGCGTGGAGCAAAGCATGGCTAGCGCATTGCTAACCGCCTCTAATTGGGCCAATGGCTCTCATACGCTATCGGCATCCCACCTCGTCGAGCGATGCATCAAGCGCAGCCTGACTCGGGGCGAGCTGCGGCATCGGGGCAATTTCAACGAACACCACATTGTCTGCGGCACGCCTGGCCATCCCTCGCAGATCCGAAGAAGCCTCGAAGGAATCGGCTGGATTACCGATTGCGCTTCAGTTTGCGAGACGCCAATTTTGGCACTGGCCAACACACGAACGCCTCTGCCTTGCGCAGGTAGAGCAGCGTGGGAGGACAAAAATGTCATCGCAACCCCTGGTAGAGCTGCAGATCAGTGCACCCGCATTCCTCAGCGCCCAACTTTTGACAGTGCAAATGCGGAGGCTTTTCTTCCCGGCGCCGATTACGATCGGGGATCATCAAATCGCGATCGATCATGTGGAATTCGGGTCCAATCGCCTCGATCACTCTCAGACCACGCAAGAGTTCATCAACGTTCGCGAACCCGGCGCCGGCATAGAGCGAGTTCCCATCTCTGCCCTTGAGGTCCAGATTGCCCAGCCGTTCACCGCGTTTCTGACAGACATTGCCGATGTCATCAGCCATCCGAACCAGCCACCTTCCCAACTCATACCCGTCACCGCCACTGTCTTCATCAGACTCACTTATACGGTCGACGGGTTCAACCAGGATCGCCTGGGATTCGAGTTTCACCACGCCGTGCTGGACCCACTGCCACCGCTGCCGCCCGGCATCGATGCGAATGCACTCCAACAGCAGTTCCAGAAGTTCGCGCAGAGCCTTGTACCCGCCTCCAGCATTCCGCTGGGACTGGCTGGCAAGATAACCGGCGGCGACGCCTCAGTTCAGATCATCAACCTCGGCGTTAGCGCGGACAGCGATCTCACGTTTCTTGCACTGCGCGTCGAGCTGGGCGATGGAATCGAAGCCGATCCTCAAATCTGGCAGGCATTCTTCCAGGGCAATGTGGAGAATCGCTTGCAACAAGCTGGATTCGCGATCTTCCTCGGGGGCAGCGTCCTCGAGAACATCTTCGCCAACCAGATTTCCGTCGGTCTTAGCGGAAGCGACAAGTTCGAACTGGTTTCCGGTGTGGGATGCACGTACTCCGGCGGTGGAACCGCAGCGAAATTGCAGGCCAAATTCAGCGGAAACGTCGATGCTCCCATCTGTACTGTGTGGGCTGACATCACCGTTGACGGCAAGTTGCTGGTCAATCAACCGAACAGCATTACGGTCGACGTGAATGTCGGTGTTCAGTTGTCCGCCTCAGCGTGTCAGATCACCGCAGCCTTTCTGGGTGCGGCACTGGGCTTGCTTGCAAACTTCGTCGTTCCCTTAAGCGGGCTAATCGTCCTCCCAATCCTGGGTGCCATGACCGGAGTGGCGGCGGTCCTTGTCGTTGCTTCTACCCAAGGAGGCGGGGGCCTGCCGGTACCCGACTGCAACCAGGTTTCGGACACTCACTTGGTTTGCACTCGCACGCTGCCCCTTACGAAGACTCCCCTGGGACAACTCAGCTTTGACACCATGAGCGTTTTTGACGACGGTGTCAGCCTGCAAGGCCAACTAACCGCAATTCCCGTCGGAGCACCAAAACTCAAGATCGAACCCGGCGAGTTCCGCTACCTTCCGCCCATCATCTCCTGCGGTGAATTCAGCAAGCAGCAACTCGATGACTTTAAGAACAACCCCAAGGCCCACGTGCTGCTCAGCGTGGGAGTAAACATTGAAGCCGACAGTATCGTGCCCATCTATCTGCTCGATGCCCACATCGTCAACGATCCGCTCGGCATCTTTACCAACCGACTGGTTATCCTGGGAGACCAGGCGCCGCTCTCGCTCAGCGTTGATCTCGGCTATCCCGGGGATGACTATTTCCAGAACCCTTATCCCTGCCAGATCCTCGTTTCAACCACGGGAGGCGAACGTCTCGTCTCCATCCCGCCTCCGCCAGCACTCGCGGAGGACGAGATCGACCGCCTCAGCTCCCAACTCGATGAGCAGATCGGACATTGCTTCGAACAGGTCAATAACTGGTTTGACGGTGGCGTGTTCAACCCGCAATGGCTGGTTGATCCCGGGCCGGGTGATCGCGTGGTCGATCATTACTATGATTTCGTCGTCAATGGTTTGGCCGCTGGGCAACTCGTCACGGTGGTCGGAGGTGCTCAACAGGTGTTGGTCAACGGAGTGTCCTTTGGCGGCGAGAGCCTGCATGTGGATGCGCTGGTCGCGCCCGGTACCAAGGAGATTGGCCTGTTTCGCAACAAGGCGGGAAGCTCAGGCGGCGATGTGCTGGGCGCTTTTAAGTCGATTGCCGGTGCCATCGAGGGATCGCATAAGAAAGCTGCTCCTGGTGTCGGGGTTACCGAGCAGCTGATCGTACGCACAGCGACTATTCCATTGCCCGCCGCCTGCTTGCGTCTGATTGCAGCCTATTCCGACGGCGTACCGTGCGCCTTCGCTGTCTTACCAGACCGTATTATGGCGTTCGATCTCTCGGTCCCGTCCACGCCGGTGGTTCGTCTTGCGGCGCCTATTCACGGCCTGCGCGGCGTAACGACCAATCAGGCGGGATTGGTGGCATTCGGCGACGGTGGCTTCTATTCGGTCGATTCTCGAGGCGTGCAGCCCGCTGCCTGCGGATGTGGTGGAGACTCATCCGTATTCGGGGCAGCCGGCGCAGGCAACGTGATCTATGCGATAACGGATGCTGGCCTCGAGTTATTTTCGCCGAGGTTCTCTCGCCTTTCGACCATTCCACTCGACGACGCCTCCGGCCCCCTGGCTCGCGCCGGCAACAAGCTCGTGGCCGCCGACGATGACGGGCTGGCTGTATTTTCGATTGTCCATCCCAAGCGGCCCGAGCGTAAGGAAGGCTTCAAAATGTCTGGCATACGGGACTTGGTCACGCCGCCAGGCGGAGCCGGAAAGACGCTGCTTGCGATTGCCAACGATGGCACCTCGAAACTTGTCGATTTCTCTCGAGGGGACGATCCCCAAGCCGTCGCTGACTATCCGCAGCTCCCGTGGTACGTGGGATCGGCACGCCTCGGCGACCTGTTTGTAAAGCTCGACCCGACGAGTTCAGAGATACAAGTGAGCATGTTCGGGAAGTCGCAACTGTTGTAGCACTGCCAGCAACCAATTGCTACGCATCTATCCGACCAACTGCTCCTCCCCCGCATATTGCTCGAGCAGCGTCTTCAACCGTGTGAGGGCTGCCGATTAGAAGGTAATCGGAACCGGGCTTCCTGGTTCCACCTCTTGGGAGAGGCAATCGAATTCGCTGCCTGAACTGCCTTGCGAGCACGCTCCCAGGAACTTGCGCTGGTAAAAGGGATTGTCGGAGAGACGCTGTACAGCCTCACGCGCCTCAGCCAGCTTGCTTTCGCGCATGAGCGTCGTGGCGATCATGTAGTTCCCCCAATTCGATCCGGCACCCAGATTCAGAAACGTGCGCGCACGTTCAGTTCCCTATGACTGGATGGCTCAGTCCTCACCCCCGTCCAAATCCACGCCCAACGCACGGGCATAAATCCGCTCAACCTCAGGGTTAAGATTGATTCTGTACTCAAATGTCAGCTCAGCAACCTGCGCCTCTGTGAGCAATTGACTCTCAGCCATTGCTGTCAGCAGCAGACTTGTCTCTGTGTCCATTGCCCACCTCCACATCGCACCACAAACAGCGCTTCGTCGCGATACTGCAATGTGCCCTTGCCGGCCGCGCCCCAAACCCTGCCGTCCGGAATCCGATGAGTGGAGAGCACGCGCACTACCAAACGGCTAATCACTCGGGTCTCTTGCACCGCGCTGCGATAAACGCAAAACACTCACGAAATCCGGTCATTGACTTCGAAGGCGACCAACAAGCGGACAGTCAGTGTCATCCTCGTGCCTCTTGCGTCAAACTGTCATCGTGATGTCGCGCAAGGTGTAGGGATTCTCATGACCTCCAGTAGTTTGAGCGTGGTTTGTGAGCCGAATTACATGGCAGGGGAATTGCACGGGTTTGAGCGTCTGGATTATCCAGCAGAGGAGCGTTCTACGTATGGGCAACAAGAGAGTAGCGGATCTTGTGACAGAGGTCCTTGCTGAAGCAGGAGTCCGCAGGATCTATGGGCTTTCTGGTGACTCGCTTAACGGCATCACGGACTCGATTCGCGTGAGAAACGACATACAGTGGGTCCATGTACGACATGAGGAGACGGCAGCTTTTGCCGCGGGCGCGGAAGCGCACCTGACCGGAAGTTTGGCGGTGTGCGCCGGGAGCTGCGGTCCAGGAAACCTCCATCTGATCAACGGGCTTTACGATTGCCACCGCAACCGTGTTCCCGTGGTTGCGATTGCCGCCCAAATCCCCAGCGCTGAGCTGGGCAGCAACTACTTCCAGGAAACTCATCCTGAATATCTCTTCGGGCAATGCAGTCACTACTGTGAGCTGGTGACAGAGCCCAGCCAGATGCCACGTGCGCTCGAAATCGCTATGCAGACTGCGATTTCCAAGCGCGGTGTTTCGGTTATCGCCCTACCCGGTGACATTGCCATGAAAGAGGCGATCACCCATCGGCCGCGGGTACGGTACCACGAACCATCGCCGACGATTTGTCCCTCTGAAGAAGAACTCAACATCCTTGCGGACCTCCTGAATCGCTCGGAAAAAGTCACCATTCTTGGTGGCGCGGGTTGCGCGGGAGCTCACGCTGAGCTACTCGAGTTCGCCGGCAAGCTCCAGGCGCCCGTCGTGCACGCCCTGCGTGGCAAGGAATTTATCGAGTACGACAATCCTTTCGACGTCGGGATGACGGGCCTGCTCGGATTCTCTTCCGGTTACTTCGCGATGATGAATTGCGATGTTTTGGTATTGCTGGGAACGGATTTTCCCTATCAGCCGTTTTACCCCAAGAACGTGACCATCGTACAAATCGATCTTCGCGGAGAACAGATCGGCCGCCGCAGCAAGGTGGACTTCGGCTTCGTTGGGGACATAAAGAGCACGCTTCGAGCGCTGCAGCCGAAGCTGGCGCAAAATCCATACGAAGCGCATTTGAAGGAATCTGTTGAGCATTATCGCACGACGCGCAAAGGCCTAGACGATCTGGCCACTGGGCATTCCGGCCAAAAACCCATCCATCCACAATATCTCACGCGCGTGCTCGATCAACTGGCAGCCAAAGACGCCGTTTTCACGTGCGATGTGGGAACTCCGACGGTTTGGGCCGCGCGCTATCTCAAGATGAACGGCGAGCGCAGACTGCTCGGTTCCTTCAACCATGGTTCGATGGCGAATGCACTTCCTCAAGCAATTGGCGCCCAGGCCACCTATCCCGACCGGCAAGTAATCACGATGTCGGGCGACGGCGGAATCGCAATGCTCATGGGCGATCTGCTGACCCTAAGGCAACACGAATTGCCTGTGAAGGTTATCGTGTTCAAGAACGACGCACTGGCCTTTGTCGAGCTGGAAATGAAGGCCGCCGGCATTCTGGACTTCACCACGGATCTGCGCAATCCGGACTTCGCAAAAATTGCGGAGGGAGCGGGATTACTCGGGCTAAAGGCCGAAACGGCAGATCAGGTAGAACCCGCAATTGCGCAAGCGCTCGCATACGATGGCCCGGCGTTGGTCGAGGTCGCGGTAGCTCGACAGGAGCTCTCGATGCCGCCGACCATCACCTACGAGGAGGCAAAGGGTTTCAGCCTCTTCATGTTGAGAGCCGTTCTCAACGGACGCGGTGACGAAGTCATCGATCTCGGCAAGGTCAACCTATTTCATTAATCAAAGTTGAGGATCGCGATGACAACAACACCAATCACCACCGCTGCAGTGCCTGAAGCAATCAATACGTCGCGGACGCGAGCCTTCCAGATCGCCTGGGGGCTCGCAATGTGTTTCTATTTTCTCGAATATGCGTCGAGGTCCGCGCCGGCGGTCATGATCCCCGAGCTCACGCGGGCTTTTGGCACGACTGCACTCGGAGTCAGCGCGATTCTCGGCACGTACTATTACACCTATTCCATAACCAGCCTGATTGCTGGCGCGGCGCTCGACCGCGTCGGAGCCAGGAAGGCAGTGCCGATTGGCATCTTCATTTTGGCGGTTGGCTGTTTGCTGTTCAGCATTCCAACCGTGACCGCGGGATATGCCGGGAGACTCCTCCAGGGCGCGGGTTCGGCTTTTGCCTTTACCGGCGCAGTCTATCTCGCTGTCCACGGTTTTTCGGCTCGCTGGCTCGCCACTGCCATAGGTGTTACCCAATGTGTCGGGATGCTGGGCGGGTCGGCAGGCCAATTTGTAGTGGGACCGTTGCTCGAAGGCGGCCTCGGATGGCAAACCGTCTGGCACTGGCTTGGCATTGCGAGCCTCGCAGTCGGTGTGTTGTTGTTTCTGATCAGTCCGGCCGAAGCTCGCCCGCAAACGGCGGGTTCCGGATTAGCATCATTGCTTGCTCCTTACAGGGTTGTATTTCGAAACCCGCAGTCGTATCTGTGCGGGGCCGTCGCAGGACTCCTGTTTGTTCCGACGACAATCGGGGACATGACGTGGGGCGTCGCCTTCTTTCAGCACGACAGGATGTTTAGTTACCACCAGTCGGTAGTCATAGGCTCCCTGGTTCCACTGGGATGGGTGGTTGGTTGTCCTCTGCTCGGATGGCTTGCCGACCGAGTCGGCCGTCGCAAACCGGTGCTGATCGCAGGCGCGGTCGGAATGCTGTTATCTACTGCCTTGATTAGTTTGACTAAGAGTCACGAGGCTGCGGTGGTGGGCTGCTTCCTTTTCGGAGTCTTCTCCGGCGCGGCGATGATTCCGTACACCATCATTAAAGAAGTCAATCCCGACGAGGTTAAGGGGAGCGCTACGGGCGGGATCAACTTCCTCACATTCGGCGTCACCGCACTGATCGGACCCATCTTTGCCGATGCTTTAGGCAAAGGCATCGCCGCCACGCACGACCATATCGCTCACTTCCGTGACAGCGGACTCTTCTGGCTCGGCTGCATCGTTATCGCGATTCTGCTCAGTACTTTCCTTCGTGAGACCGGGCGCGAACGCAAGAGGGCATAAGGTGGAACTGCGTGACATGAAGGCCATCCACATCTTACTTACGTCCCTGCTGCTGCCCGGCATCATGCTGGCGCAGGCCAATGGTCAGGAGCCAAATACCTCATCCGCCAGTGATACGAGTCTGGCTGCGGAGGTGCAGGCTCTCCGCGAGGCTCTATCGCAAACGCAAAAGCAATTGGCCACACAACAATTGGAAATTCAAACGCTGAAGGCGCAATCGAAAGCCGGCCCGGTGACTCCGGCTGCGGACGACCTGTCGCAAGTTGAGAGCGAGTCAAGGACAAATGACTTGCTTTCACCCGCACTTGGAGCAACGGCCGCATATGGCATAGCCAATAGCGCACAGCAAGCGTCTGCACCGCACGAGAAACAAGCAGAAGAATCGCCCACGGGCTCTTTCAAGTTTGACGGCTCGGTTTTGGAACTCGGCGGCTTCGTCGATTTCGAGAACATATTTCGTACCACCAACACCCAGAACAACATCGCAACGGCATTTGGATCCATACCGTTCAGCAACACGCCTCAAGGACAGATCACCGAATTTCGTACCACGGCACAATACTCCCGCTTTAACGTGAAATTCGCCGGCAATTTCGCAGGCAACCAGATCACCGCCTACCTCGAGACCGATTTCAGCGGCAACGATGCTCCTAATGTCTACCAAACTGTAAACAGCACAACCAATCGGCTGCGACTCTACTTCGCGGACGTGAAGCGCGGAAAATGGGAGTTCCTGGGGGGGCAAACCTGGAGTTGGCTGACGCCCAATAGGAAGGGCATCGGCCCAATGCCGAGCGATTTGGCGATCACCTATAACGAGGATCAAAACCTGATGGTCGGAGAGCCGTACACCAGAGCCGCCGAGTTCCGGGTCGCGTATCACGCAAACGAACACTGGGCCATGGGGGTCGGCATCGAAGACCCCAATCAGTATATCGGTAACTACGTTGCGCTACCGAGCACCTTCACTTCCATTGGTTCGCAGTTTGACAATAATGCCAATCCCGGGGCGGCCAATCTCATGCCCGACTTTCTCTCCAAAGTCACATACGACAGAGACTTTTCCGGTCGGCATTTCCATGCAGAGCTTACCGGCCTGTTCACAGGAGCACACGCCTCGGTGGTGCCCGTAGGATCAACTGCCTTCAGAACACACAGCGTTTTCGGTGGTGGCGGTCAGATCGCTGCAAACTACGAACTTGTGCCCGACAAGCTCGTATTCCTCGCCAACGCGTTTTGGAGCGACGGTGGTGCTCACTACCTGGTCGCAACCGCGCCGCAACTGGTGGTTCGCCCTAACGCGGCCGGCAACGACGTCAGTCTCTCCATGGTGCACGCTGGAGCCGGCTCTGCAGGTCTGGAGTGGAGAGCGACCCCGAAAAACGCGTTCGCCGTTTACTACGGTGCAGATTATTTCGGACGGAACTTCTTTCCCGACACTACCAATACTATGAAGCCTGGAACGATCATCGGGTTTGGCGGACCCGGATCGCCCAACACCAACAACCGAGCCATCCAGCAGGCAACGTTTGATTGGATCGGTACCTTCTGGAAGAATCCCAGGCACGGAGCGCTGCAAGCTTACACGCAGTATTCCTACTTGACTCGCGCCCCCTGGTATGTGGCTCCAGGGGCCCCCAAAAATGCGCATTTGAGCATGGTCTACGTGGGGCTGCGTTACGTTCTGCCCACAACTTCAGGAACACTGTCCCAAGTGCCTCGCCCGGATTGATCGCTCGGATATGAGTGTGCTTCCATGAAGGATTGAAATGGCTAGAAAAACAGTAGCGGAGTTGCTCGTGGAGGCCGGGATTATTCCGTTTGGCGTGGAGTTCAAGAATCCGAATTTCGCTAAGGTTGCTGAGGCGATGGGCGCGAAAGGGATTCGTATCGAGGGACCCGAGGACGTTCGAGAAGGTCTGGCTGAAGCTCTCGCGTACAAGGATGGCCCCGTGGTTGTCGATGCAGTTGTAGATCCCTTGGCGCTTGCCATGCCGGCCCATTCACCTTTCCACACTGTCAAAGGGTTCACCCTCAGTTTCGCTAAGCAGGTACTGAGCGGCAACCTAGATACGGTGATCAAGGGAATTGAGCGAAATGTGGGAATCATCTGACCCATACGGCCGGATTTGGAGAAAGAAACCAGTACCACGGCCGCGCTCCATCCCACCTGTTCGCCACGTTTGTATAGTGTACGAATGAGGCACTCGCCGGGTCAGCTCAGGGCAGCGTGCTGTTATCGATTCCGGCCTCCAAGCCATCCGATGTCTGCGTCCAGTACGGTGTCAGCAACTGGTAGTTATTCCCCGACGGATTGACGTAAGTGAACGCCGCCGTCTGGGACAGATTTCCTGTCGGGAAGGTCTGTACCTCGTCTTCCGGTTGCACCCACATCACATTGCCGTAGTAACGCTGCGTGACGTCGTACGGCGGGGTGGTGTTCGGCAGCGGCATGTAGTTGTTCAGCGCGTCCACGCCCTGGTATCCCCAGTCGCCTGTGGGCTGGCGGCACAGCGCATTGTCCAGAATCCAGAGATTGGACGAAAGCGGCACGGCGAATGGCGGTGTTTGTCCGTTCGAACTGAAGTAGATCGAATTCCAGCACGCCTTCGAGGCTGATGACACCGTGGTGTTGTGTTGGAACACGACGTCCTGCAACGTGCCCGGTGTGTTGTCGTTCAGGCGGTTCGAGCCGCCGTTTACAGACAACGCGAGGTTCCGATTGCCGCCCGTAATGGTTGGGTCGTAGAACAGCATCAGGTTGTTGTAAATGTTCCAGCGGTCCTGCGATCCCGGATTGTTGCAGTTCGGATAGCTTGGGCTGCCGCACTGGTCATCTGCCGCTAAAGTGTTAACTCCAGATACGACGTTGTTGAGCCTGTTGTTGGTGATGGTGATATCGTTCACCACGGCAATGTCGCCCGACTGCGACGTGCGCACCGTCAGTACGATTGCGAAGCCGAGTTGTGCGGCCGCCCATACGTTCTGGACGACGTTACTGTCGAATAGAACGCGCTGGCAGCTCTTGCACTCAAACGCGTTCTTGACGTCATAAGCCGGGTTGCCGCCAGTGGATAACGGCACCCAGGACAACGGCTTATAGAGATAGTTGTTGGTGATGGTGATGTCAGAGGGCACCCACGGATCGGCGTTTTTTCCTGAGCCGCCAAAGATGATATTCTCGCCCGCCGCCTCCAGATGGTTGTTGTGGATGTACATCGGGCCCGGCGTGAAGAACCCTCCTACTGCGTTGGTGTCGGTTCCCTTCATGTGAATGTCACTGATATAGGAATCGACCAGCCCGAAATTCGAGAAGTTCGCCTGGATGCCGGCCTGGAGGTCATGAGTGGAGTCGCCGTGTATGTAACAGCGGTCGAAAATGATGTGGTCGGGAATCGGCAGGCTGAACGGCCAGCCACCAGCAATCGCAACGATCATGTAGCCGTAATACACGCCCGGCGTGTAATTCAGTGGGGCATACGTCGAAGCGGAGTAGATTTCTACGCCGACTACCCGGACGTACGACGACCCGGAAGCAAAGGCCAGCGCTTGCGATGCGTTGGGCGTAACGATCTTGGGCATATTCACTGCATCCGATGGAGATACTTGGGTTCCCGGCATGGGCAGCGCGGTCAAGTTCGACGACTGGATATAAATCCAGCGGCCGCTCGGGTTACCCTTGGCCGGCACCAAAAAGTTACCCTTGGCCGGCACGGCAAAGTTACCCGTATAGGTCGTTCCCGCATCCAGGACGATGACGTCTCCCGGCACGGCGCTAGTGAGTGCCGTCTGGAACTGCGCGGTGGTGTGCGCCGCCCACGTCGTGCCACCTGTGGGTTCGTTGAAGGTTGTATCGACGGTCGCTTGGGGCAATTGAGCGACAGGTTTCTGAGCGAATGCGATACCGCATAGCAGCACTGCTGCCGTTATGCTCGTAATCTTTGGCATCGTGACCTCCACATCCTTAGAGTTACCTACACGAAGTTACTATTGTAATGGTTACTTGGTGCTTGAATGTAGAAAAATTTGACCGCAGAAGTCCGCGGGTAGCCCGGGTAGGTCATCAAAACATCGTACATCTGCAATATCAATGACTTGCAAATCAGCTTCCGCCCACGCCCAGGGGAGCGACGATCTCATAAGTATCCAGTGGCTCGGAGAAAGCCGCGAAAGGAGGTCTCGAGCATCACGTAACGGCCGAACTCCTCCATGTCGACCTTCAAGGAACGGTTTCGCAGCGACTCACGCTATACGAGGACCGGTTTGTGGAAGTCGGAGATTGAAATGCTGGCGATGAAGGTCAGCAAACGGTATCGTCACAGTCAAACGGGGCGCCCAGGTCCTGGTAGGTTTGCTTATCAATATCGCGGCGCGAACCCGGCGCGTATTATCTCGCATATATGAAGTTCAAACCGTTTCTGGCCAGACCTGACAAACAATTTCGTCTCAAGGACTACGATCCCAGATACACCGGTCCTTACGACTCGGAGGAGAACGCCAAGGCCCGGCTGCAGGAGAACGTTGAGCGTCTGGCTAAGTACCAGGACCTGCTGTATGCCCAGAGCACCTATGCGTTGCTGGTTGTGTTGCAGGCGATGGATGCGGCCGGCAAAGACGGCACCATCAAACACGTCATGTCGGGCGTGAACCCCAGCGGCTGCGAAGTAACCGGGTTCAAAGCGCCTTCGGAGGAGGAACTCCGCCACGATTTCCTCTGGCGCTGTTATCGGCGTCTGCCGCAACGCGGGCGCATCGGCATCTTCAATCGCTCCTACTACGAAGAAGTCCTCATAGTCCGCGTGCATCCGGAGTTCCTCGAGCGTCAGCACTTGCCCGGCTTCACCAAGCCCGATGGCAAATTCTGGAAGCAGCGATTCGAGTCCTTTAACGAGATGGAGCACCACCTGGTGCGTAATGGAATTCTCGTGCTCAAGTTCTTTCTGTACTTATCCAAGGAAGAACAGCGGAAGCGCTTCCTGGAACGGATTGAAGACCCGCGGAAGAACTGGAAGTTCTCCGAGGCAGATGTACACGAGCGCTTGCGTTGGGACGATTACACGGATGCCTACGAAGATGCGATCCAGCACACCAGCACGAAGCACGCGCCCTGGTACGTGATTCCGGCCGATCACAAATGGTTCACGCACCTCACTGTGTCGGACATAATCGTGGAGACCCTGAAAGACCTGAAGCTCACATATCCAAAGGTGGATGACGAGCAGCGCGAGCGCCTGGAACAAGCAAAGAAGGCGGTGACGAGCTGATGCCAAGAGCTCGCTGACGGTGTTGCCCCGATCTGCAGTTTTGGGGCGGAACACGAGTCTGGGTGATCTCCCTGACTGGCGTCAATCATTCTTTCCGGTCAACGACAAACAAATTTCCCTATCGTTTTTGACAAATACCAGCAGCAGCCGGCGCTTCATTCTCGACTACACCCGCTCCATGTGACCTCTCCATACTTCCGCGCTTTCGGGCCCGAATAGACAAAGAGTGCCGAATTAGTACCACGTTTGGGGGTAAACATGTGCAACACTTTGCACATCTGCTTACGGCGATCATAACTAAGCTGTTCATTTTAAATGTCTTAGTAGATTTAGACTGGTGGTGGTCAACGTGCTAGTAGCATAACTGCAATTCCCCTGTTTGGGATCGCTCCAATTCAGGTAACAGACCCGTCAACCCGGACGAAAAATCAAGGAAGAGGGAAGTGACATGAAGCGGTTGCTTTGGATGACGACGATATTCCTTGCGTTGATGTCTTGCAGTGTGTTCGCTGACACGCTCATTAAGCTTTTTCCCAATTGTTGTGGGGATAACTTCGCCGCGTTACAGAGAAACGGCGCGGACTTCATCCTCATCTCGGGTGGAACACCGCCGGGTTTCTTCGATGCGCCTCCGGTCGGATACGCTCCCGGTTCCTATGTCGGAGGAGGGAGCGATCTCTTTATCGACAGCGGCATAGAACAGATTGGCGGCCAGCGGTACGACCTTCAGGCAACACAAACCCCCGGCACTCTTGACATGACTGTGTTCAGGCTTCCGACGAACGGTCAGGAGAGTTTTCAAGTTCCGGTTTCAATCGACTTTTCAGTCGACATGATCAACCTTGAGACAGGGGATCCCGTTACCGTAAGCGGATTCGCATCGGGACATGTTTCTTTTTTCTTTGTGGAATTCACCGGCCTCTACTACGCTACTGAACCCTTTGCGACCCCGGAATCAGGCACCCTCGGACTAGTAGGGACGGGACTGTTAGGCGTCCTGACATTCGCCAGAGGAAGACTTCGCTCCAGATGACGCCTCGGCCCCGGGCCGGTTGGGTCACCCGGGGCCATCCATTGAGGGGTTACTTCACCTATCGCTCGAAATCAGCCATATTGAACGTAAGCATGTTCTCGACTGCGGTCGGGGTCCAACCTTCGACGTCGTCGATGGCCGGGTGATGCGTCAGCCGTTTCGTTCGGCCGGCATCAC
>Ga0210406_10002185_pt1 | contig 22696 bp, 17 predicted proteins | sample IncBWC30MmetaG_FD_155454 | JGI IMG/M metagenome (GOLD analysis project Ga0210406, IMG submission 155454) | Forest soil microbial communities from Barre Woods Harvard Forest LTER site, Petersham, Massachusetts, United States - Inc-BW-C-30-M | ecosystem: Environmental > Terrestrial > Soil >...
CCAGCTGGGACGACCGGTCGTCAAGGCGTTCAACAATATCTCGATTGACAGCCTCCGAAATCAAGGGCGCTCCAAAGGCTCGCCGGAGCGCTTCGCCCTGCCGGTCGCGGGCGATGACCAGCGGGCCAAGGATGTGGTGATCGGCCTAATCGAGGAGATCGGCTTCGACGGAGTCGACGCTGGCGGTCTTGACGCGTCCTGGCGCCAACAGCCGGGCAGCGCCGCCTACTGCACCAACCTCGGTGCCTCGCGACTGAAGGAGGTCATGCAGGGCCTGACCGCCGCCGACCGCGCCAAGCTCGGCGAGCGCCGGGACGTGGCGTTGAAGAAGATGTTGGAGTTGCCCAACGGCATCATCGCAAAAGACAGCGTGCCGCTGCTGCGCTCGCTCGCTGGCTTGCCGGACTAGTTCGGATACGAAATAAAGGAGAAACCTGTGCTCAACGTTGCGATTGACGACGTCATCTATAACGCCCACCGCGGAGAACTCCTTCTCGACCTGATTGGCCGGACAGGGGGATCGATTCCTCACGTTTGTTATCACCCACAACTAGGACCTATTAAGACGTGCGACACCTGCATGGTCGAAGCGAACGGGCAGCTCGTACGGGCGTGCGCGACTACTGCAAATGAAGGGATGAAGATATCGACGAGGTCCCCGCGCGCCTCGGCTGCCCAGGTTGAGGCCTTCGATCGCATACTCAGCAGCCACCTTCTTTATTGCACCGTTTGTGACAACAACAACGGAAACTGCACCATTCACAACACAACCAAACTACTGGCCATTGAACATCAGCGCATTCCGTTTCGATCCAAGCCCTACGAGGTCGACAGCACGAATCCGTTCTACCGATACGATCCCGATCAGTGCATCTTATGCGGGCGATGCGTGGAAGCCTGTCAGAACGTCGAGGTGAACGAAACGCTCTCCATCAACTGGGAAGATCCACATCCGCGCGTGCTCTGGGACGGCGGTTCCCCGATCGGAGAGTCGAGCTGTGTGTCTTGCGGCCACTGCGTGACCGTGTGTCCCTGCAATGCGCTCATGGAAAAGACCATGCTCGGTCACGCCGGCTTTTTTACCCGACTTCGCAAGTCTGCGCTCAAGGGCATGATCGAGGTAGTCAAGGGCGTTGAACCCGAGACGGGCTACGGAACAATTCTTCAGGTCTCGGAAGCGGAAGAGGCCATGCGGGAGCACCGCATACGCAAAACCAAAACGGTCTGCGCGTACTGCGGCGTGGGATGCAGCTTCGACGTCTGGACGAAGGATCGTCACATCCTTAAGATCGCGCCGGAGCATGGTCCTGCGAATGGCATTTCTACCTGCATAAAGGGAAAGTTTGGCTGGGGACATATCAATAGTGAGGACCGCCTTACTGCTCCACTTATCCGCGAAGGAAACCGGTTTCGCAAGGCCAATTGGGACGAAGCTCTCAGTCTGGTGGCGCGTAAGCTTTCAGAACTGAAAGCCCAAGATGGTCCTGACTCCATCGGATTTATCTCTTCCTCGAAATGCACCAACGAAGAGAGTTATCTCATGCAGAAACTGGCACGAGCTGTGGTCGGTACAAACAATGTCGACAACTGTTCGCGCTATTGCCAGGCGCCTGCAACTGTGGGGCTGTTCCGCACGGTTGGTTATGGCGGCGATTCCGGCTCGATCTCCGATATGGAAAACGCGGACCTGGTCCTCATTATTGGCGGTAATACGGCGGAGAGTCATCCGGTCGCGGCGACACGTATCAAGAGTGCTCACAAGCTGAATGGGCAGAAGCTGATTGTTTCCGATCTTCGCGAGAACGAGATGGCGCGGCGCGCAGATCTCTTTTTGCATCCCAAGCCCGGCACCGATTTAGTCTGGCTGAGCGCGATTACTCGTTATCTGCTCGATAACGGTCAGGCCGACGCGAAGTTCCTTGAGCAGTGGGTGAACGGCCTAGAGCAGTATCGCGAGACCCTTGAGCCCTTCACCATGGAAGCGGCTTCTCGCATCTGCGGCCTGCCAGTCGAAACTCTGAAGACTGTGGCACAAATGATCGCCGCAGCCAAGAGTATGTGCGTTCTCTGGGCGATGGGAGTTACGCAACACAACCAGGGTTCTGACACGTCGACCGCCATCTCCAATCTGCTTCTCGTAACGGGAAACTACATGCGGCCGGGAACCGGGGCCTATCCGATGCGCGGTCATAATAATGTGCAGGGAGCGAGCGACCACGGCTCCATGCCAAATAACCTTCCGGGATACCAGTCGGTCGATGATCCAGAAGTCCGAACCCGCTTTGAGTCAGCATGGAAAGCAAAACTTCCCTCGACGAAAGGATTGGACAACCACCAAATGGTCGAGGCGATCCATGCTGGGAAGCTCAAGGCAATGTATCTCATCGGAGAAGACATGAGCCTTGTTGACTCGAACGCGAATTTTGTTGGCGATGCCTTTTCCAAGGTCCAGTTCTTTGTCGTGCAAGACATTTTTTTCAGTAATACCTGCCGCTACGCCGACGTTGTGCTGCCGGGAGCCCCCAGCCTGGAAAAGGAAGGCACCTTCACCAGTACCGAGAGGCGGATTCAACGCCTCTATCAAGTCCTTGAACCGCTCGAGGACTGCCAACCGGATTGGAAGATCATCCAGGATCTCGCTAATCAGATGGGGGCTGACTGGAAGTACCAACATCCATCTGAGGTGATGGATGAAATTGCGTCGCTGACTCCACTATTTGTGGGAGTGAACTACGAACGCCTGGAAGGATACAAATCACTGCAGTGGCCGGTTGCGGCGGACGGAACCGATGAACCACTCTTATATACCAAGGGGTTCGCTTTTCCCGACGGGAAAGGGCGTTTGTTTCCCGTCACATGGATCGGGCCCACCGATTCACCGAATGCAGAGTTTGATCTCCACCTGAACAACGGCCGGCTGCTCGAACACTTCCACGAAGGAAACTTGACTTTCCGTACGGATGGCATTCGCGAGAAAACTCCGGACACTTTTGTCGAAGTCTCTCCAGAACTTGCGGAGGAACGTGGGATTCAAAGTGGTACTTGGGTGCAATTGATCTCACGTTACGGCAAAGTACGCATTCGTGCGTTAGTCACTGACCGCGTGCAAGGGCACGAACTCTATATGCCGATGAACTCGGTTGAGAGTCCTGTCAATCGACTGACGAGCAGCCACACCGATCCTGTAACGAATACGCCGGCATACAAGGAGGCGAGCGTTCACATGAACGTGTTGCCCGAAGTTGGTGAGAGCCCGTTACCTCGAATTAATTCTCGTTTCGGGCGTCCTACTCCACAGCAGGGAGTGGAAGTCGAACGCAAATGGAAACGAGCCGACTATACGCCTCCGGGAAGTGGTCTTGTTCAGTTACAGACGAAGTAGGACACCAAGGAGAAAACTATGGCTCACCCGATTCCTCTACAAGTTCCGCCGCGCGATCCGGCCCGCGAATTGCGCGCTCGACTGGACCGAATTCCCGAGCAATACGGGGAAGCAATCCTGGTCGCTTGCGACGTACTCCAGGAACTACACGACCGAGGCGTTTTGGAAATCGTGCGAGGTGCTCTGGCCGCAAGTGATGACATTTTGGAAAGAGTAGTCGACAACGCCAAGACTCCTGAGGCGGTTCGGGCTATTCGCAACCTGATCTTCTGGCGGCAGATTCTTGGCAGCATTGAGCCGGATTGGTTCAAGGGAATATTCCGGGCGATTCCTGAGGGTATCGCCCAAGCCACTGCTGATCGAGACAAACCAGTGAGTATCTTCGGCCTGCTTCCGCGACTCCTCAGCAGAGACAGTCTTCGCGCTTTATCTGCAGCGGTCGATTTCCTGCAGGCCCTGGGACGTCACCTGCATTCACTGGAGTCGAGCTCTGCAGCGAAGAAAGAACTGAAGAAAGAACTATAGAAACTTGGGAACCATGAAAACGAATCGTTGGGCTATTGCTGTTGCCGGAGTTTTTCTGCAGATCGCTTTGGGCGCCGTGTACGCGTGGAGCGTGTTTCGCGTACCACTTGCTAAACAGTTTGGCTGGAGCATTTCCGAAGTTACATTGACATTTACAATTAGCATTTTCGTGCTTGGCTTGGCCTCATTCTTTGGCGGCCTGTGGCTAAATCGTAAAGGACCCAGAGTCGTTGCTCTGGTCGGTGGACTTCTGTATGGCGGGGGCGTCTTTCTTGCGAGTTTCTCTGACCACAGACTGTGGTGGCTGTATCTGAGCTATGGCGTCATTGGCGGAATTGGACTGGGATTCAGTTATATCGTTCCAGTAGCGGTTTTGGTCAAGTGGTTCCCCGAGCGACGAGGCTTGATTACCGGCATTGCAGTTGGTGGGTTCGGAGCCGGCGCTCTAATAACCGCTCCAGTGGCAACGCGACTCATTCAGAATTACGGCGTTCTTTCGACGTTCGCTTATCTCGGCGTCGCATTTCTCATCGTGACCGTAACCTGTGGTTATTTCATGCAGAATCCGCCTGACGACTGGAAGCCGAAAGGATGGACGCCCACTGCGGCACAAGTCTCGCAAAGATCCGGCCATGATTACACGCTGGGAAAAGCCCTCCGAACCTGGCAATGGTGGGCGTTGTGGCTGCTCCTGTTTCTGAATACGTCCGCGGGTATTTCCGTAATTTCTCAGGAAGCTCCTCTATTTCAGGAATTAGCTGGTGTAGGTGCCGTGATAGCTGCTGGTATGGTCGGAGTAGCGAGCATCGGCAACGCTTTCGGAAGAGTCTTTTGGGCGTGGGCATCTGATTCGCTCACACGACGAGCGACTTTCATCGTAATGTTCCTGGTCCAGGCGGTGCTGTTCTTCGGCCTTCCCGAAATGAACTCGGTTAAGGCGCTGTCTGTTGTCGCGTTTTTGATCCTCACGTGCTACGGAGGCGGCTTCGGAACGATGCCGGCATTCGCTGCAGATTACTTCGGATCCAGGAACGTTGGCCCCATTTACGGTCTTATGCTCACTGCATGGGGTTTCGCGAGCGCATTCGGCCCACTCCTCACCGCGTACATGCGGCAAACAACTGGCTCATATCGTGGAGCGCTCCACGTTATCGCGGCGATTATGGCAGTTTCGATGGTCTTGCCTTTCGTTATTCATCCACCAAAACGGATTGAGGGCGATCGAGCGGGTTCTGTCGAACCTAGTCGCGTGCCGGCGGCCTAGGAAGATTTTCAGCGAGAAGTCTTTCGGACAAGGTGTGTGACGAATCGGACGAGATCTCCCCGGTAGTGCAGTGTTTCGTAATCGACTGGACGGCTGCCTGTCGAGTAGGAAGTTCGTTCAATCCGAAAAATCGGGCTCCCTGGTTTCACTTTTAGCGCCCTAGCAACCTCGTTCTCAGCGGCCACTGCGTCCAATTTGTACTCCGCCTCGATCAGCGGAACATCGTATTTGCGTTCAAGGAGCGAAAAAATGGGCTCGACCTTCAGATTGTGGGTGATGATCTTCTTGCCGATCTCCAAGGGTAGGTAGGTTTCGTCGAAGGAGAGGGGAACGCCGTCTGCCAGGCGCACGCGGCGAATTCTGACGACGCGCTCGCCCCTTGTCAGCACAAGCTGGCGCGCCACGATCGCGTTGGCGGTGACAATTTCCTTACCGATTACGCGGGCCGTTGGCTTGTGGCCAAGTACGTGCATATCTTCTACAAATCCGCTCAGCTCTTTAAGGTCGTGCGTGATCTTTGGCGCGGCGATGAACGTGCCCTTGCCGCGACGAATCTCGACAAGACCGCGGCTCACAAGATTCTGAATAGCCCGACGGACGGTGATGCGACTGACCCCGAATCGCGCAATGAGGCTGTCTTCGGTCGGCAGTTGGTCGCCGATCTTCAGGTCCCCATCGGTAATTTCGCCAGCGAGGACTGTTTCGACGCGTGCATAGAGAAGAGAGTGATGCTCCGCTGACATGCCGACATTATAACGTCGTATGGGTGCAACTGAAATTGTCCCGCGCACACAGCGTCTGAGCGACGGCGACCCGGAAGCTGCGCCCGAAACAGAGCAAACTCGCTGTAAAAGGATTTATGAGATAGGTTCTGGTCATTACTTTATGCATGAGGGATATGGTTGGCAATAAATCAGCTGCGCAGTCGCCGTTCTGTGATTCGAGTTCGCGTGACTTGAAATTGACAATCTCATTACATGCGTGAGTAGGCAATACCGATGGCACGACCTGGGAGGGTGGCTCTTCTGGATACCTGCCGCGTCTTGGACCAGAACTGCCTCGGGACGTGCCCTATCCGTTGGGTATCCGGTGTATCCAGTGAAGGTGTGAAGTACAGTGAAAGTCTGCGCCTCCGCCGGTTGGGTGGCGACTATCGCTACCACAAGCACGACTAATGCCAGCGCTGCATGTGCGGCTTGCAAGCTTATCCCCGAAATAGAGCCCCGACATCGCTTTGGGTTCGTCATGGTCCCTTTCTGCTCAAGCTAACTCCACTGCTGCGCTCTTGCCAGTGTCATTGTCATTAAGGTGTGACCTCAAATACGACGCCGCAGCCAGGTCCCTCCACGCCGTTGCACTTGCCCCCTCCTCCGATGGACGTTGTGCCAAAGAGGTTCCCGGACGCGTCGAGCGTGAGGCCCGCGATAGGATTTCCGCCGTCCGCCCCGCCGGTGAAGCTGTACAGAATAGTTTCGGTCCAGGCATTGCCTGAGGTCGGCGTCAGCTCGAATACCATCCCTGGGCCGTCTCCCGGCCCTATCCACGCAGTGCCGTAGAGGTCGCCTGCGCTATCTACGATCAAACCGTCTTGGGGATAGCGCCCGTCCGTGGATCCGCCGATGAAGTTATGGATGACGCTTTCATGCGGGATGCCTTTAACATCTCGTGCCACTTCATATACCGTACCGCAAACGTAGTAGCCACACGCAGCACCTCCGATGATTGTTGTCCCATAGAGGGCTCCTGATGCACCGAAGACTAGGCCGCCGTAGGGCCAGTACCCGTCAGTGCCGTCGTCTTGGAAGTCGTGCTCGACCACTTCTTTCCATTTTCCGTCCGAGAGATGCTGCAATTCGAAAACGACTCCGCAGCCGCCGGACACGTTGCATTCTCCGCCGAAGGCCGTGGTGGCATACAGATTGCCTCGGCCATCGAAAATCAACCCGTCCTCAGGTGCGGCCCCATTCCAGGCCCCGTTCAGCATAAGAATAACTGCCAATTTCCAGAGTCCAGGTCGCGTGGGCGAGAGTTTGAAAACAGAGCCTGAGTTGTAGCCACCGCCGTGGGACGTTGTGCCATACAAACTGCCCGCTTTATCAAAGATCAGGCTTGCAACAGCAGCGATTTGAAGTAGTCGAGGAATGTCATGTCTGCCCACTAAGTGCTCGGGCTGGTCAGATGTGCCCGCATCATGCGCGGCACAGATGGAGTTGCTCCCGGCTTCATATTCCCGTGGTCGTCGACGATATCCCATCCCGAATTAGCGATGTAATAGAAATCATTGTCGATGACCACGCCGTGGGTCGGATCGCCGAGCGTGCTGGTCGATCGCTCGATAATCGTCTGTGATTCAATTTTCGTAAACGTCGGGTCCAAGGTGAAGGCCACGACGCGCTCGGGAGATGTCCCGTTCTGCACCGCGATCAATCTTCCACGATCGAAATACAGGCCATCAATACCGTTTAAGGCAAACTTCCCTTCCATCGAAAGCCAGTGAACTTGCTTGGTTGCAATCTCGAGCAGCGCAATTCCTCGCACATAATCTGGCACAAACACACGTTTGCCGTCTGGATGCATTGCCAGAGTTTGTGGTGAGATGAAATCTCCGTCGTCGAGGCGTTGCATCACGGAGCCGTTCGCGAACACACGGTACACCCCACCTCCGTCTCCGTCACTCACGATGACATCGCCTTGCCCCGTTAGCACCATGTCGCCCAAGGCGCTAGGATGTGGTCCCTCGATGCGCCGCAGCAGCTTTCCATTTTTCAAGTCAAAGCATAGCAGTGCCGACCGGCCCCAATTCGATTGAGGCGCGGCGCTAAAGCCCTGGAGCGCAACCTCCGTGGCCCACAGCACACCGCGCGAAGGATCGACTTTGACCGCCAGCATGGGCCAGTTGTCGGGCGCTTTCGCAAAGTCGATGCCAGCTCCGCTGGCCTCAGTCGAAACAATTTTTTTTCCCAGCACGCTGGTAATGAAGAACCGCTTGGTACGGGGATCGTAGTCAACGTCCTCGGCCAGAAGGGCTGAATCGGACAGCAGGAAGGCCGTCGATCCGACCGAAATTGAGGAGCGATTCGCCGCCATGCCACTCTGGATCTTTGTGAAGTTTGTATTCTTGACGAGTTCAGAAAAGTCTTTAGACGTTGCAAGCAGGCCGGTAGACTGCCCCATGCGGACGAACTGGTCCAGTTCGTGAAGCGCCGCATTGAGATCGCCGACGCGCACGTCCGCGCGGGCGACTTCCAAGAGTGAATTGGGCGCTTCATTCAGAAACTCTTTTTGTTTCTTCGCGCTCAGTAGGTTCGCGTGCCAATCGTTGCTGGCGTGTGACTTTCGCAGCTCTCCCCGGAGACTCTGAAACTGTTCGACGGCAGAGCCCGATTGTTTTGCAGTTGACGCTGTAACCAGAATAAGCACGAACGACGTTAGGGCACGGGTATGGTTTCTTCGAATCATGGATTGGCGTCGCGTCCAACTTAGATACAATGTTTCCCGCTGTCAAATAGCGAGGGGGGAACAGCGGGAAACCTAACCAATGCGCTTCAGCAGCTTCGTGCTGAGCGCCGAGAAGCACAGTTGCACGTGGAGAAGCTGGATAAAGCGATTGCAGTGATCGAGTCATTGAACGGTTCGCGAACACCGCAAAAAGTGAATCAACCAACAGTAATCACATCGGCACCTGTGAACCGCACGATGTCTGCATCAGCGCGTAGAAAGATTGCGGCTGCTCAAAGAGCGCGGTGGGCGAAGGTCCGCAAGGAATCTCAGGCAGCAGCGGGGACAGCAAAGACAACCGGCTCGGCTCCCGCAAAGCGCACTATGTCAGCAGCAGCCCGTAAGAAAATCACCGCTCTCAAAGAGCGAGATGGGCGAAGCTGCGGGCCGGGCAGAAGAAGGCGGCGTAGCGCTTGTTGCACGCTTCTTAGTATCCATTCCCATCTTGCGGCCACACCTTGCCACGAAACATGCGATACAGTCAGTACGATCAGCAACGGCGGCAATCGGCGGGTAAGCTTGAGCGACTTTTCGTGCACCGCTCCTTCTGTTTTGAGGGCCACGTAAAGCGCTCCGTGGACCACAAGAGCGACAAGCGCAAGAACCGCCGTGCCACAGGTGTACCAGTCGAGGATGCCGGTGTCGGCGCCAGTCCGGAAGTTCGTCCACAGTGGCTCAAAGAAGAAATGATCCGCTTTCAAAGGGACGCCGCGCACCATGTTGCCGAGCGCCGCACCGAAGAATATCGCCAGCAACGCGCTCGATAAGCCAAACGATCCATCGAACAGCGACCGCCTCACGTGATTCTCGATATGCATGCGAAATTCGATTCCGATGCCGCGCAGCACCAGCAGCCACAAACTATGTTGAGCGGCAGGTAGAATCCGCTGAAGCTGGAGGCATAAAGCAGTAGAAGGCAAAATAGAGCGTTCCTCCGCCCGCAATCAGCGACACTTCATTGCCGTCCCACACCGAACCGATGGTGCGAATCACGGTCACCCGTTCTTCTTCCGTCCGCGCAGAAGGACCTGAAGCAGGGGAGCCTGGACGACCAGCTTCGGATGCGATTTCCCAGAGCTTCGTCGCATTGCTCTTGTGCCGGCAGTGGTATTTCGTGTCCAAGGATTGGACGTTTTACGCCCGTTTGTCCAATCGCGAGACATTTCTGGAAGCAATCCTGAATCTTGTTGACAGGCAACATTCTCGGGGGATAATTTCGCCACTGCGGCTCCGGAACGTCACCCGAACCGCAGCAGTTCCAAGGAAGTCGTGTTGAAAATTCAATCCAAGAATGAGGAGGTCCTCCCCCATGAAGCTCGCGGTCAAGATTCTAACGGTTCTGTTTGCGCTCGCGGCAACCTTCGCTCACTCTCAAACCCAGAACATCACGCAAATTCAACACGTGATCATCGTCATTCAGGAAAACCGCACACCCACCAACTTATTCCACGAGGACGCGCCCCTGATTTCCCGCGGAGCGCACGTTCGACCGCCCAACGACACCGGATCCTGCGGTCCGATATTGCAGAACCCGGTAAAGGCTTGCACGCCGGCCACGCAGAACCTGAGCATTCCGCTGACCGGAGTTGAGCTGGAAAAATCACCGGGCGGCGACCACAGCCATTACCCTGCCTGGCAATGCCAATTCGACAATGGGGCGATGGACGGAGCCTGCCACATCAACGTGGGCAATCCTTCTGGCGTTGCCTGCTACCAAAATAACCTCCAATACTGCAACTACACCTACGCCCTGAATGACACCGGCACGATGACACCTTATTTCAACATGGCCGAGCAGTACGGCTTCGCCAACTGGATGTTTTCCACTCACCAGGGTCCCAGCCAGCCGTCACACTTGTTCCTGTTTACCGGAACCTCCGCACCGGATGCTTACCAGGGAGACTCAGGAAATTTTTGGCAATGGTTTGTTGCGGAGAACGGTAACGGCCAGGGTTGTCTGGCTCCTCTCGGCGCTTCGGTCCTGGAGTTGCCTCCAGCCCCGCCGCAATTTCCGCAGGAGTCGAAAGGATATACGCCGCCCGGCGGAACGGTCGGAGCGGGGTACCCCTGCTGGAACCCGAACACGCTGACAGATCTGCTCGACAAGGCTCAACTCAGCTGGCGCTACTATGACGCGCAAGATGGCTTGCCGATCTGGAACGCGCCAGTCGCCATCGACCATGTCTGCGTGCCGAATGCACTCCCCGGTACAACCTGCACAAGCACCGAGTACAACCATAACGTCCGTATTGGAAACCCGGGAATGGTGTTGCAGGACCTTGGCGCGGTCGCAGGACAGTCCTGTGACCTCCAGGCGGTAACCTGGGTCATTCCTGACGGGACCTGGTCCGACCATCCGGGCAACCATGGCATGGACGCCGGACCCTCCTGGGTAGCGTCCATTGTCAATGGCGTCGGGGGCTTCACGAACTTCGGAGCGCCATTCCCCAACACCTGTGCGGACAACATCAACGGCAACACCGTTCCCTATTGGCAGGACACAGTCGTCCTGGTGGTATGGGACGATTGGGGCGGATTCTATGACGACATTCTGCCCTGGAAGTGCTCCTCGAGCGGAACCTGCACCGGCTATCCTGGCCAACTTAAGTCAGCAGACTACGTCTATGGTTTCCGCGTGCCCCTGATGGTTGTTTCAGCTTGGATAAAGCGATCGGCCTCATCTAATGGGACGGGCTACATTTCCGGCACGCCCGCCCAAGGCGGTGAGGTTGTGCCGTACGTCCATGATTTCGGCAGCATTCTCAACTTTATCGAATACGTCTTCGGGCAAGGCGGGCAGCATCTCGGGGACCCAGGGGGAATCGGCGGCATCAACTATCCTCACGCCGACTGGTTTGCCCCGGATGGACCGAACGCAGGCTGTAGCAAGACTGTGTGCCCATACTCCCTTTCCGATTTCTTCGTAGACTTCACCAAGAACCCAACACCGCGTCCCTTCAAACTTATTCTCGGGGCGAAATACGACACTAGCTGCTTCCTGGACCCAACGACCTGTTTTGCCGGCATTTACCCGCAGAATCCCGATAATGACGCGTCGGACGAACTGTAGCGGTTTTCGGCATACCATCGAATGGTGGATGCTGGCGTGAGCAAACGCCAGCATCTACCGCAGTTCTTCTAATCCCTTGTTGTTTTCTTGCTCCGCCCGAAAAACCGCCCCTTCCCCCGCAGCTGTTCGATTTGGTCCGTAGGCGGAGTCTGGTGCGACCGAATTCCTGGGTCGGGCCTTGCCTGATGAATCCAGAATTGCGCATTCGAATTAAATTTGAATTTCTGTAACTAACCAACTCAATGCCACAAAAACGCAGTAGTAGATGTCCCGAACCTGCCATAGTTGAGCAAGTTGTTTATGGATCGCCTTGCGAATGGCGTGCTTCTCCGCAACCACTCCGCTACTCTGCCCTGATCTCAGAGACCCTTCAAAAACGAGCCTGAATTCCATATGTCTGTTTCCGCTCCCGCCGGGCAGCACTAGAAATTGTTGAGGCGAACGCCTTCTAGCGCCCTTGGCTTGGCTGGTCAGTTTGTGGTCCCTCCATTACAGATCCGAGCGGGGTGCAACCGGCGTCCGAGCCGCTGCCAAGTCGTGCAGCCCTGTTAGCATTCCGCTCGTACTCAACTCGTACAGCGCCGCACACCCGTAGCCGTTGCCATACTCATCCTCTCGCAAATAGCGGTTGCGAAGTTGACACCCGAGAGGCTCGCGACCTTTGCCGCTTGGGTATAAGCCTGCTCTCCCGCAGACGGTGCGCCAGACATATAGACCAGGAGTCATTCCGCCCCAGAAGTCGGGTTGCGGGAAGCGCAGTGCCGTCAAACGTCGACCCAACCGAGAGTTCCGCGAAGCCCGTTTGTGGATAACTTCCGGTTGGCGGACCACACGTCGGAACTCCGGTTTGTTCCTCTCAGTCCGATGATTTATTGAACCACCTTTTTCGGCGAGAGCTCGGCTTCGTTGACGTAAGCCCCAAACGCAACCTAGCATGGGCGGGGAGGGAGTGAACTTGTGATCGGCCAGGTTCTCGGTCATTGCCGTATCGTCGCGAAGATCGGCGAGGGCGGAATGGGCGTTGTCTATCGCGCATATGACGAAGTCTTGCACCGCGATGTGGCCGTAAAGGTCGTTAACAAAGACGCTCGCCTTGATTCATCGGGGAGTCAGCATCTGCTTCATGAGGCGCGGGCCTCATCTTCGCTCTCCCACCCCAACATCTGCACCATCCACGAAGTCGGTGAAACCGACGGCGACCTGTACATCGTGATGGAACTGGTCGAAGGTAAGTCTCTCCGCGCTATGAGCGCGGATGCGGGGCTCCCGCCACAGTCAGTTCTGCGCTACGGCGTTCAGATTGCCAGCGCTCTCGCTCGCGCTCATGACCGCGGCATCATTCATCGCGATCTCAAGACGGCCAATATCGTCGTCACTTCCGACGGTTTGGTCAAAGTCCTGGATTTCGGCTTAGCCAAGCAAGTGGGTGGCGACATCTTCGAGGGCACGACCCGCTCGTTCGCAACCATTCAGGGCGCCTCCAGCGTAAGCGGCACCTTACCGTACATGGCACCAGAAATCCTGCGGGGCGATGCGGCCGACAGTCGCAGCGATCTGTGGGCCCTTGGTGTCGTGCTGTATGAAGCGGCTTCGGGGCGCCTGCCGTTTGAGGGGCGCACCGGCTTCGAGATCAGCTCGGCTATCATGCGCGAAATCCCCGGCCCGCTTGGCCCTCCAGTGCCCCCCGGCCTCTGGGCCATTATTCAACGCTGCCTGACCAAGGAACCTATGCAGCGTTATCAACGCGCAGGTGAAGTTCAGGCCGCTCTAGAAGCCATTCAGTCTGGCGCAATCGCTTCCACCGATCCCGGCGCGGAGCAAAATGCACCCAGGACCACGACCTTTCACAGCGTGCGGCATGCACAGGTCAAGAAGGGAGACTCTCTTCTGTTGGTGGGAACGACAAAGGGAGCATTCATCCTTCGCTCAAATGCCCAGCGCAATCGTTGGGAGGTCGGAGGCCCCTATTTCCACGGGCTCAGTGTTTACTCGATGGCCTACGATCCCCGCGGAGGCAAACACCGAATATGGGCCTCAACGGCGAGTTATTGGGGTACCCTGCTTCGATCGAGCGATGATTTTGGGAAGAGCTGGACCAATCCCCAGCAGGCGCCCATTCGATTTCCTTCCGATGCCGGCGTTTCCCTGAAGAACATCTGGCAGATAGCGCTCGGTCGGCCGGAGGAACCCGACGTACTCTATTGTGGCGTCGAACCTGCCGCGCTTTTCGAAACCCGCGACGCAGGCCAAACATGGTCGTTAGTGCGTGGCCTGTTCGATCATCCACACCGGCCCCGGTGGGTGCCGGGCAATGGAGGCTTGGCCTTGCACACCATCGTGCTCGACCCGGCCGACGGCCGGCGCATGTATGTGGCAATTTCGTCCGGCGGCGTCTACCGGACCACCGACGGCGGGAGCACTTGGACCGCGCAGAACCGCGGTATCCGCGCCGTCTTCATGCCCGACAAATATCCCGAGTTCGGGCAATGCGTGCACAAAATCGCGATGCACCCTGCTCGTCCTGAACGCCTCTTCCTGCAAAATCACTGGGGATTATATCGCTCTGACAACGGCGGCGAGAACTGGACGGACATTGCCAATGGAGTGCCCTCGGATTTTGGTTTTGCCATGACCATGCACCCGAGAAACCCCGACTGCGTGTATATCGTTCCCGTTGAGTCCGATGAGTTTCGCTGCGCATGCGACGGCCGTCTGCGAGTCTATCGAACCCGTAACAATGGAGCATCGTGGGAGCCGCTCATGCGCGGCCTGCCACAAAAGCGTGCATATGAGACTGTCCTAAGAGACGCCATGACAACGGATTCATTCGATCCTACTGGGATTTTCTTCGGTACAAGGAGCGGCCAACTCTTTGGCTCGCGCGACGAAGGACGGACATGGGAAAAGATACTCGAGGGGTTGCCCTCCGTCGTCTGCGTTCGTAGCGCATTCGTCGAGTACGCCTCCGGCGTTGTCCCGCCAACCTCCCTTAGGGCCGCACCCGCATCTTCCCATCGGACAAAGTCAACGAGAACCATCTCGAGAAGCAATACACGTCGAACGAAGAGATGATCCATGCCAGTCACTTTTCACATTCCGGGTGCTTTGCGCGAATTTACTGCTGGACGGCCTAGAGTTGCGATCGAGGGCTCTCCCGCAACTTTGGCCGAGGCCTTGTCCGCTCTTTGGACACTCTACCCGGGCGTTCGAGATCGCGTTGCAACGGAGCAAGGACAAGTGCGCGAGCATGTCAATATTTTCATTGGGGACGAAAATATCCGATACACAGGCGGGCTTGCGAGTCCCCTCTCCGCCGGATCGGAGATTTCGATCGTACCTGCAGTCAGCGGTGGCTGAGAGCATTCCCGTGATCTCCAAAAGGCAGGCTCGGCGGGCTTGTCTTCGGGGATGGATAGGCTGGTCACCCCGCTGTCGGAACACTGCGCCAATCCACTCCGCGATTTAACTATTGTCTTTGAAAAACTTCCCCGCACCTGCAAGCGTCATACGCTACGCTTTACGGCGTCACCTACAACGGGGGCGCAAGCGGGCACCGAACGGTGTACTCGGTTACGCCGTAGTGATGTCGGCAAAACACGTCGGCGCGGCGCTGGTTTTAGGCCGCGCCGGGTCCCCGCTCCTGGATACCCAGCGGTCGTCCGGGGTGTATACAATAAAACCGAGGGTGGCCCACAAGGGTATTTTTTTTGAACCGCTCCTAACGCCCGCAAGATGCTGATTCTCCAGAGGGCAATTATCATTTGATAAAGGGGCGAGATCGCTGGCCCACGGGTATACCTTCGGGCCAGCAGGCGGTCATTGTAACCACTCTTTCTCGGCATCCCCTGTCCGTCAACTAATCGTCATAAAAGTTGCTGTTTGAGTTTATCGACTTATGTACTCATCAGTTGACCAGCGTGCAACGATCCGCTCCAGAAGTTTGGCCTCAGCCAACGTTGCGCTAACCTCTCACTCAACTCAGCGTGACGCAGGCTGGGCCCGGATATTGCAAATAGTACTCCTGCTACTTAAAGTTGATAACGCCGAACAGTCCGTTCGCATAAGAGTTTGGGCCAGCGGTGAAGAATAGCTGATTGGGTTTGCCGTTCATTCCGCCCCCTTGGCCGAAGGCCAGTCCCCAAAGTCCATCGATGCTGAGCGTTTTGCCAGTTGTGCCCTTGAGTTGAGTAATGAACTTCCCGGTTTTGGCGTTGAACGCGTTGATGCGACCATCGCCCAGGTTTCCCACCAGCAGTGCATTGCTGGCGGGACCAAAGTTCTTAGGCGCCAGCGCCAATCCCCAGGGGGCATTAAGGTGGGCGCTCTTAGTGAGAGTCTTAATCAGTTTGCCGGTGGTGTCGAAGATATCCACTACGCCGTTGCCGTAAACACTGTTGACGAAAGTCACGAAAAGCCGCCCGTTGATGTTCTGAATACCATAAGTGAAGAAGCCGGAAAGCTTCTTGTCTGTGAAAGAACCCACCAGTTTGAACGATCCGTCGTAGATGTCAACTTTGTTGTGGGCCTCGTCGGCGGCAAAGAGGAAGTTTGCGCCTTTGCTCTGACCGATTGCCAGGCCAGTGTAAAATGTGCCCGAGGGAGCGGTAACGGCAATCACAGCGCTGGTTCCGCTGTTCCATCCACTGATCGTGCCATCCAGAGTGGCGAAAATAAACAGCGCGGGACTTCCCGAAACCTTGAAGTCAGAAGTGCCATTTGCGACTTGCCCGGTCGGTGACCCCTGGCCAGTACCTGAGGCAGGGGGGATCGTGACCACGAGTCCTTGCTTCACACCGTGGCTGTCGTACAGAGTGGACAGGCCAGTACCATTGTCGCTGACCCAGAACGGGCTACCTGGGAAGAAAGACATTCCCCAGGCATTAACCAGAGATTTGTCCTGGTGTTTGGCCTTTCCTGCTTGGTTTGACACCAGATTTGTGATCGCGTACTGAGCGGCGGCGAGGCTTGGAATCAACCCAACCAGGATTACAAGTGAAGCCGCGAATGCGAGAATGCGGCGTGACCGATGCTGAGACTCCATGATTCTTCTCCTTCAGCGATCTAGATTTGATGGGAGTAGCTGATGCGCCGGTATGTGAACTTTGGTGGGACCAAAACAACATCATCCACTCGCCCGAACCAAAACGCATTCTCCGCAATCTGGACAGTCGTTATGTCAAGGGAGTGTCTCCGAATTGTCAAATTTGAGCAGTCGTCATTGGATATGCATTCTTGGGGCGCTCCACGGCGCAACGCTACTGGGATCGGCGGATGACCGCACGAAGCCCGGCCAGCATTTCTGATAAATCGAACGGTCGTACCATGTAGTCGTCCGCCCCTATTTCGAAGAGTTTGACTTTTGCCCTAACATCAATATCCGGTCCGACAACGATTACGGGCACGGGGACGAACTGCCTCATCGCCCTACAGAGATTCTGGGTAGAGTTTCCATCTGACTCAAGACTTAGCAGAACAGCACTGGGCAGGATGGGGCCAAAGCAGTCGAGTTGCTACCCTGTCGGCCACAGTCTGGACATCATAACCTCGCGCCCTTAGGAGTGCGGTTATGCTTGTTCGAGTACCGAAATCGGGATCAACGACCAAAACTGTTGCCATGTTAGCCTGCGGCAGCTGGCCGGAGTTTTTCCATAGAGGCTGGTAGTTCGGTGCTGGGTGGCTCCGACGGCACGGCCACAGGCTGATCGCTGGGCCACACCCTAAGAAAGCCTAGAGCTTTGATAGGTCAACTTCCATCGACGGGTGTCATCAGGCTGTGGGTGTTGAAAAACTCCGTTTTCTTCAAAACATCGAAAATTTGGAGGATAGAAAATGTCTAGGAAAATCGAGAACGTCGTTTGTAGAGCATCCTGACACAATTTCATTTTTGCGAATTTCGCGCGAAGGAGTTTTTCAACAGCCACAGGCTGTTAACAAACTGTCATTTTTGTGTCAAGATTAGGTTCTCTCGCGGTAGCCCTGAACGCAACTCGGGGATATGACGAGCTTGCTCCCAAGTCGGCCCCAGCCTGCGCCAATGAACTCAAGTGGTTCCGTCTCGGACTGTGCCTCGACTGAGGCGCAGGTGATCTTGGCGATTGAGGATGACGTCGCGGTTCGACGGGTTTTGAGACGACTTTTTTAAACCGAAGGATACAGTGTCGACTTGGCAAAGGATGGACTTTCGGGTCTGGAACGCTTTCGCAAGAGGAGGCCTGCAGCGATCATCCTCGATCTGGGCTTGCCGGACATCCCAGGGTAAGAGGTTTGCCAGGAAATCACACGAGTTGATCCCGGGCTACCGGTCATTGTGCTGAGCGCAAGGGCGGATGTCGCGGACAAAGTCGTCCTCCTCGAATTGGGTGCCCGCGATTGCGTGACAAAGCCATTCAGCCCAAAGGAATTGCTCGCACGCGTCCGGATCGCTCTAAGGTCGGGGAAAGTCGAGTCGGGAGATGTCTTTAGGTTTGCTGATGTCATTGTGAACTTTCCGAACGCGGAGGTGACGCGTGGCGGTCGCTCCGTTGGGTTCACAGCAAAGGAATTTGAGACCCTGAAGTTCATGATTCGGAATGCCGAGCGCGTCATTTCTCGTCACGAACTTCTACGGGAGGTCTGGGGTTACCACGACTATTCGACTCGAACGGTCGATAACCACATACTTAAGCTGCGTCACAAGTTGGAGATGGACCCGTCACATCCTACCCATATCCGAACTTTATGCCGTCTTGGCTACAAGTTTGTTCCTTAGCATGGCAATAACCCAGCACCTCCATTCCACTCGATGCCTTTACGTCGAGCATTTTTCAGTGCTCGCAATTTGAAATCGACCTAGTTGGGGCTTATGATCGCCCTTAAGAGTGCTACATCGTGCCTGAAAAGGTAGGCGCCGCAATACCGAGGGCAGCGCCTTCTGAGAACCACGAAGTCTCAATTGCACTCTCGCGTGGCCGCATCGGCCTCCTCGGCTAGACCGTGCATCATTTCGAAGAACTCCTTGGATTGGCCGATGAAGAGCCCCATGGCGGTCAAAAACTGGACAACGCCAATGGAAATACCCTTCGTCTCCGTGGGACGAATGATTGAGCATTTGGGGAGCTTTCGACTAAGGAAGGGGCAGGGCTCAGGCATGATCAGATTCGTGTCGAACGTCTGCCCGTCGAACGGTGGCTTGTTGAGGTCGGGGAAGGTTAACCCATTCGTTGGGTCTGTCAGCGGAGGGGCATTGCCTGCTTTGTCCGACCAGGTTTGAAAGTGCATCGTCTCGGTGGGCCCAATGCTGATCAGGATTCGCAACACCTCCGCGCTGGTCGCCCTCTGGGCCATCGCAGGGTAGAGGCTGTTGCCACCTTGTTCGATGGTGGGCATGTGGAACCCGGCAGTGTTGGCAATCGCCTGGATGTGGTCTTTAGGATGCAGGTCCGCATCGGTTCTGGGGATTGCCGGAAATTGCCCCTTATGTAAATCAGGAACAGCCTGCGGGAACTTGAAATTCGGGTCAAGATCAGGGTTGTGGGTGCTGCTACGGTAGCGGGTCCACCAACTTGTATCCAACGTAAGCTGCGTGAGGTTTGTAAGTCTGTGGCCAATCAAGTCTTTATTGACTCCGGTCGCTGTACTGCCTTTTAGGGTACGAAACTGGTCTAAGTTGACGCCATCTGCACCCTTTGACTCCAGATATGCGTTGAGGAAGGTGAAGTGCGTGATCTCGTCGTCAGTGTTGTCATGGATATATTGGGGGAAGTCGCCGTCAAGGACTTTCAGTTTGGCGGTGTAGACGGGATTCCCATGCCCGCCGGAGACTTCCTTGTCTTGGACTCCTCCGAGTTCGTTGTATTGAATCCAAAAATCTGATTCCAGGATCTCAGCCGCAGCCGCAAACCGCAGTAAGGCGGCATCTCCCTTGGTTAGGCCGCTGTTGTCTTGTTGCGCGAAAACGCTGTTGGGTAGCATCGCCAGTCCCGCACCGGCGGCGCTTGCGACCACGCTTTTCTTTAGGAACGAGCGTCGACTGCTCGACACAGGAGGATTGATGATTGTGTTCGACATAGTGTCTCTTCTCCTTTTCATTCGGTTCTCTTGGTTAGTCGTGACTTTGGTTGCTTGGCAGGAAGCGTTGTGCGCACCTCGGATGCGATCCAGAGAGTTCCAAATTGTTAAAAATTTGTCACGGATTGTGGAAATCGTGTTTACGAGCAGTTGATTGAAAAATGACGGATGCTGCCGTGCTTGCGGCACGGTCTACAGTTGGAATCTAGCAGTGGCAGACAGTGGCCGGAAGGCTTACTCTATCTGTTCGGCTCATCGGCGGACAGACCGGCCGTCACCCTGTTTCTGCCCGTGAAGTTAGTTCCGGAGTAGGGTCACCAACACGGACTTACATTACATAAAGAGGGGAACGTGAACTGCCAGCGACTCGGGTACGGCATTATCTCTGGCTCATCCTGCAATACGAGCTGAGTGGGCGTCGCAACTATACGACACCCCATTAGGGCGCCAGCCGCACGTCGAACTCAATACCAACTTCGTCTTTGGCCCTGATGCCCGCTTTTCCGGGAGGCCTGATCCCAAAGTCGGTCTGCTTCACAATAGCCGTGCCGGTGTAACGGCCATCCCTCAAGGTCACACTCACCGTGACGGGGCGCGTTTGCCCGCGCAGCGTCAGATTCCCATGCAGCGTCCACCTTCCTTGGCCGGCAGCCTCCGCGCCCCTGGACTTGAACACGATCTCCTGATGGTGCTCGCTATCGAGCACTTCCGGCCCCAGCATCGTCTTTTGCACTTCGGCACGATCTTTTTCAGATTCGCCCTTGTCGATTACGCGCAGCGCCCGAGCATCCACATGCATTTCAACCGCAGCATCCGAGCCCGTGTCTGCCATACCACTGTGAATCGGCGCCTGCACTTCGTGCTCGTGTCCCAGCCCTGAGAATGCGCCCGTCTTGCCGACGTGGATCGTTAACGTGGAGTTCTTGGTGTAGATGCTATGTTGTTGCGCACTCACACCCAACACGCATACCAAGCTCGCTATGATCAGGAACAGGGTTTGCCTCATCGTTTACCTCTCAAAGGGAATTTCGTTTTTGCTCCCAATAGTCATCTTTTTCGGAGTCTCAGCGTTATTGCTCTCTACCGTCTGCTCTTTGCAGCTCATAGCCGCTTTGAGGCTTCGAAGCCCATCTCCCAGTCCTTTTACGAGTTCAGGTAACTTCTTGGGGCCTAAAATCAGCAGAGCAAGGCCAATAATGATGAGTAAATGCATCGGTTGAGCAGTCTTCCAAACATTGGCGATTCTCCCCTTTAGATCCCCTGATGCTAGGCAGTGTGCCACAAGGGGCATCAATGACCCGGCGAGCTTCCTGCGATGCAGCCCACGTTGCTGTTTGGTCATAGATGCCCGGCATCTGCAGGTGTTGCTCGGCCCATGTCAAGTCTGTATCACAGGAATGTAATAAATTGTCACCTTACGAAGCCACACCAATCCGCCCGGTATTCCCCGAATTAAGACAACGGAATGACGGGAATCTCAAGAAGAGAACGATATGTTCGCGTAACCTCCCGCATCCGCTGATCCGGCAGTTCCGCAATTCGATCGCCGGCCCGAGTCGCCACCAGAGGATGTAATCGAAAGGTTTCCTGCCCACTTTTGAGGCAGTTTGCCATCGAGCGATGGAACGCCCGCCATGTTGACACTTTCTGGACATTCCTTTGGGAAGTTTTTGACCAAGAATTGACCTACACATGACAACCGCTCGATGTCTGCCGGCGTAGGGTGCCGACTGTGAAAGTCCGAAGGAGTCAATCCTAGGAGAAGATTCGAACAAGGAGGCACCACATGCTGTATCGCACCACTACCGGAAAGCTTGTTTTTGTCCTTCTGCTGTCTGTAGCGACAGTTGGGACTCAAAGCCGAGTGATGGCGGCAACAGCCCCTACTGAGGGCCAGCAGGATGATGGTCAAGGAACCCAGTTGCGGGCGAGGGCACAACGAATCATTAAAGGCATCGAGGCAGAACTTCGAGGTGACTTTCAGAGTCAGAAGGGAGGTCGCGACGACGGGGGCCAGAGAAAACGGCTGCGCGGTGAACTGGACAATATTAACCTTACGGGAAACACCGAAATCTCGTTTTGTCTGGCGACCTCAAATGGAAGCGTGCCGCTTGCCGCTGTGAAACTGAGCAATCGTGAGGATGATCAGAAGAGCGCGCAGTTCGAGATTGACTCCCAAAACGGCGACAGTGTTCCCAACGCGGTTGTCGGGAACAAGCTGGAAGCTCGGCAAGGAGGGAGTTCTGGCAAGGCCGACTGCGGTGCACCCTTGCTCATATCGGCAAGGTTCCATCGGTAAACGTCCCCCATAGCTGAGAGAACGGCCGCGCGGGAAAGATTCCTCTGCGGCCGCTTTCACCACCTTCGGAGGATCGTCGAGTAACAATCACTAGGCGCTCTTTCGGGGTGGTTCGCGTGCGCCGGCTGCGGAAGCAAACAAAGCGGACCAAACTGTGACTAGCCAGCGGGTCGAATGGATTGTCGCGGTCGCGAATCCCCCTTCTTGTTGGTTATGAAGCGGTTAGACCCCATGAGCGGTTCACCATTTACCGGCGCGTGGATGTTCCACTCTGAATGGTCAAAGTTAACCACATCGCCGCCGCGTAGCTGGATTGTGCGGATCGAAGCCACGTCGGATGGGGTGAACGAGCGCGCAGTGGTCGTCGGTTCCGATGGTGCGCTAACGGTGGTGACGATTCACGCGAGATTCGATGGCAAGGATTACCCAGTCACCGGATCACCTCTGGCAGACACAATCGCTTACACCCGCGTAGACGCTCATCATATTTTGGGAATTGCAAAGAAGAACGGCTGCATCTCCATCAGGGAGAGCGTGGCCACCTCGCCCGAAGGGCACATCCTCACCTTAACCTATTCGATCTATGGCGACGTTCAAGAAGTCGCGAACGGC
>Ga0210406_10002186_pt1 | contig 22693 bp, 23 predicted proteins | sample IncBWC30MmetaG_FD_155454 | JGI IMG/M metagenome (GOLD analysis project Ga0210406, IMG submission 155454) | Forest soil microbial communities from Barre Woods Harvard Forest LTER site, Petersham, Massachusetts, United States - Inc-BW-C-30-M | ecosystem: Environmental > Terrestrial > Soil >...
CGTCGGAGTCCGAACCCGCCACTCCGGAGACCAGGCCGTCCGCAATATGGACCGGTTCAGTGATCGCTGCCGGCAGCGGCAACAGGACCGCAATATAAACGAGAGCGCTGAGAGTACGCATACAAAAATGATAGCCGATCAATCGCAGCGCAACGCCACCGCGGGATCGAGTCGACTGCCGCGCCGTACAGGCAGGTACGCCGCCAGCAGCGTCATCGCGAGAAAGAAGAGCACCACCGCGACATACATCCAGGGCGAGCCCTGCACTGCGGCGCTCGACAGAGTCCGGACCGTGCTTCTGGTCGCGAGTCCCAGGCCCAAACCACCGGCCAGTCCCGCTACTACCCACATCGTCGTCGTCCCCAGAATGGTCCGGACGATGGCTCCGCGAGTGGCGCCCAGCGCCATCCGGATCGCAATCTCACTGGTGCGCTGCCAGACCAGGCAGGCGATCACGCTATACATTCCGGCCGCCGCCATCGCTACCGCTAGAAGCGCGAACGCGCCGATCAGGAACGCATCGAAACGGGGCTCGCTTACCGAGTCCGCAATCAGCTCGTCCATGGTCATGACGCCAAACACGGCCTGATCGGAATTCGAGGATTGGACCGCCGCCTTCACCATTTTGACTAGTTGCGCCTGAGGCAGCGCCGAGCGGATCACCAAATGTACATTTACCCAGTCCAGTTGCAGCGACGATAGATACAATTCGGGATACGGATCGGTTTGTAGTCCGCGTGCGCGAACGTTGCCCACCATCCCGACAATCGTGATCGGCGCGCCCGGCTCGTCGAACTGTTTTCCGACAATGTCCCGCCCATACCCAAAACGGCGCGCCAATTCTGCATTGACCACCGCCACTTTCACTCGCGGCCCAGCATCGTCCTTGCGCAACATGCGGCCGGCGAGTATCGGAATCCGCAACGTCCGGAAGTAATCCGGACTCACCAGATGATTCACCGACCAAACGATCTTGTTCTCACCGTTGGGCTCCTTCGCGCCGACTAGCTCGGCATTGCCGATTCGGGCGGGTCGCAGCGGCGGGCCAGTTACCGTGGCGGCCGACTCAACTCCTGGAATCGCTTCGATCTTCTCCAAATACTCCTGAAACGCCAATCCGGCTTTCGGGTCAATCGAGTTCTGCGGCCGGGACGACGGCAGCTTGAGCCGCATCGCCAGCACATGGTTCGGGTCGAATCCCATGGGCGTCGATATCAGCGTCCACAAGTTCTGCACAACGAGTCCGGCTCCGCACAGCAGAAATACGGAAAGCGCTGCCTCGATCGCGATCATCGCATTGCGCCAGCGGTTTCCTTCGCCACCACTGGCGCGCGCATTAAGCGATGGCCCTAGCGTCCAGCGGCTGCCCTTAAGCGCCGGAACCATTGCGAATACGAGCGCTGAGATTAGAGAAATCGCCAGCGTAAACCCGATCACGCGCGCGTCCAAATGCGCCGATGCCAGTAATGGACTGCGTACCGGAAGCACGGCCAAGAGCACTCGCACGATCCACCCGGCTGCCAACAATCCCGCCACGCCGCCGCATGCCGCCAGCACCAGTCCCTCCAAAAGAAACTGTCGAATCAAACGCGGCCGGCTGGCGCCCAACGCCGCCCGAATCGCAATCTCTCGACCTCGCCGCAACGAGCGCGCCAACAAAAGCTGCGCCGTATTCGCGCACGCAATCAGCAGTAGAACGCCGACACCTCCCAGTAGCAGCCACAGCAGGGAGCGCTGCGTCCCCACGATGGCGTCGCGGAGCGGCACTAGCACGAAGTGAAAAAGGCTGGGATTGTGCCAGATGTTCGGAAATGCGGAAGGATTGTCGTGCGTGAGGATTGCCGCGATGCTCCTCAGATCGGCGTCTGCTTGTGCGTACGTGACACCCGGGCGCAGACGAGCGAGCACACGCACCGGCACACCCAGGCCGTTTCCGCTCGGATGCATCGGATAGGAGCGCTCCAGCGGATACGAGACATAAACGTCCACTGGCTCCGCGATGCCCAGCGGGGGATAGTCGAATTGGAACCGGGGCGGCAGAACGCCGACCACTAACGCAGGTTGCCCATCCAGGCGAAGGGTCCGTCCGACGGCGCGCGGGTCGGCTTCCAGTTTCGATCGCCAAAATGCGTCGGTGAGGATAACCGACGGAGTCCGGCCAGGTTGATTTTCTTCGTCGAGAAATGTTCTGCCTAGCGACGCGCCAACACCCAGCAGCGGAAAAAACGAAGCCGTGACTCGGGCGGCGAAAACACGAACCGGCTCCCCCGATCCCGAAAGCTGCATATCGCGGTGTTCGGCGAACGCGACCTGTTCGAACGACCGGTTGCGCGCTCGAATCTCCACAAACTCGGCCGTACTTGGGATCCAGCCATTATTTTCCATGATCGTGACTAGACGCCCTGCATCACGATAGGGCAAGGGGTCCAGAAAAGCCGCTTTCAACAGTGTAAAGATCGCGGCATTGCCACCAATCCCCAACGCCAACACTAAGATAATGAGGGTTGAGACGCCCTTCTCGCGCCGCAACAAAACGAACCCATGGCGGATATCAGTCCACATTGGCGGCCCACTTCTATGTATTAGTATACTAATACACTAGCCAAGCGTATCATAACCACAATAAGGGCGCAAGCCCTAAAATCGCCAAAGCTATTAGTAGGCTCAAGCTCTGAATACCGGTCTTCCGATCCGACAATGCGAAAGCATAAACTCCCTTGGCCAGGTTGTTGCTGGATGCGGCGATCAAAACCCCGCCGGCCGCCAGCGGAAGAGATGCATCGGACTGCGTCATCCCCAAGATGAACGGATCCACGTCCACCACACCCATTATCGCGGCCAACGAATAGACTCCGGTCTTTCCCAGGTGCGCGATGGCCCAGTGCGTAGCCACCAGCATCGCTAGAAACAAAGCCGCGAAAGTGAAGGCGACGCGCAGATCGAGAGGATTTTTCGGATCAAATTCCCGGCGGACTTCGTGCTCGCCCGGATCACGCCGCCTGGACCAAAGCCAGCCAAGCCCGATAGCTATTACGGCCAGCACGCCGAAGGACGGCCCCAGCGCGATAAAGAGGTCGCGGTTGAACAGCGCGAGCAGCACCGCCAGGCGCAGGTACATCACGCCAGAGGCGATCAAAGTCCCGCCTGAGAAAAGATGCGGCTGGTGCTCGCGAGCGGCTCTGCGTGCCAGGACCAGTGTTGTGACCGTGGACGAATAGGCCCCGCCTAAGATGGCCGCCAAGACGACGCCGCCTCCTTTGGTGAGCCGGCCGATGACGTAGCTCCCGTAAGAAACAGCGCTCACCGCCACCACCACCAGCCAGGTCTTGAAGGGATTGATCTGGAACGGGCCGAAATCCTGGTTGGGAAGTATCGGTAGAATCACGGCCGTGAGCAGTAGGAATTTCGTGAAGGTGAGGATCTCCTCAGCCGGGGCCCGCTTGGTAAGATTCTCGAGCCCGGTCTTCAACTCCAGCAGGAACACGCCGGCGACGCTGAGCGTCGTCGCGATCCAAAATTGTTCGTGATAAACCAGCGCTCCCACCAGATATGTCGCCAGCCCGGACATCTCGGTGGTGACGCCGGCCGGGGCCGAGCTTTCCAGCTTGTGCCAGTAGGACAGCAGCAGGAATCCCGCCACAACCGCGAAGCCCAGCGCGACGGGCAGCAATTCACCACCGGAGATTAGCGCCATGGCGTAGCCGATCAATCCGATGAGCGGGAATGTGCGCACGCCGCCAAAGGTGTATTGCTCGCTGCCGAGCTTGTGCTCCTCCCGTTCCAGCCCGATCAAAAAGGACAGAAACAGGACCAGCAGGATTTTTACGCCTTCCGGGGGCAGCCAGCGATAGAGTTCCATCAAGGCTTTTCCGGGATGGCTAACGCACTACTGGCTGGAAATAGCCGGGCAAGTCCGGCTTGGTGTCCCGCAATATTTCAATAATGGCCTGCCGATCGCCGAGCGAAAGCCGGGCATACTTCTGGTCCGTTTCTTCGCCAGAGAGGATCTGCCACATCCGCTTATAAATCGCTTGCTTCGCCTCTACCGGAAGGCCATCGAAGGCGTCCGTGTAAATCATGTAGCTGCAGGGATATCGCATGAGCCGCCGTTCCAGGTCAAACTCCCGCAAGGACCGGCCTTTGCGATCGCGAGGACCTCGCGCGGCGAATTTTTCGGCAAATCCCGATGAGCCCTGGATCTTGCCGCCGAGCGGCGCTTCGTCGATGAACAGGAGATAGTCGACCAGATCCTTCGAATCGTCCGTGAGCAGGCGGGCGGTGAGATCGTGGTGATCGTATAACGCAAAACGAATCTCCCAACCGACCCTCGTCAAGAGATTGATCATCTGCACCTGATGATCGAAGACCATCAGGGCCACTATGTCGCTGTGCGCTGAAAGATAAGTGCCCGCATCCAACTCCACTTGGACCGATCCCATGGGAGGGTTTCCGCTGGATGGCTCTTGATTATCCGGACCTGTGACCATGGCGTTGCCCAGGTGATGCACAGGGACTTGCTTGCCCGTCACGTACCACCCGCCCCACCGTTCTTCGAATGGACTGCGATGATCGGACGTGTAGTCGCCAAACTGTCGCATCTGACGTCCGTCGGGCGCCGTGAAAACGCTGCGTATCTGCATGCCGGGAACGCCCAGGGTCGAGTATGATTCATGGCATACCAGGCACTCGTCATGACGGACGAACGCAGGCCGTTGCGCGGGTGTCTGATCGAGCGTGTAAAAAATGACGCCTTGCCGCGGATCGTCCGCTATCACCTCCACAAACGGTTCGTGAGGCACCCAGCCAATGGCCACGCGATCGTTAAAGAAAATCGTGCGCGGATTGTGCGGGCTGATGAGGTGCATTTCAAGACTGGTCTTCGAGAACACCACCATCTGCGATTCGATGGGGATGTCGAGCGCGTCCAACACCGACCGCAAATAGCCTTGCACGCCTTCGAATTTCAGTTGAACTTGCCCATCCTGGATCTTGCGATTCAGTTGAGCCACCGCGTCATTGGGAGGCCGCGTTGCGTATTCGATGGCAGGATGGTCGGGGGAAGCCAGCGACGCGCCGCCCATTGCTGCGAGAACAGCGACAGCACCAGCGAAGATTCCCGCGGCGAGCAAGAGCAAGCTAGTCCGGTGCATGCTTGATAATTTGCTTTCTGGAGAGTATCTTATCCTTTCTGGCGGATTCTAATATGTCTGGAGGATTCTAGTATGGCAAAGCGCGTTGTCCTGGCCGGTTTGTTGGGTGGCGTCGCGATGTTCATGTGGATGTCGCTAGCGCATGTGGTGCTCCCGCTCGGCGAGGTTGGAGTCCAGGAGATTCAAAATGAGCCGGCGGTACTGACCGCCATGCAAGCGGCCTTAGGCGAAAAATCGGGACTGTTTGTTTTCCCCTCAACTGGCGCCGGCCCGAACGCGACCAGTCAGGAGAAGAACGCAGCCATGCAGCACTATGACGAGAAGCTGGCTGCCAATCCGTCCGGTCTCTTGGTTTATCATCCGCCAGGCGAAACCGGATTGACAGCGCGGCGGCTGGTGACTGAGTTTCTGACAGAACTTCTGGAAGCCTTCCTGGTAGTGTTTCTGTTGGCACAGACTCACATCAGCAGCTTCGGTGGACGCCTCGCTTTCGTGACCGTTGCTGGTGTGGTGGCATCGCTCGGAACCAACATCTCCTACTGGAACTGGTACGGTTTCCCCACGAACTACACGGCTGTGTATATCCTGACTCAGATCATGGGATTCATGTTCGTCGGCGCAGTGGCGGGCGCGATAATGCGTAAGACTGCGCCGAAGTCTGTTGCTGTAGCGGTCTGACGCCCTATAATGGTTTCTTATCCCCGGAGGATCCATGACACGATTTTTGTTTCTAATGACGCTAGCCGCCGGCAGCGCGATGCTTTTTGCGGCCGACGCTCCGCAGGCCAGCATGGGCAAGGTGCTGGATGATCAACTCCGCTCAGCCGAGCGCGAGATTGTCGGACTCGCGGAGGCCATGCCCGCCGACAAGTACGGCTTCCGCCCGACTGCCGGCGAGTTCAAGAACGTCCGCTCATTCTCTCAACAGATGACCCATATCGCGGCCACTCTCTACGGGATCTCCGCCGGCGCGATGGGCGAGAAAAATCCCAGCGAGATGGGCAAGGACGAAAACGGCCCGGCCTCGATCACCGATAAGGCTGCGGCGGTGAAATACCTGAAAGACGCCTACGCATACGCGCACAAGGCCGCGTCGGCGGTCACTTCCGACAATGCCATGGACCTGCTGCAATCGCCGTTCGGAAATGGCAAGACATCGCGGATCAACTTGGTGACCGAACTGATGTGGCACAGCTTCGATCATTACGGGCAAGCAGTGGTGTACGCGCGAATGAACGGGATCGTGCCGCCGGCCAGCCGCGGACAATAGTTAGGGCCGTGGAAAGCAAGTTGCATCGGTACCAGATCCAGACCACGTGGACCGGCAATACCGGGCAGGGAACCGCCGGCTACCGCGCTTATAAACGCGACCACGAGATTTTCGCGGCAGGAAAGACAGCGCCGATTCCGGGATCGTCCGACGCCGCTTTCAGGGGAGATCCCGCGCGCTACAACCCGGAGGAGCTTCTGGTATCTGCGCTATCCACATGCCACATGTTGTGGATGTTGCACCTTTGCGCGGACGCCGGCATCACGGTCACGGCATATTCGGACCAAGCCTGCGGCGTCATGGCGGAAGACTCCGATGGATCGGGGCGCTTCACCGAAAGCGGGCGAATCCAGGAAGCGGAGGCGCTACACGCCAAGGCGCATCAATTCTGCTTCATCGCGAATTCGGTCAACTTCCCGGTGCGCTGCCCAACGCCGGTGGTAACCGCCCAAGTATGACGACCCGCATTGCCACGCCCGATGACGCCGCATCCATGGCCCGTATTTACAACGAAGGCATCGAGGATCGGTTGGCAACCTTTGAGACTCGGCTACGCTCCGCCGCCGACGTTCGCCAATGGTTCGACGGTATTCATCCTATTGTGGTCGTTGAGGAGGATAACGGCGAAGTGATTGCCTTTGCCTCTACGTCGCAGTACCGGCCGCGGGAGTGCTATGCCGGGATCGCCGAAACGTCGGTGTACGTGGCGCGCGCCTGTCGCAGGAAGGGCGCCGGCAGCCTGGCGCTCAAAGCGTTGATCCAGGCCGCGCGGCAGGCCGGATTCTGGAAGCTGCTTTCCCGCGTGTTTCCTGAAAACGTTGCCAGCCGCGGCTTGATCCGCGAGCTCGGTTTCCGCGAGGTCGGAACTTATAAAAAGCATGGAAAGCTGGACGGCCAGTGGCGCGACGTGGTAATTGTGGAACGGCTCATAGTATAAGCGAGTCTAAAAGGAGACGGTGATCCCTGTTTTCTGGGATAATCAATAAGTGAGTGAGCGCAGCGCACTTACGGAGTTAGTCCGGCAAGCCCGGATGCGACAGGTGCGTCATCTCCTTTTCCACCAGGCTTCCTTTGCCGCGTCACTGGGTCTGGGCGGCGCAATCCTGCTTCTGATCTTAGGGACGCAGATTCTCAATTGGTATTGGCCGGTTCTGCTGTTTGTGATTAGCCTGGCGGCCGGCGCCTATCGCGCACGTAACAAGGTTCTCTCGCGATATCAGGTGGCGCAGTCCCTCGACCAGCAGCTCGGATTCCACGATTCGCTTTCCACCGCGGTGTTTTTCGGCGAGCACCCGGATCGCGTGGTGTCGTCCCGGCAGTTCATCGAACAACAGAAAGAGGCCGCTGAAGACTTGGCGCGCTCCGCCGACGTCCAGCGCGGGCTGCCCTTCTTCGCTCCCCGGACGCTGTATGTCAACGCGGCGCTGGCTGCGATTGTGTGCTCGATGTTCGGCGTTCGATATGGAATCAACCACAGCCTCGACCTTCGGCCCTCATTAGTACGCATCGGCTTCGATGGATTCCTGGGCCAGTCACGCGACATTGCCGATGCCAAGCGCATGCGCGGCCAGCACCCCTTCGATCGGGACGACAAAAACAAGGGAACGGCAGCCGATCCTTGGGACGCGAAAGCCGAAGATCCGAACGCGACTCCGGACGCCGCGCTGGATGCCGCCAATGAACCAGAGGTGAGCAATCCGGATGGGACGCCCGACGGCTCCGCCAAGAGCAAAGCCACCGGAACCGAGCAGCCGCCGCCGGGCGAAGATCCGCTCGACCCCTCCGACAAAGGGGAAAATTCGCAAGCTGGAAGCGACTCGGGTGATACCAATTCTCCTCAGGGCAATTCGCAAAACGATAAAGAACAGACCGGCATGAAGAATTCCGGCCAATCGGGCAGCTCAGGCGAAAACTCCAGCCTGAGCGAAAAGATGCGCGATGCTCTGGCCAACTTGATGGCGAAGCTGAAGCCCAACAAGAACGACGGCAAGCAAGGCAGCTCGCAGTCGCAAAACGGATCGCAATCCAGCCAGCAGAAGAGCCAGAGCACCGACTCGAAATCGTCGCAGTCCCAGAGCAAGCAACAAGCCGATGGCGATGCCAGCGCTCAATCGCAAGGCGATCAGCAGTCGCAGAACGGCTCGGAGCAATCGGCGCAGGGCAAGAGCGAGGGCAAGAGTTCGGATAAACCGAATTCGCCGGACGGCAAGAGCGGCATCGGCAAGCAGGATGGCGACAAAACCGCCCGCGAGGCCGCGGAACTGGCCGCGATGGGCAAGATCAGCGAGATCATCGGGAAACGGGCGCAGAACGTGTCCGGCGAGGTGATGGTAGAAGTCGCCTCCGGCAAGCAGCAGTTGAAGACCCAGTACTCGCAGCGCACTGCGGAGCACTCTGAATCCGGAAGCGAGATCAATCGCGACGAAGTCCCGCTGGCCTATCAACAGTACGTGCAGCAGTATTTCGAAGAGATTCGCAAGCTGCCGGCATCGAAGGTCAAGGCCAAAGGTTCAGGCAACTAGAGGTAGGGCGGCCCCCGGTCGACGCCCTCGTCGGCTTGCTCTACTTCTTCTCATGCGCCTGCGCCACCGTCATCGCCAAATAGTTCACCACCTTCGCCTCATCCCGGGCTACCTCATAATACGCCGCGCGCAGTAGTTGATCTTTGCGGTTGAGCAGCGTCTCCCGGATATTCTGCTGCACGCGCGGATCGGCCAGTTCGCGCTGTCCGGCGGGTTCCTTCGAAAACACTTTGAACACGCGATAGCCTTCCGACGTGTGGACTATAGGAGTCATCTGGCCGGGCGCCGCGGTTTGAATCGCTTTGCGGATATCGGAGTTGGCTTTCTCCAGCGCCGATTCCGGGACGAAGCCAAGGTCGCCGCCGTTGGGCGCGTAGGTAGGGTCTTCGGAAAAATTCTGGGCGACCACGCCGAAATCTTCGCCTTGCTTTAAGCGAGCCAGCAGCATATCCATTTTCTTGCGGGCCTGGTCTTCGTTCTGCGCCTTGTCGCCTTTGAGATTGCGAACATTCGGATCGGGAGTGGGCGTGACCAGAATCTGCGCCACGTGCACTTGCGGTTCGGGAAAATTGAAGCTGCTCTTGTTGGAGTTGTAGAAATCGCTCACGTCGTGGTCCGAAATGGAAATGTGGGACGTGATCTCTTTGTTGAAAAGTTTCTGAATGCTGAGATCGCGCTTGAGCTGTGCCTTGAAGTCCTCCGCCGACATTTTTCTCGATGCCAGTTGCTTCTGGAACTCCTCCTGCGTGAAGGGCGCTTTCAATTCCGTGAACTTCGATTCGACATCCGCATCGGTCGCCATCAATCCCAGTTTTTCGGCGCGCTGCAGCATGATCTGGTTGTCCACCAGCGTGCGCAAAACCTCCAGCTTCTGAATCATCATCTGATCGTCGCTGGGATGTTCGGGCGAGGACATGAACTGCGTTTGATACTGATTGTCGAGGTCGGCGTAGGTGATCACGCGGCCGTTGACCGTCGCGGCGACATTTTCGGGAACCGCGCGTTTGCATCCGGAGATCGAAAGGACAGTGCTCGCAAGAAGGGCGGCGGGGAGAAGACGGAACATGTGGGTGATGCAACCATTCTAGCGAACGCCGCGTGGGCTTTTCTAATGAAAACCATTTAATTTACCTGCGCCGCCTGCTACAATCACGTCCGTGGGAAGAACACGCCCGCTATGGACCGCATGCTGCGCGGTGCTTGGCTTGGTCGGCATCGCCGGACGTTCTTCCTCCGAGCCCAACAACGACTTTCGTTTTTCAATCCTGGGTGATCGCACCGGCGACGCCGAGCCGCAGGTCTATGAGTCCGTCTGGCGAGACATCAGCGCGCTGCACCCCGACTTCGTGATCAACGTCGGCGACACCATTCAGGGCGGAAACGACGCCACCGCGCAAGCCGAGTGGCGGGCACTGCGTCCACTTTGGGATCACTCCCAGCTCCAGCAGTTCTTCACTCCGGGAAATCACGACATATGGTCTGAAATGTCTCGCAAGATTTATGAAAAAGAAACCGGGCATCCGGCCGCTTATGGGTTTAATTATCAGAACGCGCACTTCACCGTGCTCGATAACAGTCAGACCGAAAACCTGAGCGACCAGCAGATGGAGTTCTTAGAGCGCGACCTGCAGCAGAACCAAGCCCGCGATCCGAAATTCGTGCTCTTCCACAAACCTTTCTGGCTGATCCCCGTAAAGTTCCAGAGCAGCCAGTTTCCATTTCATCAGCTCGTCAAGCGGTATGGCGTGCGCTACGTTATCAGCGGCCACGGGCACCAGTACGTGCGCGCCATACAGGATGGCATTGTTTATCTTGAAGCCGGTAGCTCAGGCGGCAAGCTAAAGGGACAGGGTTTTGCGCAGGGCTGGTTCTTCGGTCAAATCTTCACGCACGTTACAGCCACGAAGGTGGAGATGACGGTGAAGGAAGTCGGTGGGCCAATGGGGAAGGGCCGGACGTTTCCTGCCGAAGAATTAAGCGGCCATCGCCCCTAAGACGCCTCGCCAAAGTTTTCCCGTCCGTTATACACCTGTTATCGCCCTGTAAAACTGGCTTGCTAAACATATCTAGCGGCCACCCGCCGCAAATCCTATAAGTCGAGGTTTCATTTCAATGTTGCAAGTCAGACACCGCGCCGCGCTCGGCGCTTTAGCGCTCTTCAGTGCATTATTCGGCTCTAGCGCCAGCGCTTCCGACATCAAAACAGTTTTCGTGATCGCGATGGAGAATCACAACTGGACCCAGCCGGCCAACGAGTTCATTGGCCCGATCCAGCAGGTTTATCAGAACCCCAACGCTCCGTTCATCAACAGCCTGGTCAACGGCACAGCATTTGCTGTAATCAATGGCTCCGTGGTCCACATCAGTAGCCAGGTCTCATATGCCAGCGCATACCATAACGTTCTGGCCACGCCCAGCGGAAACAATCCGCATATTCATCCTTCCGAGCCCAACTACCTCTGGGCGGAGGCCGGTACCAACTTTGGCGTATTGAACGACAACGACCCATATGGCAGCGGCGGCACGAACCAGAACACAACTCAGCACTTGAGCGGCTTGCTCCAGCAGGCTGGAATAACCTGGCGGTCGTATCAGGAAGACATCGACCTTACTAAGAATGGTAGCGGGCAGCTCACGAACGTCCCACTGCCGGAGAATCTGTGGACCGTTCCGCTAAGCAGTTTCTCGGGTCTCTTTGGCCCGGGGCCTGTCAACGCTTTCAACGGCTCAAGCCAGTATAACTACGCCGCCAAACATAATCCCCAAGTGTTCTTCACCGATACCAACGGCGGCAATAATGCGACGCCCAGCAATCCGCTGTCGACCCACTACGCACCGTTGCAGCAGTTGATGACCGATCTGGCTAATGACACTGTAGCCGACTACAACTGGATTTCGCCCGACCAATACAACGACATGCACACGTCGCTCAAAGGAGGTTATAAGGGACTGACCGGAGATGCCGCCAATATCAAACAGGGCGACGACTTCCTCAGCCAGATCGTTCCCGTCATCATGGCGTCAAACGCCTACAAGAACCACGGCGTAATCATCCTTTGGTGGGACGAGGCCGAATCGGACGGCGTCGCGGGTGACAATGGGGACGACTTTAATCACACCATAGGCGAGATCATCATCTCTCCGCACGCTCACCGGAACGTGAATGGCCTTCCGTATGCGAGCCCGGTGAATTACACGCATTCGTCCGACTTGCGCACCATGCAGGAAATCTTCCGCGTGGGACCATTTCTGGGCGATGCGGCCAATGCTACCGATCTGTCCGACTTGTTCGAGCCCGGCGCGGTCCCGCCCACTCCGCCAACCGAGCACGGTTTCTCGACCGCTGGCGCGAAGTAGTAGTTTGCATTTTGTGGGGCACGTCTCGCCGCTTGCCCCCACTCGTTACTGTGTCGGTATCACTTTCGATTCCACCTGGAACTTGCGATAGTTGCTCCAAACCAATTCCTGCTGCAGCGCGATTTTCTTCACCAACCCCAGCCGGCCCGATCCTGTCACCGATTCCCGCTTAGGCAGCCAGATTTCGTCGTTGACTCGCGTCTGTTCGAAGACCAGCTTGGCTCCCGGATTCAGCCGCGCGATAAACAAGCCGAATGAGATCGTGTCAGTCGTCTCCGCTTCTAATCGGACCCATTGGTACTCGGATTTGTCGATCCAGATTTTGCCGCGAATCTTCAGCAACGGCTTAGCATCCCTGTGCTTGGGCTGATAACTCGGCTTGGGCGTCGCGGAGATCACCCAGGCAGCATGACCATCCACTTCCTGGTCGCCTTCCAAATGGAAATCGTAGAGGTCGGTAACCTCGCGCAGGAAATCGCGGTCTTTCTGGCGCTTCTTTTCGTAGTCTGTCACGCGGCGCTGTCTTTGCTCGGGTGTCTCGTCCTGCAGCTTGGCCGCCAGCTTGTCGAGCTTTGCCTGTTCCGTGCGCTGCTCATCGGGAGGGAGCGGCTTCCCATCGCGCTCTAGCATCCGCCGATGTGGCTGGCCGTAGAGAACCAGCGTCTCCCAAGCCTTGGTCTTTTCCGATTTCACCGCGCCTTTGGAATCGAGGTCTCGCTCCGTCTTGTGCGCAATCCAGGTATAGTCTTTCATGCGCAGCCAATTGGCTTGGTCCAGTTCTACCGATTTGCGGACGATTTCGCGAGCGTCCTGCGCCCCGGCTATCGAGGCCGAAATCGCGGCCAGCGCCAGACCAATAATCAGCCGCACACCTTTAGAACGATTGGGAAAGCTCATTGGTTGCACAAATGCTGAAGTAACCTTTGCCATCCTGTCGCATCTTTTTACCATCCCCTCGCATCGTAGTGAAAGGATTCGGCTATGCAACGAAAATCTATTATCATTTTTGTCGCGCTCTTAACACCGGCCTTCGCGCAGAACACTGCGCAGGTTACAATCACGTCCGCCGCAGACGCCAATGGAGTCGCCAACATTGGTGTTGCTCCGGCGTCGGTGGCTACTGCTATCGGCATGAATCTCGCCATGCAATCGGCCGCCGCCGCTGCGACCCCTTGGCCGGCGACGCTGGGCGGTGTCACTGTCCAAGTTACCGATTCCGCCTCGGTGCCGCGCCAAGCCGGCTTGCTGTTCGTTTCCCCCACCCAGATCAACTTCCAAATCCCAGCCGGCACCGCGCCGGGAGCCGCCCAGGTGCTCATCAACAACGGCGGATCGCAAGCATCGGCGACCGTGCAAATTCATCCCGTTGCTCCCGGCCTGTTCGCGATCAACAACCTCGACGTCGCCGCGGCCACCGCCATCCGGATCGTCATTCCGACTGAAATTCACTCTCCGGTCACGGTCTTTCGATGTATCGATACACCGGGGAGCTGCCGCCTGTTTCCGATTGATCCTGGCGTGGACGCTCCAGTTTACCTGTCATTTTACGGGACCGGAATTAGCGGACGCTCCTCCCTTTCCAATGTCTCCGTTACTATCGGAGGGATGAGTTTCCCGGCACTCTATGCGGGCCCACAACCGCAGTTCCCGGGTGTCGATCAGGTGAACGTTCCGCTGTCATTATCACTGCGCGGGGCCGGCGTGGTGAATGTTACCGTCACTGTGGATGGCGTCACCTCAAATCCGGTTCAGATCGAGATTATGTGACAAACGTTAGAGCTGAGACCACTCTTGTCCAACCCGTGTCGTCACCACTCGCTGCGGACGGCTCCCCGCGGCAGCTACAAACCGCTCCACCGGCTCCAGGCAGGATTCGCGGCTGAGGCGGAAGGTCTGGTGATGCACGGGCAACAGGAATTCAGCGCCGCAATCTGCGCCCATGCGCCAGGCCTGTTCTGGATTGCAGTGCACAGAAATCCAAGGATCGTAAGCGCCGATCGGCATGATCGCCAAATCCACCGGCCGCGCGCCACGCACCGCCCGGAATGAGTCCGTAAGCGCGGTATCGCCGCCGAACACGACCCGATGGCGCCTGGTCTCGATCAGATAGCCGTTAAATCCACGGTGGGTGTCGGTGCGAAACCGCGCGCCCCAGTGGTTAACGCGAATTCCTAAAATGGACAACGGGCCGACGCGCACCCGTTCTCCCCAGCCGACTTCGTGAACGCTCTTGTAGCGCCGCACCCGCAGCAGATCGCTGGTGTTGGGCGCAGTTACTACTGTAGTGCCCGCACGCTCGAGGCTCCGCAACGTTGGCCGATCCAAATGATCGAAATGGGCGTGTGACAGCAAGATCAGATCGATGGGTGGAAGCTGCGGCCTGCCGAGCGCCGGCGCAACCAGCCGCTTGATGCCCACTGTTACTGGGCCCATTCGGACCCCGCAGCGTTCTCCTAGTACAGGATCGGTGAGAATCGTAAATCCGTCGATCTTGAGCAGTACCGTGCTGTGGCCCAGCCAGGCGGCGTGCAGGCCCTGGTCCGGCCATCGTTTGGGATGCGGGAGAAACGGCGCTGCGGCCACGGGGCGCTTGCGCTCGCGTCGATACTGCCGAAAGAATTCGGGCGCCGCGCCTCGCGCAAAGCGTGCGGCTCCCGCTAATTGCACTAACCTTGCCTTACCAGCCATGAGAGTTTCTGCGGGATAAATCTACTAACTCCAGTATGACACTCATGAGACTCGGGGTGCCGGGGCTGCTGGCATGCTTGCTTTTGGTCGCGGGTGGAAATAACGGCACTCAGGCCCAGTATGTCGGCGGGACGATTTCCGAAATCCCGGCCGGCTGCGGGGGTAGGGTTCAGGCTGTGGATGCCGAGTATTTTATCTTTTCTTCCAGGGATGCCCGCTGGCGTGTGCCCTACGGCAAGATCAACCTCATCGAGTATGGCCAGAAAGTGGATCGGCGTTACATCGCGGCGGTTCTTATCTCTCCGCTGTTCCTGCTGGCCAAGAAACGTCAGCACTTTCTGACCGTCGGCTATTCCGACGACGAGAATCGGCAGCAAGCCATGGTGTTTAAGGTCGGCAAGGATGATATCCGCACCGTGCTGGTGATCCTGGAGGCACGCACCGGACGCAAAGTGGATTTCCAGGATGACGACGCGCGCAAGGGCGGCAAGGGGTAAGCGATGCCTCTACTTCTTTGTACGCTGCTGTTCCTGGCGCCTTTCGACGATCCGGTTATTAACGGGCCGACGCCAGAGGAGGAATCGGCCGCTCAACTGGCGAAAGTCCGGCGGATCTACATTGATATTCTGACGGGCGGCGATGAGGCTCTGACCATCCGCGATTTGCTCATGACCAGCCTGCATAGCTCCAAGCTGTTCATCATCACCGAGGATGAAGACAAGGCCGACGCCACCTTAAAGGGGTCGGGCGATGATCAGGTTTTCACGGATACCTTCCAGTCTTCGGACGGCGTAAACGCGCACAGCCAGATGGGCTCGGGCAGCAGCGCCGGGACCCGTAACTACGCCACCAGCAGCAGCAATCGGAACATGGGCTTGACGATTGGCGAAAACGAGAGCCGGCGCACCGAGGAGCGCAAGCACGAGGCGATTGCCACTGTTCGCCTGGTCAAAGACGGTGATGTAATCTGGTCCGCTACCGCGGAGAGCCTGGGCGGCAAGTTCATGGGCGCGAGCGCTGACGTAGCGGACAAGATCGCCAAGCGGCTGGTGGCCGACTATAAGGCCGCCAAAAAAGCGGCAGTGAAGTAGCCAGCGTGATATCTTCGTCCTTCAGGACGAATTATGAAATATTCCGCTTTAGCACAGGCGTTCCTGCCGGTGTTTCTCTTGACCCCCGCGTTTGCACAACAACCGCCGGCCGCCGCTCCTCTCTCCCGGCTGCAGGCCAGCATCGAACGCATCACCAAATCCATCAACGCTGACTGGGGCATCTACATCAAGTGCCTCGAAACCGGCGAGGTGATCGCCATCGACGCGGATCGGCAGATGGACACCATGAGCGTCATCAAGATCCCGCTGATGGTGGAAGCCTTCCGCCAGATCGAGGCCGGCAAGTTCTCGCTCCAGGACAAAATCACGCTGCAGGAATCAGACAAACGCCCCGGCACCGGAATCATTCGCTCGCTCGATCCAGGTGCGGTGTTGACCATCAAAGACCTGCTCACCCTGATGATCATCGTCAGCGACAACACGGCCACCGACCTGATGTATGCCAAAGTGGGCGGCCTCGACCCCGTTAATCAACTGGCTCAATCTTACGGTCTGAAGAACACGCGCGCTATCTTCAATGCGGATGCCTGGTTCAAGGCCATTGCCGCGGCGCCTTCTCGCGATCAGTTTCATCGGGAAGGGAAGACGCCGTTCGGGCTCTCCTCAGCACGAGACATTGGCAGGCTGCTGGAGATGATCGAGCTAGGGCAAGCCGTGAGCAAAAAGTCGAGCGACCTGATGCTCCAGATGCTGCGCGGCCAGGTCTACAGTTCTCGCCTGCCGAAATACCTTACCGGAACGGGCTTCCGCGTTCCACACAAGACCGGCGACTTCCTGCCTTACATCGCTAATGACGTCGGAATTCTGGAGAGTCCCAGCCGTAATATCGTCATCTCGGTTTTCACCGCGCATCATTACGGAACCGGGGCGTATTTAGAGGACGCCATTGCTCGAGTGGCGGAGCAGGTGGCGGACTATTTCGGCTATCGCTAATCAGTGACCTAGAAGCCTTCCCAAACATAGGCTGCGAAATCGCGCGTCTTCGCGAATCCCATCCGCTCATAAAGTTGGATCGCTTCCACATTGGCCGCCGTGACCGTGAGCGTCGCTTTCCGGCATCCGTGACTCGAGAGCGATTCCAGCGCGCGGCGGATCAATTCGTAGCCTAATCCGGTTCCACGAGCCGCTTTGGAAACGCACACTTGCGTGATGTGGCCGACGTCGGCTTGCACCAGGCTGCTAAGGCACAGCCCGCACAGCTTTCCGGTTTGCGGCTCCAGCGCCAAGAATGACGCGGGCTGGAAGAAGCTTCCACAGCCCGGATATTGGATGATATTCAGCAGGAAACGGCGCGCCCCAGCGGGCGAGCGATATTGATCGTTGATCTCGCTGTCGATATGCCCCTGGTAGGCTGTCGCGATAAGCGATGCGGCTTCGTCCTGCTTACGCTCGCTCCAGCTATCAATCAATGCCGAGAAGCCCAGCTTGCCGGGCGGCAGCGAGGCGCCGTTGGCCAGATCCAGCTCCATGAAATTGCGGACATGCACCCGCAGATAACGCTGCTGGGGCAGACTCATCTGTCGCGCGGTGCGGAGCATCATCAACTGCGACTCGATTCGCTGCACGAAAGGCGTCTTGATCAGGCTCTCCACCACGGTCCCAAGCAAGAGCTCTTCGTTGGCCACGGTCGCGAATTCGCGCATAACGTAGAGATCGCCGATGAGGCCTTTCCGTTCTTCGGAAACGAAGTAGCAATAGCCCACCGGGTGGCTGTTCACTAGCAGGGAGAAGCCGTTGAGCGCCTGCATATCGAGGAAACGCCGCACTAAGCCGGCCGACGCGCGGAAATCCCAGTCCAGTGTTTCCCGCCAAGTTTCTGTCTCTTCCTCCAGCAGCGCATCCAGATCGCCGGAGCGCAGATGTCGCAGATCGACTATGCGCGCCAGCGGCGAATCAGAAACAGCGGCCATATCGGTAGCCTACACCTAAATAGACGTTCGTCGCCGGATGAAGGGAACAGGTAGAATGAAGGTTCATGCAGGTTCTCCAGGCGGGCGATCATAAAATCCTGTTACTGGAACTCGATCCCGACTTTGTTGCCAATATCGCGAAACAGGCTGGTTTTGAATACAAAATCGAGGATACCAAGCGAAAGCTTTGCCTGGATTTGCTGGCGGCCGACCGCCAGGCGCCGCTATTGTTGTTCGACGCAGCGGACCCAGGTAACCTGGGTTGGTTTTCCCGCTGTCAGTTTTATGTGGATGGAAAATCCGGCGCAGTCTTACAAACTCCTATTTCGCTGGCAAACCAGAAAGATCGCTCTGGCCACACGCTGCCCCATTCCATCCGCCTCCAAATCGCCAAAGAGCTTCCGGCATCCTTTCGCCTTCCCGGAAAACAGCCAGTCAACGAGCAGTTGATCTATGCCGTCCTTTACAACCTGCTGAACGCGCTTTTGAACACCGGGGTCGGTGTTTGCGGCGGCCGCGCGGTGAAGCCTCTGGCAGGCCGAACCGAGACGATCGGCACGCGAAACTGACTAGCCTCATAGTACGAGTCGGCCTGGAAGTCATAGTACGTTTTTCTGAAAAAGCACTCGAAAGTACCTTGGCGCTCGCAAGGTTCTGTGGCATTCTTCGGGTGAGTCAGGACAGCTTCGGAGGAAGGTCCTTGCTCCCTTCTGACCGGCTCGGCGCTTGTTTCCTTCTCCACCGTGCGCGCCGAGCCGGTTTTGTTTTAACATCGGGAGCGATTTACTGCTTCAGCACGGAGTTGAGTGACCCCTGTCGATAACCTTCCAGATCGATAGTGACGTAGTGGAAGCCGAGTGGCTTGAAGATCTCCACGAATTCCTGCGCCATCGCGGGAGTGAGGGCTTTGGGGAGTTCGTCTTTGGCCACTTCGATACGCACCAACTCGCCGTGGAAACGCACCCGGAATTGACGAAACCCGAGCGCCCGCAGCGCTTCTTCGCCGAGCTCTACGGTTTTCACGGTTGCCTCCGTGACTGGCGTCCCGTAGGGAACGCGCGAGCTTAGACAAGCCGCCGCCGGACGATCCCACGTGCTAAGGCCCGCCAGGCGCGACAGTTCGCGAATCTCTAGCTTCGTTAAACCTGCGTCCACCAGCGGCGCCTCGACGCCATGAAACTTCGCGGCTCGCTGGCCCGGCCGGTAATCGCCCAGGTCATCCACATTCACGCCATAGACGATGTGCTCAACCCCGCGCTCCTTGGCGACCGCTTCCAGACGCGTAAATAGTTCATCCTTGCAATGGAAGCAGCGATTCGGATCGTTCTTGACGTACTCGGGGTTCTCGAACTCGAGCGTCTGTATGTACTCGTGCCGGAAACCACATTCCCGCGCGAATACCTCGGCATCGCGCTTGTGCGATTCGGGGATGGAAGCCGAATCCGCTGTGATGGCGACGGCATGCTCTCCCAAGACGTGACCGGCGGCCCAGGCGAGATAGGCCGAATCCGTCCCGCCGGAATAAGCGACGATCACTCGCCGCATAGAAGCCAGCATCGAGAACAGCTTCTCCTGCTTTTCGGCCAGCGCCGCGGGATCGAGCTTGGGCACACTCAAACTGACGAGACTCGCCATACGTCTTTAGTATAACGGTCGCCGGAGCGGTCACTCCGAAAACGCAGGGGAAAGACCTGAGCTCCTTTTTGGGAAATGACCTTAATAACGAAGCAAACTCTTGTACCAAATTCTGGCCGATGATATTCTTTGCTCAGATAAAGTACAGCACTGACGGTACGAGGTTTTCAAAACGACCTTAATGATTGTTAGCCTAATCATGAGCGGTGTTTCTCTAGGCTTTTTCATCTTCTGGCTTCGTTACACCTGCCAGTTGATTCTGAGCGCTCAGTCGGCCCGCGATTACACCCGCGAGGTCGCGGCGGCCAACGGCCTTCGCTTTCTTGAAGTGCAACAAACACTAGCGCAGGTGCGTGAACGTTTCGATCTGGACGCGCTGCACTCGAAGCTTGAAAATGACTACCGGCTGCTGACCTATCTGCTGGTTCACGGCTCGGCTTTTCACGCCAACGACGATCGCGTGGAACAGATCATGCTGATGCTGAACTTCAGGCTACTGAAGGCACTATACGCGCTGACCTGCCGCATCTCGACTTCCAATAGCAAGCGCGCCCTGCACGAAATGACGCAGGTGGTTGGATACTTCGCCAACCGCATGGGCGAGCGTTCCGCGTACGCGCCGGCCTATCGATAGCCGACACGCCACGCTCCGGTCCAACTACAATACAGCGGTGACCTCTCATGAAACCCGTTTTCGCGTGCGCTACGCCGAGACCGACCAGATGGGCGTCGTATATTACGCCAACTACTTGATCTGGATGGAGCTTGGCCGGGCCGAGTATTGCCGCGCCGGAGGAATCCGGTACAAGGACATGGAGGGCCAGGATGGGATCCGGCTGGCCGTGGTGGATGCGCATTGCCGCTATCTTTATCCAGCACGCTACGACGACGAGGTCGGGGTCAAGACCTGGGTGGCTCGCGCCAATCCTCGAATGGTCGAGTTCCATTACCATATTTTCGACTGCGCCACGGGGCGCGAATTGGCGTCGGGCGAGACCAGGCACATTTTTCTGGGCTCGGACATGAAGCCCGTGAAACTTCCCGAGAGGTATCGGCCGCTCTTCGGCGCCGCTTCTTCTGGAGTTGGTTCTGCTACTGATTGAACTTGATAACCGATTCGCCGGTGAACTTGTGATAGTTGCGAAACTCGATCACATTGCGATCGCACTCGTTTGATCCGCGCGAGCAGCTCAACACTTCCGCGTGCACGGGCAGCAGGAACTTCTCGGGCGTACCGAGAGTGATATAGTCGAAATCCACGGCTGTTTCGACGGAAATACGCGGGAACTCCTCGGGAATATCCTTGGCCTGCATCTCAATGCGAAGCGCGTGGGCGCTCTGCTTGTCGATCCACACCGAGCCCTTATAAGCGGGCAGGATATATTGGCCGGGCACCCAGATCTTCCACGAAGAGCGCTGCCGCGTCACCTGAAAATCGTAGACCGAAGCCGCTATATGGGAAATGGTGTCATCCTGGGCATACTTGAAGGCGGCATCTGCCGCAGGCGAGAATAGATTCGCCAGAATGGTGCCGAACTCGCCGGTTGACCAAGCGCCAGATTCTTCGGGCGGCTTTTTTGTCGGCTTGTTGTTGATCATCAGGTTCCGGTAGCTCTCTTTGCCGTTCTCGTACACCACCTCGGCTGAAACGATATCGATGACGTTCCAGCTGGGGACGCGTGTTTCGCTGGCATAGCGAGTGGTCATTTCCTGGCATACGTAGTTCGGCAGACCCTCGACGAACGTACTCGCAACGTCGCGGGCCTTCGCGATGAATGCCTGCCGCGGATTGATCGGAGGCGGAGGAGGCTCTCGCCGGATTGGTTCTCGGGTGGCAGGTCTCACATCCGGCGCATTTGAGGAATCATCATCGCTGGGCCGCTTGTTAGTGGCATACTCGGCCGGTTTTCCGCGCTTCAGCTTAGGCGCGTCGTCGCCAGGATTCTGGTCTGGCCTTACCAGAATGGTCGGCGGAGGCCCGGTCCGCTCCTCTTCCGGTTCCGCGTCCACTTGCCCTTGGCCGCTGGGGATGATTTTGCGAGCCATCGCCGGGTTAGCTTTAATGCTCACCGCTTGAAAGGGGCCGTCGGCACTCTGGGTGGCCTCGACGTCCACGCCATCGCCGGTCTTAAGACCATCCGGCTTAGTAGTCTTGTCGGTCAACTGAATGGTCAAAATTCGGGTGTCGGTGGTTTCGAGGTCGAACGATTTGTCGGTCAACTCTCGAATTACTCCGCTGAAACTGCGCGGTTGAACGGCAGTTTGTTGTTGCTTCTGATCCGTGGATTTCTGCGAGCCGCGGCGTGGCATCGGAATGCCGGAACCACCGCCGGGGCCCTGGCCGGGCGGATATTGACCTGGTGGATACTGTCCAGGCGGGTATTGTCCTGGAAACTGCGCCGCCGCGAGGACTGCAAACGCTGATGCTAAAACCGCTATTTTCATAGCACCTCCTTTAGACGAACCTGCGCGTCTTGAGGGTTCAACTATCCCTGGACTCGTCCACTAGCCCTGGACTCTTTTTCCCTTGCCCACCCAGAACTTCTCCCGCAATATCAGCTTCCGGATTTTTCCGGTACCAGTCTTGGGAAGCGGCTCCTCACTAAATTCTATCATCCGAGGGAGCTTGAATCGTCCCAGCCGCATCTTCAAGAACTCGAGCAACTGATCGGAGGTCAGCGCGGAACCGGGTTTGCGCACCACTACGGCTACCGGGACCTCGCCCCATTTCTCATCTGGAGCGGACACTACGGCGCACTCGAACACTTCAGGATGCGCGAAGATCGCTTTCTCCACTTCGAGTGACGAAATATTTTCGCCGCCGCTGATGATGATTTCCTTCTTGCGATCCACAATGTGGATGAATCCGTCCTCATCCCAAACCGCCATATCGCCGGTATGGAACCATGGGCCGGTCATCACCGACGCGGTGACGTCGGGCTCGCGGAAATAACCTTCCATGATGTGATCGCCCGCGGCAATGATCTCACCGATGGCCTGCATATCGCGGGCGACGTCGCGCATCTTTTCGTCTACTACGCGCACCATG
>Ga0210406_10002187_pt1 | contig 22685 bp, 21 predicted proteins | sample IncBWC30MmetaG_FD_155454 | JGI IMG/M metagenome (GOLD analysis project Ga0210406, IMG submission 155454) | Forest soil microbial communities from Barre Woods Harvard Forest LTER site, Petersham, Massachusetts, United States - Inc-BW-C-30-M | ecosystem: Environmental > Terrestrial > Soil >...
CGGTTTCCGTCCGCGGCGCTGGCCCCACGTCCCCCGCCCCATTCAACCGGCTCTCCACCCGTGCCACTGTGTCTCCAGCCTCAAGAAACGCCGCTCGCGTCGATACTTTGAGTGACAAGCGATCCCCCCACCACGAAATCGCCACCCGTCCCGCCGCCTCTTTCATTCGCTCGCTCAGCCGGGTCAGGGGACCCATCCCGCAACCAGGCAACACCGCGAGAAAACTCCCTGCGCCCCACGACCCCAGGAAGTCTCCCGTCCGCAGCATGTCCCGCAGCGTCCGGCGCACTTCGCGCACGATGGTCCCGTTCGCCTCGTGCCCGTGCCCGCGCTGGAATTCCTCCAGCGCCTCCAGCTGGATCCGGATCAGGCCGCACTTCACTGCCTGCTGCGCTCCGAAATCGATCTGGCTCTGCAGGAAGGCCTCCGCCGCCGCCCGCCCCGGCAGCCGCGACTCGCCATGCGCCTCCTCGCCCATCCCCGCCCTCTGCTGAACGCTGCCCTCCGTTGCGTTCACCCACTTGCTGAATACTTTTGCTGCCCCCACAATCTCTCCCGCAGCATTTCGTATGGCCATCGTCCACAGCCGCACGCGCCACAAATGTCCCGACCGATGCCGCATGCTCACGGTCGCGTCCCGCCGCGGCTCCCCCTCGTTCCGTTCCAGCGGACACACGTGCACACACACCGCGGGGTTGTGTTCGATCTCTTCCAGTCCCAGATTGCTAACACAGGGGCGTCCCAGCATCTCCTGCGTGCGCAGTCCGGTGATTTTTTCCGCTCCGTGGTTCCTGTACACGATCCGCCCACTCCCGTCGAGCACATACACTCCGGTCTCGATCCGGTCCACCACCGCCGAAAACACTTCCGGGCCGGGCAATTCCAACATGGACAAACTCCACCTTCTCCATCGGCCGATCTCCTCCGCGCCTTCAGCCCGGCCCGGCACTCCTACAAACCTTTACAAATCTCCTGTAGTGGCGGGCCTGCGCCCATGTTCTACTTGTTGCCAGGCGGATGCGCGTAAGTCTTGCGACTTCTGACCTTTAGCGGTTTCCCGCAAAAAATGCGAGAATAGTTGCAACTGCCCCCAGCACGCCGCCCGGAGTCTTTACGGCGCAACCCGGATTCCCTGCTTCGTGTCTAAAGGCTGAAGCCCAACGATGTCCATTACGCCCACAACTCCACGGGGCTCCAGCCCGCCTACCGCTCAGGAGCCGCCGGGCCTCGACGACGCGCGCCACTGGGAAACCGCTTATCGTCACTTTGATGAAGATGCCGTCCCCGCTCTTCTGCTTCACCTGCAGGACGACCTCACGCGCTCGCGCCGCCGTGAAGCCGCATGGCTGTCAGTCATCGTTCATCTGCTCATCATCATCCTGTTCGTGAACCAGCCGCGCCTCGAAGGCTTTTACCGCCGCGTCTTCCTGCACCAGCAGCCGATCATGCGTGTCTCCATGCAGGACTTGCTCAAGCAGCGCGACTTGACATACCTCGAGCTGCCACCCGATTTGCAGAAACCTCCCGAGCGTCCGAAAACAAACGTGATGTCCGATAAGGATCGGATCGCGACCACCAAGACCCCGCAGGTGGATCCGAAAGAATTGAAGAAGCTTTTCGCCAGCAGCCACCCGGGCGTCCCGAAAGGCATGTCGGGCCAGCCGCAGGAGAGCAACTCCATCACGCCCGCGCCCGGTACGGCGCCATCCGCGCAACAACCGCAACAACAAGCGCAGCAAACTCAGCAGCAGAATTCCCAACCAAACCAGGTGGCTCAGCTTCAGCTTCCCCAGACGCAGTCCGAACGGCCACCCGTAAAGTTTGGTGGCAACGTCTCGGCGGGATCTGCGATTGATCAGGCGACGCGCGCCGCGGCTCAGAACCGGGGCGGCTACGGCGGCGAAGGCGGCGACTTCGGCCTCTCGCAAGGCAAGGCGGGCGGCGTCATGGGCCCGATGGAAATCCTCACCGACACCATGGGCGTGGACTTCGGTCCTTATCTCAACCGTGTCCTGCACGACGTGCGCCAGAATTGGTATCAGCTCATTCCCGAGTCGGCGAGCTTCAAAAGAGGCTGGGTCACCATCGACTTCTTCATTCTGAAAGACGGCTCAGTGCAAGGCTTGAAAGTGATCGACTCAACAGGCGACGTCACGCTCGAGCGCCCGGCCTACGGCAGCATCAAAGGCTCCGATCCCTTCCAACCTCTCCCGAGGGAATTCGCCGGCCCCTACCTGGGCCTCCGTTTCCGCTTCTTCTACAACCTGAACCCCGACGGTACCGAAATCAAATAGGAAAAGCGCAAAGCACGGCAAGGGGTGACACCCAGCGCAGCGGGCGTGAGTCCGGCGACCGAATCCAGCAGCCCGATATGGGTCAGCTGGCCTTGCCCTCTTTCGCGGCGGCGGCCAAGCGGGAATTCGCGCGAGCCAGTGCGTCCTGCGCTCTCGGCACGTCCACTTCGGGATCGCCGCTGCCGAGGCGCTGTTCGGCGCGCTCCCTGGCTTTCTGCGCTCGATCGCAGTCGACGTCTTCTCCACGCTCGGCGGTCTCTGCCAGGATGGTGACCTTATCCGGCAAGACTTCAGCGAAACCCCAAGCCACGCAGAGGTAGTGCGTCTCACTGCCGTTGCGATAGCTGATCTGCCCGACCGAGAGTTCGGAAATCAGCGGCGCGTGTCCCGGCAGGATTCCCATGTAGCCGTTCTTGCCGGGAATCTGCATCTCCTCAGCGCGATCTTTTACCACCAGTTTTTCAGGAGTGACGATTTCGAGTTGGAAAGAGTCAGCCATGGAAAGCTCTCAGCCGTCGGCTCTCAGCTGTCAGTTCAACCAAAGTTGCTGGGCTGAAAGCTGATGGCTGACAGCTGACCGCTTTTACGCCGCTGCCTTCATTTTCTCGGCAGCTTGAATTACCTCGTCGATCGTGCCCTTCATGTAGAACGCCTGTTCCGGAATATCGTCGTACTTGCCGGTGACGATATCGCCGAAGCCCTTCACCGTGTCTGCCACCTTCACGTAGCGGCCCGGAGAACCGGTGAACTGCTCGGCGACGTGGAATGGTTGCGACAGGAAGCGCTGGATCTTGCGGGCCCGCGCCACCGTCACCTTCTGGTCTTCGCTCAATTCGTCAATGCCGAGAATCGCGATGATGTCCTGCAGATCTTTGTAAGTTTGCAGCGTCTTCTTCACTGCTTGGGCCACATCGTAATGCTCCTGACCCACAATGCGCGGATCAAGGATGCGCGACGTCGAAGCCAGCGGATCGACCGCCGGATAGATTCCGATCTCGGTCAGGGCACGCGAAAGCACGGTGGTCGCATCAAGGTGCGCAAAGGTTGTGGCGGGCGCAGGATCCGTCAAGTCGTCCGCCGGCACGTAAATCGCCTGCACCGAGGTGACCGAGCCTTTCTTCGTCGAAGTGATGCGTTCCTGCAACTCACCCATTTCGGTGGCGAGGTTGGGCTGGTATCCCACGGCGCTGGGCATGCGGCCCAGCAGAGCCGAAACTTCCGATCCGGCCTGCGTGAAACGGAAAATGTTGTCGATGAACAACAGCGTGTCGGCGCCTTCCTTGTCGCGGAAGTATTCCGCGACCGTCAGCCCGGTGAGAGCGACGCGCAGGCGCGCGCCTGGCGGCTCTGTCATCTGGCCGTAGATCAGCGCGGCCTTCGACTTCGACGGATCGCCCGGCTTGATAACTCCCGATTCGCTCATTTCGAGCCACAAGTCGTTGCCTTCACGCGTGCGCTCGCCGACTCCCGCAAAAACTGAGAATCCGCCGTGCTGCTTGGCGACGTTGTTGATGAGCTCCTGAATGAAGACGGTCTTGCCGACGCCGGCGCCACCGAACAATCCGATCTTGCCGCCCTTAAGGAACGGCTGGATCAGGTCGACAACCTTCACGCCCGTCTCAAACATCTCCGCGCTGGTCGCCTGCTCGTCGAACGCGGGCGCGGGCCGGTGGATCGGCATGCGCTCCTTGTACTCGATGGGGCCGAGCTGGTCGACGGGCTCGCCGATGACGTTCATCACGCGGCCCAGCGTGCCGTGGCCCACCGGTACCGAGATCGGTCCGCCAAGGTCGATGGCATTCATCCCGCGCACCATGCCGTCGGTGGCTTCCATGGCAATGCAGCGCACACGCCCTTCGCCGAGGTGCTGCTGCACTTCAAGAACGACGTTAATCGGCGTCGGCACCTTGAAGCCGTCGCTGACAACGCGCAACGCCTGGTAAATCGGAGGCAGGCCCGCTTCGCTGAACTGCACGTCCACGGCAGGTCCCGCAATCTGGATAACGCGTCCAATATTTTCTGGCATGAATTCGCTCTCAGCTCTCAGCCGGCAGCTTTCAACCGCTCGTACGAACCTGCGGGCGCTAAGCCGTCCGACCTTCTCCGCCATCCGCAAAGATGGCTCTTGCAAAAACCTCGCGTACTCACGAACCAGCTGACAGCGGATGGCTGACAGCTGCTAGCGGACTTACTGCGCTGCCGCCGCTCCACTCACGATCTCGATAATCTCTTTCGTGATCTTGGCCTGGCGCGCGCGATTCATAGCGAGCGTCAGCGAATCGATCATGTCGGTGGCGTTGTTGGTCGCCGACTCCATCGCGGTCATACGGGCCGCGTGCTCGGCGGCTACCGACTCGAGCAGCGCATGGAAAATCTGGATGCCGACATACTTCGGCAGCAGGTCGTTGAACAATTCCGCGGGCGACTGCTCGTAAATGTAGTCGACCGGCTGCGTGGCAAATTCCGAAGCGACCTTGTCGATCTCGCGCTGCTCGCTCGAACGCATGCCCACGCCGGCTGAGATCGCGGCTTTCTGAGCTTCTTCTTTCTCCCTTTGAGTGAGTTCGCGCGCGACCTGTTTCTCGGTCACGCCCACTTCCACGATGGGCAGCACACGCTCGACCACCAGACGCTGCTGAATCACCGACTTGAACTCGTTGAAGATCAAGTAGACCGCATCGATCGAACCCTCCGCATAGCGCGCGATGAATCGCTCGGCCAGCTTGCTGGCCAGTGCATGATCGACTTTGTTCAGAACTCCGATCTGCTCGCCAATGAGCGTGGTGCGCGACGCGGCCTCCGAGTCGGCAGTGCGCGGCTCGGCCGTCGGGAAACGGCGCCGCAGGAAATCGCGCCCCTTGCGGCCGATGGTTTCGATCTCGATATTCTTGCCGGCTTTTTCGCCAAGGAACTGCATGGCGGCTTTCAGGATGTTGGTATTGAACGCCCCCGCCAAGCCCTTGTCGCCGGTCACGACGATGAGCACGATGTTCTGCTCGGGGCGCCGCGCCAGCAATGGATGCCGTGGTTCTCCCGTCTCCGGATCATAAATCTCGGCGCGCGACACGAGCGACTTCAAAACGTTGGTCAGCATCTGTGCATAGGGACGCGCGGCCAGCGCGCGTTCCTGCGCCCGGCGCAGCTTGGCCGCCGAGACCATCTTCATGGCCTTGGTAATCTGCCGCGTGTTGATCACGCTGCGAATGCGCCGTTTGATGTCGAGAATGTTTGCCATTGAAAATCTGCTGTCAGCTATCAGCCGCCAGCTATCAGTGAAATCCTCCAGTCTTTAGTCGCCAAGAAGACCAACCCTCCCAGCCACCTGACGCTCTGAAAGCTGAGAGCTGATGGCTGAGAGCTGATGGCTGACAGCTGTTCTACTTCTTCCTGGCCGCCACAAACTGTTCCTTGCACTCCTTGATCACCTTCGTCATCTCGGTCTTCAATGCATCATCGAGAATTTTCTTTTCCATGATCGTCTGCAGCAGTTTCGGGTTCATTGTATCGACATACTTGTACAGTTCCGCTTCGAACGGCCGGACTTGTTCGACCGGCATGTCATCGAGCGCGCCGCTGGTGCCCGCGAAGATGATCAGAATCTGCTTTGAGAAGGGCAAAGGCGAGAATTGTCCCTGCTTCAATAGCTCTACCAGTCGCTGACCGCGATTGAGCTGATTCAGCGTCGCCTTGTCGAGATCACTGCCAAACTGTGCAAATGCCGCCAACTCTCGATACTGGGCGAGTTCGAGCTTGAGCGATCCTGCCACCTGGCGCATGGCCTTGATCTGCGCGCTGCCGCCTACGCGGCTCACCGAGATGCCGACGTTCACGGCAGGGCGGACGCCCGAGTTGAACAGGTCGGTCTCGAGAAAGATCTGGCCGTCGGTGATCGAAATGACGTTGGTCGGGATGTAGGCCGAAACGTCGCCCGCCTGCGTCTCAATGACCGGCAACGCTGTCAGCGAGCCGCCGCCCATCTTGTCGCTCAGCTTGGAAGCGCGCTCGAGTAAGCGCGAGTGGAGATAGAACACGTCGCCCGGATACGCTTCGCGTCCTGGCGGCCGGCGCAGCAGCAGCGAGATCTCGCGGTACGACGCCGCATGTTTTGACAGATCGTCGTAGATCACCAGCGCGTGGCCCTTGTTGTCGCGGAAGTACTCGCCCATGGCGCACGCCGCGTAGGGCGCGATGTACTGCATGGGCGCCGGTTCCGAGGCCGAGGCCGCCACCACGATGGTGTATTCCATGGCGCCGGCGTCTTCGAGAATCTTCACAACCTGAGCGATCGACGAGCGCTTCTGCCCGATCGCGTTGTAGATACAGATCAGGTCGTTGCCCTTGTTGTTGATGATCGTGTCGAGCGCGATGGCAGTTTTACCCGTCTGGCGGTCGCCGATGATCAATTCGCGCTGGCCGCGGCCGATGGGAATCATCGAGTCGATGGCCTTGAGACCAGTCGCCATGGGCTCGCGCACCGGTTGTCGGTCAATGACGCCCGGCGCAATACGTTCCAAATTAATGAACTGGTCGGTCGCGATCGGACCTTTGTCGTCGATGGGTTGGCCGAGTGAGTTGACCACGCGGCCCACCAGCGCCTTGCCAACCGGCACGCTCATGATGCGGCCCGTGCGCTTAACCTCGTCACCTTCGCGGATCTCGGTGTATTCGCCGAGCTGCACGACGCCGACCTGATCTTCTTCCAGGTTCATGGCGAGTCCTGCCACGCCGTGCGGGAACTGGAGCAGTTCGCCGGCCATGACCTTGTCGAGCCCATAAACGCGGGCAATGCCGTCGCCGAGAGAGATCACCGTGCCGACTTCGTCGACCGTGATCTTGCTCTCGTAGTTCTCAATCTGCTCGCGGATTAACTGTGATATCTCGTCTGCCTTAATTTGTGCCATAGAAAATCAGCTCTTCGCTGCTAGCTCTTACCCGCTAGCTTCTTGATTTCGGAATTCGTGCGCCTGCCCGAGCCGCGATTGCCTGTTTCGTGACGGCCTGCTTCTCGACGCACCGTGCGACCTCCGCGGCCCCTTCTCGGCGAACTCTGCGTTAAAGCCTTGTTAGGGCAATGAGTGCCACAAGCCATCGGCTACCAGCCACCAGCTAAAAGCTGCCTTCAGCAATCTCTTCCCGAATGCTCTCGAGCTGGCCCAGCACCGATCCGTCGTAGATCGTGCTGCCCACGCGCACCACGGCGCCCCCGAGAATGGCTGCGTCGCGCGAATAGCGGGCACGCACGTTCTTGCCGGTCAGCTTTTCCACCTGCGCCTCGAGCGAGCGCTTTTCCGGATCGCTGAGGTCGCGCGCGGTAGTGATCTGCGCTTCCGCAATTCCCATGCGCGCATCGATTTCGTGGCCTAGTTGCTCAACGATGGCATCGAAGAAGTGCATTCTGCGGTGGTCGATCAGCACCGCAACAAAGTTGCGGACCTGCTTCGACAAGCCTTCCCGTTTAGCAATCGCATCGAGCACGCCACGCTTCTGCTCCGCCGTAATCGCGGGATTCTCCCACACGCGCTGCAAGTCAACATTCTCGCCTAGCAGCCCACTGAGCAAATGCAACTGTTCCATGGTCTTCGCCGCATCCATACGGCTGTCGAACACCACGTCAGCGAATGCGCGCGCGTAGATGCTGACGACGGAAGCCATCAGTTCTTGCCTCCGTCTTCGGCGGTGCCCAGGCGGTCAGCGAAGCTGCGGACCAGAGCTGAATCGGTCCCGGCATCCACGTGAATCTGTTTCTTGGCCAGCGCAATGGCGAGGTCGGCGGCGTAGGCGGTCAAGTCGCGACGCGCAGCCTTGCTGGCGGCCGCAATCTCCTGCTCGGCCGATTCCACGATCTTGCGCGCGTCCTCCTCGGCTGCCGCCTTGATGCGCGCTTCTTCCGCGGCCAGGTCGGCTTCACCCATTGCTTTCATGGAAGAAATTTCGTCGCCGAGCCGAGACAGGCGCGATTCAATTTCCGACAAGCGCCGGTTTGCGTCCTCGCTCGCGCGCCGCGCTTCTTCCATCGCGCGCTGAATGGCCGCCGTGCGCGCCCGGAACGCTCCCGGCAGGTATTTTCTGCCCGCCCAGAACACCACTCCAGCGACGACCGCGAAATTCAGCAGCATCGCCAGCCAGTAAGCGTGCTGAAGGTTTCCGCCGGTCAACTTCGAGAGCAAACGCACCGACGCAGACTGCTTGAACTGTGCCGTCTCATCCCGCTCCTCGCCCGCGGCCTCCCGAGTTTCTTTGGCAAGCTGGGCGCCGAAGCCGGGATGTTCGTTCCTCTTAGAATCTCTCTTTTCTTTGGAATCTTTCTGCTCGGAAGATTGTTCCGCATGCACTTCCGGGACGCTGCCGGCGTCTTGCGCGAATCCCATCGCGGCCAGCACGCTTAGCAGGAGCATAAAAGCCGCGCTTCGCAGAAGTGGGTTCGAAAAGGGGGAGGGGGTCCGCATCAGGCGCCGCTCCCGGGGCTCGTGGCGGTAACCGGACGAAGCACTCGCTGAATGATCTCGCTGGCCAGACGCGCCGATTCGCCCTGCAGGCTTTCCTGGGCTAAGATTTTGCCCTGTTCGATGGATTCGCGAGCCTGCTTCACCTGCTCCTGGGCTCGGGCGCGGGCGGTAGCTACTGCCGCGGAGCGGACTTGAAGGGCAGCCTGGCGGCGTGTCTCCTGCTGGCGGAAAACCGCCATCCGGGCTTCCCGCAGGCGTTGCTCGTATTCGGCGGTCTTCGCCTCAGCCGCGGCGACGTCGGCGCGCGCTTTCTCGATCGCGCCCTCGGTTTTGGCCCGCCGTTCGGCCAGAACCTTAGACAGCGGCTTGTGAACGACGACCGTATAGATGGCATACAGCAGCACCAGCATGATCACGGTCGGAATGGACCCGAGCAGTAATCCGCCTAGCTGTCGAAGCGTCTCATCCATGGCTTGCTGAATTATCCGGAAGAAAGAGGGCTACAAAACCCCTAAAGTTAACATCCTAGGGAGCTTGTGTCAACGCCGGCAAAGGCTTGCTGGCCCTGCAGATGGGCGAATGCAGGGAAATTTTTCCCTCGCACAGGTTAATCTTTTTCATTTTCGGGAAACAATTCTTGACTTCCCCGTAATAGGGGATACCATAACTACATCACCTCCGATCCAATTCAGGATCGAATGGGCCGGTAGCCAAGAAAAGTCACCGCTTTTTGGCTCTCGGCCCATTTAAATTTGGTTAGCCGATAGCTCGTGGCTGAACCGAACCCATACATCACAGGAACTTTGCCCCCTCTGCGAAACCAGGGTTGGCCTCGCTCGGCGCGTAAAAGCGTTGACGTAGGTCCAGAGCGCTAATCCACAGCCGTGTCGCGACTTTCGTAATAGTCCTCCGAAATTTTTCACCTGCTTTTGCTCCTGAGACTCATGCTCCAATACCGGGAGCGGCTCAATCTCAAATTAGAAGGAATTTTCGGTGAACCGAACCTTAGCGCTCGTGCTCTGTCTGATTGTGTTGGTCGCCGGCTGGGTGGCGTATTCGGGATTCGCGGCGCCCCATGCCAGCACGAATACCCCAGGTTCGTTAGCTCCGAAGGTCGCGGGCAGCAAGGTTTACTTCGTTCCTTTGGGCAACTTCCCCGTCGATGACCTCGCACCGCTCGCCCATTACTATCACGACAAAATGAAGCTTGACGTGACCGTTCTGCCGGGCATACCGGTTGACCCGGCCACGCGCGATGACGGTCGAGAGCAACTGATGGCGGAGAAACTGGTTGAGAGCGTCCGGGCTGGCCTTCCCGACTATGCGAACGATCCCACAGCAATCCTGATCGGCTTCACTTCCGAAGACATCTACCCAACGTCACAAAATTGGAAGTTCGCCTTCGGGTGGCGACTGGGCGGCGCGCACGCCGCGGTCGTCTCCACGCGACGCATGAGCCTTCACTACATCGGTGAGCCTTCAGATCTGAACCTGTCGGGAACGCGCCTCCGCAAGATGGTCACCAAGGATATCGGCATCTTGTACTACGGCCTGCCCCAAAGCCAGAATCCAAGCAGCGTTCTCTACAATGGAATTATGGGGATTGAGGAACTCGATAGCGTGGGAGAAGACTTCTAGTCAGGACGCCGGCAAACATCGCCAAGGACGGTTAAGGCTACTTAACCACAAACGCTTTCACTCTGCGCACCACCGACTCCGGCGCTTCTGCCTCTAACTCGACCACGCCATCGCGATATTCGCGGGAGTAAATCCGCGACTGCGCAGCCAGCATGGCCAGCACTTTCCCTTCCTTCTGCGGCACGCTCAGACGCACCCGACTGATTGGATCTTCCTCGAGCACCTGGTCGATTCGTTCCAGCAGCGTGGCGATCCCGACTCCCCGCACCGCGGAAACGTGGACGGTGCGCTCGTCGTCGCGCAGGGCTTCCCGCTGTTTGGGCTCGAGCAGGTCAATCTTGTTCATCACGTGCAGGCGAGGCTTCTTCTCGGCCTCCAGTTCCTTCAGCACCAGTTCTACCTGTGCATCCTGCTCGGCGGTAAGGGGGCTACCCGCATCCGATACGTGCAGCACCAGGGCCGCCTTCTGTACTTCTTCGAGGGTTGCGCGAAACGCCGACACTAGCGTGTGGGGAAGGTTCCGGATGAAACCGACCGTATCGGAGAGCAGCACTTTTCTGCGGGAAGGAAGTTCCACACCGCGAATCGTCGGATCGAGCGTGGCGAACATCTGTGATGACGCCAGAACTTCGGCCTTGGTCAGAGCGTTGAAGAGTGTCGACTTTCCCGCGTTGGTGTACCCGACCAGTGCGACGGTCGCCACCGGCACTGACTCGCGCCGCTGGCGCTGTTGCGCACGAATACGGCGCACGTTCTCGATCTGCTCCTTGACATGCCGGATCCGGCGGTAAATTTTTCGGCGATCGGTTTCGAGCTGCGTTTCGCCGGGGCCTCTGGTGCCGATGCCGCCGCCCAACTGCGACATCTCGATTCCGCGTCCGGCCAGGCGTGGCAGCATGTATTCGAGCTGCGCGAGCTCGACCTGAAGCTGGCCTTCGCGCGTCTTGGCGTGTCGCGCAAAGATGTCGAGGATGAGTTGGGTCCGGTCGATGACCCGCTTGTGCAGGATGCGTTCGATGTTGCGCTGCTGGGAAGGAGAGAGATCGTGATCGAAAAGGATCAGGTCGGCTTCGGCGGACGCGGCCGCGCCTTCGATTTCTTCGAGCTTGCCGCCGCCAATCAGTGTGGCGGGATCAGGCCGGTCGCGCTTCTGCAGCACCTCGCCAACCACGATGGCACCAGCGCTGGTCGCCAGGGTACGCAACTCGTCAAGCGATTCTTGCGCGCTGAATTCCGGAATCGGCGGAGCCTTGGTGCCTGGAGACACGCTGGTCGCCGCGTCGCGTGAAGCCTGCGCGTTCGCCGTCAGGGAGCGCTTCGCGGAGTTGCGGGAACGCACCCGTAGGTCGAGTCCGACCAGAAAAGCGCACTCGCCGGAGTCGCGCGCATCGATTTTTTCGGACGCGCGTACGCCCCGGACGGCGCGGCGAACCGCGTCGGGCTTGCCTGGATTTTTCGATTCTGCAGAGCGCAATTGAGATGCGCCTTAGCCTTCAGTCCCGGAAGCGCTGGTCGGAGGCACCGGGGTTGGCACCGACGTGACCGCCGTCGGCTTACCTTCACCATGCGCCGCAAACGGAGCGTGCGGCACTCGCCCCATCACTACCGTGGAGATGGCGTGCTTGAAAATCAACTGTTCCTGGTTGTTGGTCTCGAGCACTACCGAGTATTTGTCGAACGACCGGATTCGGCCCGTCAGCTTGACCCCACTCAGCAGGTAGATCGTGATGTTGAGCTTTTCCTTGCGGGCCGTGTTGAGGAATGAATCCTGTATATTTTGCGCCGGCTTGTTCTCCATCTGCCGATCTCCTTGCCAGTTTGGACTTTCAAAACGCTGTTCCCCACAACCCGTGGCGCGACGGTCGCAGAGACCAGGGGGGATAAAACCCGCGAGCATCCGGCTGTTTCACAGTACTCACCGCCAGCCGAAGCCCTTGGGCAACATTCCGTACCATACGGCGTCAGGCCAGACTTTTCAACCCGTTGGACGAGAAAGTTTTGCAAAAGTCCTGACATTTTTTGGAGCATCTCGGAGACATGGGTAACCTGCCGGACATGATTACCCGGATATCTAAGCAGAAGGGATTGACGCGCACCTTACAAGCAGGAGGCCTGATCGTTGTGTCGACTTAGAAAGCGGCGGCTCTTCGTCTAATGCGGTCTGACTTTTAGAACGTGCAAGATTCTTCCATCCAAAAAAGATGGGCCGGCATTGTGCCGACCCGATCTGTTTCAGTTCTGTGAATTGTCAGCGGTGGTCGTCGTGGCCATGGTCAGAATGTCCTTCCCTCTCGGGATGAGGCGCATTCCCGTGTGGTCCGTCATTGCCGCGGGGGGCTCGCTCGCCATGAGGCGTGTCGTTGCCGCGGCCGCCGTGATTTTCGGGGCGATAGTTTTCCGGACGCGGAGCCTGCTCGTGTCGTGGCTCAGGTCCGCGATTGCCGTGCACATCCTGGCGCGGCATGGGGCGGTCGTCGCGCCGCATCGGACGCTCGTCGCCGCGCATGGAGTTCTCCGGTCGCGGGACCGGCCGAGTCGCGGGGTGCACATACGGACTTCCCGACGTCCTCGCTGGCATCACGTGCGCTCCGTGGAATTCCCCGGGACGCGGCGTCGCTGCAATCGAGGGGCGCCCGTGATTTTCAGAAGCCAAAAACGCTCGGTTGCCCGATGCCAAATGCTCGTGGTCGTGCTGGCGTTCGGTCATTTCGAAATGATGTTCCCGCTCCGCCCTCTCCTGCTCGTGCGTAGGACGCGCCCCGATTCCACCACGGCCGCCGTTGTAGCTAACGCGATTTACCGTGACGTTGTTAATGACGGTCTTGTTATAGATGTGCACGTTGGTGATGTGAACGTTGTTCACACTCCGGTTGTAGTAGAAGTGACGGTCTCTCCAATATCCGCCTTCATAGCCGTTGCCGAAGTAGCCGAAGCCGTAGTTCACGCCGCCGTAGAACCCTATGTGCGGCCCCCAATAACCCGCGTGCCACACATAAACGTTGTTGCCCCATCCCCAATAGCCAGGCGTCCAGAGCAATCCAACTGTCGGTGGGGTGGCCCAGGTGCCTGGCACCCAGTAATAGCCCTCGGGACCGTACGCCCAGTAACCGGGCGTCCAGATATATCCGTCACCAGGACACGGAGGCTGCGTGTAAACCGGCAGCCCGGGAGGAGCGATCGTGACCGACACGAAGACTCCCGCGAAGGAAGAAGCGGGAATAACGAAAAAGACAAGAGCGAGCAACAAACAACGAACAGCCTTTAGAGAGCGCATCGAGTTTCCTCCTGCCGATTGATCTCTGGCTTCATCACGACGACTTGCTCGCGGGCCAGGCGGACGCAACCGGCTTTGGCTCAAAATCTCTACCTGGAACGGGAAATCTCTAATGGGCACAAACCCCAAGAGGAGACGAATGTTGCTAGACGTGCAGTGTGTTGATTCTAAGTCGCTAGCTCGCCGCGAAAGGACGAAAGAAGGGCATTCTTAGTTACGACGGTAATGCGATCGCAGTGGAGCTCAGACATCCTGTAGATACGCAATCGCGAAGCGACGTGCAATTCCCGTAATTCGAGTCCCCCTCGGATCAGTATTTCCAACTTGTAAGATCGGCGCCTTTGGGAGCGGTCACTTCCATGTGTTTCACCATCTCTGGCAGAAATCGCTGTGGGAGGGTTGAACCGGCGGGACCGGAAGAATCTCTCGCACCGGAATAGCAGTGCGGCTGACGCACGCCGAAATCAAACGTGCCGTGATAGTAAGGGTCAGTAGTGGTCTCGAGAAAATCGTGGACCAGGTGAACGGCGCGATCGAGATACCACGTGTCGGACTCACCCACGAAGAAGTGCAGTTTGCCGGCAAGCTTCGGCCCCAGCGTCGTCCAGTCCCGCTGCATGATTGCGCTGAGGTCGTAGTGCTCTTTCCAGTAATTCGCGACGTCGTGATCGATGACGCCCGTGAGCTTGTCGTAGATCGGCTTGGGATAGCCGTCGCTGCCGATGGGACTGAAGGTCGCCTGCCAGATGTCGAACTGCTCGCCGGAGCGGCCGTGTGTGCCCATCACAAGCTCGTAGTGATTGGCCTGCTCCATGGTGGCGAGCACGAGTCCGTCGGCTTCACGCTTCTCCGGACGCGGCACGCGCCCGAAGTGTCCCTCGATGAAATATGCGTTCTTGTCCTGGTAGAGGTTTGTGGTGACGTAGGCGCGGAAGTCCACCACATCAGGACACGAAACCCAAGCCCCGTTGTACATGTCGGGATAAAAGACCTGCGCGGCAAGCGCTTCCCATCCACCGGTAGATCCGCCATACACGGTGCGCGCCCAGCCATCGCCGATGGCGCGAAATTTCTTTTCGATGTAAGGCAGTAACTCCTTATTGATGGCATCGCCGTACGGACCCTGACTCTCGGAGTTGACAGCGTAGGAATCGTCGAAGTACGGCGTCGGGTGCTGGATGGTCACCATGATCACGCGCGGCAGGCGTCCAGAAGTCCAGTCCTGATAAAACTTGTAGGCGTATTGCGCGTGTTCGAGGGGTGCGCCTTTTAGCTTCGGGTCGGGCGGCTCGGTTCGGAACCCGTTCGGCAGGAACAAATCGCGGTGAAAGTGATCCTGCTCGACCACCACTGGGTAGTGTGCTTGCGGATGTTCGTCGTAGCCATCAGGCAGCAACACGATCGCCCCGAGATAAGTCGGGCGTCCCCAGAACTTGGTGAGCAGGTCACTCTGAAAGTGGATGCGCTTGACCCACTTGTTCTCAGAAACGGGCTCGGCCAGGCCACGTCCCCAGTCGAGCACGCCGTCGACTTGGGCAAGCTCCTTTTCGATGGGCGGAATCTTTTCGGTGAGCGAGATGCGAATTGGCTGGTTGGATTTCGGGTCGAGGTGCATCTTCTGCGCCCGACTATAGAGATTGCCGGGCTTGGTTTGCCAATGCGAACCTTCGCCTTTGTCGGGCGGCAGTTTGACCGTCTGCCCGCTGGAGAGATGAAACGTCTCGTAGATGTTAATGAGCCCTTGCACGTAGTAGTCGCCCGCAGGGATATCGGCGAGACTGCGCGTGGGATACCCGAAGGTCTTTGCGTCGACGACGGCCGGCGCGTCGGGAGCGAGGCCGTCGACATCGAGGCCGAAGGCTTGTTGTGATTCCGCGAAGTCCTCGGCGATCTGGAAACGAGGCTCGTCGTGGTCGTTCATGGAGATCAGCAGGAAGACGTGACCGTCGAGGGGAGAGGCGCTGGCGGACTTAGGGAAGGAAACTTCGAAGCGCAGCCCGGACGATTGAGCAAACGCCGCACCCGACAACGCGACCACGGCAAGAAGCAAGCACCAGCCAAGCGATCGAATGGACACACGGGCCTCCTCGCGAACGATGTTGATACCAGCCCAAGGCCAAGGGGGTCAAGTTGCGGCAGCAGCAGTGAGAGCCGGGAAAGCCTTTAACCGCGAAGGTCGCAAAGGAAATCGCGAAGCTCGCAAAGAGAAGGTGCTTGTCTTTGCGTCCTTGGCGGCCGTTCTTTGCGGGCTTTGCGGTTAAGAAGCTTTCGCCAGCACTTGCGTGCGTGAACGCGGAAAGCGCACGATGGCACTCGCATGGCAAACATTCTCTATGGCGTGAACGGAGAGGGCTCAGGACACTCGAGCCGCGCGCGCGAAGTGATCGCACACCTTGAAGAACAAGGGCACCGCGTGCACGTGGCAACGTTCGATCGCGGCTATCGCAATCTCAAAGACGACTTCGACGTCACCGAAATTGACGGACTGCGCTTAGCTTACGTCGAAAACCGAGTTCGCTATCGCAAGACCGTCCTGCGCAACCTGCTCCATCTGCCAAAGACCGCGCGGACGGTGCGCGAGTTGGGCAAGAAGGCGTCCGACTGGCAACTCGATCTCGTGATCACGGACTATGAACCGATCACCTGTCACGTCGCGCACAAACTGAAGCTGCCCATCCTCGCGATCGACAACCAGCACCTGCTGACCGACGCCGACATTACGTATCCCCGGGAGTGGCGCAAAGAAGCGGTGGCTGCGAAACTTGTGACGCGGTTGATGACGCCCCGCGCGAACGCGTATCTGATCATTTCATTTTTCAAGGCGCGCCTGAAGAAGAAAACGACGTTTTTGTTTCCACCCATCCTGCGCGCGGAAGTCTTCCGAACCCGACCGAGCGAAGGCGACGCGGTGCTGGTATATGTGACCTCGAATGCTGCGGATTTGTTGCCCGTACTTCGCTCTGTTAGGCAGAAATTCATCTGCTACGGCTTTGACCGCGACGGCAAGGAAGGCAATCTCGATTTCCGCAAGCCTTCGCTCGATGGATTCCTGCACGACCTGGCTGGCTGCCGAGCGATCGTGGCGAACGCCGGGTTTTCGTTGATCAGTGAAGCGCTATACCTGGGCAAGCCTTATCTGGCGTGGCCAGTGAAGCGGCAATTCGAACAGGTGTTCAACGCGTACTACATCGGCCAGACGGGGTATGGGGCATATTGGGACGACTTGAATAAGGAGCGGGTGGAGTCGTTCTTGTTCAACCTGGAAGGCTATCGCGAAAAGTTGGCTGGATATCCGCGTGCCGATAACTCGGCCTTATTTGCAAAGCTTGATGAGTTGATTGCGCAGTTTGTGCGGTGACAATCAAAACCTTAAAACGCAGAGGGCGCAGAGAATTGCAGCAGAGTTCGCAGAGGAAGGCTTGGATCGCAACTGGCATTAAGAATAATGCTCAGAAGAGTTTCTAAGCGTGAAGGACGCGAAAAATACCGCGCTCTTTGCAAACTTCGCGGCCTTTCTTCGCGAACTTTGCGGTTAAAAGCTGTTCAGCGGACTCATGTCAACCTTGCAGATTGTGCTCGCGTTTGCAGCCCGTTCTTTCGTCCGCTATAGTTTTCGGGTATGTACAGCGACTTCCACACGACCGACCGCTGGTCCAAGAAGAAGGTTCACTGCATCTACCAGGCGCTGATCGTTGCTATCGCGACCCGGCACGCCGATGCCATCGACATCAAGTTTCTCGTGGATGGGCGGCCGGTTTGGGTTGCACTGCCGCATCCGGCGTGGGTTGAATACCAGAAACGGACCGGCAAAATCATTACCGACCCAGCGGCGATCGAGATCGCCGGACACTATTTGAAGACGGCGCTCGAGTCTGGCGAAGGTGTGGGCCGCGAAATGTATTCGCTCACGGTCGACGAGACATTGCAACATCTCGACGGCGTGGTAGCGGACGTCGAAAGTGCAGCGGTTCCTTCTCGCTAAAATACTTCGCGCGAGAAACCGACCGTTCGGAAGTGCCTACGAAGCTTTTGCATCACAATGAGTTGTGACCTTCGCTGCATTGTGCAGCAGTGACGTATTCGACCCGCCTTACCCTGTCAGGCTAATTTGATTTGGACTCCTCCCAGGCAAATGAGCGAAAATACTAAGTTTGCCGAATGAGGATGTAGCCTGGCATCTGTCGTAAATTCATAATCCCGCCAGGTGTTTCACGCCGCTTCTGAATGATCCGCTGCAAGCGCGGCGCGTTGCGAAGGCCGTCCGGTTTGCGGAGACGCTCTTATGTCCAGTGTTACTGTGGAAGTAGAAACATCCCGCAGTGAAAATCACAAGCAACTGATCCGATGGGTGGATGAGGCGGCACAGATGTGCAAGCCGGAACGTGTCCACTGGTGCGATGGATCGCGCGAAGAATACCAATCCATGTTGCGCTTGATGGTGCTGTCGGGAACAGCCACTCCCCTTGACGAGGAGAAGCGCCCCAACAGCGTCTTGGTGCGTTCCAATCCTGCTGACGTGGCACGCGTAGAGGACCGGACGTTCATTTGCTCGCGGACCAAGGACGAAGCAGGCCCCACCAACAACTGGGAAGATCCGGCGAAGATGCAGCAGAAATTGCGCGGCCTGTTTACGGGATCGATGGCCGGTCGCACTATGTACGTGATTCCATACAGCATGGGTCCTATCGGATCTCCGATTGCGAAGATTGGCGTAGAGATCACCGACTCGCCGTATGTGGTGGCCAGCATGCACATCATGGCGCGGGTGGGCACGCGCGTGCTCGACGCGCTAGGCGACCAAGGGGAGTTTGTGCGCGGTCTGCATTCGGTGGGCGCGCCGCTCGGGCCAAACGATCCCGACTCGACCTGGCCCTGCAATGCCGACCAGAAATATATCTGCCACTTCCCGGAGACGCGCGAGATCTGGTCTTACGGTTCGGGCTATGGCGGGAATGCGCTGCTCGGCAAGAAGTGCCATGCACTGCGCATCGCGTCGGTACAGGCCCGCGATGAAGGCTGGATGGCGGAGCATATGCTGATCCTCAAAATGACGAACCCGTCGGGGCAGGTCAAGTACATGACGGGCGCGTTCCCTTCCGCGTGCGGCAAGACCAACTTGTCGATGCTGATCCCGACCATCCCGGGATGGAAGGTAGAGACCATCGGCGACGACATCGCATGGATGAAGTTCGGCGAGGACGGGCGTCTCTACGCGATCAACCCGGAGTATGGATTTTTCGGCGTGGCACCGGGCACGAATCGCAAGTCGAACCGCAATGCCATGCTCACGGCGATGAAGAATTCCATCTTCACCAACTGCGCGATCACGCCCGACGGCGACATCTGGTGGGAAGGCATGACGGAGCAGAAGCCTGCGCAGTTGATCGACTGGCTGCGGCGCCCCTGGACTCCTGCAGCGCAACGAAAGGCGGCGCATCCGAATTCGCGCTTCACTACTCCTGCGTCCCAATGTCCGTGTATCGCGCCCGAGTGGGAAGACCCGAAAGGCGTCCCGATCGACGCAATCCTGTTCGGCGGGCGACGCGCCGGCATTGTGCCGCTGGTCACCGAGGCGTTCCATTGGCAGCACGGAACTTTTTTGGGCGCCACTGCCAGTAGTGAGACCACGGCGGCCGCCGCGGGTAAGGTCGGACAGTTGCGGCGCGATCCGATGGCCATGCTGCCCTTCTGCGGTTACCACATGGGCAACTACTTCGCGCACTGGCTCGAGATCGGCAAAAAGTCGAGCGCGCAGAAGCTTCCTAAGATTTTCTACGTGAACTGGTTTCGCACGGACGAAAACGGCAGGTTCCTATGGCCGGGATATGGCGAGAACAGCCGCGTGCTGAAGTGGATTTTCGAGCGCTGCGATGACCGGGTGCACGCGGTCGATACACCCATCGGAAAACTGCCGACGCCCTCAGATCTCGATACGGCAGGCCTGGACTTGTCGGCAGCGAGCCTGGAACGCCTCCTCAGCGTGGATGTCGAGGGTTGGCGGGCCGAGGTACCACTGATTGAAAAGCACTTTGCCCAGTTCGGCAATTATTTGCCGCAGGGTTTGCGCGATGAGGTGAAGAACCTGGCCGCGCGCTTGGAGGAGAAGTAGATTTAGTTTTGAAGGTCAGGCCCGGCTCCGAGTCGGGCCTTTTTATTTGCGTAGAGATTACGCCTTCTTCAGTTTGCGGCTTAGCCAGATCAGGATTACCGCCCCGACAGTTGCGATCACAATCTCGGGAATAATACCTCCGGTCGAGAACAGTCCAAACAGGTGAAACAGGAATCCGCCGACGATGGCTCCGGCGATGCCCAGCAGGATGTCGATGACGGGGCCGTATCCGCCGGTGCCCATGATTTTTCCGGCAGCCCAACCCGCGATCAGGCCCACGATGACTACCCAGAGAAGCCACATCATTGGAATACCTCCTGAGCTTTTGCGCACCCGTCGCGGAAAACGGGTCCGCGATTGGAGTTTGGGTGGTTCTGGCGCCGAACAGGTGGCGCGTTGCGGCAGGGTATGGTGGCAGCTCGCTACCTGTCAAGCGAGGAGCGCCCATCTCCCCTCAACGAGAACCGCGACCACTCCGCGAATGTTTAGAATGAGGACGCCATGTTCTCGCGCAAAATTCGAGTCGAGTATGAAGAAAACGGTTCTCGCCAGCCCTGCCCATTAAAGTGGCTGGATAGCTTCAGCATGCGCAACTTCACCAACGCCAGCGTTTTTGACGACACGCTCCCAGCCGAGGATGGGCTCATCGAGATCGGCGCCAAGGTACCAGTCGAGACATTGTGCGAGGCCATGGAGGACTGGTTCCGGCGCAAAAGTTACCTGCCCGCGGGTGCAAAACTCCTCGTTACTGAGTTGTAAAGTCCCATCTGTGTGTACCGACGAAACCCGGAGGTACGTCTGACACGTCCGCATGCCGAGGGCAGCCCGACAAGCGAAAGACGATATGGGCGGCGCGCATGGTCGGCCAAGCCACGCAGCGACTCAGTAGTGCAGTTTTCTGGAAGATGGAAACGCGGATGCAGGAATTGCAGTCAAATGCACGATGGATCTGGCCGCGAGCGTGCCGCTGCGCTCTTAATCTGAAGTTTTCGCTCCCAGAAAGAGCGAAGGGAGGTTGTGTTGAGAGAAGAATCACGGACAGCGCAGGATTTGGATCTGAACTGGAACGCGATTCTCGGCATGATGGCGTTGATGCTCGTGAACTTCGGGCTTTATGGCGCCGCGGTCGGTATGTATTTCACGCTGACGAGCTAGTGTGCGCAAAACAAGGCCTCACGATTCGACAGCGCTCGACAAAAACAAAAGGCTCCGGCAAACGCCGGAGCCTTTTTACCCAGACTCGATTCCTTACAGGGGCCGGACGTTCTCGGCCTGCAGGCCCTTGGGACCCTTCGTCACCTGAAACTCCACGCTTTGACCTTCCTGCAGGCTGCGGAAACCGCCGGCCTGAATCGCGGAGAAGTGCACGAAAACATCCTCGCCACTCTGGCGGCTGATGAATCCGTAACCCTTGGCATCGTTGAACCATTTCACTGTTCCTTGTTCCATATGCTGTTGTGCAAATACCTTTCGGTGAATTTTTACGCTGAATGCGAGTCGGAGGGTACAGCAGGGCAGGTACCAGCTAGTAAAGCTTGAACTGCTCACAACCGATTCTGATCAAACGCGAGCCAAACGGTACCAGAAAAGGACCCTTTTCGCCACCAAAATCAAAAAGTGGCCCTTCCTGGCCGCACTCAAATATCGCGCATCTCATTCCCTTTCAACTGTAAAAGCGGTTCGGCAATTGCTGCGTGGTGCGCGACGCCTATTGCCCGGCACGCCGCTTCGTGATTCCCTGTATTACGGGTATACTAGTGAGCAGACTTAACCACGAAGACCAAGTTCGCTCATCATTCAGTTTGCGCCTTCGCGATTGAGAAGCCCCTCGGAAAGAAGGCGCGTCCCATGACAATGTGGCAGCCATCCCAGGCAGAAAACTGTTAACCCCGAGCCGCGCCTGCCCTGCGCTCTCTTGGAAAAATTGAACCTGGGCTGGAGGAGATCATGTCCGGAATTAACGGCGACAAGTCGAGGTTCAACCGTCTGCGCAAGCAGAAGATCCAGCGGCGCATGCGCAACCGCGTGATGTACGGCCAACTCAATATGGGCGAAGTCGGCAAGGGCTCTTTGAAGACGTCGGCGGCTGAGTCCGCCGGCAAGAGAAACGACGCGGCTCGTGAATAGGGCTGCGGTTGCGAGCCCAACTGTAGCGAACCGCAAAAAGCGAATCCTGCTCGTCGACAGCTATCCGACCAAGCGGGACCTGCGCGCGAAAATTTTGCGCAAACTGGGAGTGGAAGTGGACTGCGCATCCGACATCAGCGAAGCGCGTTCGTTGTGGCAGGCGGATTCGTACAATCTCGTGCTCATGGACGTGAAGCGCGAACCACGCAACGTCGAGGATTTCTGCGCCGAGATGGCCGAGGCCAAGCCACCCCAGCGTATGGCCTTTCTGGTCGGCAAGCCGGAGTACCTCGCGCGTACTCCGGGTACCGATTCCCAGGAACTCCTGCTCGACCCCACCCGCAACGGCCTATGGAGCGAAATGGTGGCGTCGTTATTTACAAGCGCATGCGAGTTGCTCCCGCAACGGTATGGCTTTCTGGAAGCGTCCTGGCGCATCGCGGCCACCCGGTCGTTGAAAGATCCCCGGCAGAAAAGCGCAGCCACAGATTCTGCAGTTCCCGCCGACTACGTCTCGCAGGGTTATTGGAATGAAGCTCTGCGTCGACATGCCGCTCCAGCGATCGATGCTCCGGACGCGGCCGACACCACCGATCTAGCCAGCAGCGAAATTGATCTCCAACCTGAGGAAGCCTGATGAAAAACCTGTTTGTTGGAAACATCCCGCACAGTACCACCGAGGGTGAACTTCGCCCCCTGTTCGAAGCGCACGGCGCCGTGGAACGGGTCAGCATTGTCACGGATCGTGAGACCGGGCGTTCGCGCGGTTTCGCGTTCGTGGAAATGACCGACGCCGA
>Ga0210406_10002188_pt1 | contig 22683 bp, 25 predicted proteins | sample IncBWC30MmetaG_FD_155454 | JGI IMG/M metagenome (GOLD analysis project Ga0210406, IMG submission 155454) | Forest soil microbial communities from Barre Woods Harvard Forest LTER site, Petersham, Massachusetts, United States - Inc-BW-C-30-M | ecosystem: Environmental > Terrestrial > Soil >...
AACCGTTGTTCCTAATCGAAGCTTCGGAGGGTGGCTACCTGCTCACGCCTTACGATCCCGGCTTCGAGGAAAAAATGGCGAAGGCGGAGGACATCATCAGCCGCTACCGCAATACACTCCACGTTCTGGCAAAGTGAAAGAAACAGTCTGGATCGACGAGCGCGATGCGCTTGCCTTGCACGATCGCCTGCTCGCGCTGCACGGCGGGGCGGTGGGATTGCGCGACGATGGCTTGTTGAAATCAGCCCTGGCTCGGACGCAACAGCACTTCGCCTATGCCGAGTCTCCCGACATTGTCGACATGGCCGCCGCGTATACGTGGGGCATCGTGCGCAACCATCCTTTCGTAGATGGCAACAAGCGTACGGGATTTGTGGTGGGAGTCCTGTTTCTCGAACTCAACGGTTATCGCTTCAACGCTAGCGAGGAAGACGCGGCGCAAATGGTCCTGCAGTTGGCGAGCGGGAACCTCGACGAAGCAGGCTATATCGCTTTTCTTCGCGCTCATGCATCGCTCGGGAAAAAATGAAACGGCATTTCCGTGCCCAAAGACACCGCAGAAACGAACCTTCTCTCTCAACTTCTGATTCGCACCATCGTGGGTGAACTGAAGCGACACATGCTCCGGGATCCTCTACGGGCGACGGATCTGAGGAAGCAGGTTAACGGTACGCACCCTGGACCTTGTCTATACAGGTAGAATCAATCAATCAACCACTGCAATCGGGTTGGACACAATCCAGAACCACAGGGAAATCGGCCTTTGCAGGAAGTTGTTTAAGCGGCGCGTTTCTTCGAGATAGTTGGTCGGGGAGAGAGGATTTGAACCTCCGACCCCTGGTCCCGAACTTGGGTGCCCGGAGCCAATTTCATTGTTACTCAATCATTTGAGTGGTGCTTCAACGCCTCATTCTTGCTCAATCACGGCAGTTTTGGCCGAATGTAAAGCCTCAATTGCAATCCTGAACAATTTGACTAATAAATCGCACAATTCTTTACCGTCCGGCTTCCTTTGCAGATGACGACAGTACGACGGCAATGTCGTGGCGAAGAAAAACAAGAACAAACGAAGGGAACGAGTGAACGAAGTGCATATTAAACAAGGGGTTTGAGGTGCTGACGAATCCAGTCGAGGATTTGCGCAAAGCGGAATTCGTGTCGGTCCATCGATCCGTAGATAAACGCGTGTCCGTCCAAGCCTTCGACCTCGCTTCGTTGCAAGCTTGCTTAGGGGCTACGTGGGCCGATATAACAGTGGAAAGGGAGAGAATTCCGCACGACGACATCAACAGGGCTTATGTCTGAACGTTCTTTGCTTGGATTGGGGGAAGGATTTTTTGCCCTGCTGCTCTGTCTGTGTGCGGCGGTACAGGCAAGCGCCCAAGAACGCGACAATAGGGAGAGCCATCCAAGCCTCGGCGACAAGAATGCGCCCTCGGCGACGACCTTACCCGACGCGCCCAGCGCAAGTCAGGAGCCAGGGGAGGGCCAGCAGACTAAGCGTATCCTTGGCATCATTCCAAACTTTCGTGCCGTAAGCGTCGACACTCACCTGCCACCCCAAACGCCCAAAGAGAAATTCGTTGGCTTCGCTCAGGACAGCTTCGATTACTCATCGTTCATTTGGATCGGCACGCTCGCCGGCGTGTCGCAGCTTAAGAATTCGACGCCGGAGTTTCGCCAAGGTGCGGCAGGTTTTGGCCGCTACTACTGGCATTCCTTCGCCGACCAGGCAGATGAGAACCTGTGGGTAGAATTCCTGCTTCCCGTTGTCAGCCGTCAAGATCCGCGCTACTACACCCTGGGGCGACAAACTGCGCATGGACATAACGGACCACTCAAACGGGCGGGATACGCGGTCAGCCGCCTTTTTATTACGCGCACGGATTCAGGCGGGAATACCTTTAACGTCAGCGAGGTCGGCGGAGCCGGAGCAGCCGCCGCCATATCCAATCTTTACTATCCCAGTCCGGAGCGAACCTGGACTAAGACCTATCAGCGATGGTTACTAAATGTCTCTCTCGATGGAATGACCGTTGTGTTCCGGGAGTTCTGGCCCGACATTAACCACGCCATCTTCAAGAGTAAGTAGCTTTCGGGCCCGAAGTCCCAGGGCTGTATCTGAAGCGCCTCCCGACCGAAGAGTTGGGATTCGAGACGCTGTGTAGGGGCGCTTCGGATACAGCGACTTCAAGGAAGCCGCCCCAGAGGACTATGGGATTTGTAGGTGGATGAGGCTGTGCGACTCGGATCGTTGGCGCAGCACGCTTCAACACGCATACCGTGGGTCATCGCTGACGCCGACTTGGGACCGGGTTCGAAATCGGTTCTGGGCCTGGTTTAACCACGGATCTTCTGCGCACGTCGGTGTCGAGACTGACCGCACTAGAAATTGATCCGAAATTGGCCGCCTCGCTGAGTTCGCGTCTGGCGAAAAGCAATGGTCGGGTGATCGAGGGTGACGCGACTCATATGCCCTTTGGGAATTCAGAATTCTTCAGCGCGGTTTCGTTCACGATGTTGCATCACGTTTCTTCTTCAGAGCCGCAAGACCAGGTTTTGCGTGAAGCGTGCCGGGTTTTGAAAGCCGGGCGGCTTCTTCATGGGGAGCGACAGCCTTCAGAACTGGTGGAACCGCGGACAACTCACGGTGTATCTCCGATTGAACGACGCCACCGTACCAGGAATCTACGGCCCGTCCGCCGATGAACACTAGCGCGCGCCGTTTTGGCGACTGCGCGAGAAACGAGAGGACGAAACGAGTTGATACGATTCCGTTCAACAATCAAGATTCGGGGCATCAATCCTTATGTTCGCGTGGACGCTGAGCTGGCCAGGCATCTCAAAAAGAATTGGCGCAAACCACTCCCGGTTTTGGTTCGCATCAACGGAAAGCCGAAGCAACCATGGCGTATTAACATGATGCCCACAGGCGATGGCAGCTTCTATCTGTACCTTCACGAGACGATTCGCAATGCCTCCGGGACCAAAGTGGGCGATCGCGTCCGCGTCGAATTATCTTTTGATCGCGATTACCGCGGCGGACCGGTACATCCCTTGCCTCGATGGCTTAGCACGGCCTTGGCAGCAAACCCGGATGCAAAGAGCTCATGGAATGCCCTCATCCCGAGCCGCAAGAAGGAAATTCTCCGCTACTTCGCTTCGTTGAAATCGCCCATCGCCAAGGTCCGCAATTTGAGAAGAGCCAAAGAGGCTTTGTCAGGCAAGGAAGTACGTTTCATGGCTCGAACTTGGAAAGGCGGCAAATAGTGTTGGACCCAAATCAGGCAGGCCCGCTAAAGAAACCATGAGCCGTTCAGCACCGAACACAGATATTTTCATCGTCGGCGTTGCGTTTTACGCCGGAAGAAACCCCGTATCCACTTGTTGCGAGGGTTCGGTAGGATCGGACGGGAAGACTCTAGTCCAGGAACTCCGCTGCAAAGGTGGAACGGTGCGGTATCAAACCACATTCGCGGTTAGTGAATTAGAGATCGGCCGAGGCGGTCGAATCTCACGGCTTTTTGAGCACGCTCCAGCAGGGCTGCCGGCGTTCGCCGACTGACGGTCACTCGACCCGTGCGCTTCTCGGAACTTCTTCTCCTACCAACTCGTACTTCTTGTGCAGGGCGTTCGGTTACGATGGTTCGTGAGCAACCAGTCGGAGCCTATCAGAAGCATTTACGTGATCGATTCTGCCCGAGAGTTGATATGAGAGTTTTCTCATCCGTGCTCGTGCTGCTTTTCGCCATTGCGGCTTTTGCCGGTCCTGTTTCAAACGATCCGGTCTCGCGCCGCATCTGGATCACCGACGTAACCATAATCTCCCCGGAAAATCTCGCTCACCTCGACAGGGGCAGCGTGCTGATTGAGAACGAACGCATTGTACGCGTTGAGAGGAAAGCGAAGGCAAAGCCCCCTGCTGACGCAACCGTTGTCTCAGGCGGAGGGGGATTCCTCATCCCCGGCCTCATCGACTCGCACGTCCATCTTGCGTCGGTTCCGGGGGTTGCGCCCGAGCAAAACCTGAACCCCGACGCGGCACACGCAGCGATGCTCGCGGACTATTACAAGCAACTCCCGCGTTCCTATCTTTACTTCGGCTATACCACGCTGATTGATCTGGCCGTCGTGAAACGGGAGGCCTTGGATGACTTCCGCCGCGCTTCGCTTCACCCGGACCTCTATGACTGCGGGCCATCGCTGCCGGTAGCGAATGGTTACCCCATGTCGTTTGTGCCTCCGGCGCTGCGATTCGAACTCTTTCCTAATTTCCTCTACGACCCGGCGCAGGCCGCCAGCATTCCCGCCGAGTACAAGCCGCAGTTTCACACTCCCGCGGCAGTTGTTGCCGCCGATAAGCGAAACGGCGCCGTCTGCGTCAAGACCTACTTCGAGCACGGCTTTGGCAAGAACAGAAATCTGCCGGTTATCACCCCTGCCATGGCGGCAGGAGTCCGCAACGCCGCCACGCAAAACGGTCTGGTGATGATGATGCATGCCAATTCGTTCGAAGCCCAACAGTTTGCCGTTGATGCCGACGTGGATGTGATCGCGCACGGCATGTGGAATTGGGGAGCGCTCGACCGGCACCCCGAACTTCCGCCAGAGATCAAAACGTTGCTCGATCGCATTGTGCAAAAAAAAACCGGATACCAGGCGACGATTCAGGTGATGGGAGGACTGCGCGCCTACTTTGATCCCGAATACCTGAAGCTGCCCGCAATTCCCCAGGTCGTTCCCGTGGCACTGCTTGCCTGGTTCAACTCGCCTGAAGGCAAGTGGTTCGGAAAGGAAATCGACGAAGACAACACGCCCGACGCGGACATGCGCCAGGGATTCGACCGCGGCCCCATCCGCCGCGTCCGCCAGGTGGTCGGATATCTAGCCGCCAGGAACGCCAACTTCCTCTTTGGTACCGATACGCCCTCTGCTCCCACCTACGGGAACCTGCCCGGCCTGAACGGCTACCTGGAGATGCAGCAACTGCAAGACGCCGGGTTGTCGCTCGAACAGATCTTTAGAGCCACAACGATCAATAACGCCCGCGAGTTCAAGCTCGACTCGCAGGTGGGAACCATTGAGCCCGGCAAGATCGCCAACCTCATTCTGCTGAGAAAATCACCGTTGGAGAGCGTGGATGCCTACAACAGCATCGTCTCGGTTTGGGTTCATGGAAGGCCCATATCCCGAGACAGTTTGGCAGCTAATTTCAGCAAGTAATCAGGGTTTCTGTCTCTTAGCGGAAGATCGGCAACGGGATTATGGAAGCGTTGCTCGTTATGCGGGGCGAACTCGCTATTCGGTCGATCGCGGACTCGAGGCGGACGCTAGGCCGAGGTCCAGCAGGCGCGGGAACGCCCTTGACGACCCGCTCTGTTGCCCCCCGAAACGGGTACTGCCACTTCGTTTTGGTGATCTCGTAATAGTTGCAGCACGCCTCATGGAACGCGGCGCCTGTCGGCCTCGCTTTCGAGTCGTTCCTCCTCAGTTTCCAGCACACGATTTAGCCGAGAGTGGTAGTAATGTGCTGAGCCTCCAACGCGCCCTTTTTCGCGTTTGCGGCTACATCTGTCTTCGCTCCTATTTTGACCGCCGAGGGTGCTGGCGTGGGTGCTGAAAGTTTCTTCTTCCCCGCGTCGGACACCATCTGCATCACCCTGTCATTCGCTTCTTCCCGCTTCGTCGCGGATAACCTTGCAGAAGATAGCGATACTTACCTCCGGTACGGGAACCAGCAGCCACGAGGACCTCTGTGGGAATCTTGGGCAGGACGTGGTGGCAAACTTCGAAAGTTTCACCCTCGATTTTTCAACAATGACCTTTAGCCTGGGAGACCCGCAGGCACCGTAGAGTGATCCGGAAGCAGAAGATTTGGAGTTCGAAGGCGCTGGTCACCTGTTGCTTCTGGATGACAGGTAACTCGAAAGGCATTTGAGTCTGTAAGGACAGTGAGCTTTGACAACGCAAACTTGTTGCAGGGCGAAAAACCCAAAGAGCCCTTGGAATAATTGACGCACACGCCGGTTATGGAATATGACACGCTACAGCAGGGTGCTGTGTAGGTTGCTTCGAGTGTGATAAAGAACCAAAGAACCGAATCCCAATCAGTCTGACGGCACCTTGTGCAGAACGATTCACTTACAATTTTTCGCGTTCCCAAATTTAAGGAACTGAGAGAGTCCGGGCATTCGGCGTCCCCAAGAAAGCCCTGGGTCGCCGCCGCGTTGGGCTTGCCGGCTGAGCCTAGGATGAGATGGCTTCGGATTGCGATGATCCTGGGGTCTTCTATGCTTGTGAGTTTTTGCAGCGTTGCGGCCGCCGCGCAGCAACCTCAGGCTGCCGCCTCGGCACCGTCAGCTCGAACCTCGAAGGCGGCCGAACCGCTCCTCAATGCCGACCGCGCCCTTGCGGCCGAGAGCCGTGCAATCGGGTTCAAAGCGGCCTATGCAAAGGCTATGGCGCCCGACGCGCGCAAGCTCGATGGCGGTCAACAACCGACGATCGGCCGCGACTCGATCCTGGCTCTCATGGCCCGATATCCCGCCGGCCTCTCCATCGACTGGACCCCGGAAGAAGCAGTGGTGGCAGAAAGCGGGGAGCTTGGATTTACCTGGGGACGTTACGTTGCCAGTGTCCGCGACAGCAACGGCAAGCTCGTCGTTCAATACGGAAAATACTTGGATGTCTGGAAACGTCAAAGCGACGGCGTCTGGCGTTGGATTGCCGACATAGGCAATGACAATCCTCCCCCTCCTTGATCGAGTTTGTTCGAAGTCAATAAGACACAAGCCTCCATAACTGGTTTAGAAGGGCAGGACAAATGAAAACACTTCGGTTCGCAATGTCTCTCGCATTCATCGCCGGCCTAACCGTTAGCCATGCGAAGGCGCAGACGGCTGAAGAGACGCTGGCAAAGCTTGAAAAAGATTTTGCAGCAGTACAAATCACCAAGAATCCAAAGGCATTCGAAGCCATAGCGGCAGTTATGTCGGATGACTTTTATTCTTTTGATCCGACAAGCGGCGTCAGGCTCACAAAGAAAGAATTGATTGCCGCCCTCCAATCCCCGCAATACGTTGCCAGCAAAATGGAATTCCCTCCGTTCTTTATCAGGATCTTTGGTTCCACTGCCGTGGTGCAGGGAACCAATTACGAATTGGGCAGCATAAACGGGAAGGAATTCAGCGGCACGTACGCGTGGTTCGATGTGTTTGAAAAGCGAGATGCACGCTGGGTGTGGATTGTCAGCCAGAGCAGTAAGGTCGATGACAAGATCACTGCGAAGGCCGTCTGCCTCACTGGCTCGTGGTGCGCCGGAACCCAGCAAGGATTTTCGCTGCACAAGCCCTGATCGGGCATGCGTCATGCTGCCGTTGGTTTGGAAGACAACTTATGGTGACGACTGCTCTGCCCCAAGAGTCCCGTATTCTCGGCATTCCGCGATGGGTCCTCTCAATAACTTCAGCCGCGTCCATGACTTCGTTTCTTACCGCTGTGAGCATGGCTGCCGCTACGGTGTGGCTCGAGTTTTTGGCGCAACCTGTGCCGGCGACGCGAATGTACTTCCCCACAAAAATCTCTCTCCTCGAACGTTCGAGGAAGACGCGCGTCTTTGGTTCGTCATTTTGATTTTCCTATACATCGACATCCCGCGGTTAGTGCTTGGCGGGAGGGTCGCCGGACTGGGCGCCCTCTGAAACCTTCTTCCCCTCTATTTTGCACTTGTATTCTCTGCCGTTCTCGCGGCGTATGTAGAGCCTCATGTCATCCTTGTTAGTTTCACCCACTCGGTAGTCCACCACATCCCCTAACTCGAATTTGCCTGCCTGGAAAGCGCCGCAGTAGTCGATCAGGTAGACGAAGTCGATGCCTTTCAATTCGAAGACCGTCTTTTTGCGGGGAAGGGGCTCACCATTGCCGTCCAGAAAGGGTCCCACGTCGGTACGCTTGTCCCAACCTTTGATAGTCCCCTTCTGATAGGTGGGCGCTGTCTTGTCCGCGCCGGCCGCAAATGTTGCTAGAAGGACAGCCAAAACTGCTCTGTGAGCTATCAGCCGGGTCCTAAGGTCTCCTCCTTCCTTATCGGGGCGTGACCGCCGAACTTTCCAGATCGACCCTGTCGCAACCACTTCATCGCGCTCATCCAAGTCATCTAGCATGGGGCTTGCCTCCACGGTGCGCTTTCACTGTTAAAAACTCTGGATCGAAGAAAATATTCCGATATTTCCGTGGGCGCCCTCTGCTACCGCTGCTCGCACGGGCGGGGCAAGTGTTCGCTGCCCTTACACGCGTGAGCACGAGGTCTCAGATCGCATGGGGGAAGTGCTCAGGGACATTATGTTCCCGAGGCGGCGGCGAAAACGATCGTGGCGTCGTTGAGTTCCGACAGCGCTCGTTCGGAGTCAGAGCGTAAGGAGCGCATCGAGGGGAAGCGGCGGCAGAATTCGCTGCTGACGCGGTAGACTGGAGCGGGAAATTCTCATGGCCAAGTGTTCATCCTGCGGCACTGAGTTATCGGGTAGGGCGCGCTTCTGCCCGGCGTGCGGCGCGCCAACGGCCCACACGGACGACGTGGCGACCCTCGACTTTGCCACGGCCAGTTCCCCGCTGCCGCCTCGTCCGCCTTCGAAATCATCGTCGCGGACGTCTTCCAGTTCCGCGGAATACTTGCTGAACGAAGGCCGATTTCTGCCGGGTCGGTTAGTGGCGTCGCGCTATCGCGTCATCGCCTTGCTCGGGAAAGGCGGCATGGGCGAAGTGTACCGCGCGGACGACCTCACGCTCGGCCAGGCGGTCGCGATGAAATTTCTGCCGGATGAAGCCGGGCACGATGAGGGACTGCTGGAACGCTTTCGTAACGAAGTGCGCATGGCGCGGAGGGTGTCGCATCCGAATGTTTGCCGCGTGTATGACGTGGGGGAAGTCGATGGCCAGACGTTTTTTACCATGGAATATGTCGATGGCGAAGATCTGGCTTCCCTGCTGCGGCGCATCGGGCGACTGCCTCCCGACAAAGCGCTGGACATCGCGCGTCATCTCTGTGCCGGGCTGGCCGCGGCCCACGCCAAGGGCGTTCTGCATCGCGACCTGAAGCCGGCCAACATTATGCTCGACGGGCGCGGGCAGGTCGTGATCACGGATTTTGGCCTGGCCGGAATCGGCGACGACATTCGCGGTCCGGAGGTGCGTAGCGGGACTCCGGCGTACATGTCTCCGGAACAGCTGTCAGGCAAAGAAGTCACCACGCGCAGCGATATCTATGCGCTGGGCTTGGTGCTGTACGAGGTGTTCACGGGCAAGCGCGCCTTCGCGGAGTCTGCGGCGAAGTTGGTGGCGCACCGCGACCGCACACCCAGCCGGCCGTCTTCGGTGGTGAAGGATCTTGACCCGATTGTGGAGAAGGTCATTCTGCGTTGTCTGGAGGCGGAACCCTCGTCACGTCCGGCCACGGCGCTGGCAGTCGCGGCAGCGTTGCCCGGCGTCGATCCGCTGGCGGCGGCACTGGCCGCGGGAGAAACGCCGTCGCCGCAACTGGTTGCGGCTTCCGGAGAAACCGCTGGGATGCGGCCACGAATTGCCGTCACGTGTCTGATCGCTGTGCTACTGGGCCTAGCCGTTGGAACCTATCTCAACATTCGCTACAGCGCCGTCGAAAAGATGCATCTGGAGCAGCCTCCTGAAGTGCTGGCTCACAAGGCGCGCGAGATCATGGCGCAGGTTGGCTACCCGGAGAAGCCCGCGGACAGCGCGTTTGGCTTCGACTACGACACGGATTTCCGCGATTCCGTGGAGAAGGAGAGCAAGACGCCTCCGAACTGGGATGTGGTGCTGGCTGGGCGTCCAACGACGCTGCAGTTCTGGTACCGGCAGAGTCCAGACCTGTTGGGGGCCGACGGCTACCATGACAGTTTTCTGATTCCCGGCATTGTCACCGAAGATGATCCGGCAACTACTACGTCGGGCATGGTCAACGTGAAGCTCGATGCCAAGGGCAGGCTGATCTACCTGCAGGTGATTCCCCCGCAGAAAGACACGACGACCGCGCCGACGACCGCGCTGAATTGGAGCCCCTTATTTGCCGCCGCGGAGGTAGACGCGTCTAAACTGCATTCCGCTGAGCCGGAATGGACCTCGCTCGGGATGGCCGATGCGCGAGCAGCTTGGACGGGATTGTGGCCGGGCTCAAACCGCCCGCTGCGAGTCGAAGCCGCTGCCTGGCACGGGAAGCCTGTGTTTTTCGCAATGATTGGCGACTGGAATAAACCTTGGCGGACGGTTACGGATCATTCCGCCGAAGAAAAGAAAAATCGGGCAAGCCAGATGATCAGCGTGTTTCTGCTGACTGCCATCCTGGCCGCGGGTGCGCTGCTGGCCCGCCGCAATTATCGCCACGGCCGGGGCGACCGCGAAGGTGCGCTGCGGCTGGCGGGCGTCCTGTTCGTTCTGGAGATTGGAATCTGGTTATGCCGCTCGCACTTTGTGGCTGACTTCCAAACCTTTGGGTACCTGATGGTGGCGATTGCCAGCGCGCTCCTTTGGAGCGGCGGCATGTGGATGCTGTATCTGGCCATCGAGCCGTGGATTCGACGGAACTGGCCGCAAGCCATCATTTCCTGGAGTCGACTGATTTCCGGACAGCTGCGCGATCCGGTGGTGGGACGCGACATCCTGTTCGGCGTCGCCTTCGGCACGCTCTGGCTTGTGATCTTTCAGCTGAGCAACATCCCGGCGGAACGCTTGGGCGCTGCGCCCCAGCTCAGCAATTCGGCCTACTTGCTGGGAGGGCGCCAAGCGCTCGGTCAGTGGCTGATGCAGATTCCTTCCTCGATTTTCGGCACGATGCAATTCTTCTTCCTGTTGCTCGGGCTGAAGGTGCTGCTGGAGTTCCTATTCCGGCAGTTAGGATTGAAGGCGGTTCGCGTCGATTGGATTGCTGCGGTCTTGTTCGTCGCGGTCTTTGTCGTGATGCGCGGACTGCAGAGCACGCATCTTGCCGTGGATGTCCCTGTCATTGTCCTGGTCTTCGGCATCCTGACGTTGATCGTCCTTCGCTTCGGTTTGGTACCGCTGGCGGTCGGGGCCTTCACCGTGGACATGCTCGGAAACGTCCCTTTCACCGCGGACTTTTCGGCTTGGTACGCGGCCACAGCCTTCTTGGCGCTGCTCAGCGTAGTTGCGCTGGCCGGGTGGGGCTTCTACCACTCGCTGGGCGGAGAACCGGTGTGGAAGGTGGAGATGGAGTAGGGTCTGCGGGAGTGCTTCAACCCTTCAACCGCCTTATTCTTGCTCAATCACGGCAGTTTTGGCCGAATGTAAACCCTCAATTGCAATCCTGAACAATTTGACTAATAAATCGCACACTTCTTTACCGTCCCGGCTTCCTCTACCGATGACGACAGTACGACGGCCATGTCGTGGCGAAGAAAAACAAGAACAAACGAAGGGAACGAGTGAACGAAGTACATATTAAACAAGGGGTTTGATGTGCTGACGGATCCAGTCGAGGATTTGCGCGAAGCAGAATTCGTGTCGGTCCATCGATCCGTAGATAAACGCATGTCCGTCCACGCCTTCGACCTGTCCGCGACAAGGGCGCGGTTGAGGCCGCCGTTCTCTATCCATATCATTATAAATAAGCTACTTAGCGTAGGTTAACGACCTTCTCTCCAAGCGTTGACGCATAACCAGTGTCCACATATACTGTGTTCATGAACATCACTCTGTCCATCGAGGACCAGCTCGTCGCCCGCGCCCGCAAAAAAGCAGCGGCTCTCGGAAAGAGTCTCAATCAACTTGTCCGCGATTATCTGCAGACAGTCGCGGGAGGGGACGACCCCGAAGGCAGCATCGAAGAATTCGAGCGTCTATCGGGCAACGGCCACTCCCACGGCTGGCGATTTAACCGCGACGAGATCCATGAGCGTACAGAACACGAGCATACACACGATCGTACAAAAGACGCCCGGCGATAATGCGCGCTCGTACCTTCTTCGACACCAACGTCCTCGTCTACGCAGACGACAAGGCCGCTCCGGCCAAACAACGACGCGCCCTCGATCTCATCGCAGAACATCGCCGCGCCAGGACCGGAGTTGTATCCTTGCAGGTGCTCGAAGAGTATTTCGTCACGGTCACCCGCAAACTGCACCTTGACCCACGCATCGCCCGTCGGAAAGTCGAACTGATCGCCGAGTTCGACGTCGTATTTCCAGAAGTCGCCGACATTCTCGCGGCCATCGATCTGCACCGTCTTCACGGCGTTTCTTTCTGGGACGCCTTGGTCCTCCGAGCGGCGAAGCAAGCGGGCTGCAGCATTTTCCTCTCAGAAGATATGCAAGGAAATCGGGAAATCGATGGAGTTCAGATCGTCAACCCGTTTCAGTAAGAGCTCGTGTGGGACGGCCGAGTTCGCGGTTGCCAAAATAACGGACGAATTACTCACCACATATAAATCGTGAATGATTCGGCGCACCCGGTGAGTGGGGTGCTCTGGAAAGCCGGCTGCCGGACGAGGTGCAGGCCGCCTTTGTGACCAGCATACAGGGGTAACTACGGTCTCCTCTCCGCGTGCCACCAGCCAAGTCTAGGGTAAAATTCGGGTAATCGCAGCCCGGACGACAAAGTCAGGCGGAAACTTCTAGCCGATCGTCATGCGATTCGAGCACTTGTTGAATAATCGGCTCAATCGGCATCTAACGCTGAACGTCAAGCTGGCGGTGCCAAGGAAATAGCCTTGGACAAGGGGCGCAAAACCCCTTTCAAGTCCTTTGCGGACGCGGCGGGCCGCTAGGCCAACAGCTCCGCCCTTGGAAACGGCTGGATCTTGGGTTGCTTCTTTTGCTGCTCCTGCCAGAGATCGTGCTGTATCTGCATCTTTAGCCAGAAATCGGGCGATGTGCGCAGCGCGGCTGAAAGACGCAAGGACATGGAAGCAGAAATACCCGCCCGTCCGTTTAGAATCCGCGAAAGATGCGCTCGGGTCACACCTAAACGCCTTGAGGCTTCGGCAACGGTGATGTCGCCCAGGTAGTCCTTCAAAACTTCGCCTGGATGTGCAGGATTGAAAATCATGTTCTTCACCTCTAGTGGTAGTCCTGGTAATCGACAAAAATCACGTCTTCCCCATCGAATGAGAATGTGAGTCGCCAATTGCCACTGACGCTTACGGCCCAATGATGGGCAAGATCTCCCTCTAACCGCAACTTGTTGCCAGGTGCATCCATGTCTTGCGGCACGCTGGCTGCGTCAAGAGCGGTAAGAAGTCTGCGAAGACGGTCGGCATGTTTCGGTTGAATTCCGGCTTTGGAGCCGGACTCCGTAAAGCGTTTCAGGCCCTTGTGCCGATAGCTCTTAATCACCCGTATAGTGTATGGCTACACTATACGATCTGTCAACGGTTCCGCGGGAGACGCAGGAAGTAGGTGGAGCAGTGTGGGTGGGTGAACGAAATGGACAAATCCGACAACTCCTCCACGCAACCTGATGCCGACGCTCGCAAACGTCGAGAAATACGTGAGAGCAAGCCCGTGAGGGAATGGACGGTTGAAGAGCGCCGTGAGACGTTCCGTGAGGCACGCAGGATTGAACAGGAAAGAGCGGAGGCGGGCATCGTGGAAAAATGGGAACTGTGCGAAGACTGCCACGAGAACGTGTGCGAGCAGGGTTTTCGCTTGTGCAAGAGTTGATCGATGAGATACGTCAGTACGAATCGTGATTCGCTACAGGTTCACTCTGCTTTGAACCACAGCAGATAAAACTTCGAAGGCTCGCGGCGGTACAACAGGCGGGCTTTTATGGGACGAAGGGCCCAACTCATCCCGTACCACGGCTTGCCCACATTCCACTGAATCGCCAGCCGCTGTGCCAGTTCGTCTAAGGTCTTCTGAGTAAGGTACTCGCGGTTGTGATTGACGTCTGAGCGGACGCCAAATTGTTGCTCAAACATCGCTCGTCTTTCTTCCAGCATCTGTTTGCCGCTTTCTTCACGCCAATAAAAAGGACTGTCGGCAACCACCACAATTCCTGGACGGCGAACGCAGCGCAAAACTTCTCTGAGGGTTCTTTCGTAGTCGGAGGAGTAGTGGAACGAAGCATTAAAGATCGCAACATCGAATTGTCCGGAGTCGAACGGGAGATGATCCATGTCCGCTTGAAATCGCTGAAAACTTCGGGGCAAGTGAGCCAAATAATGCCGAGCGGCACCGAGACCATCGACATCATTGTCCAGCAAGTCGACGGCAATCGGGTGGTAACCTCGCTTCGCCAACCGATAACTAAGCCATCCGTTTCCGGCTCCGATGTCAAGAACGCGGCAGCCCGAAGACTTCGCACTCTGGATCTTGGGCAAGACATGGTTCTGCAGGTAGAGCAGAGTCCGGGCTCGGATTCGCCATATCCAGTTATGTTTGTTCGTCAGGTCGTTGAAGGGCAGTGCAAGATAGTAATCCGGCGTCTGGGAGCCCCAACCTTCCTTTGCCCGGACCACCTCGTAATCGCGAACGAACCGCTCAAAATGCGTACTAGCTTCGGGCGTCAAAGCACGCACGATCCCATTTACCTCAGGGATCACGAATCCGCACGCGGGGCAGGTGAATTGGAAAGGTGATGTAACGTCGTTGGGGAATCCATGCTCACAACCTGGGCACCGCAGTCGGACGATGCGCGTGTCTTTACTGTCCGCCGCTGAGGTCTCGGCTCCCGATCCTCCGGGCTGCAGATGCGTCGCGCTCATTCGATTAATGATCCAGCAAATCCATGGGGACGGCTAGGGATACTTGTCAAGAAATTGTAAAAATCAAGGCGCTCTTTCGCCTGCATACTCTTAGACAATGTATTGGGAAGGCCAACTGGCGAAATCTCCATAACACTCACCGACCTGGTTTTCGTATGTTCACAAGTGGTTCCCGACTTCCCCCCCGCAAGTCCTTTGCATTCAGTGGTGAGACTGTTCGATTTTGACGTTGATTAATCGGTGGTTTCGCGAACTAATTGAAGTCGTGAAAACCGCAATTTATGCCCGCGTTTCAACTCGCAAACAGGAAACCGACAACCAAGATGTCGAAAGGAGGTTTGTCTCCAAAGACCATCACCGATAATTACGCACCCATTGTAAAGATGGTTGTGGCGTCCGCCGTCGATGAACAAGGCGAAGAAATCTATGCTCGAAAGTGGAATGCCGAGTTTATCGACTTGCCGGTGGTCGAGAAGGAACAACAAAACACACCTTCTTTCTCCTCCGAGGTGATGACAGGTCTATCACAGTGGAAAAAGAAAAAGGAGCGGATGATTTTCATTCTGTGTGGTGCGGGCGGTTTTCGAGTGGGAGAGGCACTAGGCATCGAAAATTGACAAGCACATCTCTCCAGACTTCTTGACAATCTCCGTCAAACAGAAAGTTCATCATGGCAGAGTCGAACAGCGTCTCAAAACGGCGAACGGGCTTCGACAGGTTGACCTTCACCCTGCGATTGCCGCTCTCCTCAGAGAGTTCGTTGACGACCGCAATTCTGGTTTCCTATTCTGCACTCGAAACGGAAAACCACTCTCGCCATCGAACATCATCCGTCGCCATCTGCACAAGGCTCTCAAGCAACTGAACTATGTCAACCCGTACACCGGAACACACAAGGCGGGAAACCATGAGTTCCGTCGCTTCAGAAACACGTACCTGCGGAACTACGCCGACTGCCCCGAAGGTCTTTACAAGTACTGGATGGGTCATGCGGAAAGGACATGAGCGACCTCTACGACAAAACCAGAGAGGACGTTGCCTTCCGCAGAAAGTGGGCTGAGCAGTGTGGCTTCGGCTTTGAATTGCCTTCCGTTGTACCGAATGTACCGAAACTCGCCGAAAAGACTGAAGGGCAGAAGGCTGCGTAAGCAACTGAAAAAGCGAGAGAAAATTTGGTCGGGGAGAGAGGATTTGAACCTCCGACCCCCTGGGACCCCCTGGTCCCGAACTTGGGGGCGCGGAGCTGATTTTGTTAGTATTCAATCATTTGAGTGGTGCTTCAACCGTGTCAGTCTTGCTGAATCACGCCAGTTTGGGCGTAATGTAAACCCCCCAGTTGCAACCCTAGCCAGGGTGTCAGCTGATCTAAGCTCCCAACATGCACCCGCGTGATACCCTCCGGATCGCCGACCACGAGAGAATGATCCTGTTTTTGTGAACACAAGGGCGTCTATGTGGTGAAACTTCCCCCAAACTGACTTCGGGACAACTTCACGTCTCGTTCGCCGAAAAACAACCGATGCGATCCAATGTCCGCCTTCGTGCGGCCCAAAATTAGAACTACCAACTTCCTTCAGGCGGGTTCGTCGTATCGGTGCAAGGTTCGATGGTACGCTTCAGATTTGCGTATCCGACGGGACATCGATGCGGTTCCGAACGTCGGAGTACGAGCTGTGCCCACTGGAGGAGAGGGTACTCGACAACCGACGTGAAGGGGTGCGGAACAAGTTATGTGTTGAGCCTTACAGAGCGTGCCCGGTGGCCGAAAACCACCACTCGTGGCTGAGGTAGGCCAACCCATCCCACGGGAACACAACATGGGCATAGTGCGGTTTATGCGAGCAAAGGACTTGCGGGGCCTTCAGAGCAGCATATCTGGCAGGGAACCTGCAAAGGTGTTCATTCAAAGACTCCCTCGATAACGCTGCTTTCCCGGTTAGGTGGGCATGAAACGCAACTTTCTGGTGCCGGTCTTCTCACTAGGATTCTTGTCTGTTCTTTCCAGCGCGCAGGCGGACATTTCGCCTGGGGTGGCGCGCCTCAGCCTGATCCAGGGCGACGTTTCGACGCAGCGTGGCGACACGGAGGAGTGGGCAGCAGCGGCGCTGAATCAGCCCCTGGTCAGCGGCGACAGGGTCTTGACCGGAGACAATTCCAAGGCCGAACTGCAACTGGACCACGGGAACATCCTTCGTCTCGGTAACCACTCGCTGTTGAAGATCGCAACCGTGGAGCGGGTGCAGAACGAGCGGGGTCAGATTCAGGTTCAGATCTGGCAGGGGCTTGCCTACTACTCGGTCTTCAAAGATTCCGACGCAGAAGTCGAGATCGACACGCCGAATGCGGCCATCCGGCCAACGTCTAAAGACGGCGTTTACCGCATCGAGGTGACTGGTTTTGAGACGCACTTGATCGTGCGCGCGGGAGCGGTCGAGATTGCTACGCCTCAAGGGAGCGCCCGCGTGGAGATGGGACAGGACGCGACTATAAAAGGCACAACCCGGCTGGCGGGAAATGTGCTCGGTGGCGCGCCTGCGATGGACAGCTGGGATTCCTGGAACATTGACCGCGACGGAGTGATAAACAACGCTCAATCGTGGAACTGCACGAATCGCTACTACGTGGGGAGCGAAGATCTCGATGTCTACGGACACTGGGTCAACGTGCCGGACTACGGGCGGGTGTGGTCGCCGACGGTGGGCGGGGGCTGGTCTCCTTATCGCGCCGGTCGCTGGGTCTGGGAGCCGTACTGGGGCTGGACGTGGGTTTCGCATGAACCCTGGGGCTGGACGCCCTATCACTACGGCCGCTGGTTCCTCTATGGAAAATCCTGGATGTGGTGGCCTGGGCCGGTTGACGGCGGGGGAACCTACCGCCCGGAGTGGGCTCCGGCCTACGTGTCGTTCTTCGGATTCGGCGGCCATCGGGGACCTTCCGTCGGGTTCGGATCGGTGGGCTGGCTGCCACTTGGTCCGGGTGATTCGTTCTATCCGTGGCACGGACGGAACGAATCGCAATTGAAAGAGACCAGTGTCACCGACGCGACCAACATCACAAGACTCACTCGCGTCGTTGCTCCACTGCGCGACGACAATGAGTTCTCCAATGTAACTCTGGCCGCAGTCGATGGGCGGATTCGCGACGCGATCTCGGCTCTTCCGGCGGATCGCTTTGGCACCGGACTCTCTGTGCCGAAAACTGTGAGCCGACGGGCTTTTCGTGAGGCGCGCATCATCACCGGCAATCTGCCCATCGTTCCAACCAAAGAAATGCTTTCGGCGACGAATCGTCCGGGGAAGGCGTCGTCGGTGTTGAGCGGCGGACGACAAGAGCAGTATTTCACGAAGAGGCAACCGGCAGCGGCTCCGCAGTCCTTCGATAAGGAGGCGGCGCAGATACAGACGAGCATCGCGGGGACTGGCCGGTTGGTTCCGGTCCGGGAGGTCACGCAGCTGAATTCGGCCGACACGGCGCGACCCATGACCCCGGAGAACGCGATTGAAAGAACGGTCGAGCCAACGAAGGATGCGCAGAGTGAGGACAGATCCAGAGCTAAGCCGGAGGCAGGCTTGCGCACCGCATCATCTTCGGGGGCGTCGAGTCCAGGGATGTCGAGATCGACGCGCGGAACGATGACACCGGCGCCTGCGAATCGTCGTGCTAAGCCACGTACGGCGTCGAGGCTGGACGGGAACTCGCATTCCGCGGTGGCGCTGAAGGTTCCGGCGGCGACATCGACACACCGGACGACGAAACTCGCAACGGGATCTCGTGGAGTTGCGGCGCATGCCGCACAGAGTTACATCGATTCGGCGACCCGACAGATGGACAAGGGCAATTACACGGCGGCGATTGCCAACTACAAACGCGCGTTGCAAGTCGACGGAAACAGCAGCGCTACGAAAGTTTGCCTGGCGCGCGCCCGCCGAGCGATGCAAGCGGAAAACCAGATTATAGCTAGTCGGAGATAAAAATGTGCGTTACGAAGCTGCTAGTCGCTGGCATATTGCTGTTCATGGTGGGCAGTACGGAGGGCAAGGCAACACGGACACAACACGCTCCCCGGCCCCTTTCGGCCGCCGACGTGGAACAGGGTCTCAAATCCGCAGTACCGAACGCGCGCATGACTGCGCTCGTAAAACAATATGGAGTTGATTTCGAGTTGACCCATACGGTCGAGCAAGAGCTTCGAAGTACGGGAGCGAGCGACAATCTTATTCTCCAGATCAGGCATTCGCGATCCCGCGTAGCGGAGAAAACCGCAAGTCCAGCTGGACTTACGGTCGTTGATCGCGCACACGGGCCGGCAAACACGGCCCGAGCGCACGCTGAGACGTCCGCAAAGAAATTACTCTCTCAGGCCGACAAGTACCGGGCCGGTTCCGGTGTGGTTCGGAACGAGGGGAAAGCTGCCGAGTTGTATCACAAGGCAGCCGAGATGGGTAACGCGGAGGCGCAGACCAGATTTGGCGAGGCTCTGTTCGATGGGCGCGGCGTGGCGCGCTCCCCCGCTGGATCACGTGGTTGGCTGGAGAAGGCAGCGCGTCAGGGCAACGCTCGGGCCGAGTGCGACCTGGGCGTAATGCTGACTAGTGCTTTGGATATCGCGCAAGATCGCGCCAACGGGTTGCGATACCTTCAAGCTGCCGCGCGTCTGGGCGATGGGTATGCCGAGGACTACTTGGGTCAATTGGCAGAAAATGGTTTGACCGGTGATCCGAGTTCGAGCGAAGCGTATATGCATTACCTGAAGGCTTGGGAAATGGGCTCGGCGTGGGGAGCATACAACATTGCGAGAATGCACGAACGCGGCATCGGTGTGTACAAGAATCCAAGTGAAGCATTGCACTGGTACATGAAGGTCGTATCCATGCCGGGTCCGGATTTGTTGGATCAGTGGAGCAATCTTCGGTCGGAGGCCTGGACCATAACGGGCGCAAATTTCCGAATTGGTGACATGTATGCCGATGGCAGAGGCGTTCCCAAGGACACGAGCGAAGCGGAGAGGTGGTATCAGCACGGTGTGGATCTCGCGACCGCCGGTGCACGGGCAGGATGGGTAACGGCGGACGTTTATCTGGCGAATGCATACCTGCAATCAAAGGGCGTGCCGCTGGACTACGATGAGGCGATGCACTGGATGAAAGAAGCGGCTGAATACGGAAACCGGCAAGCTCAAGTAAATCTGGGTTCGATGTATCGCGACGGGCAAGGCACGTCTCAAGATTACGGCGAAGCGATGCATTGGTACCGTAAAGCGGCCGACCAGGGATCGGCAATGGCAGAATGGATGATCGGTCGACTCTATTTTGACGGTAAAGGGGTGATACGCGATTTCACCGAAGCAGCGGCGTGGTTTCGAAAAGCGGCTGGCGAGGGTCTACCGACTGCACAATGCGATCTTGGCATGATCTATTACCGCGGCTACGGTGTTTCGAAAGATCTGGGGACTGCTCGAGCTTGGCTACAGAAGGCAGCCGCTCGAGGCTACGCCCCCGCAAACGAGATGCTGGCCAGACTTGATGCGGCAGCTGATACGGGCGTCTCCGCGCGCCCCGCGCGGCTGCAATAAACACCCGGTCGTGCTTGAACGACTCTTGTCGCGTCTGACCCTCTTCGCGACCTGCCACACTTTCTCTTCTTCACTTGAAAGGGTACATTTGAGCGTCGCGCTCGAAACTGTCACCACAGGTGGCGGTTCAACCCGAAGTAAATCTACGGTCGTGCCTACTAACCTCGTGTACTCTTCCGAACACTAAGCACTTCCGATCTCGATGTTCCCAAGGGATGTTGGCAGCCAAACCGCAATCTCCCCGGCACACTCGCCACTGACTTTCAATTTCATTGCTGTTCGCTACTCGGGTGGGTGAACGAAATGGACAAATCCGACAACTCCTCCACGCAACCTGATGCCGACGCTCGCAAACGCCGAGAAATACGTGAAAGCAAGCCCGTCCGGGAATGGACTGCGGCAGAACGCCGTGAGGCTTTCCTTGAAGCACGCCGGATCGAACAGGAAAGAGCGGAGGCGGGCATTGTGGAAGACTGGGAACTATGCGAAAACTGCCATGAGTCCAAGTGTGAGCGGGGCTTTAACTGCTGCAAGAAGTGCATCGATGTGATACGTCAGTACGAAGAGTGATTCGGTGCCCGCCCACGCTGGGGGTCGGCTTCCTGCCCCTCAGGAGTCGATTTAGCGAGGATTTGGCCCAGGAAGGGTTCGGGTCGGCCGCAGTGTTTTCAACCCCCAAAACATCTGAGATGTTACGCCAACCATCATCCTAGACCTGTAAGGACTCAACGCCGAATTGCGTACAGTTGCTTGAGAACCGATGTGATAGCCGTGCGCCCCGGTAGTACCGAGCGGACCGTCCAATCGGTAGACGGAGTGTCATCGCAACCATTGTAAAATCATTGCCTTGACTTTAGGCGAGCCTGCTTCACCCACTCCCGGAAATGATAGGCGGCTGGGCCGAGTTTGGTTAGTCTGGGGAAGATATTTATGAGATTAGCGCGATTGGTGGTGATTGCTGGCCTGGGCCTAGTGGTTGCGCGGGCGGGCGAGGCGCAAACGTTGGCTCCGCATTTGGCCAAACAGGTGGATACGGTTTTCACGAAGTGGGACCGACCGGACTCTCCCGGCTGTGCGCTGGGAGTCTACCGAGGCGGCCAGATTGTTTATAAACGCGGGTACGGCATGGAGGACTTGAACGAGGACGTGCACATTTCCCCGGGGACAGTGTTTCATGTGGCATCGATGTCGAAGCAGTTTACGGCGGCCTCGGTCGTGCTGCTAACGCAGCAGGGGAAGCTGTCACTAGACGACGATGTGCGGAAGTATATTCCCGAGTTGCCTGATTTCGGGCAGAAGATCACGATTCGGAATCTCGTGCACCACACCAGCGGGCTCCGAGACCAATGGGCCTTACTTGGCCTGGCGGGGTGGAGGTATTCAAACGACTTGATTACGGACGAGGACGTGATGTCCATGATGACGCGGCAGAAAGAACTGAATTTCAAGCCGGGCGAGCGGCACATGTACTGCAATACGGGTTACACATTGATCGGGCTGATTGTGAAGCGGGTGAGCGGGATGTCGCTGCGCGAGTTCACGACGAAGAATATTTTTGAGCCGCTGGGAATGATGCACACGCATTTTCGCGACGATCACGCGGAGATTATCAAGCACGATGCAGTGGGGTACGAGCAAGAGACGGGGAAGCCGTTCGAGATCAGCATCACGAATTTCGACACCGTGGGAGCGACGAGCCTGCATACCACGGTGGAAGACCTGCAACGGTGGGATGAGAATTTCTATCAGCCGAAAGTTGGCGGGGCCGCATTTGTGCAACAGATGTTGGAGCAGGGCAAGCTGAACAATGGCGAGGAATTGGACTATGCGTTTGGGCTGGTTATAGGGAAGTACAAGGGCCTGCTTACGGTCGATCACGGTGGCGCCGATGCAGGATACCGCTCAGACATGACGCGGTTTCCGGAGCAGCACTTTTCGGTGGCTGTGCTCTGTAACTCAGCGGAGACAGATCCGAGCGCGCTGGCGCATCAGGTGGCAGACATTGTGTTGGCGAAAGAGATAAAGGCGGCGGGCGCGACAACTCCGGCGAAAGAGCCTTCAGCAAAAAGCACAGCTGGGGCGGCAGTCGTTCTCACCGTGGAGCAAATGGCGGCATTCACCGGGCTGTATTGGAATCGCGAGAATGACGCATACGTGAAAGTCTTCGTGAAGGAAGGCAAGCTGGAAGGCGATTTGGGGGGTGGGGAGTCGCTGGTGTTGAAGCCTTTCGGGGAATCGCAGTTTCATATCGCGGACAAGCCCTGGGGGGATAAAGTAGAGATTCATTTTGTTGCGGCCAGCGGAGATGAGCCGAAGCGAATGGAGCGGAGCGATGGTGGCGGCAAGCCGCGCGTGTACGAATCCGAGGAACCATTCA
>Ga0210406_10002189_pt1 | contig 22670 bp, 24 predicted proteins | sample IncBWC30MmetaG_FD_155454 | JGI IMG/M metagenome (GOLD analysis project Ga0210406, IMG submission 155454) | Forest soil microbial communities from Barre Woods Harvard Forest LTER site, Petersham, Massachusetts, United States - Inc-BW-C-30-M | ecosystem: Environmental > Terrestrial > Soil >...
TCAAGAGGGGCCAGGACCTTTTCGGCGAGGCGGCTGCGGTTAACAAGCCTCATTACTGTACCCATCTCGCCCGTGTTTGGCCCAACATCCCCCGGGCACATCTTTTTAAACTCGAAGTTTTCTTCCCACCCCCGCACGAATCCCCCTGCCCCGAACCAGGCCCCGACGGCCATCTCTATGCCCTCGATCTTCTCTTGGAGGATGAATTCAACGCCTTGGCGCTTCCCGACCTTTTTCCACCGTTCGAGCATATAAATCAAATCGTCCGCGCTTTTCGCCACGTAGCTCAGCGATTTGTCGTCGCAGTTGCCTGACGGTTTCGACGCGAACGGCGTCCCTTTGCGCCGGACGTAGGCTGCGGCAGTGTCGTAGTCGGTGAACTCTCGATAGGCGGGGACCGGGATGCCTGCGCGTTTGAAGACGGCCATACCTTTGGCGCGATCATGTTCCCAGGTCGCAGACTCCACGCCGCCCCCAATGATCGGAACACCTTCAGCCCTCCATCTGTCTAGCTCAGTCATGTAAAGGTCGTTCGATGACAACAGGCAAAGATCGCACCAGCGCATCCATGGGCGCCAGTCCGGCACCAGTTCGACGAGCCCCCTGCCTACGGGTCGCTTCTCGCGATCATAGTCTCGTAGGAAGTACCGAAGTTGGTGACCCGACGCGATCGCGCGGATAGCAGTATCTAAAAGACCGTCTCCAGCTCTATCTATGCAGAGGATGCGCATCTTATGAAGACGTTATCCAAGAAGAAGCGGCCAGCAGTCGTAAAGGCCAAGGTGATCGATCTGTCGCACAGCACGGAAACCGACCCCAAGAAAGTGGCGGAGCTGCTCAGAGATGCTTTGGAAAAGGCGTTCCCTACGGCCCGCTGACGGAGACGTGGGGGTATAACGAGAGGTCGCGTCGGCGCCCCTCGTCGCTTACGCCAAGAGATATCGGCCCGGCTGCTCGAGCGGCGCCCATCTGGTCCGCCATCGGCGGAGCAATCTCAGCCGCGCGTCTCCGGAACATGCTCGAAACCGCCCTGTTGGGCTCTGATAGATAACGACGCAGGTACTTCAAAGCCTCGACGCCTACCGCGGCCCCCATCGTCCGAGGGTCGTGCGATAAGATCCCGTGCATGGCAGCGAACGCGGCTGATGTGTCTGTCAGTTTATCGGCGAGCCCGCCAGGCCGCTTCGCCAGATCCTTACGGAAGGCGTTTGCCACGTCATCCTCTATCGAGGTCAGAGCGCTGTAGCGGTTACGAAGCCCCTGATATTGCGGACTCTGAAGAGCAACGCCCATGGTGTCGTTCAGGGTTTTTTTGAGCGTCGGCAGAACTTGCGCCAGCACGTCCTTTTCCCCCACGCTCTCAGCGAGGCCCTGGGTGCTCTTGTAGAGAGATTTGATGACGTTTTGCATTTGTAGGGGAGAATACTGCCCTGCTTCCGCCCATTTCCTAGCCCGGGCTTCTGCGTGCCCCGCTAACTCTGGGTTTTCACTGGCAATTTCCTGAAGTTTGGCCAACGCCGGCTGCAACGGCACCTGAACACCTTGGGCGCCCTGAGCCCTTGCCATGCCATCGTATTCTTTAAATACCTGAGTACTCAGCTCATCGATGCCCTCAACGAAGTTCTTCAAAGAACTTGGCAGCTTCCCGGCTGGCAATTCCCGGTCGTTAGCATCCGTGAAGCGGACGTTTTCATTCTTGGCCGCATCTATGATGGAGTCGACGGCTGTCATAATCTGCCGGTCCTGGTGCGCCATCCCGGACGCATCTCCCCCCGGCTTAATAACTTGGCGATATTGTCGAGTAAGCGCCCGGTCGATCGGCCCTGGGTCATTGCTAAAGATCGCGCTAGCGAATTTCGACGGCTCACCCATCTCGGCGCCAGGAGGCAAAAGCGACTTGGCAGATGGCGCGGATGGTACAGCGCCGGGCATGGATGACCTAATTCCCTGGCCAGGCGGGATTGCTGGTCCGCCCGGCGCGGCCATTGCTTGCGGCGGAGCTATCTGTGGCCTAGAGGCGGGCGCCCCCATAGCTGGCCGTAGGGGGTTTGTGAGGCCGCCAGAGGCAAAGGCCCCTACATCCCCCAATTGCCGCACAGCCTCACCACCGGCCCGCGCACCGGCTTCTGTGGGCATCAGACCCTTAGCTAGATTGCCGCCTATCTCAGCGACGCGCCCCGGAATCTCCCGAGCGCCACGGCCGAGATCTTCAAGCGCCTCGCCAACCGGTTTCGAGGCGAACTTTTTGATCCCTTCCCAGAGAGAGTCGCTGGGATGAGCTTTTGCTTCCGCTGGTTCGCCCTCAGGTCCCCCGGTATTCGGCGGCCACAGCTTGGCAAGCCGATCATCTACGCTACCGCCGGCTGACGCGGGCGATTTCAGGCCTTGCAACCGACTTAGGACAGGGTCGCGATCTTCGGACATCAGCGACCGCCCGTCCGTTCCTTTTCAAGCTGCTCGATCCTCGCGGTCACTTCGGCCTCGTGCGCCTTTTTGTCTTCAGGCGACAGCGACGACCAATACTGCGTCAATTGATCAGCGTTCATGGCGCCGACGCTGCCGGACACCTTCGGCTTAGCGTCGCCGCTACGAGCCGGTCCCCCGCCTCGGGCCATTCGTGACTTGATAAGCTCAACATTGTCGTCAAGCTCCGTCATTCGGTTGCCCATGTCAGTCTTGGCAATCCGCGCGGCCTCACCCCACTGCCCATTGTTAAAGTATGGGCTGAACATTTGGGCTGCCTCACGTCGAGACGTATCGGTCGCGGCTTGCGCCCCGGTTGAGCCCGACATGACTTTTGCGTATTCGTTTGCAAAGGTGAGCACAGCGGCGACGGCGGCTGGGGGTTTCGTGTCCCCCATTTGCAGCTCGCCGGTCATAACCCAGTGATTCAGGAACGGGCCAAACCCCGTTGGTGCCGCTTTCTCCATCTCCTTGGTCGCCTGATCGAGGTTCCGCAGGGCCGTTCCCTCGTAAGAATGGACGGCATCCCGCAGCTTGGTCGCCCCCGCCAGAGCCTGGGAATCGGCTTTAAACGCTCCCTGCGCAACCCCTATCGAAGTCGGATCGACGCCACGGCTGGCAAGTACCTTGAGAACTGCGGCCTGAGCCTCTTTGTTTCGGCTCATGCTGATAGGCCAGCTGCCGATTTTCTGGATGTAATCCGCGGCCCATTCCGCATCGGTGCCCGAGAGGCCCCCTGCTCCTGGCGCCTTGGAACCGACCTTGCTCATGCCGCCCGCGCCCTCGGGAAGCCCCTGAATAGGGGAGAAAACTCCCCCGCGGACCTGCCCCGGAGAGCCGATAGGCTTACCCTCCGCATCAGTAGGCTGGTAGGGAGTGCCGGCGCCCGCGTTGTCTCTCGCTAGCTCGGCACGCATGTTCGCCATGTTCTGCCCGCGCTCGGCCACAGCGGCCCGTTCCCCCGCCAGAATCAGCTTAATATCCTGCTCGTTCTGCTTCGCCCACATCATCGCCTGCATCTTTTCTTCGGGCGCCAGGATTTTGTTCATTTGTAGAAACGCCAGCGCCTTAACCTTTGGGTCTAAATCGGGGTTGGCCTTCTCGATCGCCTGGACGAGATCGGCGCGGGTCGCCCGGCCCCACTGAACCGGGTCGATCTCGCGGCCCGCCAGCATCCCGGCCTTGGTGCTATCCTGCACGGTCGGGCCGTCGGCACCCTGTTGGATCAGCTTGTTGCCGCTCTGGTCAAGCGACGCATCAAGTTTCTTGTAGGCAACCATTTGCATGTGCTTCGGGTCGCGCGGGCCGAGGGGAAATCCTAATCCGAACCGCTCGGCGTTCTGATGCACCCATTGATCCGCTTGCGGGGTTTTGAATGACCAATCTGCCGCCTCTCCTTTCTCATGCAGCGACTTGCCAGGCGGGGCCGCCATAAACTTGGTGCCGTGGCCAGAGCGTTCGTAAATGTCGGCTTGCTGCTGAAAGGTCCGGGAGGCGGAATCGACCGATGCCGCATCCCCCTCTCGCACATATGGCGGCGCCGCCTCCAGCATGGAGCTGACGCGTCTCTTAAATTCCGGGCTTTCCCCCTGCCAATTTACTCCCGAACCGGCGAGGTTAGGGCTAAGCAGCGGACTCGTCGGTTGCCCGGCGCCGGCCTGCATCGCGGGGCTTGTGGGGGTTTGGGGGATTTGGGGGATCGGCTGTTGCTGTTGCTGCGAAGACTGTTGCAAAGCAGGCCATAGGGCGCCTAGTGCCTGTTGTTGCTGGTCCCCCATTTGCAAGTTTTGCATCATCTCGCGCTGCCGGAGCTGGTTTAACTGCCGCTGTTGTAACAGCTTGTCCGACTCCATCAGACCGGCGAGAGGGGCGAGGCTTCCGAGGTTGAATGCCATTATTACAATCCCAAGCCAGCGAGATCCGCTAGGGTCAAGCCGCCATAGGACGAGATCGCTTGCGAGCTCAGGTCGCCCAAAGACGTTGCCCCAGCACCAGAAAATGCCCCAGGCGCCCCGTCGCTAAACAAGCTCCCAACCAGACCCCCGCTTCCAAGGTTCAACGAGTTGCTTACCGTGCCGCCAAGCCCACCGCTGCCGAACAGCAATCCCCCCGCTGCCCCGCCGCCGCCGAGCAATGTATCGAGCCCGCCGAGCGCGTTCGTCTGGTTCGTTGTGCCGATCGTGCCGGCGTTTAGTCCCGCAAGCGATGCGTTTTGTCCGAGTTTTAGGTAATTTGCGAGACTAGAGAGTATGTTGTTCGCGTTATTGAGGCCGGCCTGGCCGATATTGGCGGCGCCGGTCAATGCATTAACGGAGTTTCCGGCGTTGTTCTGCAATTGAGTCAGGGCCGCTAGGTTTGCGATCTGTTGATTCTGGTAGGTATTCGCTGGCATCGCCCCGGCCTGATTCTGCAGGTTGGCGATGTTGGCGAGGCCGGTGGTGCTCGCGTTTGCTGTTGCGGGGATATTCTGTAATACGCCGGCAGAGAGATCGCTAACGGCCGCGCTCTTGGCGAGATCGGACGCCGCCTGGCTTTGAAGGCCGCCCGCCGCGGTAAGCTGGTTGGTGGCCGTGTTATAAAGATTTCCAGCCCCGGTTGTCAGTCCGCCAGCCGTCCCCGCTATGTTGGCAGCCGTGTTTTGCAGGCCCCCCGCGGTAGATGCCGCATTGTTTCCCGCGGTCGTCAGACCTCCCGCGCCAGCGGCTAGGTTGGCGGCAGTTTGGTTGATTCCCGCCCCGGTGGCGGCGGCGGCGTTCTGCGCATTTATCAGCGCCGCATTTTGCTGCTGGATGTTGCTTCCGGTCGAGATCCCAGACAGCGTGTCTAGCCCAACATTCGCCGCGGTGTTTAGCCCGGAGATTTGTTGACCGCCGATACCGGCCGCCGTGTTGTAAAGACCCGATTCCGTATTTGCTAAATTGGCGCCTGCGTTATACAGGCTGGCCTGTCCCAAGTTCAGGTTTTGGGCATTCCCCAGGGCAGATCCCGCCCCTGAAAGAGCGGTATTAGCAAGCCCAAGGTTCTTTGTCAGCAGATCCTCGGCCTGCCCAAACCCGGTGCCGGCAGCTCCAAGGGCCGCGTTCTGCCGACTGAGTTGCTGGTTCTGCCAATCGATGTTGAAGTTTGTCATCGCGTCGTTGGAGAGCCCGGCTGCATAGGGCGTGCCCGCAAGCCCCGACATCGCGTTGATCGCGTTCGCTTGGTCGCGGGTCTGCGCATTCAGCTTGTTGAACAACGCGTTCTGTGGGTCGAACCCGGTATTCAGTATCCGGTCCGATGCGGCACGCAGCTCCGGCGCGCCGGTTGGTTGGTTTGCCGCATTCTGTCCGCGTGACAGAAGATCGACGGCGCCGGCCTGCAAGAGGGGAGCGCCAGTTGGCGCGGCCGCCAGCTTGTTGACCGCGGCGATGCTCGGGTTGATGCCCTGCGCCAACCCGGTGACCGGGTCCATCAGTCCGCCAATTTTGTTTGCCGTGTTCTGAATGTTTGGGATGTTGCTAGCAATGCTGCTGGTCGCGGCTTGTGATTGTGGGAATAAAGCAGCGCTCTGATTAGAGAGCGACTGATATTGCGGTATAGTATTAGCAACGCCGGTCGCTAAATTCTGGGTCGGGGCTATAGTTGACGAGACCTGGTTGGAGAGATTTTGATATCCGGGAATCGTATTCGCAACGCCAGCGGCTAGGTTTTGGGTAGGAGCTATGCCGCCTGCGGCCAGGTTGGACAACCCCGTAAGGGTAGGGGCGAGAGCTGCCGTGCTTGTCGCGTTAGCCACGGCTGGGTTTGCTAGGCTCGCGGTTGACGCCGACAGGCTGTTGAGCTGGGGCGCAATTGCGGATATGGCGCTGGCCAAATTGGCCATATCTTGCGGGGATTTGGCTCCCACAGAGTAGTTGTTTAGCAGCGTCTGAATTTGGTTTGATACATTGCTGGCAGCGGCGTTCGAAGCGTTTAGCGCATCTCCGGAATACGGGTTGCCGATAATGTTGTTGACTGCGTTACTCTGGGCGCCGCCCGGGTTGGACAGATTGCTCGTCTCTCGTGCCTGATCGAGCGCCGTAGGATAGATAATCTGCGGCGGGGTTTGCCCGGTGTTGTACTGGTTGGTCATCCCGGACAGAAGGTTGTAGTAGGACGCGTCGGCTTGCGGTTGATTCTGCGGCTGATAGAATTGCGCTGTGCCAGCTTGCGGCTGGCTGTTTACCGTCGTTGATGGCGGCGTGCTGCCAGTGCCGGGGAAAATGCCGGCCATCTACCAGTCGAACCGAATCAACGATCCCGCGCGCGACGGGCGCCCGAAGATTTCGAGGCACTTCATGTAAGCGAGATCACTATGCAGCATATTAGCGGCAAGCGCATGGCCGTGCCCGTTCTCCTTGAACCAGTCGCGCAATTTGGCTGCGACGAGTGCGACAAGTTGTCGCGGGGCTCTCTCGCTATACGCCAGTCCTACCCCAGCGGCAAGCTGGAAGGCACTCGAAGGCAGGAAGCCGATCACCGCGGCGCGCGGCTCATCCCCAACGCTTCCGACAAATATTCCGGTACAGGCATCTCCGGGGCTCTTGACTAACTCGGCAAAGATGGCAGACGGAACGGGGAAACCGCACTCCCTGGCGCCTCGCATTATCAACTGCGCGATATCCGGACGACTCAGGGTCTCCCTTGTCCTCACCCGTGTTACCCCAAGGGGCGGCGATCCAGCCATCCGCTCCTTGGATGGCGTTGACTCTCCCCGTGCCGTTGCAGCGGTCGCAGAAGCGGGGCCAGGGTGATTCATCGACCTTAAGCCGTCCCTTTCCTTTGCAGTCCGGGCAAACGATTTTCATGTGCGACATCCTGCCGCATTACGACGCTCCCGACATACACCCATCTATGCCGCTGTCAACCATAGGAGAGAACCAAGTGAAATTTCCGATCAGCAAAACCGCCATCGCCGCAGTTGCTCTTGTCGTGTCGGCGGGTATCGCGAACGCTCAGACCGTCACAGGGACGGTAACAGGACAGCACAGCGGTGTGCTGTGTCTCAAGTTCCGGGTGCAGACGATGAGCGGGACAACCGCGTTTCAGTATGCAATCCCTAATGGTACTTCCTTCGACTCCCTTCGAGCGGACTGGACGGCAACCGTATCAAAGAATATGAGCCGCGAATTCGTCGCCAATCCGTCCCCCGGTCCGTCCGCTTGCACGAACAACACTCCGGACGTGTTCGAGCTTTACCAAATCAACTAATCAACCATAGGCGGAGACCTGAAATGACCAAGCTGATTACCGGAGCAATGTTTGCGGCAGCCTTAGTAGGGCTTTCTACCCATAATGCTCAAGCCTCGCAAATAAGGAACCTAGAGGGTTTCAGCGGCGGGGGCTTTTACGTAGATACTTATGACGGCTATTTTTGCTTTATGGCCTCTACCGACGGCGGCGCGAACTTTGCCTTCACCGTGGCCAGCATGGGCAAGGCTCACCCCGAGTGGGCCGCCACAGTACTGGACTATAATAATACCGGCTGGGGATTGCAGGGCCCCTTCGGCGGCAACACCTGCACTTACATAAACGTGCAGTAATCCGATGAGCCCTATATCGAGACGCAAGCTGCTCGCTGGAGCAGCCGGAGCGCTACCTTTGGCTGCGTCCAGGGTAGCTAAGGCTCTCACCTATGAACCCGGAGTTGTAGCGGAGACACTGCTTTCAGCGATCATTCCAAGGCCGGCCTATGGGTCGGCTTTCTTCCCAGGGCAATCAGCTATCGCGTCCAATGTAGACAAAAATGGGAATCCACAGGTAACCCAGCTAGCCAATATGGGCGGCAATTCCATAATAGGGTACTCAACTACTGGATCAACATCTGCCAGCTTGCTTTCTTATTTGCTTTCCGACAGTGTCCCTAGCACTGTAATGCGCCTGTTTACAGCCTCTAATAACAGCAACTTCGAGCACTTCGAAGTAACTATACTGCCTCCTGGGACTGGATGTACTCTATACAATGCGACTCAGGGTAATTATCAGAGAACCGCGTTTAACGTGCCGGCCTTACGCCTTAAGGCGGCAGCTTTCGTCGGTGGCGCTCTCGCGATAAATACCTGGATTGCCCAGATCCCCCGGTGGTGGCCCGGCACATGGCAGATGTACGAGATTTTTCTAAACTCGATTACGGCGGGCAACGCAGCACAACCGTTTATTTGGCACTTCCTCAAAGGCCAGCAAACGGTAGAGCCGCTTGTCTGCAACGTCGGATGGCCTAACTACGATACCCCAGCGGGAACGGTAACGCCGGTTAACCCTCCACAACTATTCATCCCGTGGGGCATGTCAGGCACAAACAGCGTCTTAAACCTCACGGTTGGGGGACTCCCGGGCCCTACAGTAAACGGGGTCAACGGGGCCATGGGGCAGAGTCTACAAAATGTGACGCTCGATTCTGTCGCCTTTGCGCCTATAAAGGGCAACCCTCTCGCTACCACTAACGCCCTAGTCAGGAACAACAACTCCTTTGTCCAGCCCCCCTTCGGGTTCGACAACATATTCATCAACAACGCGGGCCGCTCACCAGTCCATCTTATGGGGCCGGTCTATCCGGGGCTGGATGTCGGGTTCTCGGGAAACCTAGGGGGCGTCTTGGAGGACGTAAACGGCGATATCCTATTCATGGACACTGCCTTTAGAGGCCTTCCCGGCAACAACTCTATAGAGCAAGAGCCCGTTTCGGTTCAGCCCTTCTCCGATCAATGAGGGAAGCATGGCCACGAGCCAAACTTGATTTGCATGTGGCCCAGCGGATTCGTGAGCGAGTCGATATTGCGATTAAGCGGGAAGTTACGCCAGACGGCGATGTTGTCTATTTACTACGCGCGGGCGGCGAGACGATGCTGTGGCAGGTTGTGTTACAGGCCATTGCCGATGCCGGATGGCATGTCACCCCTACATTGAATCAGGAGATAAAATGAAATACGCAATCGCCGGTTTTGCCATGCTGTGCGCCTCACAGGCCTACGCCTACGACACAGGCATTCCCATCATAGACTTCTACAGCGGCAGACCACCGCTGAAATGCTTCAAGTTCTGGCTTGCCCCCAACCCTAAGATCCCCGGCTCCGGGTCGCCCGATCAGTACGCGATCAACGCCGACAGCTTCGGAGAGGTAAACCTGATCAGCGAGATCCGGACAGCCGGATATGCGGGGAAGACCATCGTCATGGGGTTCTGGTACGATGCTTTGCTGCCGTTACAAGACACATTCCCCCGTAAGGCCGCGTGCGCGTCGGGCGACGGAATGAGCCTGAAGTTCTTCGAGACCCCGATTAACGTGTCGGTGCTGCCCTAACCAGGGAACGGCTGCGGGCTCGTCCCAGACACGTTCTGAGTGTTGATCTGCGCGATCAGCCAGTTGAGCACGTAGGTAAGCCCGCCCGACTCGATCGCCTTGGTGATCTGGGGAATCGACAGAGCCATCACACACTCCTTAGTTGTGCGGCAACATCAGCCGCTGTGACCGACCCGATCCAGGATTGGCCGTCTCCGAGCGAGTAGGAGATCAGCAGCCTTTCCCCGTTCGGGTGAAAACACAGCCCCATAGCATATTGGTAGCCGCGAAGCCACTCTTGCTCGAAGCGATCGACGAATCGGAAAGCGTCGCTGATTTTGGCGAGCCGCATGCTGGCATTCAGCCAAACGAACCGAATCAGGTTCTTCGGCCAGCCCTTCTCAAGTGTGCAGGTGTGGATCAGGGCGAGCTGGCCACCGTCAAACGGCACGCCCTGGCTTGATCCTCGGAAGTGATCGGCGGCAATGTGGGGGGTGTCCACAAGGATCGTCTCTGACAGCTCCCCGATAATGGTCTGAGGATCGCACATATAGAGGAAATAGAGATCGCCGTCGTAGGATATCGGAATCCAATTCTTCTCAGGGCGTCGCGCGCCCGGCGAGTCAAGGCGTACCAGGCCGTGGGCGATGTCGCCGTCTTCGTTTATCATGCCTACCCACTGCTCTGGCCAGCCCTCAACGTTCCGGTCGCACCGCGTCATCAGGCCCCATAGCGCGCCGTTGTGCCAGAATATCCGCGTATCCTCAAATCCGGCTGGCGCTGCAGGATTGATCGGGTTGGGCGTGCCTGGCAAGACTATCTCCACCGTCTCGCTGCCGTCTAGGGTCACGAGGAAGGTCCGCGAGAAATGAGGGGTTTGCTCAAGCATCCGGGGGCCGCGATCGTCGATCACGTAACAAGTGCAGCGCACCGCGGTTTTCAGCCCGGAAGGCGTGTTGGTGATCGAGTGATTCATTGGACGCCAGCCTGGCGGCGCCACAAACCGCAACTGCTCATCTTCCCAACTAGGGAACAGATCAGCACTCGACGGCGCGTGGCCGTAAAGCTCGTGTCTTGCCTGATCGCGCAACACCTGCGGGATACCGCGGGCAAGCGATAGATCCTCACAGAGTTGCCTAGCCTGGGCATCGCTAAACATATTATAGACCTGCGTCATTTCGCCACAGTTGCTGGATTATAACAGAGCCCTACCTAACAGGTAGGCAGTAATCAGACATTGGGTAGCACACATGATAGAGATAGAAAAAGACATTCCCATCCCCGCCGCCCATAGAAGAAAGTACCCCTTCCGCGAGATGGAAGTAGGGGACTCTTTCCCGGCCCCGGAGGCCCTGCGGTCCGTAAGCTCATATAACCAAGGGCTTAAGCCCAAACATTTTGTGATCCGAGTGGCCAAAGACGGCAGAAGAGTTTTTCGGGACAGGTAAGGCTATGCAGCCAATCGGCCTGACACTTCTCATCTCGGTAGGGTTTTGGTTGGGGATCTGGTTTATTCTGTGGTCGTTGTTTAGCTAGAACGGCAGGAACAGCCCGAACGGCCCGCCTGCCTTCCCGAGAGCCTTGAGCAAAATAGGCGCTAGGATGCTACCGCAAGGCCCGTAGACGGCCTGCTGTAGAGCTAACGACCTGGCTCCCAGCGTGAGTATCCCGTCCTGCGTAGGGTCTGGAGAGGCCACCGCAACGGGCTCTAGGATATGCAGGCAGGCGGCGTATCCCGTAAGCCCAGCTTGCCCTGCGATAAACTCGGCGTTTTTGATGTCCCCGGAAGCGAACATCTGCAGCTCGCGATCGGGCGCGGAGCCGCACCCGGCGAGCAACAGAAGGCAGAGACTAAGGCTTCGGCGTAAAGGTCGTGTCAGCCGCGTCGACATCGACGGATGAAGCTGTCGGGTCGATGACATTGACGGTTGCCATGTCCGTCAGAGACAGGCTCGCCGAGCTTACCGTGATCGTGCAAGTGCCGTCAGCAACCGGAGTTGTATCGACGTCGGTCATGTCAGCGTTAAAGGCTACCGTTGCGACGGTCGTATCCGAAGACACCACCATTGCATCGGCCGGAGCCGGGACGGACCCGACATCATCGGACCACTTAACCGGCGTGTGCGCAACATGATCATTCGTCAGGGAGATTGTGCCAGCCACGATAGGGCCTCCATGCAAGGGAGAGAACGAAGTGACGCAGATTTCCACTTTCTTGGCTAGGCCGGGCGTCACGCCGGGCCATGCCAAAACCTCATGAAGATCGCCGATTACGGTCTCGTCAGGGTTAGGAACACCCAGGATCTTCAGGAGCTTGTTGACCCCAACCAGGGTCGCATCCCAAGTGGGGCCAGCGTTGAGGAAGTTTGACGCCATGCCAGATCCTACCACACGGATGTTACGATCTCGAGACTCGGAATCTACTCACAAATAGATGTTTGGAGGGCCCGCGGGAGACCCGAACACATTGCCACTTCCGCCACCCCATTGCGCATTAGCTCCAGCATCGGTTATCTGCCGAGATAGGCCACCGCCCCCATCGGCAAAAAACCAGCCGCCCCGGCCGCTGCTTGCATTACTCAGCGTATTGCCGGTAAACGTGCAATTCCCAAAGGTGAAGGTGTTATGTACCCCGTCTCCATAGTAGCCTCCGAAATCTGCAATAGCAAAAGCGCCTGCTGTGGTCTGGCAGTTCTTGATGGTTACATGGTTCCAGTGCGGCGATGTCGCCGCTCCCAGGGTGCTATACCCCTCAATCGCCACGTCCCAATTGGGTCCAAAGGTGCAAGTGTCAAATGTGACGTAGGACGCCGGCACATTCCCTACTCCAGAGAACGGGCTTAATATCCCGCCGTCATCGTAGCCAGTGGTCGGCCCGCTTGCATACGTGTTGACCGTGCATCTCTCCAGCACAATGTTTGAGCCGCCCATGTGGACTAGGGACCCGACCGACCCCGTCCCCGTAGCATTCATTGTGCAATTGTACAGGTAGACACACGGGCTGGTCTGTGTCGTGCTGACGTTGCCGCTGATTTCGATGCCGTCTGCATTGACGATCAGGTCCCGAATGGTGAGCACATACCCATGTAATCCAAAACCAATTTGCAAAAATTGCCCGGTCGGCCGCGTCACCGCGTGTCCATTGCCCAAAATCGTCAGCCCACCCATGGTGGATAATGCGGGGATGTCGGTAATATCATTCTGCAAGGCGTAGCAACCGGGCCCCGTTATCTCGCTAGCATTGGTAGTAAAGACCGGAATCGGGCTGCCACATGGACCGGTCGGCGCCATTAACAGCGTAGCCTTGACGTCGACTCTGGGCAAAACCAGCAACGGCGCGGCCGCCAAGAGGGATCGCCGACTCAGCATCGGAAACTAGTCAGGCCGTTCCGCTCGGCACCGCGTAGCCGATGATCCCCATCAGGATGGTCGAGAAGGCGGTCGCGATCTCGGCTGGGACCTGGATATGAGCAAACTGGCTTAGGCACCAGACCCCGATAGCCGTAGCCGCCCCGGCGAGCACCGGGATAGAAACTTTGTTCGAGATGTTCATTACCCGCGCATCCCCGGCATAAAGATGAAGAGCCCGATGAGCAACACGGCGATCCAGGCAAGCCAGGAAGACGCCCACCCGAATGGCTGCATCTGCGGAACCGGCAAATTCGCCAGAAACCACAGGAACATATCGACTACGAAGAGGATCTCGATAACCATTTATTTGCCTTTGCCTCTGTGGTCTACCAGCAATAACAGAACGCCGATCGCCACTACAAGCAACAACAGCTCTAGGAAAAACCGGCTAGGGTCGGCGTCATCAAGGCTCATTTGATTCCGGAGGCTGCGCTCTGCTGCGCTCTGCTGCGCTCTGCTGCGGTTTCCAGCAACAGCCGCGCCGCAGCCGCGGCGGCCGGATCGACGGCAGCAACCTGAATTAACGTCTCGTGAACACCCAAAGCACGGGCCGCCACCTCGGCCTTAGCCGCGAGGCTGTTGGTTTGCGTGTGGATCTCCTCTAGCCGAGGAATAATCTTTCGCCACGCCAGGAAGAGCGTTGCCACTCCACACGCCGCGCTGATGAGCTTCGTTCCGCTATCGATCCAAAGGTCTAGGGTCACGGAACAAGAACCTCGATCTCGGACGCTCCGGGAGCATTACGTCCCGAAACCGGCTGCACCTGGACAAATCTCGCGGTGTCCGGAACTCCAGTCGTGACAATGCACGGTGGGGTAAGCGGACTGCAGGCCCCGCCGCTCGTGGCAACCCCCAGCCAGGAAGCCGAGGTTCCCAGGGCCGGCGTCGCGGTGTAAGGCGACCCGTCCGAAGTGGTGACCACGTAGCTCGCGATTGGTGTGCCGATCGGCGTGCTCGAGGATACGTGAGGACCAGGAACGGGCGCCACGACCAGAGCCGGGTTCGGCGTCACCGCAACATTTATCGCTATCGGGCACGTCGGGAGGCTAGGGTTAGACACCGCGTATGATTCAGTCGCCTCAAAGGACAAAAACGAAAACATGGCGTTGAGAGTTGACAGGCCAAACAACTGCCCATTGCACGAAACGGTTAGGCTGTTAAAACGAGGAGGGGGACCGCCGGCGAGGTCGATAGGTATTCCATTCAGGGTCGGCGTCCAATTAGTGCCGCCCGCCCCATTGCACCACACGCCATCCACCGAAGTTACACAGCCGGCACCGCTGCTTATCGTCGTTCCGTCAGTGGATGGGGTAAACGGCGGCAGGGCGTTAGGGCCAGCCGCATGCACTACCAAAGTTGGGTCAACCGTGCACGGCGGGCACGCCGACGAGCTGACATTGCCGTTCTCTGTGTAATTTACGAATTGATACCAGATCCGGTCGTTCTCGGTTGTCAAATAGAAGACTTCGCCACCGTAATTCACAACTATTTGAGAAGCCCCCGTGCGATCGGCGATCCCAAACTCACCTAGCCTATTGATTACTCGCCCGTTCAGCTTGATGTAATTGAATGAGCCAAAAGGCCCTGGCGGGTTGGCGGCGGTCGGCCCGGTAACGCCAGGACCAAACGTCCATACCCCGTACTTGCTGACAAGGGAGCCGCCAACGCTAGTTAGCGTGTTGATCTGCGAGCCGTCCGGACCGATCCCCGAAGGACTGCCGCCGCTCAAGTCGCCGCGAGGCCCCCCCGCTAACGCTATCAGAGGATGCGCTGCCAGGAATAAGAGGAGAGCATTCAGGATCGTTCGGCGTTTCATTTAGACAATCGTCTGATCCACGGCGTGCGCGAAATTGCCCGCCATATCCTTGACTACGACAGTATAATGTACCGGGGTGTTGTTGAATGGGGCGGCATTCGACAGACAGGGCACCGCTATGCTGTGCGACGTGCCGTAGCCGCTTTCAATGGTCGAATACATCGAATAGTACGGATACACAATTTGCGATGCTGTGCTGGTGCATCCAAATCCAATCGTCGCTTTATTAGTCGTCCAGGTAAGGGTGATCTGCGTCGGGCTGTTGCGCACCGCCGATAGCGTCAAAATCACCGGAGGAGTGGTGTCAGGATCGTCCGGCCCCGGCTGCACGACAGGTGGCAGGCCGCCCTCATACGTGCCGCGCCGAATGAGGTAAATAAAATCACGCAGCTGATTGCCGGTCAATTCGGGTCTCGGCACAGTCCCGCCCATGCCTCCCTGAATATACGCCGCCAAAGCCACGTCCCCCGCATCGCCCGGAGTTGCCGACGCATAGGTCAGATTTAAATCGCTGAACGTGTTATGCCCTGCCGTGTTCTTGATATATCCCCCTCCCCATGCACCCCATATAGTATGGAACGATGGGCGAATGTCTACCGGGAAACCACTCGGCGCGCCCTGTTCTAGGGTTGCGTTAGCGTTGGTGTATTTAGTGTTGTCTATGCTGAATACCGGGTCGCTCGTTTGCAAAGCGCGTATCGGGAGCGGAGACGGCGATCCTGTGCCAGTGCCGATCATTCGGGCTTGCGTTCTCGAACACGAAAAAGCCCATGGATAATGCCCCAGACCCGCGGTCACATCATCTAATGGACCATATTGAGGCAACAGGATATGCGCATCAGACGCAAATACAGCTCCGAAAGAGGCGATGCCGATCGATGGCGATTGAGCCTGAGCCATCGAGGAACGCCAAAAATCGCGCGGCGAGAGCGCGACGTCGGTGGCTGACAACAGTATGTCATCTACCGGGCCGCACGCACCTAGGTAATCGCAATCCCCCCACACCCACCCACCCGTAGTTCCAACCGGGTGCCCGTCATGCGCTGTTATTCGGGTGATCGTGCCCGCAGTTAAATCGATCAGCCTTGCGGCCAATGTGCCAAGTTCCGTCAACATGATCCTGGTGCCCGGAGACGGCCCAGGAGACGCAAATCGCAGCGTCATCGGCAATGGCGTGCAGGTGTTGGCAAATGTGGTCGTTGTGGGCGGAGAATAGGTATCAAATGCATACAGGCTCAGTGTCATCGAGCCACTCAACGTGCCAAACGTGGCAGTAGACACGCCCCCCCTTGTGGGTTCTATTATAATTGTAAAGTGTTGGCTACTCGCCATCGCCGTTACGGTGTAGCGCGGTAGGTCAACCCCAATGCCAGTGTTGGGATTGTGTCCGTCCCCTCCGGTCATGACCGCGCCAGCTAGAGCCAGCGAATACCCAAGCCCGATATTCGTAGGCCCAGTCATCTGCACATCACCGCTGCCGCCACCAACGCCATTCGTCCAGACGATCGACGACACATTGTAGGGGACCAGAGTGAGGAGCTGGGTCGGCGTTGGCGGCGTCGGCCCAACTGTACCCCCGCATAGAGTACTCACCACGCCGCCAGACGTGATTTTTCTAACCGCCTGATTGTTTTGGTCGGAAACGTACATCGTACCAGACGCATCCATCAAGATGGAAGTCGGCGCGGCAAACGTCGCCATCCCGCAATAGAGCGTGGTTCCAGTCGGGACGGTTTGCGACGTGTTGACCGTCCAGGTTGTTCCGCTGCCGCCGGTTATCTTCGTACCTGCAGTTACCCCCTCGCCGCCGACCATCTGGTTGATCGCAACGGTCCCCGACCCGACCGATTCCACCGTCAGCGTCGTGCCAGTAATGTGCCCGACTATTTGCGCAGGAACGGCCGCGCCCTCGGTATATGCGTCGGCGGCATTTGGCACCCCAGCGTACACAGTAACAGTCTGGGTTGCTATGTTGATCTTACCGATCCAGTTATCGATCTGGGCCACGCAATACAAAATATTGCTGTCGCGCGGATCGACGCATAGGTCGTTACCACCACCAAAATCTATATCAGGCGGAAACGTACCTACTTGGGTCTGGATGGCCTCGATCTGGGTGGAAGTGCCATTGTAAATTGTCGGTATAGACTTATTGCGGCGCGGGCCAACCAGCGTAGTAACCGTCCCATCGGGGGAGAGGGTAAAAACTCTCCCTGCAATCTCGACGCCTAGCCAGCTCCCATCGGCGGCAGGATGTTCAATAAAAGTCGAGAACGGCGAAACCCAGTTGTTGAATCGAGCGCCATCCCAAGTGTTATTTTTTATGACTGTATCGTAAGCCCCAACCACCTCCGACCCGGCTTGGGGATTAAGATAGTCAACAAGTATCCCACCCTCAATCGGTGCGGCGAAAGCCGGGTCGGTGTCATACAACTGCAGCCTTGCCCCCTGCCACATCTCGCCGTACCAGTTGGCCTCGTCCCGCAGCAGTGCCGGATTGGCGTGGTAGGGAGAGCTGACGTTGAAAGCGGGAAGTATCGGCGTGTAAGCTATCGGATGAGCGGTGCGTGTCGGATACGGAGCGCTCGGGTCATACGCAATCTGATCAGGTCGCGGGCCGGGATGTCGCTGAGCCGCCCACGCCGCCGCCCAGATTGTCTGTGCCCCATTGTTGAACCCGGAATTGGCAACGATTACTGGATGGCCGCTGCACGCCCGAGTCAGCACTGAGCTAGTGCTGGAATCATAAATTCTACACCACAAAATGTGTGTTCCATCAGGCGTGCCAGTCGTATCCCAAGGCCATGGCAATTGAGGAAATCCATCGGTGCTGGTTTCCTGCAGCACGGGACTGAGCGGGGCATTATCAAGAAACCACTGATAGGTGATAATCTCGCCGATATTGAGAGAGCCCTGTGACCATGCCCCCCTAGCTGTGACCGTTCCCGAGACAACTGGTCCTGTGATCGTGATAAATATCTGAGGACCAGAGTAATAAAGGGCGTAATCTGGAAACGGGCTGCCCGGAATAGATAGGCCAGAGGGAGGAACTACAGTCAGTGCGAACGGAGCCGACGCACTGACGCTGTTCTGAGTGGCGGTGACAGTGATTGTATAAGAACCGTCATCGGCTCCCGTCAAAGACCGGCTTAGGACTAAAGTGCTACCACTGATCTGAGTAAAAGCTCCGTTCTCGGAAAGTATCCCGATGAAGGTCGACGAATCCGACATGGTGACAGAAATTGAGCACAAGAACGTGCCAGAGCTGGCGGTGTCAACTTGTGTACCCGAAGACGGAGTCAGAATTACCGCAACGGGAACCGGGGGCGAGACAGAGGCATTTCCACCAGAGAGCAATCTGCCGCGCGCCGCGGCTTCGCCGGCAGCCGCGCTCGCCCCAGCACCGATTAACAGATCACGACGACGTATCTTCATGGCGTCAAAGTCACCGGAATCATGGTCAGTGTATATCTCCCGGTGGGATTGCCAGCATCCACATAATTGCCTGCCGTCGTAATCGTAAACTGCTGCCCGCCATTGATCAGAGACGCTGGTGCGATACTTGGCAGATAAAACCCATTTGGGTTCGTGTTAAAAGTTGATCCCACCTGGACGCACGGCCCCCACGGGTGATCGCAAATCTCTCCATACCAGCTCGAACTATCCCCGCCGCCCGGCCAGAGTACGGCCTGCGCAAAGTATTTGCCGTACCTCGGGAGGTACTGCATGTTGTTAAAAAACGCGCCCGTAGAGGAATAGAGCGGATTATTTATCTCCACCGCGTCGGAGATTACCGACGACCAACTCGCATCTAAGTTGCCGTCACCACCCTTATAATACGACCAATCGGCAGCATTTAGGTTTGCTATCGCTGTTTTGAGCACCCGCGCCGTACTTATTACTATAGGCGTGCCCATAATGGCATAAACATATATCCCACTGTTATCGGGACCCGACCCGGTGTAGTTCTGCCCATATTGTACGAAAGAATAAGGGAAACTGGTAGAAGGCCACATCGGCGATGCATATTGAGCGCCGGCTGGAGGAACTGGCGTGAAGCTCGCTCCATCGTCAGTAGATTTTACAAGTTGCGCATTTAACGTATGGATGCCGTCAGTCGAGAGGATGGTTATCAGTGCATAGAGCACGCCCTGAACAGAGGTAATGCCGTTCCATTTAAAGGTTCCCCCGCTGGGCGTTCTACCGCCCTGCCACGATGGCATTACGTTCAAGTCGGAACCGACAGTCGTCCCGTCAGCTGCGAAATTCGTCAGAAGGTTAAGCTTTATATTATTCCCGGCACCCGTGGCGTTCCAACTTGAGCAGTCATCGCACAACGTGACTATCCGCCCCAGCCTATCCCACGTCGTGTTCCATCCGTCGCCATTGACTGTCTTGGGCGGGTACATTGGCGTTTGCCAATATTTCCACGGGGTTCCGTAGGTGGCGCCCGTAACCGCCGGGAACGGCACGCCCCCGCTAAGATGGCGCGCCGACACCCTGTATGACGCCTCTCCGGCGAGCACCCCAACAACAACCGCGGCCAGCGACGCCCATAACCACCACCTCAGCATGAGCCATGAACCGCCGTCAGATACTGACAAATCCTCGGGACCAACCCTGTTCCTGTGGTGCCCCCGCTGCTGCTGATGAACGACGACGTAAGAGCCCCACCAAACCCGCCTGCCGCCACCTGGTAGGGCGACGCATAATGCGTTCCGTGGAAGTTCTCCCCGCCAAAATCCATCGGAATAGTCACCAGCCCAACAGTGGGCGATCCAACCGGCGAGAGGGTCAATGATGCCCCATTACGATAAAGGGCGATACCTCCGGGCGAGCCGCTGGTGTTGTACCGCACAACAAGAGAGGAACCTGTAGAATTCGCAACAACGCCAGCGACCGCTGGTGCACCCGACCCATCGCTAAGAGTTCCAATAAGAGTGGTGGTGTTAGTCCATGGAGATATTGAGGTCACCTGCGTAGCGTCGTCCGTCCCCATAATCGCATATTGACTTGCTGACTGATGACTAGTGAATGTCCAGGCGTGAATCAGCGAACCGCCTAACACGTAGTTGGTCCCTCCGGCCGACGGGGTGAATTGAGTATTGAGATAGATTCCGGTCGTGCTCTCCGTTTGGGCGGCATATCCGGTGTTGGCGACAAACGGTGGGGAGCCGACGGGGATCAACGTGAAGCTCGAACTCTTCAGGTTGAGGTTGGCAATCTGTTGCGCTATTGACGGCGTATGAGTCGTATCGTCAGTCGCTGTAACCCACAGCGCGTCCATGGTTGGCAGAACGTTGTCATGCGCTGAATTCAAATTACAGATCAGCGCGTCGTAGGCGCCGAGGTGTCCAGTGCCCGCCCCGATTGAGGCGCCAACGGTCCCATCGAGAGCCGCCGGCAATGCCCAGACACGAGCGAAGAATGCCGTGGATTCTGCGCAATTTCCAGTCGGCGCTCCGCCGCCGCCTGATGAGGTTGGGGACATCAATAGATTGGCGCGTACCGCAGTCGGGGCGGTCGCCAGATACGAGATGCCGCTAACGATCGAGGCGGCACAGACGAGCGCGACAGCCCAGGTCGTTAGGCGCTTCATGGCGTGCTTGTGGTGAGCTGAATACTGCCCGAGCCCACGCTAGTTGCCCACGCAGCATTTGTGGGGAACACTGCGCAGACATCGCTATTCGCCGCTATCGCCGCGTTCGTGACGCCAAGCGACACGGTCGTCACAGCGGTCCCATTGGCGTTGCCTGGGGTTGTTTCGATGTGCGTTCCCGAAGCGCACGCGGTGCCGGACGGGGCGAACCACAATTGAACCGTGGCTGTTCCGCCAACTGCAGTTTCCACTCGGATAAAGGCCCCGTTCGCAGTTGAGGCAAGATTAAAGTGGGCGATTGGAATAGAAACTCCACTCAAATTCATGCCGGGCGCCCAAGAGGCAACGCTAAACTTGCTATTAGTCGGGCCGCCATCGACAATCTGACCGACAGTGGCGCCGGCCGCGAGTACGTGCGTTGGGGTTATTCCTGCCGTGCCAGAGATGTACGGCGCGGTATCGGTTGCGAGAGCTACTGCCGGGATCAGCAGAGCCCCGGCAGCGGCATAGTATTTCCATTTACGCATTACGCACACTCCATCTGATAAGGTGGCGTTCCGTTGATTTGGTACGGCGGTGTTCCATTGATCTGCAACGGCCTACACGCTGGACCAGCGCCACTTGTCGGCATCTGCACAAACTCGGCGCTTGCCGGGATAGCTAGCAAGGCTAGGACAGCGGCGACTTTTAGCGATAGGTGAATTGACAATATCCTGATCCTGCTGTTGCCGACCCCGAGACGACAAACCCGAGATCATAGGCGGCTAGTACTTGGAGCGGGGTTGATGTCAGGGCGACACTTTGCTTGACCCCAAGGTTCGCGTTCATGTCGAATGGGGCCGAGGAGATCGTGGTTCCGGCGCTTAGCGCCCCGCCCGCGTCCGTCTGGTACTTGAAAGTCGCCGTCTGCGCGCCGCCTGCCAGGGTGTTGTTCTTGCAACTGATGCTATAGACGACACGCGGCACCGCGAAGCGAACGAACGAGATACCCCCGGTCGAGAGCGAGAGATCCTGCCCGACGCCCCACGAGAGCGGCGCGTACTCGACATTCCCGAGCGGCACGAAGAAGTTGTTCGCCGAGGAAAGCGAAATGGGGAACAACCTGTTAGCGGGAAGGGTTATGCACCCCCCCGCCGACCCGCCGCCGACCATGCCGCTATCAATCACGTCACTGCCGGTCGCGCAGAGTTGTGCTGTAACGTCTCCGGTAGTGATCGTAGGCCCAGCCTGCCCGCTGACCGTCGCCGAGCCCGGCAGGGTGTATGTCGAACCCGCGGTGAGCTGCACAAAGTACGACTGGCTGGCCCAATCTCCCTGAGTTACCGAATATGAGCCGCCAGCGTTGTAAACCGCGCTTCCGGGAGCCTGCGAGTCGAGCACCCAATAGGACGCGCTATTCGCGAGCTGCAAGCAAATAGGGTTGCCATTGGTGCCGGGGAGTATCTCCTTGCCGGCAAGAGCAATCGCTCCATTATTCGCGCTCTTTACTCGTATCGGGAGAGCCGCCGCGGAGCCGGCCGCGAATGTCGAAGCTCCAGTATTGGCTGCTAAGCTACTAGGGAAGAAACCACAGACCCTGTAGCCGTCAACATTGCTCGATATAGCTGGAGTCGGCGAAACCATTGTGTAGGCATTGACCGCGCCGCCGAAGACGCCATAGGACTGAACCGCCGTCCCGCCGCCGCCCGACGGTGCTTGGAAGGTCGGATCTGCAGCGCCACCGTTTGATGTCAACACAAACCCTGCTGTACCCGGAGCTGCTGTATGAATAGCCCCCGCGCCTTGAGCTATCATTGTTCCGTATAGCGTAGGACTTGCCACGCCCGTCCCGCCATTGGCTGCCGGAAGGACGCCAGTCACCTTAGTCGCAAGGTCAACTGCCGCATTGTTTATTTTCGCAGTCGTTATGGCATTGTTTGAAACAGTCGCGACCTGCGAGCCCGTCCCCGGTCCAGCCGTCACGTCTCCGGTAAGCTGAGTTATGCCGGAACCTCCGCCGCTAGGTTGCCATGAGGGATCGCCGCCGGCCCCTGGCGTTTGGAGGAAGTACCCGTTTGTCCCTGGCGGCAGGATCGACCAGCCTC